>JRHI01002728.1_pt1 | contig 11599 bp, 8 predicted proteins | sample 215371 | NCBI WGS metagenome assembly JRHI01 (sample SAMN02929681, study PRJNA255918) | sediment metagenome | biome: cave system; feature: Ice Cave; material: Sediment; isolation source: sediment from deep within a dark volcanic ice cave with no known source of... ... | reverse complement strand
CGGCTGTCCCTTGCTGAAAGCAGACTTGCGTGGCCGTGGTGCCGGCGAGCATTGCCGAGCGGTTGTAGGCGCAAACGTCGGCTCCGACAAATGTGGTGCCGCCAGCAAACATGTTGAAGGTTACGTAGTAAGCGTCTGGCCACACCGACATCTTCGGATAGTCGTCGAAGTTGCTGTACTGGAAAGAATAGCGATTGTAGGTTCCGGTTGCGTCCGAGGTAGTTGAGACCGCGATGCATTGCAGGTAGGGTGTGGTGCTGACGGAGAACTGGCTGAAGACCCAGCGCTGGGCCAGTTTGTCGTAAACCACGATGGGGTCGCCGTCGTTGTTGGTCTGGCAGCCGCCGCCAAATCCGGACCAGATAGTGTTTCCTGCGGTCGGTCCGGAAATCAGAGCGCCGTTCGATTTGTTGAAGATGGCGAATGAGGTGTTGACCCACTGCACATACTGAGTGGCGCCGACGGTGCCGTTCGTGTCAGGCGGAGCGCCAGTGACACTGAAGCCATACTGGCCATTGCCTAGTCCTTCAAAACTCTGCAGCACGGGAGGCGTAGGCGCCGGGACTGTAGCGGTCTGCAGCACAGGATCTTCCTGCAATTGCTCCAAGCCGGGAGGAAGAGGAATGCGCTTCATGGGTTCGACTGGGCGCCGCGTTAAAGATGGTGGCGGAGCGTGCCGGATCATTTCGCTGAGAGGCAGGGAGACATCGTGATGGATATCGCGCCTGACGGTGGTGGGGCCGGACTGGGCTAATAGGGGGAGAGCGAACAACAACAACACACTCACCGCCAGCGCAGAACGCTGGGCGGCCGCACAGCCTTGCTTGTACATTAAGAGCCTCCTGGGCTTCGTAACGTCAGCTACATTGTTTCCTTCTTTCCCGGCGCGCATTTCCCGCAGGGTGGCGCGCTTCTCCGCAACGTGCGCTTCGGGACATGACTACAAAATAGTTGGCATTCTAACCATGTGTTGATTGTTTTGTTGAGAATTATTTTGCTGTTCTGAAAAACGAAACCTTCCGAAAATGGGAAGAGCCGGGCGGTCGGTTGGCGCAGGGGTGCGGATGGCGCTGTGGGCAGGCGTTCTGGCTTAGTTAAGTTTGAGGTCCGGCGACTTATGCGCCGATTAGACGCCCAGCTACGGCTGAACTGGAGCCCGTGCCGCCTGCCCGGGAAAGATTCCTTCGAGCAGTTGACCGTCGCGAAGCACCGGAACTCCATTCACAAGTACGAATCGAATCCCGTCGGAATACCGAAGGGGCTCGTCGAAGGTTGCGCGGTCTATGACATGTTCGGCGTCGAAGATAGTGATATCGGCGTCTGCCCCCACGCGGATTCGTCCCTTGTCTTTGAACATGGGAGCTCGCTTTTCCAGGCGCTGGGCCGGCAGCAGCGTCATCTTCCGCAACGCGGTCATTAGGTCCAGCGCTTTTTCTTCTCTCACGTAGTGGCCGAGGACTCGCGTGAAGGTTCCTTGTCCGCGAGGATGAACCTTCGGGCCCTCGATGCGCATGCCATCGCTCGCGATCATCACCATGGGATTCGAGACTGCTATACGCACGACTGACTCCGGGATGGAATAGATGATCACGACTCCTCCTTCCCTGCGGTACTTACCAAAAGTTTCCGCGGTCAGCCGTTCCCCGGTATTGGCCCACTGCAGGTCTTTGTAAGTGATACCCATTCGCTCCTGCCAGCCGGGATCGAAGATCGCTGAGGCCAGCTCCGTACTGGCGGCGATGTAGGGATAACACTCGGTCGTCACATCGAGTCCTCTTTTCTGCGCGCCCTCTACCATCGCCAGCAGTTGGGGAGTCTCGCGTAATCCCATGCTGGTAATGTGCACCACATGCAACGAACCTCCCGTGGCCGCGGCGGCGGCGATCACTTCCTCGAGTGCCGCCAGCCCGGTCTGCGGCTCCAGCATTCCTGCATAGCGCAGATGCACATGCACTGACCCTCCGTATTTCGCCGCGATGCGGAACATCTCGATGATCTCTTCGTGCGACGCGCCTGCGGTGTAGTTGATTCCCATTCCTACCGCAAGAGCCCCGTGCTGCAATCCTTGCTGCACTTGCTTCTCGACGGCCTCTAGTTCTTCCAGAGTGGCTGCGCGATGAGCCGCATCTCCCTTGGGAAGCCATTTGCCTGGATCCTTCATCACTCGCATCCGTACCGGGATGTGGCCGACGCTTACGCCAAAGTTGATCAGGCTCTTTTTCTCGCGCTCTTCATACCATTTGTCGACGTCATCGGTTCCAACTTCGAGTTCCAGTGACGTCGTGATGCCGTCATGTGCCTGGAACTGGTAATTGCGCGGATCCTGGCCGTGTTCGTGGAGATCGATGAAACCGGGCGCAACTACAAGTCCCCGCGCCTGAATAATCGTCTTACCCTGCAACTCCGAGGTTGAGATAGCAGCGATTTTGCCTCCCGTAATACCGACGTTACGGATTTCGTCCAGCCCGGACTCGGGATCCACCACGCGCCCCCCGGCTATGACGATATCAAATTCGTTTCCAGCCAATCCCTTCGGGGTGATCGGCGTCAGCACTCCGGCAACGAGCAGAAGAAATCCGCATGAAAACCATATTCGTCCCTGGGCAAAGCAAATACGTGCCATCCGGTGTTCCTCTCTGAATTGTTTTCAAGGCTCAAAAAGCGCTTCATCATAGCTGAATAGGGGCCGGCGGTGGGAAGCCTGGCGTTACCTCATGTAGGACTTGAAGGCTCGGACGTAAGCATCTGAATGCTTTCCAATCAAGCTAGAAGAGGGCCTGTCGTTAGATACGGACGTCGATGGATGGATAAAGAGAGGCAGGAAGGAATGCACTGGGGCAAAAATAAAAGCGGTCGTGAGGGTCCGAATGTCGGCGCGCCACCGACACTAACCAATGACCGCCTTAGAGGTCCCGTACATTTAAACGGGCCTTGATATTTGACTCGCCCACGCTAACGGCTCTTCGAGCGCGTGACAATACGGCGAACACCGTACGCTGGTTGTCTCCAGGTGCCGGACGGCCTCATACAGCTGATTTAATTTAGAGCATAATGCCTTACATGACCATCCGCCGCATGAAGACTTACGCTGGCGCACAAGGCTATGTCTACCAGTATTACTTTGTCGGCAAACGCCCGGCGCTGCCCGACGATCCAGATGTTCCGGCCACCGAATATGTTTTCGACGTTACTTCCGACCGCAAGCTTACGTACTCCGTCAGTGTGCTGGTACCCGAAAAGGCGGTCAGGGAGTGGAGCGGGATCCACAAGCGTCCGCTCAGCGATGCAGAACAATACGCTGCTGCTAAGCTTCGCCTCTTCCGCGCCTTCGATGAACTGGAAAATGTTAGAGTCCAGGGCCGCCGCCTCGTAGTCGACGCCGCACTCCTCGAAGAATCGCTTAGCAGCCTGGGAGTGGACTAGGAGATGTGACCCGGACACTGCAATCTGATCTGCGAGTTTCGCGTCGCCAGTTCTCTGGCCAGAATATCCAGTTCTCTGGCCGGAATATAATGAGGGAAAGGATACGGCTTCCTAAAGTTGGGGAACCGCTGGTCAGACAGGCCTGGGGCGCGAGTACGGGCTTGCAATAAAGTTAGTGGGCTCTGATACTTACCTAGATTATGGCATTACTCTGGCTCCGCTTCGCGCTGGCCTGCTACCTGATCGGATTGGTCTACGCGTTCGTAGCGCTCACCCGCACCAGCGATCTTTTCAGCCGCATCGCCCTGCATGCGGCTACGCTGGGCATGGTCTTTCACTTCGTGTCGCTGGTGGAAGTCTTTCTTTCCGATCATGTGGTGTGGGCCTCGGTGCACAATGGTGAATCGTTGCTGGCGTTCGCTTCGATGTCCTTTTTTCTGATCATCTATCTGATCTATAAAACCATTTCTCCGGGCGTAGTTGTTTTTCCGATTGTTTTCTTTTTGACATTTATCGCCGCAACCGGTCAGCAGCCTTTTGTATTCACCTCTACCGTCCAGCAGAAAGGATGGCTGATCGCCCACATCGCCCTCATTTTTACTGGCTATTCCGCCCTGGTGCTAAGCTTCGGGGCCAGCCTTTTATATCTTTTGCAGGAGAGCAGGCTTAAGGCGAAGAAACCGAGCAGCTTGTTTTCCTATCTCCCCGCGCTTGAAGTCATCGATCAAATCGGCTATCGCTCACTGCTGCTCGGCTTTCCGTTCATGACCCTGGGCCTGCTCACGGGTTCCGTTCTCGCGGTTTCAACGTACGGCAGCGTGAATTTCCTCGACCCCAAGATTTTGCTTTCGCTGCTCATGTGGGCCGTATACATGGTCATGGTCTTCACCCGCTGGAACTCGGGATGGCGCGGCCGCCGCGCCGCCTTCCTCGCCACTTTCGCGTTCGTCGCCGCCATCGTGGCCTGGATCGCTAATTATTTCAGCGCCATGCACAGGTTTGCCGCCTCATGAGGATCCAACTTATCGGCGTGAATCACAACAGCGCGCCGCTCGAACTGCGCGAACGCCTGGCGATTTCCGAGTCGCGCCTGCCCGATGCCTGCCGCGATCTGACTGCCTACCCCGGAATCGAAGAAGGCATGGTGATCTCGACCTGCAATCGTGTGGAACTGGTCACTCATACCACCAACGGAGCGGCTGACCTGCGCGGCTTTCTGCATGAACACTTTCATCTCAAATCGGACGAACTTGACTCGCACCTCTACGAGTTTCGCGAAAAAGATGCCGTGCGCCACCTTTTCCGCGTGGCCTCCAGTCTGGACTCGATGGTCGTCGGCGAAGCTCAGATTCTCGGCCAGGTGAAAGAAGCTTATGCCACAGCCCGCGCCGTCGGCGCCGCTCGCGCGCAACTCGAACAGCTGTTCACCCGTACCTTCGCGGTCGCCAAGCGCGTGCGCACTGAAACAGCAGTGGGATCGTCATCGGTGTCGATTGCATCGGTTGCGGTCGAACTGGCCAAGAAGATTTTTGGAACGCTGCAAGGAAAGACGGTTTTTATCATAGGCGCAGGGAAGATGAGCGAACTGGCCGCCCGGCACCTCATGGCCCACGGCTGCACTTCGATCTTTGTCTCTAACCGCACTTACGAACGCGCGGTCAGCCTGGCCCACAAGTTCAACGGCGAGGCCATTAAATTTGATGACCTCTACAACACGTGCGATCGCGCCGACATAGTCATCACTTCTACCGGTTCGCCACAAGCGATTTTTCGGCGCGAACACGGGGAGCAGTTTTTGGCCCGGCGCAAGAACCGGCCCATGTTCTTCATCGATATCGCGGTGCCACGTGACGTCGCACCCGAAATGGGCAAGCTCGACGGCATTTTTACCTACAACATAGACGACCTGCAACAGGCCGTTTCTACGCATGTGGCGGACCGGAGGAAAGAAGCTGAGCGCGCCGAGGCCATCATCGCCAGCGAAGTCGAACGCTTCGAAGCTCGCCAGCATACGCTGGACGTCGTACCAACGATCGTTTCACTGCAGGACCATCTAGAAACCATCCGGCAGGCCGAGATCGACCGCGTGCGGGGAAGGCTGGGCCCACTGTCGCCGGAACAGGAAATGGCGGTCGAGGCACTGACCCGCGGCATCATCAACAAAGTGATGCACACGCCGATCACAACGCTGAAAACTGCAGCCCGCGAGGCGGAAGCGACAACCGTGATCGATGTGGTGCGGAGACTTTTCAATCTGCACGCGAAAGATTCGGCAGACGAGAGCAAGGAGCCCGCGAGAAGAGGGTCGTTAGACAAAGAAGTGAAGTCGCGCCACTGATGTGATCTTGCGAGCTCCAATCAGCCGGGTGGAGCAATACTCCTATCCTCTGTCATCATGAGCGGAGGCTGTCGATAAGCGCAGCGAATCGGGCTGATGAAGTCGAAGGACCTCGTGCTACTGTGCAGCACAGCCGGCAACAACACGGATTCACTCGGTAGCGCCCGTTTTGCACGTGCCGGCAGAACGTAAATACTCTCATGACTCTCCGCATTGGCTCCCGCGGGTCGCAACTCGCACTTTGGCAGGCGAATCATGTCTCCGCGCTGCTGCGTGCGCGCGGGCATCAGGTCGAGATCGAAATCATCCACACCACGGGCGACAAAATCACCGACGTCGCTTTGGCCAAGGTTGGCACCAAGGGAATGTTCACTAAGGAGATAGAGGAGGCCCTTGCCGCTGGTCGTGTCGATCTCGCTGTGCACTCGCTGAAAGACCTGCCCACCGAACTTTCCCCGGGATTCGAAATCGCAGCTATCACGGAACGGGAGGACCCGCGCGACGCCTTCTGCTCCGCTCAGTACTCGTCGATCGAAGAACTGCCCCAGGGGGCGCGTGTCGGCACATCCAGCCTGCGCCGTCAGGCGCAACTGAAGGCCATCCGCCCGGACCTCGACATTCATCCTCTGCGCGGCAACGTGGATACGCGCCTGCACAAACTCGAACAAGGTGGGTACGATGCCATCATCCTTGCTGCGGCTGGTCTCAAACGCCTAGGCAAGACTGAAATGTTGAAACACATCCTCCCTGGCGAAATCATGTGCCCGGCAGCGGGGCAGGGAGCCCTCGGGGTTGAAATTCGTGAAGGGGACACCGGGACGCGACACGAGCTGGAATTTCTGGATGATTTCACCGCGCGTGTTTCGACCACTTGCGAGCGCGCCTTATTGAATCGCATGGGCGGAGGCTGTCAGGTCCCCATCGGAGCGTTAGCCGCAACGTGCAAAGGCAAGTTGCATCTGGAAGCAATCGTCGCCGATCCTGATGGCACCAAACTTCTTCGCGAATCACGTGAAGGCAGCATCGACAGTCCGGAAGAACTAGGGAACGAAGTCGGGGAAGCTTTGCTGCGCCGCGGCGGAGACGAAATCCTGACAGCCGTCTATGGCCGCGGATTCGCCGTCCCACCGCAACCGTGATCGTAAGCGTGCGACACCGGCTCAATATAATCCGCGGGATCGGTTAGGAGACTTGAACTATGTACATACCCGAATTTAATCGCGTTCGGGATAACGATGTTGCGCTGGATTTCATGAAGGCAAACCCCTTCGCCATTCTTGTCTCCACTGCAGACACGGGGCCATTCGCCACCCACGTTCCGATTTTAATGCGCAAGTCCGGCGAGCAAATCGTTTTGCGCGGACACGTGGCGAAGGCAAACCCACACTGGCATTGGATGCAGCCGGAACAGGAGTGTCTGGCCATCTTCCACGGCGCTCACGCCTACATTTCGCCTAGCCTTTACGAAAACCGCGAGAGTGTCCCCACATGGAATTATGCGGCGATACATGTTTACGGAAAGCCGCGTATCGTCATAGAGCCGGAGCCGCTGCTCCACATTTTGCACGACTCAATCCAGGTATTCGATCCGTCGTATCAAGAGCAATGGGCGGGTCTCCGAGAGGAATATCGCGCTCGTATGCTGAGCCATATCGTGGGCTTCGAAATCGTTGCCGAGAGAGTAGAGGGCAAGTTCAAACTGAGCCAGAATCGCACCAAGACGGAGCAAGCAAGAGTGAAAGACAGCTTGAGAGCCAGTTCGGACTCAGCCGTTGCCGGAGTCGGAGAGTTAATGCGAGCGGCAGGACTTGGTTCAGATCCCAGGAAATAATGGTCGAATATGTGAGACAAGCTCCACTGTCTGGTATTCGAGTACTGGTCGGACGGGCCCGGCACCAGGCCGGATCGCTGTCTCATGAGCTACGCAAATTGGGGGCTGAGGTTCTGGAGATCCCCTTCATTGAGATCCGAAAGCCGCGATCGTTCAAGCCATTGGATGCGGCGCTCAAGAACCTGGAAAGTTACGACTGGATGGTCTTAACGAGCGTGAATGGCGTCGAGGCCATGTGGGAACGCCTGACAAAACTGCGGCTCACCATGGGAAATCTCCAGCATCTGCGAGTGGCAGCGATAGGCCCGGCAACCAAAAAGGCCCTCGAGCAGCGGGGGATCGAAGTACATGTTGTGCCGAAGGAATATATTGCGGAGTCTGTCGTGCGCAGTCTGCGGCGGCGTGTGAAGGGGAAGCGCGTTCTGCTGGTGCGCGCTAAAGTTGCCCGCGACGTGATTCCCCGGGAACTGCGTCTCGCAGGCGCGCGCGTCGATGTAGTGGAAGCCTACGAAACGATTGTTCCGCGAGGGTCAGGCAAACGCTTACGCTCTGCCTTGAGAAATTCTGCGCGCCGTCCGCACGTGGTCACATTTACAAGTTCTTCTACGGTGCGCAACTTTGTTGCTTTGCTAGGTTCGCCTGCGGCAGCGCAATCGGCCCAAACATTTCGCCGGCAGCAGCCCACGCGCCACACAATCCCGGATGGAATACTCCTTGCTTCGATCGGACCCGTCACTTCATCCACTCTTCGTGAGCTTCACCTTCGCGTCGATGTCGAAGCCAAACAGTTTACGATCCCGGGACTGGTCAAGGCGATAGTTTTAGGCCTTAAGACAAGGCTAAGACAAGGCCTTAAGACAAACAACACGAGCAACTGATCGCACGCCACGATAACCCGAGGAGGCTGCTCTATTCGTTCAGCGAGCAACTGCAATCGGCGGGCGGAACGTGTGCCAGCAGAAAGTCCGCGACGCGCTTGTAGGCGTCAATCTGGTTTTCGACGCGCGCGAAGCCGTGACCCTCGTTCTCGTAGACCTTGTAATCGACGGTCCCACCGCGTTTCTTGATCGCGTCCACCACTTGCTGCGTTTCTGATTTCGGGCAGCGGGGATCATGCCCGCCGGCAAGCAACAAGAGTGGCGCTTTTATCTGGTCGATGAAGTTGATGGGCGAGCGCTCTTCGTAGAGAGACTTATTCTTCACCACATCACCCATGGTGGCCAGATCGGACTGCTGCAGCACCGGGTCTTCGTTTTCGATCTCGGTAAACCAGTTCACGAAGGGCACGATGGGCACGCCTGCGGCCCAGACCTCAGGCGCTTTCGTAACTGACATCATGCTCAGATAGCCGCCGTAACTCCCGCCCATGACCGCGATCTTTTTGGGATCGAGGTGGCCGGTTTGTTTAATCCAATCGACTCCGGCCAGCACATCCTGCAAATCGCCGCCGCCCATGTCGAACAAATTTGCCTGCTGGAATTCTTTGCCGTAGCCGGTCGATCCGCGATAGTTCGGAGCGAGAACCATGTATCCCTGATTGGAGGCGTACTGGACGAAACGATTGAACGAATTCATGGTCTGCGCAGTCGGGCCGCCATGGATGTAGACGATAGCGGCATTCTGCCCGTTGCGTGCCATGTTAAACGGCACGTAAAGAAACGCGGAAATGGTCCACTTGCCGTCGCGGCTGGGGTAGTGCACCAGATAGGGCTCGACCATGTCTTCTGACCGCACACCCGCAACCAGTGAATGCGTGACTTGATGCGACTTGCCGGTGCCTAGCGTATATACCCAGAGATCCCCGGGGGCGGTCGGGCCGTTGTGGTAATAGAGCAAGCGTGAGCCGTCTTTGGTAAAGGCGGAAGGCCCGCCCGCAGGCTCGTTCACGCCTTTCGGGATGGGCAGAGCGGTCGACTTGCCGGTCGTGAGATCGTGCAGGTAGATGTCTTCGTTCCCGTCAACGTTGGCCCCGAATGTGAGGTGCTTGCCGTCCGGCGAGAACTCGCCGCCGCGGATTTCCCATTTGTCTTTCGTGACCCACTTGATTTTATCTGGAACAAGATTTCCAGCAACCGACCCCTTCATTCCAACGTTCAGAATCCCGATGTTGTCATACCCGTTTACAGCGTTGGATGTCAGTAACACCGTGGCCACATCGACCGTGTGAAGGTAGGTGATATCGTTCGCGAAGTAGACCTGCTCACCTTCATGAGGGGTAAGGAGCGCGCTCTTTCCCGTTGCCACGTCCGCGATGAAAATGTTGGAATCGGTGCCCTTAGCCTGCTCCTGCGTGTAGACGATGTACTTACCATCCTTCGACCAGATGGGATTTGCGTTGCGCTTGTCCTGCGGCGTATTCGTCGTAAGATGCTTCACCTCACGCATCACCATGTCGTAGATGTCTATCTCATAGGCTGCCGAGCTTTTTGGTTTCACCAGGTAGGCGAGGTAGCGGCCGTCGGGCGACCACGTCGGATCCAGTTCCGCGATCTCGCGCGTGCCAGTAAGGTTGACGACTTTGCCGGTCTTGGGCGAGACCAGAAAAATGTCCCACTGCTCGTCGCCGTCGTAATCAGACTGGTATGCGATCCACTTGCCGTCCGGCGACCACGCGGGCGCTGTCTGGCGTTGATCGCTGACCGTGAGTTGCGTAGGCCATCCGCCATCGGCGCTGATCACCCAAATATTATTTCGGCCGCTCATGTTAAAGACGAAGGCGATGCTCTTGCCGTCTGGTGACCACGAGGGCCGGCCCACTTGGCGTGTCATGTAAAGCTTTTCGATGGTAAGGCTGCGCGGCTCGACCTGAGCGTTGGGCTTGGAGGCAATTTGTTTTGGGTCGGTAACGGCCTGGGGGGAGGGAAGAGTCTGCGCGACGGCGGTGTCGATGACAGCGGGGCTCATGATTATGACGATAGCAAAGAGTGCGATAGAGCGCATTGGTGGGTGCCTCAAGACAAGAGGTGAAGAAAAAGTCTAGCAGAAGACGGCCTGTCATCCCGAGCGCACGCTACGGTTTTGCGGCACAAACGCTCTGCGCAGAATCGCTCTGCCAGAATGACAGGCGGAACAGGGTGTCTACCCCTTCGCGTTCTTGTGCGTCTGCACCGTGCTCCAGGTTTTGTCGGCGGCCTGACAGATATTTTCGAGCGGACAAGCCACACACTTTGGTTTGCGGGCGTAGCAGAGTTTGCGTCCGTGCCAGATGATCTGGTGGGCGAAGAGGATCCACTTCTCGCGCGGGATGATAGGCATCAAATCTTGCTCGATCTTCTGAGGATCCGTGTTCGTCGTCAGTTCGAGGCGGCGCGAGATGCGCGTTACGTGGGTATCGACAACTACACCTTCGGCGATCTTGAACCATGACCCGAGGACGACATTTGCAGTTTTGCGAGCTACACCGGGGAGCGTGAGCAAGTCCGGCATATTCAGCGGAACTTGACCACCGAAATCGGCGACTATTTTCCTGGCCGCGCCTACAACTGATTTGGATTTGTTCCGGAAGAAACCGGTAGAGCGAATGTCGGGCTGAAGCTGTTCTGGTTCAAGGGCAGCGAAGGCTTCGACCGTTGGATACTTTCGATAGAGTGCGGGTGTGACGCGGTTGACATTCACATCCGTCGACTGCGCGGAGAGGATAGTCGCTACCAGAAGTTCCCATGCGCTGGAGTGAGTCAGCGCGCATGTTACGTCGGGATAGAGCTGGTCGAGACGCTTCAGAATCTCTGCGATGCGCTCGGGAGTTACACGATTGTGGCCCTTGGCCGCTCTAAGAGTAGGAGGCTTTGAGGTGGCAGCTCCCGAGATGGTCTTCGTGCCCGCCGAGGGTTCGCATGGTTCCTGACCTCGCGGGTTCGATCGAGGCAGGCTTATCGCGGTGCGGCTTATCGAGGCGCGCCTCGCCACGGGAGCGTCTTTGTCCCGGACCGATTGCTTTCGGGTCGCTCCCGACCGGCTTCCGGTGCTCTCCTGGCGACCGGTGCGGGCGGGCTGGCGTGGAGTTATGC
>JRHI01002727.1_pt1 | contig 11611 bp, 6 predicted proteins | sample 215371 | NCBI WGS metagenome assembly JRHI01 (sample SAMN02929681, study PRJNA255918) | sediment metagenome | biome: cave system; feature: Ice Cave; material: Sediment; isolation source: sediment from deep within a dark volcanic ice cave with no known source of... ... | reverse complement strand
ACTTCGGTGAGATGAGTGGTCTCTCCGGCCTTATGAAACAGTTCCAGCAACTTCTCGAGCGAAGCCGGATTATCGCGTACATGCCCGATGATGATGTGCAGATGCTCAAGAACTTTTTCTGAGTTCTCCGACAGCAAGCGGTCGGCGTGCTGGCCGTAAACCTGAAGCGCGCTTTCATACTGACCCGCCTGCATCAGGGCATCGACAAAGGTAGATATCGAGGTTAAATCGTTGTGCACCGTCAACAGCTTGTTGGCCAGCGTTCCAGCATCGGAGAGCCGTCCGGTCTGCAGAAAAGCTTTCAACAGAACCCGCAATCCGTCGGGATTGGAGTCAAGATCCGGAACTTTTTGTAACGAAGCGATTGCGCCGTCGGCATCGCCGGATTCGAGCAGATTGCGTCCATGCAGCAGCAGCGCATAGGCGTTTCCGGGATCGAGTGTGAGCATTCGCTGCAAAACTTCTTCTGCGCCGGCGAGAGAGCCCCGGGAACGCATGCCTTCGGCGGCGGCGGAGAAAATCTGCCAGGCCTCCGTTTTCTTTCCGAGGCGTACATACACTTCCGCCAGCCGGACCCGCATGTTCACATTTTCCGGATCCATTTCCAGAATCTTCTGGAAGATGCGAACCGCATTCTCCAGTTCGCCCGCCTTCAGGAATTCTTCTGCTACCTGCAGGTATTGCGCGCGGGCGTCATTGAAAAGACCCTGCTGGGTGTAAAGTTCCGCCAGTTTCAGCACACTCTCAAGCGAGGGCTTGAGCTTGCTGATTTTCTTATACATGGCGATGGCTTTGACGGTGAATCCCTGGCTGGCATAGGCATCACCGACCACTTTGAATTGTTCGGTGGCTTTGTCGACTTCGCCCAGGCGGGCATAGAGGTCGCCGACGGTATTGCTGACCGTCAGGTCTTTGGCATCGGCCTTAAGAACTTTTTCGTACTCAGCAATGGCGCTGGGCAGTTTGCCCTGCTGGACATACTTCTCCGCAGCGCTGAGAACTTTTTGTTTGTTGAACCCAAAACCGAACGCCATATTAGTGCGAACTCCAGCCCCTGGTTTGGTTACCGACCCATTTGCCCCGAGAAACTGTTCTCGAAGTATCTATCGGAGGCCGATCTCTCATCTTGACGATGGCCTTCCGGACAAGGCCAATTGTACGACCGGGCGTCACGAATCGTATGGTTACCAAGGGTTACCGAAAGGGAGTGTACGAACGGGTTACTAAGGGCACCAGTCTAATAAGGACAACTTCGCACGAGGCTGTGTAGCTCACAATCGTTCCGGAGACGATGAAGCCTCATCAGGAGCTCAAGCCCAGATTTGTTTTGGCCGCTAGCGGCGCGGCTGGAACAGCTTGCGGAAAAAACTCTGGGTTTGATTTGTTTTGCAAGGGCGACACCAGCCGCTCGGTTCGCGCCGTAAAATTAACGCCGGCTTTACCAGGTGCTGAAGTCGCCCCAGCCTGCAATGCCTCTTTTCCCGCAGCCTGTGGAAGGCGCCCTCTATAAAAACCGCTTTCATCCTGACGTGGCGAAGACCATAGAGGCAACTTTCTTATGAGACCTTCTAGTATTAGTGTGCTACGTGGCGGTCATGTGGAATAGGGTATTTTTTTAAATGCTAACTTTCGAAAGCTAGGGAGCCGAGGCAAGTGAGTTTATGACCTGGATCAAGACAATTCCTTTTTCTGAAGCGGATGGTAAGTTGCGGCAAGCCATTGCCGAACAGCGACGAGTATATCCGCGGGAGTATGCAGATCCTGTGCATCCCGACGAGTGCGGGGGCTCGTCCATTGTGGGCTCCCACACGCTGATTCCCGAGGCGCTCTATCACGCGTTCGCGACCTTCGGCTCGCTCATGTCCCCGGACCTTCCGCTAGAACGGCGGCAGCACGAGATGATCGCGACCATGGTCTCGGTGACCAACCGGTGTGTGTATTGAATCGAGTCGCACGCAGAGTTTCTGCGTAGGGTGACGCTGGATCGGGAACTGGTGGAGGCTTTGGAGAAGGATTACACCACCGCTCCCATCACCGCCCAGGAGCGGGTGATGCTGGATCACGTGGTCAAACTGACCCGCGATGCCACCAAAGTCTCCAAAAGTGATATCGATGGGCTACGGGCGGCGGGTTTCGATGACCGCGGCATTCTACAGATCACGCTGATCGCGTCCTGGTTCAATTACATTAATCGCGTCGCGGATGCGCTAGGGGTGGGTAGGGAGTAGTTACACGCGAGGGAGCGCACGAAGGCGGCGCAAACGCCTCGCGGAGCCAGTTGTGCTGCAGGCGGGCCAGGGAGAACTAAGGGCTAGCTCAGCGGAGCCTTTCGACTGCGGTGTACTTCGCTTTGCGAGCATAACCGGAGATTCGCACCAGAGCAGGGGTCAGTTGTCGCGTAGGTTGTTGAGATGAAGGGTTCTGCTCCCCTGGCTGGAATTATGGATCGACGCGAATCTTGGCCATCATGCCGGCATCTTCATGGTCTAGCACATGACAGTGATACACGAACGTGCCCGCGATGTTCGGATCGCGAAAATCCATGCGCAGCGTTACGCTGTGATAATGTCCCTTGCCGCTCCAGAAAGGAACGTTGATGGTGTCATGCATGGTCGGATTCGCGACAGCGACTCCATCGATCGCCGTCACCAGAAAATGAATCTGGTGCATGTGGAAGGCGTGCTCCTCACTGGTGCGATTCTCGATGGTCCATTCCTCCACCTCTCCCACCTTGGTTTGGATCGCCGGGGGTTCGTTCATGGTGAATAACTTTGGCTGCTTTCCGTCGACCGTGATGAAGAAGTTGACGGGAGGATTTGTTCCCAGCGCGGCCTCGGAGAAATATATTTTTCTCTGCCTCGTGGGCTTAATAACGGCCAGTCCTGAGAATCTCTGCGGCACGCTAGGTACGTGAACTTCGGATCTCACCGATGCGGGCAATTGGGCAGCCGCGCTGGTGGCAACGATGTTGGCAAGTAGCTGCGACGGGTTGCCGTTGCCCACTGGACCGGTGTTGAAACCGGCGTTCACAAAAGTAGCGGCGGTACCCTGCGGAGGACCGGTCACGATAAATTCGGCGCGGCCTGCAGGGGGCAGATCGATCGATGTCATCATGGGGTCGCCGGTCACGGGGACTCCATCGAGCCCGATCAACTCCAGTGTCTGCGCGGTTGTTCCGAACAGAACTTGCAGAGACATGAAGGCCTGGGTGGAAGCGTTGGCGACGCGCCAGAATTGTTTCTCGCCGAATTTCATTTGAATGACTGGCGACGGATACCGGGGATAAGTTGCCGGCTGAAAATTGAGCGTGAGCTGGTATGGGCCAGGGATCCAGGAGAGCGGATTGAGAAACTGCTGTCGTATGACAAACACTCGCTCCGTCAGCCCCGCGACCTGCGGCTTCACCTTTTCAATGCCCTCGACGATGATGGCTCCCGCTGCCCCGCCATTGACTTGGAGCGAACTAAATCCGTGGGGATGGGGATGGTACCAGTACAGGCCGGGCGGTTCGTTGGCAGGAATCTGAATCTGATAGTGGAAAGGCGTGGTGCTGGGCTGAATCAGCGTGTTGACCACATCATCCTGGTGGCATACGGGAGGGACATTCAGACCGTGAAAATGAATATTGGTTGTGTTGAAGTTCATTACGGTGCTCTTGCACGGATCCGTCGGTGGGGGCTCGGTGGCATGATCCATGTGAGACATGTGCGGATACTTTACGGACGCCGACGCCGGCACCACAACGTTGAGCTGATTTGTGAAATCGATGGTTAAATTGTCGCCCGGGTTGAGCCGCAACGTGGGCGCTTCAACATCGCCATTGGCGGTGAAGTAGTCGAAGCAATAATGCATATAGCCGAAGGAGTCGGCGGCGTTGCGCAGGGTCAGTGCGAGTGAGAGCGCGCCATTTTGACTGCTCAAGCTCATCTGGTCGAGGACCGTGCTTCCGGTGCTCGGGCGCAGAGGGCAGTTCGGCAATTGTGCCGAGGCAGTGAGGAAAGCGATTCCAACCAACTGCACAGCGATGATCCACTTTACTGCCTTGCCCATACTCAACTCCCTGGTACGTGTTTTCTCAAGATTGTTCAAACCAGCGTGCCAACCCTAGAACGATCGCGGAGGATACATTCCAATGGACAACAAAAACGTCGTGTTCGGCGCTTGTACCGGCGAGTTAGAAGCCTCCATCAGGGTGCACTTTCCCGCACTGGAAATTACGTCGATGACCGCGATTCCGGATTGAGAGCCGAACTCCGCAAGATACAACACGGAGCCGGTGCCGGTGGCGAGCTCAGCCACCGGACTCGACAAAAAGGTCCAGTTTTTGTCGAAACCCTTTAGCTGGCCCGAAGTGCAGCCGGGAGAGACCTTTCCGGTGGCTGCGTCAAAGAGCGCAGCGGTGACCTGCCCAGAAGCGGTGTTGGCGATGTAAAGAAGCGTCTCGTCGGGGCTGAGAACGACATTGTTGGAATTGCCAGCCGTGGCAAAATTATAAAGGACAGTCCTCCTCAGCTTGCCGGACGAAATGTCTGAGACTTCCACGGTTGTGGTTGTCGACATATCGCCGAAGATGGCGTAATGACCGTCCGCTGTAATGTCGACGCCGGTGGGAAATCTGTCGCTGAAAAATCCCGTGGCATTCTGCAAGTCGCCGTTGGACACCGGCACCCCGGAAGAGATATTAAAGGATTCGATGGAGCCGTCTCCGTAGGTCACGACCAGCAGGTTGCCATGCGCTGCCATCCCCTTCACGCTGCCCAAGTGTTTCCCGACAGGCGAGATGTCGCTCAGGAACTGCAGCGCGCATCCCGATCCGATTGAAAAAGTTGCGACCGTGTTGGACGTGGAAAAACTCGCGTAAAGGTAGATCCCGTTATTCACCAGACCGATTCCGTTATCGATGCCGGAGTCGGTGGTCTCGGCCTGAACGTTCGCAATGTCGCGCAAGGCATTAATATCGACCACGCTGATCTCGCCGCTGCCTCCCAATCCCAGGTAGGCGCATGCATCAGTATTGCTGCGGAGCACGCTGACCCGGTTGGCGGCAAAATATCCTCCTCCGGCTCCCACTCCGCCCAGACTTACTCTGGTTGCATTCTGTGGCGTGCCGTCGGCCGCGATGGTGAAGAAGGTCCCTGACGTGGCGATCTTCGGAGGCAAGTCATCATTCGTGATGAGGTAAGAAGGTACCGCGGGCGTCATTGACGACTGACCGCTGGCACGAGCAACTCCCGCCAACCCTGTACTCAAGGCCAGCAGAATAAGGAAGCGTAGAAATTTCATGACATCTTCTCTCACGGACTTCACAGATTAAAAACAGGCGCCGCGTTTCTCATCGAACGCGACGAGAAACACAGCGCCTGGGTAAGCGAGACGTTACTTCGTCGAGGCCACGATTAAGAGGCCGCGTTAGTTGATGGTTACGGACTTGGCCGCGGACGGAATACCGTTCGTGACCACCACCAGACTAGCCGGGCCGAGAGCGATCGTCGCTGGCACATCGAACTGCGCCGACACGACGGCCGATCCGGTTACGATAGCCATGGTGCTGAAGGTGTGCGTCTTGCAATAAACCACATGCCCGGATGCGTCGGTAATGCGCACCAGCGGGAAGTTGGTTGCACTTTGGTTGTCGTCCCCATAAGCCGCACCCTGCGAAAGACCGTTAAGCTGGGTACCTTTGATGAGGTGATTATTGGTGCCGTGGGTCAGCGTGGCGGCCACCGAAGAAATGGTGGGCTGCCATGCGGCCTGGTAGGTGCCCGACGGAGTGTAGATCGACGCACTCGACGAAAAGTCGGTGAAGAAAATCTGGCCGGTGGGCAGCACCACAAAATTGCCCACATATGAGCTGTCAATTGGCGCGTTCACGGGAGCCGTGGTCGCGTTCAATTTTGTGCCATCCCACTCGAAGAACTTGCTGCCGGTGTTAAAGACACCCGGGCTGGCATCGAGAAGGACGTTTCCGTCGGGAAGCAGCGCGCCAGGCCCGTCAGCGATGTCTAGAGTGCCGCCGAACTTCGGAGCCGCCGACCATGTGCCCGCCGTGCTGTTGTAAATTGCGTTATTGGTAGTGGCGCCAGCGTAGAAAAGTGTGCCATCGGGCCGTAACACAGCCGGACCGAGTTCGAAGGACCCAGGATCAACCAGGTTCACAACCGTGGTGCCTGCGCCTGTAGTCCAGACGCCAGTTGTGGGATCATAGGTTTGATATCCCATGGCGCAGCAGCCGCCGCTGGTGTACGCGTTAACTGTGAGTATCTTGCCGTCGGGTAGTAGAGTCCAGCCCTCTTCGTCGTTCGAATCTGTCTTACCCGTGCCAGTTGCAGCCCAGGTGACAGTTCCGCCCGTGATCGTCGCGATGGATGCCTGCGAAGTGCAGCAGTTGGCTAACATGAATTTGCCATTCGGCAGCACTATGCTTTGGGCATCTCCGACTGTAGTCCACCCAGTCGGTGCCTTGACGCTGGACCACTTGTTCGTCGCCGGATTGTACGTAGCGCCCAGGGTTGTCCATACGGCGCCGCCGTTGTTGTACTCGCCGCCCATGATGATGACCTTGCCGGTGGGCAAGGTCGAAGAGGCAAAATAGAGGGGGTTGTACCCGGAGGGCAAATTGCCTGCAGTGACCCAGGTCCCGTTCACGTAGCTGCCCGTGTTATCGGGGACAAGCCTATACCATGTATCCACATGGGTGGAGAAGAAGAAACTGTTCACCAGTACGGAGCCATCGGTGAGCAGCAATGCGTGGGCAACAGCTGACGGAGGAGGGTTGGTCGTGACTGTCCACGTTCCTGCGGTAAATGGTTCCTGGGAACTCGCGATACCGGACCATGCCGTTAACGCAAGCAGCGCAATTCCGAGAGTTCTGCAAACCTTCATGTTTAACCTTTCACTTCTCACTTTTTCTGATTGTTGGAAACCTGGCTTCGGATGTGGATCGCGATTGACTCGCTCGTCACCCACGAGCGAGTTGCAGGGGGGCCGGACCGAAATCTAAAGTCGCGGGATTATAACCCGGTGCCAACTGCTTTGGACCGTTTGTCCGCGGAATTCATAACTATTTCTTGGAACGTCCGCAGAATTGCAAAAAACTGCAACCTCTCCGGGTTACACATTGCAAATTCTTGCAACGTGAGCCTCTACGATGGGGCGTAGACGCGACTACGCCAGCGCCTTCGGCTCAGCCTCGACATAATGGGTAGCTCACTACTCTTCGTCGGTTTGCGCGTCTTCAGAGGAAAGACTTGACTGCAGATTAATCTCCGAGAGCCCTGCTTCTCGCAGTTGCTGATTTAGCGCGGGCAAGTCGGCGGTTTTTAATTCATTCCAGCGTTTCATCACATCTGCATGGTCACGCTCGATGATCTTTAACGCCTCCGTCTGAGCTAAGGTCGGCTCCGACTCTACCGGCCACAGTTGCGTATACACAGTACTTGCCTGACCGTTCAGTCGCGACAGAGTTACTTCATCGGAAGGCGGTGATGAGGAGCCGCTCGACGCACCCAGAATGGTCGAAAGTTTTTTCTGCAAAACTTCCAATGCGTTCTTGGTAGCGGCGTTGGAGCGCTCGCTTAATTTCTGCAGTTGGCCGCGAATGGAGCCGGCCTGAAAAATAGCTTCGGAGCTTTGGCTTACGATTGCAGCCAGACGAGTTTCTGCCTGAAATTTTCTTTCCAGCGAAACCGGTGATGTCTTTATGCGAGGATCCATCTTTACCGTTACCGGTGCAGAATAGGTCTTGCCGCCTACAGCGAGGCGCACCGTGTACTGACCGGGCGTGGCTGACGGACCGAGCGGAAACCGGGGCGTGTCGTGGGGAACGGCGGCGATGGGATATTCATGCCGGATGGAAGTTGGCGGATCGTAGTGCAGATCCCAGACCCAGCGGTGCATGCCGCCGTCGCTTGGGAGAGATCGGAACGGCCGCACCCAGTACACGGGAATCAATTGCTTCTTCAATTCAGCGTCAGATACCGGGGGTTGGTCCGTACTGGAGAACCGACGCACAAGTTGTCCGTGCGCATCGAGGATCTCCACGGTGACCGGGCCCGAAGCGGCGCGCGGAAGGTAGTAGTCAATGATGGTGCCGTCCGGCGGATTCGCCGCTGCTGGCTCATCCGGCGGAAGCGGAGTATCCGTATTCGTGCTGCGGAGAACGCGGTAAGCCGGCGCTGGCTTGAAGAGATGAGGTTCAGAATTGGCTGACGATTGCGAGATTTCGCGCAGCGGTGCGATGTCGTCCAGTATCCAGAACGACCGGCCGTGGGTGGCTACGATTAGGTCATTGTCGTGCACCCACAAGTCGCGCATGGAAGTGTGCGGCAGATTCAGTTGCAGCGATTGCCAGTGATCTCCGTCGTCGAATGAAACCCATACTGCGTTCTCGGTGCCGGCAAACAACAGGCCCTGGCGCACGGGATCTTCGCGCACCGTATCTACGGGGCCGAAGTCCGGGATGCCAGCGACGATCAGCTTCCAGGTCTTGCCGCCATCGTGAGTGCGGTAGATGTATGGATGAACATCATCGATGCGGAAGCGGCTGACCGAGGCGTAAGCGGTTTCTTCGTCAAAATGCGAGGCGGAGCTCTGGGTGACCTTGCTCCAGGGAGTCAGCTCTTTCGGCGTGATGTCATTCCACTTTTTGCCTCCGTCGCGGGTCAGCCAGATGAGTCCATCGTCCGTCCCGGCCCATAGTGTGTTCACGTTTTTGAACGAGGGGGCGAGGGAATAGATCACTCCCCGCTGCGTGGCAGCATTCTTGGGGATAAGACCGCCAACGCTAGCCGGAACCCCGGGGGTCTCGCGGGTGAGGTCGGTGCTGATGGTCTGCCACGAGCCTCCGCCGTCCGCGGTCTTGAAGAGCAGGTTGGTGGCATAATAAAGGATATGCGGGTCCACCGGAGAGAACATCAGCGGCTCGGTGCGATCTGTCCGGTATTTGCTGCTGCGAACCGGAATCGGGGTGATGTTTTGCACCTGGCCTGTCGACCAGTGATACCGGGAAACTTCGCTCCTGCCGCCGCCGTAGACAATATCCGCATCGAGCGGATCGGGCGCGACATATCCGTATTCAATCGCCCCCGCGGAATGCCACTCGCGGAAGGTGATCTCACCGTCGTTGCCGCGGCTTGAAATGCAAACGGAGCCGCTTTCCTGCTGGGCTCCGCAAACCTTGTAGGGGAAATCGTTAGTGACCGACACGTGATAGATCTGCGCTGTGGGCTGGTTGTACCACGAACTCCAGGTGTTCCCACCATTGACTGTTACAAGAGCACCCTGATCGCTGACCAGAAGAATCACGTTCGGATTATTCGGGTTGATCCAAAGATTCTGGTAGTCGTCGCCACCGGGTGCGCCGCGAAACCTTGACCAGGTCTTACCGCCGTCGCTTGACCGCATGGTCACTGTACTCGCGCTATAGACGATGTCTGGATTCTTCGGGTCAACTCTTGCAATCGGCAGATCGCCGCCTCCGATGCGGCCTGCGGGCCGCGAGTCTTCGGTCGCCTGTGTCCAGTTCTCTCCCGCATCGTCGGACCTGTAGACCGCAAGTTTCCCGGCGCTGGTTCCGAGAGTTGCGTAGAGCCGCCGCGGCTGGCTGGGAGCGATCGCCACGTAGATTTGCGAAAGATCCTTCGGCAGGCCACTGGTTAGCGGGTGCCAGGTGGCCCCACCGTCGGTAGACTTGAACAGTCCCCCGTTAGTTCCGTTGAATACATTGTTGTCCTCCCACGGACCCTCGCGGGCTTCCCACATGGACGCATACACCACGTCGGGATTGGAAGGATCGATCTCCACATCGGAGGCGCCAGTGTTTTCGTCTTTCGAGATTACCTTCTGCCAGGTTTGCCCACCGTCGGTCGAGCGAAACAGGCCGCGTTCGCTGTTCGGTCCGTAGGGGTGACCGAGGACAGCGGCAAAGATGCGGTCCGGATTCCGGGGATCGATGGCGAGCGCGGGAATCTGCTGTCCGTCGCGCAGGCCTTCTTTTCCTGAGCCAAGATGAGTCCAGGTTTTTCCCGCGTCTGTGGACTTGTAGATTCCATCGCCGACAGAAAGGTCGGGACGATGCAATCCCTCACCGCTGGCGACATAAATGATGTTGGGGTCAGAGGGGGCCACCGCAATCGCGCCGATCGATTGGGTGGACTCGTGATCGAAAATGGGATTCCAGGTACGGCCATAGTCATCTGTCTTCCACACTCCGCCATTGACTTGGCCCACGTAAAAAACATTTGGCTGACAGGGAACGCCGGCAGCGGCGCGGGTGCGGCCGCCACGAAAAGGACCGATCATCCGCCACCGCAACTCCTGATAGGTGTTCTCGGGTATTTGCTGTGCGACACCGAAACCTATGAACGAAATAAGAACACAAACGAGCACAGCAAGGACGCCGTATGGTCGGATCAATTGCCCCCCCTCAACCCTGAAAGCCAAACCATCTAGAATAAACTAAAACAGTGGCATCCGGGGGCGTAAAGCGATTGAATATTTCGCGGCAAGATCCCGCCATCAAATTCATTTAGAAGGATTTAAGCATGGCTGATTTATTATAGATGCGCCCCGTTTGCCCAACCCATGAATCTTCTATTTTCGACAAAACTTCGCCGCCCTCTGCCGATCCTGTGCGGCTGCTTAGTCCTTCTATCCACGAATTCTTTGGCTTTCGGGCAGGCGGCAGTAACGGAGCAGAAAGCGGCACCGCCAGCCCAAGGATTGAAGCCGATCCTCGACTACATTTCGTCGGCATGGGATACGCTGACGCGCTCAATGACTGACTGCCAAAGCGTGGTCGACCCGAAAATAAAAGTGGCGCCGGTTCTGTACTTACCCGCGGGATTCCCCGAGCCAGCCGCCGTGCAAAAGTTAGCGACGGATTGCAACGTCCACGTCGAGCACTTGCCGAAGGAGATTCACCATCTGGGTGAGATCGATACTGGCAAGATTCAGCCTCACGGATTGCTGTATCTCGAAAATAAGTACGTGGTGCCTGGAGGCCGGTTTAACGAAATGTACGGGTGGGATAGCTACTTTATTATTCGCGGGCTGCTGCAAGCTGGACGCGTCGAACTGGCGCGCGGGATGGTAGACAATTTCTTTTTTGAAATTGAACACTATGGCGCGATGCTCAATGCCAACCGCACATACTACCTGACACGTTCGCAACCACCGTTCCTAAGTTCAATGTTTGTCGACGTCTACCGAGCGCACGAAAACGACGGGCAGAAAAACGGTAAAGATGTCCGTCGCGATACCGCGTGGCTGGAGAGAGCCTACGCCGATCTTGAAAAAGATTACGAGATGTGGACTCACGAGCCCCACCTGGCAGGACAAACGGGACTGTCGCGCTACTACGATTATGGAGAGGGGCCTCCAGCGGAGGCCGTACAGGACGAAACCGGGTTCTACCGCAAAGTGGCGTCATACTTTTATTTTCATCCCGCGCAGGCGGATGACTACATTGTTGAAAACAAGCCCGGAGTGATGCAGTCCGTTGCGGGTGCCCCCTACACTCTGCAGGTCTGTGATGCGGCGAGCACCATGGGCCGTCCCGACTGCGACCAAGCGCACGAGTTCAAGCTCAGTTCGGAGTATTACAAGGCAGACC
>JRHI01002726.1_pt1 | contig 11615 bp, 13 predicted proteins | sample 215371 | NCBI WGS metagenome assembly JRHI01 (sample SAMN02929681, study PRJNA255918) | sediment metagenome | biome: cave system; feature: Ice Cave; material: Sediment; isolation source: sediment from deep within a dark volcanic ice cave with no known source of... ... | reverse complement strand
AACGGCGTGCGGGGCATGGCCTTGAACCTCGAAAGCGACAACGTCGGCATTGTCATTTTCGGTACCGACCGCGATATTAAGGAAGGCCAGACGGTCAAGCGGACCGGCGCCATCGTCGATGTTCCGATCGGCAAGGGGCTGCTCGGCCGCGTCGTCGATGCGCTGGGCAATCCGATCGATGGCAAGGGCCCGGTTCATGCGGAAAAGCGCGCCCGCGTCGATGTCAAGGCGCCGGGCATCATCCCGCGCAAATCCGTGCACGAGCCGATGGCGACCGGCCTCAAGGCGATCGACGCCCTGATCCCGATCGGGCGCGGCCAGCGCGAACTGATCATCGGCGACCGCCAGACCGGCAAGACCGCGCTGGCGCTCGACACCATCCTCAATCAAAAGCCGCTGAACCAGGGCAGCGACGAAAACCTAAAACTCTATTGCGTCTATGTCGCGGTCGGCCAGAAACGCTCGACCGTCGCGCAATTCGTGAAAGTGCTGGAAGAGCAGGGCGCGCTGCCCTATTCGATCATTGTCGCGGCGACCGCGTCCGATCCGGCGCCGATGCAGTTCCTTGCGCCGTTCGCCGGTTGCGCGATGGGCGAATATTTTCGCGACAATGCGATGCACGCGCTGATCATCTACGACGATCTTTCCAAGCAAGCCGTGGCGTACCGCCAGATGTCGCTGTTGTTGCGCCGCCCGCCGGGACGCGAGGCCTATCCGGGCGATGTGTTCTATCTGCATTCACGGCTGCTCGAGCGCGCGGCGAAACTCAACGAGGCCCATGGCGGGGGCTCGCTCACGGCGCTGCCGGTGATCGAAACGCAAGCCAACGACGTTTCGGCCTATATTCCGACGAATGTCATTTCGATCACCGACGGCCAGATCTTTCTTGAGACGGATCTCTTTTATCAAGGCATAAGGCCCGCCGTGAATGTCGGCCTTTCGGTCTCGCGTGTCGGCTCCTCGGCGCAAACCAAAGCGATGAAAAAGGTCGCGGGCAGGATCAAGGGCGAACTAGCGCAATACCGCGAAATGGCGGCTTTCGCGCAGTTCGGCTCCGACCTCGACGCGACGACGCAGCGCCTGCTCGCGCGCGGCGCCCGCCTGACGGAGCTTTTAAAACAGGCGCAGTTCTCGCCTTTGAAGATGGAGGAACAGGTTTGCGTGATCTATGCCGGGGTCAACGGTTATCTCGATGCGTTTCCGGTTGACCGGGTACGGGCCTTCGAGGATGGGCTCCTCGCGCTCTTGCGCGSGAGCCACACCGGTCTCCTCGATGCGATTCGCGGCTCGAGCGATCTCTCCGAGGAGTCCGGCGCAAAACTCAAAGCGATTGTCGATGCCTACGCCAAGAACTTCGCTTGATCTGGCGGCGCGCTCACAGAAATGAAGCGGAGAGACCATGCCGTCGTTGAAGGATCTGCGCAACCGGATCGCCTCGGTCAAGGCAACGCAAAAGATCACCAAGGCCATGCAGATGGTCGCGGCGGCGAAACTGCGGCGCGCACAGACCGCGGCCGAATCGGCGCGGCCCTACGCCGAGCGGATGGAGAGGGTCTTGGCCAATCTCGCCGCCTCGATCGCAACGAGGGGCCGAGTTCCGGCGCTGCTTGGGGGCGGCCGCGACAGCGTCCATCTCTTGGCCGTCTGCACCGCCGAACGCGGTCTTTGCGGCGCGTTCAATGCCTCGATCGCGCGCCTCGCGCGTGAGGCGGCGCTGTCGCTCATGGGCCAAGGCAAGACGGTCAAGATCCTTTGCGTCGGCAAGAAAGGCCATGACATCCTGCGCCGGCAATTCGGACGCCAGATCGTCGAAGTGATCGACCTGCGCTCGGTCCGCACGCTCGGCTTCGGCGATGCCGCCGCAATCGGCCGCAAGATCGTTGCGTTGCATCAGGCTGGCGAGTTCGACGTCTGCACTTTGTTTTACTCGCGATTCAAATCGGTGATCGCGCAGATCCCGACCGCGCGGCAGCTTATTCCTTTGGCCCTCCCGCCGGACGAGAAAGCGGCGCAATCGGGGGCGGCTTACGAGTATGAGCCAGACGAGGAAGAAATTCTTGCGGCGCTGCTGCCGCGCAACATTTCGACTCAGATCTTGCGGGCACTCCTTGAAAATGCCGCGTCCGAACAAGGCGCGCGGATGAGCGCGATGGATAGCGCCTCGCGCAATGCCGGCGAAATGATCAAGAAGCAAACCATGAAGTATAACCGCTCGCGCCAGGCGATGATCACCAAGGAACTGATCGAGATCATCTCCGGCGCCGAAGCGCTTTAAAATTGCTCGACTTTTCCGACCGGTGCCAAATTCTCGAACCGACGGACGACCGTCGCATGACCCGCGTCGATTGGAGGAACACCTGGTGTCAGTGTCTACAACAACCGTCGTCCCTGCTGTCGACGCACGGCAGGTGCCCACGGAACTGCTTTTCCAGCCAGTCAGGCTGGGGCGCTACAACCTGCCGCACCGGATGGTCATGGCGCCGTTGACCCGCTCGCGCGCCCGCCAGCCCGGCAACGTGCCGTCGGCTCTCAATGCATGCTACTATACGCAACGGGCCTCGGCGGCGCTCATCGTAACCGAGGCGACCCAAGTATCGCAGCAGGGACAGGGCTACGCCTGGACGCCCGGCATTCACAGCCGCGAACAAATCGAGGGATGGCGCCTCGTCACCGACGCGGTGCACAAGGCTGGCGGCCTCATCTTTCTGCAGCTCTGGCACGTCGGACGCATCTCCCATCCTTCATTGCAGCCCGACGGCATGCTTCCGGTCGCGCCCTCGGCCATCAAACCTCGCGGTGAGGCATTCATCGAGAATGAAAACGGCGAGGGGGAACTGGTTCCTTTCGTGACGCCGCGGGCGTTGCAGATCGAGGAGATCCCCTACATCGTCCAACAATACGCGCGCGGATCGAGAAATGCGCTGGAGGCCGGATTCGACGGCGTGGAGGTCCACGCTGCCAATGGTTATCTCCTCGATCAGTTCATCAATTCGAGCATCAATCGGCGCACCGACGATTATGGCGGCGCGATCGAGAACCGGGCGCGGCTGCTCATAGAGGTGGTCGAGGCGGTCAGCGAAATCTGGGGGCCGGATCGGATCGGCGTACGATTGTCGCCGCTCGGCACCTTCAACGACATGCGCGACGACGACCCAGAGACGACCTTCGGCCGCGTCGCCGAAAAACTCAATGGTGGCGCGCTCGCCTATCTGCACATCGTCAACCCTGCCGTCGCCGCGATCGAGAAGGGGACCGAACCCGACCCTGGCGCGCTGAGGATGCTCGAACTGATGCGCGAAAGATACCGCGGGACGCTCATCATCGCTGGCGGCTTCGGCCACGACACCGCGGAGGGCTGGCTCCAACAAGGTAAGGCGGATCTAATCGCCTTCGGGCGCAAGTTTTTGGCCAATCCCGATTTGCCGGAGCGGTTTCGCTCGCACGCTTCCCTAAATGTGGACGATCCGTCCACCTACTATGGCGGCGGCGCCAAAGGGTATACCGACTATCCCAGTCTCGCCCGGGAGCGAGGCGAGGAACCGCACCCTTGCGTTGACGAAAGGTGGCGATAGTGCCGACGGATTTAAGCATTCAACCTGTCGAGAGGACAAAACATGGCTGACGCCGCATCCAACACGCGCACGGGCCACGTCACGCAGGTTATCGGCGCCGTCGTCGACGTGAAATTCGACGGCGATCTGCCGGAAATCCTCAACGCGCTCGAAACCGACAATGGCGGCAACCGCCTGGTCCTCGAAGTGGCCCAGCATCTCGGGGAAAATTCCGTGCGCTGCGTCGCGATGGACATTTCCGCAGGCCTTGTCCGCGGCCAGCCGGTCAGGGATACCGGAGGCCCGATCACGGTGCCGGTCGGCGAGGCGTGCCTTGGCCGCATCATCAATGTCATCGGCGAGCCGGTGGACGAATTGGGTCCGGTCGAAACCACGACGCGCCGCGCGATCCATCAGCCCGCGCCCTCCTATGCCGAACAAGCGACCGAGGCGCAGATCCTGGCGACCGGCATTAAGGTCGTCGATCTTCTGGCCCCTTACGCGAAAGGCGGCAAGGTCGGGCTGTTCGGCGGCGCCGGGGTCGGCAAAACGGTTTTGATCCTGGAACTCATCAACAATATCGCCAAGGCGCACGGCGGCAATTCGGTGTTCGCCGGGGTAGGCGAGCGGACCCGCGAGGGCAACGATCTTTATCACGAAATGATCGAATCCAAGGTGAATGTGGATCCGCGCGAGCATGGCGGCTCCGCCAAGGGCTCCAAATGCGCCATGGTGTTTGGCCAGATGAACGAGCCGCCGGGGGCGCGCGCCCGCGTCGGGCTGACTGGCCTCACCGTCGCCGAGGATTTCCGCGACAAGGGCCAGGACGTGCTGTTCTTCATCGACAATATCTTTCGCTTCACCCAGGCGGGCTCGGAAGTCTCGGCGCTTCTCGGCCGCATGCCCTCGGCGGTTGGCTATCAGCCGACGCTCGCGACCGACATGGGAGACTTGCAGGAACGGATCACAAGCACGACCAAAGGTTCGATCACGTCGGTGCAAGCAATCTATGTGCCTGCTGATGATTTGACGGACCCGGCGCCCGCCACCTCCTTCTCGCATCTCGATGCGACAACCGTCTTGTCGCGCGGAATCGCCGAGAAAGGCATTTATCCGGCGGTCGATCCGCTCGACTCGACGTCGCGCATGTTGTCGCCGCTCGTCGTCGGCGAGGAACATTATGGCGTCGCGCGTCAAGTGCAGCAGATTTTACAGCGCTACAAGGCGCTGCAAGACATCATCGCCATTCTCGGCATGGACGAACTCTCCGAGGAAGACAAGCTGACGGTCGCCCGCGCGCGCAAGATCGAGCGCTTCCTGTCGCAGCCCTTCCACGTCGCCGAAGTGTTTACCGGTTCGCCCGGCAAGCTGGTTTCGCTCGCCGACACTATCAAGGGTTTCAAGGGGCTCATCGAAGGCAATTACGATCACTTGCCGGAAGCCGCGTTCTATATGGTCGGCCCCATCGACGAGGCCGTCGAAAAAGCGCAAAAGCTCGCGGCGGAGGCCTAGCGTTGGCCCGCGCAGCCGCGCGGGGATAGCCAACGCATTCGGGCCGATCCTTGCGCGGCAGAAGCGACATACTGAAAGCACATCTTGGGGCATGCGATGGCGGCTTTTCACTTCGAACTCGTTTCTCCCGAAAAACTCGTCTTTTCGGGAGACGTCGAAGCCGTGGTCATTCCGGGGACGGAAGGCGAATTCACCGTCCTCAAGGATCATGCCCCCTTGATCTCGGCGATGAAGCCAGGCATCGTCGTGATCGACGAAACGCCGGCAAAAAAACTGCGTCTCTTCGTGCGTGGCGGTTTCGCCGAGGTTGCTCCGTCTGGCCTTACCATCCTCGCGGAGCAAACGATCCCCCTCGCGCAACTCGACGCCGCCGGGGTCGACGCGGAGCTTAAAAATTTCGAAGACGAAGTTGCCGGCGCCAAAACGGACGAGGCGCGCCGGATGGCGAGGGAGAAGCGCGATCAACTGCTAGAATTGAGGGCCGCGCTTAAGATCTGATTTGACTCGGGCAAGGCACGATCGAGCAAGCGCGCAAGCTCCGCTCGAGAAGCTGCCGGCAACGAGGCAAACAAGCAAAATTTGAAGCATTGGCGCCATGTTTTTGGTCTCCTAAAAGCCCAATTTCAGCCGCCCACCGGCACCGGCGGCTCGAGGCGTCGGGTCCCGCTTACCCGATGTTGACATTGCCATTGCCACTGCTCCCGGCGCCGTAAGAAACATGGCGATTGCCTTCTGTTAGGGCACCAGCAAAAGAAGTGTCAGAGAGGAAAAGGGTATACACAAAAAGAGCGAGCTTTAGAGAACCGAGAAGTGCGATCCTAAGAGAACTGAGAAGTGCGCGCTTGAGAATGGTCATCGTCAGTCTCCGTCAGTCTTCCCATCAATTGACACGACAGGGTCGCGGTTCCTGAAATCACGTGGAATTGAATATCCCTCGCGCCTCACGGTGTGACGATGATCCTGCCCTGCATTTGCGGATGAAGGCCGCAAGAATAGCGGTAAGTTCCGGCCTTGGCGAAGGTGAATGAAAAACTGTCGTCCGTATCGAGCGCCTTGGAATGGAACTCGCCCTTGCTGCCGACGACGCTGTGGGGAATGTCGTCATGATTGCGGAAGATGATCGCCGTTCCGGCCTTCACGGTGAGCTCATTTGGGGTAAAGGCGAAGTTGTCGATATTTACCTCGAGTCCGGCGGCGACCGCGGGCAGGGTTAAGACGCCGAGAGCGGCGGTGGCAAAAATAAGGCACAAACCCAAGCACCACACGCTGGAGCGGTTTGCCTTGATCAAGTTGCGCATGTTGGTTTCCTTTTGCGAGGTTGGTTTAGCTGGCGGCAAGCGGTGTATCGGTGATCGCGAGGGGTTGTATTCCGTGCCGGACCTCGACGCTCGTTAGTCCCAGCAAAGTGCGCAGCTTTTCGGCCGGCACCAGCATCGGTCCGGGCGAAGCGGCGGTTCCGGGCGCGGGCTGCGGGAAGGCGGTCGACATCGCGGTATGGAAGGTGACATTGCCCTCCACTTTCTGCATCAATTGATGGATATGGCCATTGAGCACGGTGACCGAGCCGAACCGTTTCAGCAAGGCGAGCGCACGCGCCGAATCCTCGGTGCCCCAGCCCCATTCCGGATAAACCGCCCAGAGCGGAATATGTGCAAAGACGACGATCGGCGTTGAGGCCGGCTTGCCCTTGAGGCCGGCCGCAAGCCACGCCAACTGCTCGTCGCCGACCGAGCCCATTCCGCCCGCTTTCAAATTGGCGACGTTGACAAGGCCGATGAAGTGCACGCCGCTGTGATCGAAGGCGTACCAGCCGGTGCCCTTCGTGTTCTTGCCATGGCGTTCGAGATAGACTTGGCCATTGTTCTCGTCGATAATATCGTGTTCGCCGGGAACATAATGGATATCGAGCTTGGCTTCGCCGATGACTCTTTCCGCGTCGTCGAATTGCCCGGGCTTCGACAGATGGGTGATGTCGCCGGTGTGGATCATGAAGGCGGGCTTCGCCGGAAGGCCGTTCACCTTAGCGATCGCCTCCTTCAAGGTCCCGAGCGCGTCGGGGTTGGCCGGCTTGTTGAACCCTACATGGCTATCCGAAATCTGCAGAAAGCTGAAGCCCGTGCCAACTTTTTGGGCCGCTTGCGCCACGCCCATGCCAAGGAGCTGCGAGGATTTGGGCACGCCGCCACTGAGCGTCCAAATGACGCCCGTGCCGGCCCAGATCATGCATTCGAGCGCGCCGCGCCGGTCGATGCCCTGCTTATTGTCCGACATGTTTGGTCTCCATTCATAGCGGCGTAGCGCCGCTGCTAGGAAGGAGACTTCGCGGCGCGCCTATTTATTCCCCGTGCCTTGCGAATTTTTCGCGGCCATCGCCGTCTCGTCCTGGCGCATCGCTGTCGCTAGCTCGCGGTTCCCTGTCTTGATGCGTCTAAGCGGCGTCCCGGATAGCTCGTCCGCGGAGCCGATGTCTACCCAGTTTTCATCTCCGGTCATGGCGATCCCGTGCTCCCAATTGTTTTAATGGATGCGCAAGTCTATCGTTTCGCCGAAATACAGTCGAATGCCGCAAATCGCCCGCAGGGGGGCTCAGCAAAAACTTGCGTGAGCGAGATCATCTCCTCCGAGGTGATCAGCAGCATTTGTGTTTTCAAGAGTTCCCGAAGCAGAGGAAGGCGGTTGCAGTTGCAGTTCGCGTCAATTTGGCTGCTCTTGCCCGTCGAATAGAGAAGAGCCCTCACCTCAACTCAAGATTTTAATCGCGATATCGACAGCAGCCTTCAGGAATTGCTCGGCCGCGGCTTTTTGATTATTGGCCGCGACAATCCGATGCGCCGGCGCAACAGCCGCCGTGAACTCGTGTGTATGCCAATGGCCAAGCGTCGGCAGGCGCGGCAGCGCCGCACTGTCGGGTTTAGGATAAACCGACACATAGAAATAGGGCTCGTGATAATACTTGTCTCCGGGGGAAAGCCCGGCGCCGGCATAGCCGGTGGCGCCAGCTTCCCGCGCCGGGAATGAGATCATCGTGGCAAGATCGAAGTGGTGCGGCCAGCAGCGCACATCTGAGGCCGCCAAGTTGCGCCCAATCATTTGCCTTTGGACGGGGACGAGCAAAAACTTGGCATTGGCGAACCAGGCCGCAAGCTCGACCAAAGCATCTGCCAAATCCGCCACGCCATAGGCGGCGCCTTTGGTGACGGCGTGCGCGGGCATTTCATAGGGTGACGGCGCGTCGAGTGCAAGTGTGTCGAGGCTTCTCGTGCGGAGTTGCTCGCCCAGCCATTGGCGTGCCTGCGCATCTGTGCGGCCATCAAGAGAGAAGGAGTGGATGTGTGCCGTCCTCTCGTCGCCATGCAATACGAGCGTGAGATCGGCAATCCTCAAGCTTAGCCGCTCGCCGTCTTTCAGCCGATGCGTCGTAAAGCCGCCGAGGGTGTCGTTCCAACCGAGATTCGTGTGACCGTCGTCTGGCTGCGGTGGAACATAGGCGCGCGCCGCCCGCGCGAGCCATTGCGCCGCATGATGGGCTTGCAGGCGGGCCAGGCTCAGCCGGTGCCGGTCAACGCCTCGAAGTGGCCGCCAATCCGATTCACCCATGCCGGTTCACTCCTGTCCGGTTTGCGTTTCCGCTATCGTGCCCAGTTGAGATCCGCGACGATCTCCAGATTTTTTTTGCGAGCCGCCACGGCACGCGATGGGAGGAATGCCGGGCACGCCAAAGAGTTCATCCCATCGGAGCGGTCGCTGACCGGCACTCGTGAAGGTAAAAGCTATCGATCGGATCGACCTCTGCTTCCCACGGGGCGCCGGCGAGCACCCGGCGCGCATTGCCGGCGCGCATTTCCATAGCAGGCGAGTCCTAAATAACGAGTATTCCAAACTCTTGGCGTAGATCGGACAGCGTGCGATGTTGGAATGCCGGCGGCGGCGTCCAAGGCCATTTCATCGGCATCTTCCAGGCCTCCCAGGTCGCCCGAAGAATCCGGGGAACGGCGAGAACCGTTATCCAAATACATTTCAGATAACCAATCTCTTTGAAAATTGCTTTGGCTTTCGGGTTGGCCGTCATATAGCGCGCATACTTCCGGACCCCGACATCGCATGAAAGAAGTGTGCGGGTGTCGGCGATCGCCTCGTCGGCGAGCGTGGTGTCAAGACCGAAAATGACATGGCACATGTCATGGCTGCGAAACAGCTCTGCGCTTTCTTCGGACAAATCATCGGGGTGGAGAACCTTGCCGGTGTTCGCGGCATAATACTCTGCGAGACCTTCGGCGAGGGTCATGTCCGAGTCTTGGTTCTGATAACGACACCGGCGGGTAGCGGACCAGCGTCCTTGGGCGATGGTTGACGTTGTCATATCAATCCGGCCAAGCAAGAAGATAATCTTGCTGAATTTATATGGCGCTAATTGGGGGCCGCTCAACCGAGAGCGGCCCTCGACGGAAATCTCCATCCGTCCCTCTTGACGATTGCCATGGCGAAGCGCAAGGGAGGCCCGCTACTTTGGCCCCCGGATAGGCAGGTCTGATGCCGCCACCCTTTTCGCGCAGCAAACTCATCGCATCTGGCGGACAAGAGTTCGCGGCAAATCCGCGAGGCGCAACAAAACATGCGGACGAGGTACCATTTTGGAAGCGAAAACCGCTCGAGGAGCTAAATCCCGCGGAATGGGAAAGTCTCTGCGACGGATGCGGCCGCTGCTGTCTTGTCAAGCTCGAAGACGAGGAGAGCGGCAAAATTCACTTCACCGACGTCGCCTGCAAGCTCTTTAACCCAAGCACCTGCCGCTGCACCGATTATGCGCACCGCCGCCGCCGGGTGCATGATTGTATCAAATTAACCCCGGACAAGGTCCGGACGCTCGGCTGGTTGCCGCCGTCTTGCGCCTACCGGCTGATCGCGGAAGGGCGCGATCTCGCCTGGTGGCATCCTCTCGTGTCCGGATCGCAAACGAGCGTGCACGAGGCGGGAGTTTCCGTGCGCGGCCGCGTCGAGATGTCGGAAAAAGAACTCCAAGTCGCGGACTATCCTGACCATATCGTGGCTTGGCCAGGCAAAAAGCCGCGTCCGCCCCGCCAAAAAGCCGGCAATGCGGCGGACTTCGACAAAAGCCCTGCGATCCGCCGCGACTGACTTTCCTGCTTAACTGACTTTCCTGCTTAATTGTCGACAGTTATGCTTCGGCTAAGCTTGCAAAACGAAACTATCGATAGTTAAAGCTGTAAATATTGTAAATTCTATAGACTTACATTTTAACGCCCAGGATTACATGAAATGAACAAACCAAACGCCATGGATATGATCGACAGGCGGATTCTGCGGATCGTCCAAAAAGACTCCTCCTTGTCGATTCGCGAAATCGCCACGCAGGCCGGTCTTTCGCACACCGCATGTTGGAAAAGGCTGCGGCGGCTTGATGCATCGGGCGTGATCAAGCGGCGCGTCGCGCTGCTCGATCCGCTGAAGCTCGGGCTCGGATTAACCGCCTTCGTTTCGGTCCAGGTGGGTGATCATTCTGGCAAGGCAATTGCGCGCTTCGCCGCCGAAATCACCGCGATGGAAGAAGTCATGGAGTGATATCGCATGGCGGGCGACGTCGATTACGGCTTGCGTGTCGTTGTGCCCGATGCCGCGGCCTTCGATGTTTTTTACAAGCGTCTAATCGAAACAATTCCGCTCAAGAACGTTACGTCGCGTTTCGCCTTGGAAAACGTCAAATGCGAAACTGCATTTCCAATTGCTTGCCAGGGCTAACCGCGCGAGGGCCGGAGCACTGAATTGCGAGACGCTGAGCGCGTTGCCCGCCCGGTTCCGGTCATTACAGCCCCGTAACGAGCAATCGACTGAGATTTGCCAACCTGACCTCTTGCCAAAGCGATATCGTATTTGCCAAATGTCTGTTACATTGTTGCTAGGCCACACCTTGGCCTCGATCCGCGAAGCGGAGGCATTCAATTGGATGAGGGAACGAGCGATCGCTTTCACTTAAGCGGAAGCACGATTGACTCCGCTGACTCCGCGCGCGTGGCAAACCGCTTTTCACGGAACGACTCTGGCAACGGGATAAAATTGCTTCGCCTGCCGTTGGTAAGCGTCATTGTCGTCAATTTCAATTATGGACGTTTTTTGCGTGCCGCCGTCGATTCCGTGTTTGGTCAGACCTATCCGAATATCGAATGTATCATCGTTGACAATGCCTCTACCGACGAGAGTGGCAAGGTGTTGCACGCGATCGAGCTGCGTTACGCCAATGTGAAGATTATCCGCCGTGCGGACAACGGCGGGCAAACGCGGGCCGCGCTTGAGGGGTTTGCCGCTTCGGCAGGGCCGTATGTCATATTTCTCGACGCCGACGATCTTCTGCTTCCCAATTGCGTCGAGACCCATGTCTTCGTCCATCTTTCGTTGCGCGTACACGTGGGGTTCACCTCGGGCGACATGCTCCAGACTTCGGGCGATCAGGTGGTGTTGGGAACAGAGCACGCTTTCAACCGGGTAATGAAAACCGGCCGGGGGATCAAGCCTCGCGCGGTGCGGCCCTATCGGCAC
>JRHI01002725.1_pt1 | contig 11625 bp, 10 predicted proteins | sample 215371 | NCBI WGS metagenome assembly JRHI01 (sample SAMN02929681, study PRJNA255918) | sediment metagenome | biome: cave system; feature: Ice Cave; material: Sediment; isolation source: sediment from deep within a dark volcanic ice cave with no known source of... ... | reverse complement strand
GGGGCGGCGGATGTACCTCATTTGACCGTTACAGTCCACTCGTGGACTAGTGTCGGCGAGAGGAGTCGAACCTCCACGGGTTTCCCCAACAGCTCCTAAGGCTGCCGCGTCTACCGTTCCGCCACGCCGACCCGCGGGGTGCCGGGTTCGAGCTTAGCGGCGAGCCGGGCAATCCCGTCAGCGATCAGCGGCCATTCGGCGGGCGGCAGGTCATGGCCCACTCCTCTCATTACCATCAACTCCGCGCCGGGGGCGGCGTCAACCACCCGCGCCGCGTTCGGGAAGGGGATGAGGGGGTCCCCGTCGCCATGGATGACGAGCACGGGAACCCGGAGCCGGCCGAGTCCCTCCCGGCGCCGGGTTGGGCTGGTCACGATCGCCGCCAGCTGGCGGGCGGCGCCCGCCGGCCGGTAGGAGCGATCCACGGCCTGCGTCGAGCGGGCGCGCGAGCGATCGATGTCGAAGCTGGGCCCCCACGTGACCCGCGCGATCGAGACCGACTGCTCGATCCTCTCCTCACGAGTCTGGGGAGCCGGCAGGACCAGCAGCGCCAGCACTTCTGAGTCCGCCATTACCGAATCCTCACCACCGAGATCCGACATCACCGAGGTGAGGGTGAGGACGCGCTCCGGGTGGTGAATCGCCACCAGCTGAGCGATCATCCCCCCCATCGACGCGCCGACGATGTGGGCACGCTGCACCCCGAGATGGTCAAGCAGCCCGACCGCGTCAGCCGCCATGTCCTCGAGCGTGTAGCTGGTCCCGGACCCGAGATCGCTGGACAGGCCGATGTCACGATTGTCGAAGCGAACCACCCGGAAGCCGCGACTGGCGATCTCGCGGCAGAGGCCCTCGTTCCAGCCAAGCAGCTGGGAGGCCAGGCCGCTGATCAGCAGGACGGTGGGAGCGGCGGCGTCCCCGAACTCCTCGTATTCGAGCTCGAGACCGCTGACCTCCGCTCTAGGCACGCGTCCTCTGGAGATCCCTCACGCCCGAGACATAGGCCGACGCCGAGACCGCCGCCGTCGTCCCGTCACCGACGGCCGTGGCGATCTGCTTGGTCAGCTGAGCGCGGACGTCGCCGACCGCCCAGACCCCGGGCACCGATGTCTTCATGTCGGGCCCGGTGACGATGTAGCCATGGGCATCGTGTTCGACGTGGATCTTCAGGATGTCCGAATTCGGAGTGAAGCCGACGAAGATGAACACCCCGCCGACGGGCAGCTCAACCTGGCGTCCCCCGCTCTCGTAGCGGATCGCCGAGACCTTGCCGTTGCCGGTGATCTCCTTCACCTGAGCATCCAGGATGAAGTCGATCTTGGAGTTGGCGCGCGCCCGGTCCTGAAGGATCGGCTGGGCGCGGAACTCATTTCGGCGATGGATGATGTGCACCTTGCTGGCGTAACGGGTGAGAAAGTCGCCCTCCTCGAGAGCCGCGTCGCCGCCGCCCACCACCGCCAGCTCCTCATTCTTGAAGAAGGCGCCGTCACAGACCGCGCAGTAGGAGACCCCCCGCCCGGCGAGCGAATCCTCGCCCGGCACGTCCAGCTTCCTGGGCAGGCCGCCGGCGGCCATTATCACGGCGGGCGCGCGGAGCTCCAAGTCGCTGTCGGCGAATTTGACGACCTTGTCGTCGCCATCGGCCTCGATCGAGGAAACCGGCACGAACTCCCGAGCGTCAAGACCGAACTTGCGGGCGTGGGCGGCCATCTTCGCCGCCAGGTCGGGACCCAGGATCGATTCGATCCCCGGGTAGTCCTCGATCAGCTCGGTGTTGTGGAGCTGCCCGCCCAGCGGCCCCCGGTCAACCAGAACGGTGCGCAGGTTCATGCGGGCGGCATAGAGGCCCGCGGCGATGCCGGCGGGGCCGCCGCCGACGATGATCACGTCAAATGTCTCAGTCACGTGAATAGGTAACCGCTTCCGGGTGCCCGGTTATTCGAAGCCCGGGCACGGTTACCCGTACTTGAACTGGACTCCGAACCCGCCCCGGGGAGTCTCGCAGTCGATATTCCCGAAGGGGCAGCCGATGGCGCAGGCGCCGCATTCGATGCAATTCTCGTAACTGACCTGGGTCTTGGCCGTCTCCGGGTTCCACAGGTAGACGCCGGCGGGACAGAAGAAGTTGCAGTACTTGCCCGTGCATTTGTCCCCGCACACGGTGTGGTCGAGAACGCGGATGTGAGGATTGCTCTCGTCCTTCTTGTTGCGAACCGTGAACAGCTTGTCCTCGAGCTTATCCATCTGCGCTCCAATTCTAGTCGGGCCTAGAATCGAGCCGATTAGCGGGAGCCGTCGGGGCTGAGAGGGCGCGTCCGCGCCGACCGCATGAACCTGAACTGGGTAATGCCAGCGGAGGGAGAGTTGCGATGAGTGATATCGCCGTCGTCCCGGTCGGTTCCGATTCGTTCGGGAAGGTCGAGGCCCATGGCATCGAGCCGATTCCAGCCAACGAGCGGCATGGCCGCCCGCGCGAGCTGGCCTTTCTTTGGGCGGGCGCCTTCGTCAACTACGCCAGTCTCTTCACCGCCAGCCTCCTGACCACCTACTACGGGCTCGGGGTGTGGGATGGCCTGGCCGCCACGATCATCGGGACGGTGGTCGCCGCGGTGATCCTCGGCCTGCTCAGCAATACCGGCCCCCGCAGCGGCCTCCCCCAGATCGTCTTCACGCGCGGCATCTTCGGCCGCCGCGGCGCCCACGTCGGGGCTGCCCTCACGCTCTTCCTGGCCGTCGGCTGGTTCGCCGTCGACTGTGTCATCGCCGCCCAGGCCGGCGCCCAGCTGGTCGGGTCGGGCGGCAGCCGATTGCTGACCTTCGGCCTCGTGATCCTCGTGGCGGCGGTCAGCGTCGGAGTCGCCGTCTACGGGCACCAGACGATCAAGGTCCTGGAGACATATGGAGCCGTGCTCTTCGCCGTCCTTTCGGCGGCGCTCTTCCTCTTCCTGGCCCCACAGTTTCACTGGGGGCAGGGTCCCAGCGTCAGCGGAGCGAATTACCCGGGCGCCTTCGTGCTCGGCACCATGACCTGCTTCGCGCTGGTCGCCTCCTGGTATCCCTTCGCAAGCGACTACTCGCGCTACCTGCCCGAGCGCAGCTCAACCCGGGCGGTGACCTGGTGGCCGGTGCTCGGGATCGCCGCGCCGATGATTCTCCTCGGCCTCTTCGGGCTCCTGCTCCCGACCATCGACGCCAAGCTCGCCGCCGACCAGGGGCCCTTCGCGGTCATCACGAACCACGCCCCCGGCTGGGTGGCGGCACCGTTCTTCATCTTCGTCATCGTGGGTGAGATCTGGGCCAACTACCTCGATGTGTATACCGCCGGCCTAGTCACGCTGGCCATGGGCGTCCGCCTCCGCCGCTGGCAGACGGCCCTTCTGTGCGGGACGCTGGGGGCGGCGCTGGCGGCGTACGCCGTCCTGGTCACCGACTTCCATGTCGCCTACCAGGACTTCCTGATCCTCACCTACCTGTGGGCGCCGGCCTGGGCGGCCGTCGTCGTTCTCAGCTTCTTCCTCCTCAAGCGGGAGCTGCCTGCCCGGCAGGCGGGGGCGGCCTGGCTCACAGGCACCGTCGCCAGCCTGGCCTTCGTCAATTACCAGAGCCTTTTCAGCAACGTCCTGCCCACCGCCCATTTCGTCAATCAGCCGCTCATCGATGCCCTTCGCGGGGCCGATCTCAGCGGCCTGGTGAGCGCGGTGGTCGCCGGCGGCGTCTATCTCGGGCTGAGCCGCTTCACGCGGGCATGAGACTGCCCGTCGGCCTCACCATCGCCGGCTCGGACTCAGGTGGGGGCGCCGGCATCCAGGCGGACCTCAAGACGTTTGCCGCCCTGGGCGTCCATGGCACCTGCGCGGTGACCGCGATCACCGCCCAGAACACGCTGACCGTGACGGAGGTGCTCGAGCTCCCCGTCGGGTTGATCCGAGCCCAGCTCGACGCCGTGGTCGAGGACATCGGCGTCCAGGCGGCCAAGACCGGGATGCTCTCCAGCGCGGAGATCATCGAAGCCGTGGCTGCCGCCATCGAGAGGCACTCCATCTCGAACCTGGTCGTCGATCCGGTGATGATCGCGAAGGGGGGCGCCAAGCTCCTGAGGGACGACGCCGTCGATGCCCTTCGCTCCCGACTCCTCCCCCTGGCGGCGGTGCTCACGCCCAATATCCCGGAGGCCGAGGTCCTGCTCGGGCGATCGATCATCACTCTGGAAGAGAGACGCTCCGCGGCTCGCGACCTCGGCTCGCTCGGACCGCGTTGCGTCGTGGTGAAAGGAGGCCACGCGGCGGGTGATGCGACCGATGTCTACTGGGACGGGCAGGCGTGCGAGGATCTCCCGGCGGCGCGGCTGGAGACCCGCAACACCCACGGCAGTGGCTGCACCTTCTCCGCGGCCATCGCCGCCGGGCTCGCGCGGGGACTCCCCACCCGGCAGGCGGTAAGAGAGGCGAAGGAATTCATCACCGGCGCCATCGAGTTCTCAATAGAGGTGGGCCGCGGTCACGGCCCGGTGAACCCCATGTATAGGCTGAAAAGGTGAGCGGCTTTCATTTCTCTCCGCGCCCCAATCGAGCCGCCGAGATCAACTGGCGGGATTGGGAGCCGGCAGCCTTCGCGCAGGCCCGTGAGGTCGACAAGCCGATCCTCCTGAGCATCTCGGCGGTCTGGTGCCACTGGTGCCACGTCATGGATGAGACCGCCTACTCCGAGACGGGCGTGATCGACCTCATCAACCGGGAGTACATCCCGATCCGGGTCGACAACGATCTCCGTCCCGACGTCAACAACCGCTACAACATGGGCGGCTGGCCGACCACCGCCTTTCTCACTCCGGAGGGCGACGTCCTCACCGGGGCGACCTACCTGCCGGCCGACCAGATGCTGGGAGCATTGACCCGCGTGCTGAGCTTCTACCGCACGCAGCGGCCGGAGATCGCCAGCCAGGTGCTCGAGAATCGGCAGCGGTCCGCCGGCGTCCTCGCCGCCAGCGCCGGTTCGCTCCAGCCCGGCCTGGTCGACACCGTCCTCGCCGCCACCGAGAACTCCTACGACGCCACCTATGGCGGCTTCGGCAGTGCGCCCAAGTTCCCCCAGGCCGAGGCCATCTCGCTCTTGGCCGAGCAATCCGTCCTGCGTGGCGAGCCGCGCCTCATGGAGATGGCTCGCTTCACCCTCAGCCAGATGGCCGGGGGAGGCACCTACGACCACGTCGAGAAGGGCTTTTTCCGCTACTCGACGACCCAGGATTGGAGCGTCCCCCACTTCGAGAAGATGCTGGAGGACCACGGCGGGTTGCTCGGCGCCCTGGCCCTGACTGGACAGGCGGAGGTCCTCGACTCGGCGGCCGACTACCTGGACCGGGTGCTCCGCGATCCGCAAACCGGCCTGTACGCCGGAAGCCAGGACGCCGACGAGCATTACTACTCCCTCGACGCGGCGGGCCGGGCCGGCCACGAACCGCCGTATGTCGACCGCCGCGTCTACTCCAACTGGAACTGCATGCTCGCAGTGGCCTACCTGGAGGCGGATGCCCGGTTGGGCCGGCCGGAATTGCGGCAGCGAGCGGGCGTTCTGCTCGACAGGCTGTTCGCGGAGCGGTTCGCGGCGGAGACCGGAATGGTTCACGCGGAGGGCGTGACCGGCCAGCTGCCCGACCAGGTCTGGGGACTGCTGGCTGCGGTGCGGGCATTCCAGGCGGGCCTCGGCGCCGGCTGGTTGGAGCGGGCGCAGGCGATTGCCGCCCACCTCGAGTCAGCCTTCGGCGACGCTCAGCTCGGTGGCTATTTCGACCATTCGGCCGCAGACGCGCTGGGCCGCCTGGGAGACCGCCTGAAGCCGATCGGTGAGAACTCGGTCGCCGCAATCGGACTCTTCGAATTGGGCACACTGGCTGGTGGCGAGCATCTCGAACATGGCCGGCGCGCACTCGAGTCGGTGGCGCAGCTGCCCGCCCGCTACGGACTGATGGCGGCCGGCTTCGCCCGTGCCTACGACCGCTACCTGCGCGAGGGCGTCAAGGTGACCACCGGGAACCGCGAGCTGGCCCGGGCGGCTCTTGAACTCAACCCCTACACAGTCATCGAGCCGAGTAAAGGGCAGCGAGCAATTGTCTGCATCGGCACGATGTGCCTGGCGCCGGTCACCTCTCCAGAGGCCCTCGCGGCAGCCATGACCCAGCCGCCGCCGGTCCGGCCGCTCAACGTGCACTGACGTTTGACGAAAGTTCTCACCACTTCACGCCGCCTCGGCGCGACGGCTCCGGCGGCGCAGCCGAGCACCGGATATTCCAAACGCGGCGCCCAGCATGGGCAGCAGGAGGGCGTGGGAGAGGGCTGCGGAAAGGGTGTTCCATGCCACGTAGGCGGGCAGGTCGCGCAGCGTGTTGCCGCGCTGGTAGTCCGGGTCCCCCGAGAGGATCACTTCGAGCCGGTTCTCCAGCAACTGGTTCATGGCCCAGGCCAGGAGCCAGAGGACAAGCATCGCGATCATCGCCGCCCAGAGGCCGCGAATCGCACCGCCACTCGTTCGAGACGCGCCCGCTGCCGCGAAACAGGCGAAGGCAACCAGCAGCGAGATCGGGAGTCCGAGTGCCGCCGCCGGACCGTCCATGGTCACGAGGTACTCGGTGCCGAGATGAGCCGCCAGGACCAGCCCGGCGACGACACCAAGTAAGGTCGCTCGGCCCAGAACGCCGGCCGCGTCAGCAACCCCCTCCCGGGCGAAGAAGATCGCCGCGGCCGCATAGGCCAGGAGCAGCAAGACGTCGGCAACGACCCCGGCCGTTCGATCGGCAGCGAGGATAACCGGATGGCGGGCCAGCGCCAGGCCGATCAGCAGCACGCCGGCAAGCAGTGCCCCGAGGGGCCATCGGTTGGCCTGGAACCGCCAGCCCAAAGTCCCGCTGCAGAGTTCAGAAGTCGAGGGCGACCGTCACGTTCTTTCGGTGGGTGAAATCCTCCAGGGCTCCCTCCAGTGAGAACTCCCGGCCGATCCCGCTCTGCTTGACCCCGCCGTAGGACATCCCCGGCAGCTGGCCGAAGCCGCGGTTGACCTGGATCCAGCCCGACTCGATCTGGTGGGCCATGCGCAATGCCTTGGAGATGTCGCGACACCAGACGTAGGCGGCCAGGCCGTAGTGGCTGTCATTGGCCATCTTCAACACCTGCGCCTCGTCCGACCATGGAATCGCCACCAGCACCGGGCCGAAGATCTCCTCCCGAGCGATCCGCCAGCCGTTGTCGGCGTCCTTGAAGACGGTGGGCTGGACGAAGAAACCCTCGCTCAGCGGGCCTTCCTTGGGGGGCAGGCCGCCGAGCACGGCGTGGGCACCGCTGCTGAGGCCGTCCTGGATGTAACCGCAGACCCGGTCGAACTGCTTCTGGTTGATGATCGCGCCCATGTCGGTCGCCTCGTCGAGCGGATCCCCGACCTTCAATTTGGCCAGCTTGCCGGTGAGCTTCTCCATGAATGACTCGAAGATCGATTCGTGGAGGAAGAGGCGGGAGCCGGCCGTGCAGGACTGTCCCTGGCGGGTGAACCGCATGCCGCTGATGACCCCGTCGGCCACCCGATCGTCGTCGGAATCGGGGAACACGATGGCGGGCGACTTGCCCCCCAGCTCGAGCGATACCGGCACGATTCGCGAGCCGCCCGTCTGGGCGACCAGCTTGCCCACCTCCGTCGAGCCAGTGAAGGACAGCTTCATCACGAGCGGATGTGCGACCAGCGCGGCCCCCGCCTCCTCGCCGTAGCCGGTGACCAGGTTGAGCACACCCGGCGGCAGGTGCCGGTGGCAGATTTCGACCATCCGCAGCACGCCCAGCGGAGCATCCTCGGCCGCCTTCAACACCAGGGTGTTGCCGGTTACCAGTGCCATCGCGATCTTCAGAGCGCCGAGCAGGATCGGGGAGTTCCAGGGGATGATCCCGCCGACCACGCCGATCGGCTCGCGAAGGTTGTAATTGAGGATGTTCTCCCCAAGGGGAATCGTCTCGCCCTTAAGCTCCGACGCGATGCCGCCGAAGTAGCGGAAAACGTCCGCTGACGAAATCGCCTCCGGGCGCGACTGGGTCCGGATGGCGTTGCCGGTCTCGCTGGCGACGATCCGGGCCATCTCCTCGACGTCCGCCTGGAGTTCCTCGGCGATCCGCGAAAGCAGCTGCCCGCGCTCGCGCGGTGGCGTGCGCTTCCAGGCGGGGAAGCTGGCTGCTGCCGCCCGGACTGCGCGGTCGACGTCCTCGGCCCCGCCCCGGGGCACTGAACCGATGACCGCATGGTTGGCGGGACTTTGAACGTCCACCTGGCGGCCGTCGGCCGCCCCCACCCACTCGCCGCCGATCAACATCCGGCCGAGCTTGTGCTGAACCTCTACCGCCATGGCGTCCTAAGCCTCCTCAACTGCGCCGGTCGTTTTGGGGACCAGCTGGGTCTTTGCGAGCCGTTCGAAGTACTTGATGATCGCGCTGTAATCGCTGCCGCCCAGCCCCTCGCTCTTGGCGATCCGGTAGGTCTGCGCGGCGGCGGCCGCCACCGGTGTCGAAAGGCCGAGTTCGTCGGCTGCCTTCATGAAGAGCCAGACGTCCTTATGCATCAGGTCAAGGGCGAAGTTCGTCTTCTCGTCGCCGGCCAGGATCGTGAGGGGCAGGTAGTTGTTCAGCACCCAGCTGCCGCCTGTGCTGGCGCCGATCACCTTAGCCAACGTGTTGACGTCGACCCCTGCCTTGACGCCGGTGATCAGGACCTCACCGAGGGCCTGCATGTGGATCGCCGAGAGCATGTTGTTGCACAGCTTGGCCACCTGGCCGCTCCCCGACGGACCGACGTGCATGATCTCGCTGCCCAGGTTGCCGAGCACCGCGCGAGCGTCCTCCAGCACCTCGGCATCCCCGCCGACCATGATCACCAGGGTGCCGTTCTCGGCGCCAATCACACCGCGACTGACGGGAGCGTCGAGAAAGTTGGCCCCGGCCGCCTCGCAGGCGCGGGCGACGCGCCGGGCGGTGCCCGGGTCCCCGGTGCTCATGTCAACGATGCTCACTCCGGGCCGGATACCCTGCAGCACTCCGTCCGGTCCGGTGATCGCCGCTTCGACGATCGCCGGCGTGGGCAGGCTGCAGATGACGAGGTCGGCATCCTTGGCAGCATCGGCGGGAGAGGAGGCGCGGGTTGCGCCCTGGCCGACCGAGACGGCGGCGGCGGCATCGGAGGGATCGAAGATGCGGACCGCGTGGCCAGCGGCGAGGAGCCGCCGCACCATCCGGCCGCCCATGTTGCCGACCCCGAGGAAGGCTATCGCTGCGAGTTGCGGGCTTGAATCGGGCATCAGCTGTCCCAAGGTTAGGCGGCAAGGGCCGGCATTCGCCGCGACAGTAGGATTCACCTCACGATGGCGGACCACGCCGGCACCACGTCACCCAGGGAGAGCCGGCGCCACTTCCGCAAACGGGTCCGCAAAGCGCTCGACAGTCCCAATCTGCAGCGGGCCCTCACCGAGGCTATGACCGGCATTCGGGGCCGGAGAAACCGCGCCTTCGAAACCTTCGATTTCGAAGCCGGCCGGGCCGACCTGAAGGCGCGCCGGCTGGCCAACCTGGAACAGCTTCCCGAGCTGCTGCAGGGATTCCGGGAGCGGCTGGAGGCGGCCGGGGGGACCTTTCATCTCGCTCCTGATGCCGAGGCTGCCCGCCGGATCATCGGCGACATCTGCCGGCGCGCGGGCGCGGGGATCGTCACCAAGTCGAAGTCGATGGCGACCGAGGAGATCCTTCTCAACCCCTACCTGGAAGCGATGGGGATGGAGGTTGTCGAGACCGACCTGGGCGAACGTATGGTGCAGCTGACGCACAGCCATCCCTCCCACCTCGTCGCCCCCGCGATCCACCTCACCAAGGAGGACGCGGCAGCCGTTTTCGGTACCGAGCCGACCGTCGAGGCGATCCAGGCGCATGCCCGCGCCAGCCTGCGCGAGAAGTTCATCGCCGCCAGGGTCGGCATCAGCGGTGCCAATGCGGCGATCGCCGAAACCGGCACCGTGATGATCGTCACCAATGAGGGCAACGCCGACCTCACGATCACATTGCCCGAGGTCCATATCGCCCTCTTCGGGCTGGACAAGATCGTCGCCACGCTCGATGACGCGGTGGCAATTCTGCGGATGCTGCCGCGGTCGGCCACCGGACAGGTGATGTCCGCCTACGTGAACTGGGTGACCGGCCCCTCGCGCTCGGCGGACATCGAGCAGTCGCTGACCATCGGCATGCATGGTCCCCGCGAGATGCACTGCATAGTCCTCGACAACGGCCGAACGGCGATGGCCGACGACCCCATCATGCGCGACGCGCTGACCTGCATCCGGTGCGGGGCCTGCTCCAATGCCTGCCCGCCCTTCATGGCGGTCAGCGGCCACCAGTTCGGCCACATCTACAACGGGCCCATCGGACTGGTTCTGACGCCCTTCCACCACGGCCATGTCGTGGACGACCTGCCCAATTCGCTTTGCGTCCAGTGCAATGCCTGCCAGGAGATCTGCCCCGTGGACATCCCGCTTCCCCGCCAGATCCTTGAGCATCGCCGGTCGGCCCGCAAACCCCTGCTCAAGACCGCGATGCTTGACCTGTGGGCGTCGACGATGGCCAGCCCGGCCCTCCGGCTGGCGGCTCCCTTCAGCGGCCTCGTGCCGGGGGCGCCCGCGGCGTTGACAACCCGGCCTTATCGGGACCGTGTCCGCCCAGGTGGCGAGGGCGAGACCGTCAGCATCTTTGCCTCCTGCCTGGTCGACCGGGTCCTGCCCGGCCAGGGCGAGGCGCTGGAGACGATCCTGCGGACGGCGGGCTACCGGGTCGAGTTCCCTCCCGATCAGTGGTGCTGCGGGCTCATCTGCTCCAACGCCGGCCGGTTCGATCTCGGCGCCCGCCTGAGTCGCCAGCTCACCGGCGCCCTGACGGGATCGCGGGGACCCATCATCACTCCTTCGACATCCTGTTTCGGAGCCTTCACCATCGACTCGCCGGAATGGGGCGCGCAGGCGCCGGGCCGGGCCGAGGTGGCCTCTCGAATGCGCGACTCCACTCGATTCCTACTCGAGCTGCTCGAATCGCGGCCTGACCTGGTTGCGCAGACGGCGGCCCCGACCCGCGTCGCCTACCACGACTCCTGCCAGAGCCTTCGCCAGCTCGGCCTGCGCTCCGAGCCCCGCCGGATCCTCGAGCTGGCCGGTTATGAGGTGGTGGATATTCCCGACATCGCCAACTGCTGCGGCTTTGGTGGAACCTTCTCAATGGAGTGGCCGGAGGTGGCGGGCCGGATCCTCGACTGGAAACTTGAAGCCATTGAGAGGACCGGAGCCACCGTGGTCGCTTCGGACAACCCGGGCTGCCTGATGCACATGGCTGGTGGCGCCCGCCAGCGCGGCCTCGAGCTCCGGGTGGTCCACGTGCTGGAGCTGGTCGCGGAGCGCCTCGCCCCCCGACCTTGAGAGTCGCCGGCCGGTCGGTGAGGTGCCTCGCCAGTTGTGTGGCGCTGCTCGTGACCGCGTGCGCGGCGGGCACCGGCGGAGTGCCATCGAGCCCGACCCGGACGGGAGCGCCATCGTTCCCTCCCGCCGAGACTGCGACTCCGACACCCCCCCCG
>JRHI01002724.1_pt1 | contig 11629 bp, 13 predicted proteins | sample 215371 | NCBI WGS metagenome assembly JRHI01 (sample SAMN02929681, study PRJNA255918) | sediment metagenome | biome: cave system; feature: Ice Cave; material: Sediment; isolation source: sediment from deep within a dark volcanic ice cave with no known source of... ... | reverse complement strand
ACGCCTTCGCCATTTGGTTGCGGCTATGCCGCGCTGTGTTCAGGGCCGCTGTTCACAGCGGAAATTCACTCTTCACAAATGCCAGCGCCGCCGCTGTCGAGGGCAATCTGCCTTCGAGTTGTGCATCCTCAACGGCGTTGAGGATTTCCTTGAACCGCGGGCCGGGGGCGTAGCCGGCTGCAATCAAATCATCTCCTGTGACCAGAGGCAATGGCCGCATTTTCTCAGGTGGAATAGCAGCCAGTTTTTCATGCGCGAATCTGTAAATACTGAGATCGTTATGACTGGCCAGACAATCGGCGCGATGCAAAGCCATGTGCTCATCGAAATGGGGCATACGTAAAAATCTTTTAAGCGTTGACTCCTTCATCCGGGTTGCGTGTCCGAACCGCATGTGATTTTCGATCAACGCCAGAACCTGCTCCGTGTCGTCGGTGGAAAAACGCAGGCGCCGGCAGATATCCTGCGCCATCTTCACTCCAACCTCGACGTGACCATCGAAGCGGATACGTTCGGGCGCAACGCGGAATGTAGCGGGCTTCCCTACGTCGTGCAGCAATGCGCCCCACGCCAGCGCGGGTAAACATGGCGCAGGCAGATTGTCCAGGAGCAGCAGCGTGTGCACGAATACGTCGCCTTCGGGGTGGAACTGAGGAGGCTGCTCAACTCCTTTCATAGCGGAAATCTCGGGCAAGACTTCGGCGAGCAGGCCACTCTCATCAAGCAGCAAAAATGCACGGCGAGCCTGCCCTTCGGTCAGCATCCGGGTCAGCTCATCCCGAACCCGCTCCCGGGATACGACACGAATTTCGTCTGCCATTTCCTCGATGGCGGTAAACGTGGCCGGCTCGATGATGTAACCGAAGCGCGCAGCGAACCTGACCGCGCGCAGCATGCGCAACTTGTCTTCCGCAAAGCGCTGTCTGGGATTACCGATGGTGCGGATGATCTTTGCCTCCAGATCCTTCTTTCCGCCGACGAAGTCGAGCACCTCGTTGCTGACAGGATCAAGCAACATGCCGTTCATGGTGAAGTCGCGGCGGTACACGTCTTCCCGCGGATCGGCACTGAAGCGCACCTCGTCCGGATGACGGCCGTCGGAGTAGCCAATGTCACTGCGAAAGGTTGCGACTTCCACGTCTCCCTCCGGCGAGGGCACGAGTACGACGCCAAACTGCGCTCCGACCGCGTAGGTTTCAGGGAAGATGGACATCACCTGGTCTGGGGTGGCGCTGGTAGCCACGTCGTAATCCTTGGGCTCGCGTCCCAATAACAGATCGCGCACGCATCCCCCCGCCAGATAGGCGTGGAAGCCGTGCTGGCGGAGGGTTTGAACGATCGTGGTAGCGAAATCTCGCAGCATGTCAGAAGCTTCCATCATACCGCTCACCCGCATGCCACCGGCTAGCCCCGTTGTCGGCGAGATCGCGAGTGGCCAGCGTTACAGCACTTGCAACAAGGCATCGTAAACTGGAACCTATAAACACATGTCTGACGCTTACATCCTCGGCATAGAGACCTCCTGCGACGAGACCGCAGCTGCCGTGGTGCGCTCCGGCGAGCAACTTATTTCCAACGTGGTCGCTTCGCAGATCGCGATGCACCAGCCTTATGGAGGAGTCGTCCCAGAACTGGCCTCGCGCGAGCATCTGCGGGCGATTGTTCCCGTTGTTCGAAAGGCACTTGAGGATGCGAAGCACAGCTACGCATCGTTGGACGCAATTGCGGTTACGCAGGGACCGGGACTCGCCGGAGCGCTGCTGGTAGGCATCAGCTATGCAAAGGCTCTCGCGTTCGCCCTCGACAAGCCGCTGATCGCGGTGAATCATCTGGAAGGACACATCCACGCGGTTCTACTCGAGGAGCGGCAGAAGGGAAATCACGAACTGCAGTTTCCTGTATTGGCTTTAGTCGTGTCGGGCGGGCATACGCACCTCTATCTGGCGAAGCAGCATGACAACGGGTGGACCTACGACAACATTGGACACACCCGCGACGATGCTGCCGGCGAGGCCTTCGACAAAGTTGCTAAACTTTTGGGCCTGGGCTATCCCGGGGGTCCAGTCATCGATCGTCTAGCGCCGCACGGCAATCCCAATGCCGTCAAATTCCTCTCCTCGCAGCTCAAGCATCCTGACCGCCGTGATCATCGCCAGGGTCAACAAGCCCAGCTTGATTCCGATGGCCCACAATTCGATTTTTCGTACAGTGGGATCAAGACTGCTGTTCTGCGCCATGTTGAAAGTCACAAAATGCAGCCCGCGATCGAATTACGCCGCCAGGCAATAGCGAGTATTTCGTCCCCCGGGCTGGACGCTTATCTTAAGAACTGCGACCAGCTAACGCTCGACCTGGTGGCTTCGTTTCAACGGGCTATGGTCAGAGATCTGGTGGGGAAAACTCTTGCTGCAGCTCGAAGTTACAACGTGGCAACGCTGTTCGTGACCGGCGGAGTCGCGGCGAACAGCGAACTGCGGCAGATTTTCGAGCGGGATGGGAGTGCGGAAGGCTTGCGGGTGTATTTTCCTTCGCGTGCGCTTTCTACCGATAACGCCGCCATGATCGCTGCGGCTGGCTACCCGAAGTTTTTGGCAAAGGACTTCGCCCCGGTGGATTTTTCAGCGGAGGCGAGCTTGAGGTTGCGCTGACCTGTATTCCTGCTTGATGTCCCTGCGTCTATTTTCCCGCGGTGTGAGCGCGAGTATCTTTCTTCCACACCGCATGCAGCGCCTTTTCAAGTTGTGCTTCGATGTCGATGTCCTTGAAGATAGCGAAGTCTGCCCGCTTTTCGGAATGATCAAAACCGCTGCTACGTCCCGCGACAATGATCAGCGGTATGGCCGCGGTCTCCGGGTTGCTTTTTAAGGCTGTGATGAGCTCGCTTCCCGACATCTTCGGCATTTGCATGTCGGTGACGATTAAGTCGGGTTTCACCCGCGAAAGAACCTGCAATGCTTCCTCGCCGTTTGTGGCAGCCTCTACCGCGAAACCGCGCTCTTCAAGAAAGCGGCAGACGGTGTAGCGGATCAGCATGGAGTCGTCAACAACTAGAGCGACGATTGACATAAGACAAGTTCGACTGCCCGGAGAATCCCTTGTCGGACACTAGCAGACATCCAGTAGCGGACCAACCGAGGAACGCCGACGCGGGTTACTTTCGTCAGTTATGCAGCGAATTCCAGTCAGGCCTCGCTGCCTTGCGTGCGTTCTTCAATGCTCATGTCCTCGAATTCGCTGGACTCGAAGACCTCGCCGCATTCCATACACTCGACGAATTCAGCTTCTTCGTCCCGGCTCACGATTTGCACTCGCGGGTGCTTGCAGGGTTGGCGTTCCAAGCTCTGCTGCGTAGAGGGCGACTTTGAGCTCATAAATCTGGAAACTTACCTTGTCTGGAAACGCGCCTGCAAAACCAAGTCTGAGGGACCGATTTCGCCGGGAATTTCGGTATTTTAGACCGCGTAAGCAGCTTGTCAAGTCCAACTTCGTCATACCTGTGAATTTCGGTCGATTCCCATTTCGGCGATCTCATCCCCGCTATAGATTCCTTTGAAATCCGGGTCACTCCGTTTCCTCCACCTAACCCATTCAGTTGCTAATAGTTGCCATTTAATGACAGGTGGAAGCGCATGCCTGTAAAGACTTGCCTATGGTCCGAGCGTGGCATAGAATGAATTACGACTTAAACGGTCGGACATTTTATCCGACTGATCAGTCGGGTATCACGCCGGTGAACCGGCACGCACATGCTTAAGCTGACCAAGAAGGCGGATTACGCGTTGATGGCCATGAAGCATTTGGCCGAGAACGCCGACCAAGGTGCCCGCAGCGCAAAGGATGTGGCTGACTCGTACAGAATTCCGCCGGAGGCGCTAGCCAAGATTCTGCAGCGGCTGGCAAAAGCCGGACTGTTGCATTCGCAGCATGGCACCAATGGTGGCTACACTCTGGCGCGGGCGGCACACACGATTTCCGCTTTTGAGGTGATTCAGGCCATCGATGGCCCGTTGTTTATCACATCCTGCGTGACCGTCCGTGGGGAATGCGGCCAGACTGATCGCTGCAACATTCGCGAACCGCTGCGCAAGGTAAATGAGAGCATTGAGGCGGTACTGAAGCGGATCAAGGTTTCGCATATGAGAGAAGAGCCCGAAGATGCGGCGAGTGAAATTTCCAAGCCAGCCGAGCTGGTGACAATTTCTTAAAGCGCCGACTGGGCCATCAGGCCCGGCACGCGAGTAGTTGAGGCAAAAAGGTACCGATGCAGGAGAGGCAATTATGAGCACCGATGTAAAGATCCCCCAGGCACAACCACAGCCGCAGCACTTCGCTTCCAAGGACGTGAAACTGCCGGTTTACATGGATAACCACGCAACCACCCAGATGGATCCGCGGGTGCTGGACGAGATGCTGCCCTTCTTCATCGAAAAGTTTGGAAACGCCGCCAGCCGCAACCACTCATTTGGATGGGCCGCGGAAGAGGGCGTTGAAACGGCTCGCGAGCGCGTCGCGAAACTGATTGGGGCAACGACGAAAGAAGTCATCTTTACCTCGGGCGCGACCGAGAGCGATAACCTTGCCATCAAGGGCGTTGCAGAAATGTACCGCGAGAAGGGCAATCACATCATCACCGCAGTGACTGAGCACAAGGCCGTGCTCGATACCTGTAAGCGGCTCGAGAAGTATGGCTATCGTGTAACCTACATGCCGGTACAGAAAGACGGCCTGGTCGACCTCGATGATCTGAAGCGCGCGATGGACGACAAGACGATTCTGGTCACGATCATGTACGCCAATAACGAAATCGGAGTACTGCAACCTGTCGCGGAAATCGGCAAGCTTTGTCACGAGCGCGGAGTCATCTTCCATACCGATGCAACGCAGGCGATTGGCAAGGTTCCGGTGGATGTGGTTAAACAGAACATCGATCTGGCTTCCATCTCGGCACACAAAATGTACGGGCCCAAGGGCGTTGGGGCGTTGTACGTTCGGCGCAAGAATCCGCGGGTGCAAGTTTCCGCCATTATTGACGGTGGCGGCCACGAACGTGGTATGCGTTCAGGCACATTGAACGTTCCGAGCATTGTTGGATTAGGCAAGGCTTGCGCCATCGCTTCGGAAGAAATGTCGCGCGAAGCAGTCAAGTTGGCGGGACTGCGCGATCGCCTGCGCGACCGGATCATGGGCCGCCTCGATGAGGTCTATATCAATGGCTCAGCCGAGCACCGCCTGCCGGGAAATCTGAACATTAGTTTCGCCTATGTGGAAGGCGAATCTTTGCTGATGGGAATCAACGACATTGCAGTTTCCAGCGGTTCGGCATGCACCTCCGCGACGCTGGAACCATCTTATGTACTGAAGGCTCTTGGCACCGGCGATGACTTAGCGCACAGCTCGATCCGCTTCGGCATCGGCCGCTTCAATACCCAGGCCGAGGTCGATTACGTGGCGGACCGCGTGGTTGAAACGGTTGAGCGGTTGCGCGAACTTTCTCCGCTTTATGAAATGGCGAAGGAAGGCATCAACCTTAAAGATGTGAAGTGGGCGGGAGAGTAAAGAGTATCCGCACACCGAGGACGGCATCAGAACTTTAGGTTCGATCTCAGGAGAAGAAAATGGCATACAGCGATAAGGTTCTCGATCATTATTCCCATCCCCGCAACGTCGGTTCGATGGACAAGAGCAGCGACGACGTGGGTACCGGCCTGGTAGGGGCGCCCGAGTGCGGTGACGTGATGAAACTCCAGATTAAGGTCAACCGTGAAACCAACGTCATTGAAGACGCCAAGTTCAAAACGTTTGGCTGCGGCTCGGCAATCGCGTCATCGTCCCTGGCCACCGAGTGGGTCAAAGGCAAGACGGTGGATGAAGCTCTCGCCATCAAGAACATGGACATTGTGAAGGAGCTGTCGCTTCCTCCGGTGAAGATCCATTGTTCGGTGTTGGCCGAGGACGCCATTCGCGCCGCGATCGGCGACTGGAAGAAGAAGCAGGGAAGCGCGCAACCGGTTGCCGCCGAAGCGCAAGCGAAGTAACTGTCGCCGCAAGGCAGATTGCAATAGCTATGGCAATGACTACGGCTACGGAACCAACGCGGGCCGCTCCCATTAAGGGCATTCAGGTGACCGATAAGGCCCTGGCTAAGGTGCGGACCGCGATGAGCAAGGAAGGCGTCTCGCCTGGACAGGGCGGATTACGTGTAGGCGTGCAGGGTGGTGGATGTTCGGGTTTGAGTTACAACATCCGCTTCGACACTCAGCCGCGCGAACGTGACCGCATTTTTCAGTTCGGCGACGTGCGCGTTTTTGTGGACCCGAAGTCGTTCATCTATCTGCACGGCATGATTTTGGATTATCAGGAAACTCTGATACAGCAGGGGTTCGTGTTCGTGAATCCCCAGGCAACCAAGTCGTGCGGCTGCGGGACTTCATTCTCCGCCTGACCGCGGCGTCTAAGACTTGATCGTGTGGCGCGCGGCCACTCCCTTCGACGAGCTCAGGGCAAGCCTGCCCGCGAGGGTAGCGCTAGGCGTGATCGTCTTGCACCCAGAAGCAACCTGGGCTCCCGCGCCAGTTTGGCAGAATAAAGACTCATATGTGCAACAAAGACTTATAGCAATGACGAATTCTTCTCTAACATCGATTGCCGTGGCGTCCGCCCCCCGGGGGATTCATCCCTGCTGGTCTTGCGGAGCTATGCTGGCCGCGCACTTCTGCCAGTCCTGCGGCAAGGTTCAACCTCCTGCGCCGGTGGACTATTTCACTTTTTTCGGCCTGCCTCGGAAACTGAATGTGGATGTTGGCGCTCTGGAGCGTGATTTTTATGACCTGAGCCGGAAATTGCATCCCGATCTCAACGCTCGCGCTGACAGCAAAGAGCAGGAATGGGTCCTCGAGCAGAGCTCACGGCTCAACGACGCCTATCGCACGCTTAAGGATCCGATAAAGCGCACGCAGTATCTGTTGTTCCTTGAGGGAGTGGAACTGGAAGAGCAATCCAAGACCGCAAGCGATCAGGCGCGAGCGACGGGCGAGACCAAGAAACAGATTGTCCCGCCCGACCTGCTGGAAGAGGTCTTCGAGCTAAACATGCAGCTCGAAGAACTGCGCCTGCAGAAAAAGATGGGCGAAGGCGATCCCGCATTGATTGAAGAAATCGGAAAACAAAAACTTGAGTTGGACGAAAAGCAGGAATCGCTCCTCCGAGAGCTACAGGGATATTGGATGATATGGGATGGAATGATCCAGCGTGAACAAAATGGTCAGCCTGTCTCAGATGAAGAGCGCAGGCAGGAGCGCGACAAGATGGTGGACCTTCTGAATCGCCGCAATTACATCAGGAATCTGGTTCGGGATGTGAGTGAGGTTTTGGAGAGCTGAGCAATTGGGCAATTTCGTAATTGTGTAATTTCAGTTCGACCGTTTTAAATTTAGCGATTTACACAATTACGCAATTACCAAATTACAAAATTACAAAATGTCTTCTGATCGCATCGTCGGCATCGACCTTGGCACCACGAATTCTCTCGTGGCCTTCATGCAGGGGGAGAGCCCTGTGGTGATCCCCGGAGACGATGGTTTGAATCTCGTTCCCTCGGTAGTGGCTCTCGATGCCAATGGCCAGCCCGTCATCGGTAATTCCGCGCGACGCTATCTCATCGAAACTCCCGAACGGGCGGTCTACTCGATCAAGCGCCTGATGGGGCGCGGGGTGGAGGACGTAAAGGAAGAACTGAAGCTTTTCCCCTTCCGTCTCGCCGACGATATGGCGTCGGGCGAAGTGCTGCGCATCAGACTCGGGGACAAGACGACGACTCCGCCTGAGATTTCGGCGCTTATTCTCCGCCAGCTCAAGCGTAACGCCGAACGTTTTTTTGGAGGCCCGGTAACCAAAGCCGTCATCACGGTTCCGGCATACTTCAATGACGCGCAGCGCCAGGCCACAAAAGATGCAGGGCGTATCGCAGGTCTTGAAGTCTTGCGGCTGGTGAATGAACCGACCGCCGCCTCGCTTGCTTACGGTCTGGATAAAAAACAGAACGGCACTATTGCCGTCTACGACCTGGGCGGTGGCACCTTCGATGTCTCCATCCTCAAGCTGCATGACGGAATCTTTGAGGTCATCTCCACCAATGGCGACACTCATCTCGGCGGCGACGACATCGACAACTTGCTGATCACCATCGCGCTCGACGACATCCGCGGCGACATGGATCTTGACCTTCGCCGTAACGCCGAAGCCGTACAAGCGATTCGAAAGGCCGTAATCGAGGCCAAGATTGCGCTTTCAGAGCAGCTTTCAATCAAGCTGAACATAGAGTTGCCCGGCGGCAAGTACTACCGGCGCGAGGTGACCCGCGGGCAGTTTGAGCAATTGATTCAGCCAGTGATTGACCGCACTGTCGACCCTTGCAAACAGGCGATGAAAGATGCCGGCCTAAAGCCTGAGCAGATTGATGAAGTTGTGCTAGTCGGGGGCTCGACGCGCATCCCCAAAGTGCGGGCGCTGGTGAAAGAACTATTTCAGCGCGAGCCGCACACCGGTCTGAATCCCGATGAAGTTGTGGCTTTAGGGGCGGCCGTGCAGGCAAACATTCTGGCTGGCGGCTCGGAAGCGACCGAGAACATGTTGCTGCTGGACGTTACGCCGCTGTCGCTCGGCATCGAAGTCGCGGGGGGAGTGACCGACAAGATTATTCTGCGTAACTCAACCGTCCCCGCCTCGGCCACGCAGTTTTATACGACACAGGTGGATGGCCAGGCGAATGTTGCCATCCACGTATTGCAGGGTGAACGTGAACTGGCAAAGGATTGCCGCTCACTGGCCCGGTTTGATCTTCGCGGAATCCCGCCCATGGCTGCAGGAATGCCTCGGGTCGAAGTCCGGTTTTTGATCGACGCCAACGGAATTCTTCACGTTTCCGCGCGCGAGCAGCGCAGCGGTAAAGAATTCGAGATCCAGGTTCAACCAAGTTACGGGCTTACCGACGAGCAGGTCGAAGGCATGATTCTCGATTCCTTCGACAATGCTGAAGAAGATTTCCGTCGTCGCCAGGTGATCGAAGCGCGGAATGAAGTTGCGACCATTCTCGCGGCGCTCGACAAAGGAAAGAAGAGTCCGGCGTGGGGCCATCTCACCACGGATGAGAAGAAGCAGATTGCGAAGATGGAAAAAGCGCTGGCCGCCGTGAATGCTGAAGAGGATTACACGGCGATCCGCAAGGCCATCGACGCGCTGAACCAGGGCACTACACGACTGGCTGAATTGATGATGGACAGCGCCGTGTCAACTGCCCTTAAGGGCAAGACCATGGACGAAGCGGATATGGGTGAGGGCCCAACCGCGCCCCATCCCATGGCAAAAGCGGAGTTCGAGTGATCTTTGTGAAAGGCTCTGACTCAATCACATAGGATTATTCGGCCTAGCTCAGGGCAGGCACAGTGGGATACAGACACGATCAGGAGCAGTGATGGCACAAGAAAAAACACTAGGCGCGGGCACCGCCACCGAAGATGCACCGGGCGAAAATACGGTACAGGTTACGTTCCTGCCCGAAGGTAAGACCGTGCAATTTGAACTGGGAAAGCTGCCCTACGAGGATCACGGCAAGGAACAGTCGCTGCTCGACGTCGCGCTCAACTGCGGCGTTACGCTCGATCACGCTTGCGGCGGCAACTGCGCCTGCACCACATGCCACATTTGGGTCAAAGAAGGTGCGGAGAATCTCTCGGAAATGGATGACGACGAAGCCGACCGGCTCGACATGGCCGCGGACCTGCAGTTAAACTCTCGTCTCGGTTGCCAGGCGCAAATCACCAGGCCCGGCAAGGTTGTCGTGCAAATTCCGGCATGGAACCGCAACTATGTGTCTGAAGAACACTAACACTTGCACTGAAGACCGGCTGTAAGCAGCGTCAGCTGGCGGCATTCAGCGCTCGCCTAATGTAGAGAGTCGAGAAATAGTTGTGGTGGTGAATACCCAGCATTCTTAAGGACAGCACGATTTCTCGCACCCGTGTTAACTGAATGGTTATCTTAGGAGCTTACAATGCCAAATCCTCTCACGTGGGAGAACCCCGAAGACATCGGCATTTTGCTGTCTGAAACGCACCCTGAGCTTGACCCGCTCGCCGTGCGCTTTACCGATCTGCATCGATATGTAACCGAACTGCCCGGCTTCGCTGGCGATCCCAAAGCTTCGAACGAAGGAAAACTGGAAGCTATCCAGATGGCCTGGCACGAAGAGGTGCAGGACCGCACGCAGGGGTGAAACCCGTCGGGCCAGGTTTTACATCTTTGTGACAACTTGCGGCGCGGCATATTCTACTCTGCGTCATCGGGCTCTCTGAGTACTGTGCACTAAGACCTAACTAGGGCTCCTGTCTCTCTCCAGTAAAACAAAAGGGCACCGCAATCTATCGCGGTGCCCAATTTTTCTGCGCGCTTATCTACTCTCACCCAACTGGGACTGCGGCAGGTTCTTCGACCTGCGCCTCGCGCAGGAATTTCGCCGCTTCCTCGGGCGGCGTCGGATTAATGTAAAAACCGGTTCCCCATTCGAATCCTGCGGTCTTGGTCAACTTGGGCATGAATTCGATGTGCCAGTGGTAGTGGTCGTTGGTCGGATCCTGGACGGGCGAACTGTGTACCACCAAATTGTAGGGCGGATTGTCGAGGACGCGATCGGCCTTGATCAGCAGCGTCTTGAGAGCCTTAGCTAAATTCTCGAACATGTGCGATGACGAGTTCTCGAATGCCGACTCGTGTTGCTTGGGCAGAATCCAGGTTTCGAAGGGAAATCGTGGCGCGTACGGCGCCACCGTAAGAAAGTTCTCGTTCTCCGCGACCACTCGTGTGCCGTTACCCATTTCCTGCCGGATGATGTCGCAGAAAACGCAACGTTCCTTGTACAGGAAGTATTGCTTCGCCCCTTCCAGTTCCTGGGTCACGTTGATGGGCAGAATCGGCAACGCGATAAGTTGCGAATGGGCGTGCTCGAGAGATGCTCCCGCCGCTTCCCCGTGATTCTTGAACAGAAGGATGTATTTAAACCGGCGATCTTTCTTCAAGTCGAGAATGCGATCACGGAAGGTCCACAGCACATCCTCGATCCGCTTAGGAGGCAACGTAGCCATGCTGGCTAAGTGGTCCGGCGTCTCAATGATGACTTCATGCGCCCCAATTCCGTTCATGCGGTCGAACATGCCTTCGGCCTGGCGGTTCAGCGTGCCCTCAATCCCAAGCGCAGGGAATTTATTGGGAACGACACGAACCGTCCAGCCCGGCGTGTCGCGCTGGGCCGCAGGCCCTCCGTTCGGATTGGGACGGTAGGCCTGAATCTCCGGCGGAGTCTTGCTTTCATTCCCGTAACAAAAGGGGCAAAAGCCCCCTTTGATGGTCATATTCTCACGAACAAAATCGGTTGGGCGCTTGGCGCGATCCGTCGAGATAATCACCCAACGGCCAACAATCGGATCTTTTCTCAGTTCGGGCACTTACCAGTCCTTTTTTTTCTTTTTTTATTGGAAATGCAATCCTCAGAGTTTATGACGCAAGGGAGGCATTACAAAAAACTTCGATCTGCGGCCGGCCGGCTTTGGACCTGTCGTAGTATACGCTGACGATATCG
>JRHI01002723.1_pt1 | contig 11630 bp, 10 predicted proteins | sample 215371 | NCBI WGS metagenome assembly JRHI01 (sample SAMN02929681, study PRJNA255918) | sediment metagenome | biome: cave system; feature: Ice Cave; material: Sediment; isolation source: sediment from deep within a dark volcanic ice cave with no known source of... ... | reverse complement strand
GAACGCGATATCGTCGAGGCGATGCGGCGCCTAAAAGCCTGGCTGCGATGAACGGGTGGCCTTGATCCAAAGCCGGACGGACATAAAGCCGGTTGACCAGCGTTGTCCGTGGCCACCAATATTCAGAAAACCCGTAGGCGACGGTGCGAAGGGTGTGATCACCGGATCTGGCATGGGCATCTCCTGCGGGTCGAGACCGCTGCATATCGAAGGAAGCGGCCATCGACCTTCCGCAAGCGCCCGTGTACCATGCAAACGCCGAAACAAAAGTCGCCCCGGCGAAAGAGACCCGCCCGTGTGCGTTGCGAGGTGCTCTTTATCAACCCTCTCTTCCATCTGTTTGATCGGTCGGAAACTGGTAAGATAATCTGGAACATAAGGCTGCAATGTAACAGCCCCAATAATAGGTCACTGTTCGAACTTCGTGCCATCCTCGAAAAGGATCACCTTAGGGATGAAGGCAAAGGTCAACTTGCGGGTGTCGGCACTATCGCCGTTGATAGCGTTCAGGGCGACATGGTTGCCTATAATTTGCCATTCACCAGCTTCTTTTACTGCTTTGCCTGGAAGAATGGTCTTGGCGTTCTCAATGACGAGATGGGTAAGCTCATCGCCGAAGGCGTTATGGATGGCGATGGTTCCTTTGGCCGCCTTGATGGCCTTTTTCCCATCGTTCTTCAACATCACGACCAGCGAAACATCGTATTCGGTAGAGCCGCGCCCGATGTGTTTCACCACAATGGACACGGGGCTTTTCGCTTGCCTCGGAGCAGGCTTGCTATCAACCGCCACGGTAGGGGCATCTGGCGCAGACGCAGGAAAAGCGGCACCAGCGGCAACGGACGTAGGAGCGGCGATCGGAGCAAGGGCCGTCGTAGCCATCACCGCCGGTGCGTGGCGCGTTTCATCAATCGTCTTGCTCACGTAATACATTGACCAGATAAAAGTGCCAATGAACATTAAAACTATAAGAGCGATAATTCCCCTTGCGAATTTATAGACATCCATCAATATTTTCCAGAAATATTTCATTTTCTTTCTCCGTTGATTGATGTTTGCGAGCGCCTCACACGAAAGTACCTCGTCATGTGCGGACCATCGAACGTGCAAAAATCAGGTGCAAAACAGAGCGGGTTCCGACCCCCTACTGCTTTTGGCCTGGGGCATGGCTAATGACAAATGAATAATTTTGCAATTCCATTAATGTCAAAAGAGTTTTAACATGTGCGCATGGCGGCAACATCTCAAACAGCAATCGCCTCTGGACGCTTCGCCAAAGCCGGAGGCTTTGCCGTCAAGCTTGCGCCGCTATGGGAGGTTTTCGGGCAGGCCTTCGAGACGGAGGCGGCGCTTCGCCGGCCGTTTCTTTGGCTGCCGGTCGCGGCCGGCTCGGGTGTCGTCCTTTATCTTTACGCCGACCGCGAGCCGTCCCTTTGGCTTATCGCGCCCGCGGCGGTATCGCTCGGCGTTCTCGCTTATCTCGCCCGCGCGAACCGGGTCGCGTTTTATTTCCTTTGCGGTTTTTGCGCGGTTTTTGCGGGAGAACTGTCGGCGGCCTTGCGGACGTCGCGAGTCGCGGCGCCGGTCCTCGACAAGATCAGGCTCGTTACGCTCCAAGGTTTTATCGAGGAGATGGACTTTCGGCGCAACGGCGCGCGCTTCCTTTTGCGGGTTCACTCCGCCGAAGGGCTTGCCCCGGAACAGACGCCGTTCCGGGTTCGCCTGACCATGCGCCGGGCGCCGCCTTTCGAGGCCGGCACCTATGTGAGCCTGAAGGCCAGGCTGCTCCCCCCCGCCCTCGCGAGCCTTCCCGGCGGCTATGATTTCGCGCGCGACGCCTGGTTCGCGCGGCTCGGCGCGGTCGGCAATGTGTTGGGGCGCGTCGAGGTCGTGCCGGCCCCCGAGTCGCCCGGGCTAGCGGCCTCGGCCATGATGGCGATCGATCGCGGCCGCAATGCTCTGGCGCGCCGCATCGACAAAATCGTGGGCGGCGATTCGGGGGCGATCGCGGCGGCGATGGTCACCGGCAAGCGCGATCTGTTGTCCGACGAAGCCAAGGAAGTCATCCGCGAGGCCGGCATCTTTCACATCATTACGATTTCCGGCGTCCAAATGACGCTTGTCGCGGCGATCTTTTTCGTCGGCCTGCGCCGCCTTTTGGCCTTGAGCCAGACGCTCGCGCTGTCCTATCCGATCAAGAAATGGGCCGCGCTCTTCGCAATCGCGGGCGCCATTTTTTACGATATCGCGACCGGCTCGCGGGTGGGCACCGAGCGGGCCTTGTTCATGACCCTAATCATGCTGACTTCGGTTGTACTGGACCGGCAGGCGTTGACCATGCGCAATCTCGCGATCGCCGCGGCGCTTGTCATACTGATCCAGCCGGAAGCGATCATGGGCGCGAGCTTCCAGCTGTCGTTCGCGGCGGTGGCGGCCCTGGTTGCCGTCTATGAAGCGCGCATTGCCGCGTGGGGCCGCGACGAGCCAGTTAAGGCATCCCGCCCGGTCGAAGGCGAGCGCAAGCGCATGGCGCTCGAAACCTTGAAGCCGCTGCTGCGGCGGGGGCCTTTGGGACTGCTGTTCGCGACCTTCTGCGCGACGTCGGCCACGGCCTCCTTCATGGCCTATAATTTCCACGAGCTCAGCCCCTATGTGCTGATCGGCAATCCGCTGACCCTCACCATCATCGAAATTTTCGCGGTGCCGGGCGCTCTTCTCGGGACCTTGCTTTATCCGCTCGGCCTCGACGCGTTCGTGTGGCGTTATGTCGGCCTCGGCATCGACGGCGTCATGTGGGCCGCGCGCGGGATCGGAAGCTGGCCTGGATCGACGATCCACCTTCCCGCTTTCGCGCCCTGGGCGATCGTTTTTCTCAGCCTCGCGGTGCTTTCTTCCGTGCTGTGGCGGACCGCGATCTTGCGCGCGACGGCGCTGCCGCTTGCCGCGCTCGGCCTCCTCGGCGCGGCGGCGGGGCCTTCTTTCGACATGGCGGTCGCGCCCGCGGGTGACGCCGTGGCGTTCCGCGCCGCGGATGGAAGGCTCGCGGTTATCGGCCGCGGCCGGAATGCGTTTTCGGCCGAACAATGGCTGCGCGCCGACGCCGACGGACGCCTAGCCTCCGAGGCTGTGACCAAAGCAAATTGCGACAAGCTCGGTTGCGTCGGCTACCTCGCCTCCGGGCGGACCGTCGCCCTCGTTTTCGACACGCCGGCTTTCGCCGAGGATTGCACCCGCGCGGATATCATCGTCACCCCGCATTTCGCGCCCTTGGGCTGCGCCACCGCCATCGTGATCGACCGCGAAAAGCTTAAGCAAACCGGCGCGCTCACTCTTGCTTTTGCCAAGGACGGCGTGGTGCAGATGCGCGCGGCCCGCGCGGCGGACGAAGACCGTCCCTGGTCGCCCGCGCCGAATCGCGGCTGGGGCCGGGCCGTGCCACTCGTGGCCGCGAAAGACGGACAATATCAAGATCCCAGCGAGGAGCCGGAACCCGGCGAGGGTGCCGATACCTCGCCGTTGGAATAGCGCAGCCTGGCGGGCAGGTGTGCTCTCAATGCCGCCGCGCGATTTCGCGCACGGATTTGAGCTTTCCGGTTCGATGAGGCATGATTGCCGCCACGCTCATGCCTAACGCGCCGGTCGCCAACCTCGACTCCTTCATCGCTCGCTGGACTGCTGGCGAGGGCGGGCAAGAGCGCGCCAATTATCAGTTGTTCCTCTCCGAGCTTTGCGACGTGCTGGAGGTGCCGCGCCCCGATCAGGCCGCGCATGACGCCGTGCTAAACGTCTATGCTTTCGAGCGCGCCGTCACTTTTCGCGAGCCGGACGGTTCCGCCGCGCGCGGACGCATCGACCTTTATAAACGCGGCTCCTTTGTGCTTGAGGCCAAGCAGAGCCGAAGGCCGGGGACGGAGAAGGCCGCGCAAAGCAGCCTTTTCGATCCCGAGCCGGAAGAGACCGCCCCGCTTGGCCGGCACCTCCTCGCGCGCCTGGAACATTCTCATGTTGAACGCGCGCCAACAGGCGGAGCAATACGCCAAGGCGTTGCCCGCGTCCGAAGGCTGGCCGCCGTTCTTGATTGTCTGCGATGTTGGACATTGCTTTGAGATCTATGCCGACTTCACGGGCCAGGGGAAAAACTACGCCCAGTTTCCCGACCGGCAGGGGTTTCGTATCTATCTCGAAGAGTTGCGCCGAGATGATGTCCGCGAAACGCTTCGCGCGATCTGGCTCGATCCGCACAAACTTGATCCGGCGAAAATTACGGCGAGAATCACCCGCGAGATCGCCGAACGATTGGCAAAGGTTTCCAAGCATCTCGAAGACACTAAGCATGATCCGGAGACGGTCGCACTTTTTCTCATGCGCTGCCTTTTTACCATGTTCGCTCAAAGCGTCGAATTGCTGCCGAAGGACAGTTTCACCGATGTGCTAAAAAAATGCGTCGACGACCCTTCCCACTTCTGTCATCGCGTCGAGCAGCTATGGGCAGCGATGGATCAGGGCGGCTTTGCTTATGCCATCGAGCGGGACGTGCGCAAATTCAATGGCCATCTGTTCAAGAGCCGCACCGTGCTTCCGTTGCCGAAGCAGGAAATTGGCGAGCTGTTGGAGGCCGCCAAACGCGACTGGCGGCAGGTCGAGCCAGCGATTTTCGGCACGCTTCTCGAACAGGCACTTGACCCAGCCGAGCGCAGAAAACTCGGCGCGCACTACACGCCTCGTCCCTATGTCGAGCGGCTTGTCACCGCGACCGTGCTCGATCCGCTCAAGTTAGAATGGGCGAATGTTCAAGCCGCAGCGGAGGAAAAGCGCGGAAAGGGGGACATAAAGGACGCAATTGCGCTGATCCGAAATTTCCATACAAAACTTTGCGAGATTCGGATCCTTGATCCGGCCTGCGGCACGGGAAACTTTCTCTATGTGGCGCTCGAATTGCTGAAACGGCTCGAAGGCGAAGTTTTGGAAGCCTTAGCCTCCCTCGCCGGACAGGGCCGCTTCACCGGTTACGAACTCCAAACCATCGACCCGCATCAGTTTTTGGGACTCGAAGTCAATCCCCGCGCGGCGGCGATCGCCGAACTGGTGTTATGGATCGGCTATCTGCAATGGCATTTTCGCACGCGCGGAGGAATGCCGCCCGAGCCGATTCTTCGCGATTTCAAGACGATCAAGATCGCCGATGCCGTGCTCGCCTGCGACGCGAAGGAATTGGCGCTTGATGAGCGAGGCAGGCCCATCGCAAGAACAGACGCGGAAGGAAACCAGGTCGAGGTCTATCGCTACCAAAACCCGAAACAGCCAGAATGGCCCGAGGCGAATTACATCGTCGGCAATCCGCCCTTTACCGCCGGGCAAAATTTCCGCGAGCAATTCGGCGATGAATATGCCGAAGCTATATGGAAAATTCATCCCAATATTCCCGGTGGTGCCGACCTCGTGATGTTTTGGTGGGATCACGCCGCCGAGCTGCTGACTCGCAAAGGCACAACCCTTCGCCGATTCGGCTTCGTCACCACAAATAGCATTACACAGGAGTTTTCTGGACGCGTGGTCGCTCGCCATCTCAAGGCGAAAGAGCCTATTTCCATTAGGATGGCAATTCCGAATCATCCTTGGACGAAGGCGACGAAAGGGGCTGCGGCGGTTCGAATTGCGATGACCGTCGCGGAAGCAGGAACCCATGAGGGTGTTTTGCGGGAAACGGAGAAAGAAGAGTCGCTTGACACCGACGAACCATTGATCACGTTTCGCGAAGCTACGGGACGGATCAATTCGAATCTGACAATTGGCATCGACGTAAGTGCGGCGACGAAACTCAGTGCCAACAAAGACATTTGCCATGATGGAGTTAAACTGCACGGCAAGGGGTTCATCGTCACCCCCGCCGAAGCCGCACATTTGGGCCTCGGGCAGCGGCCGGGGCTCGAAAACCATATAAAACACTATCGCAATGGCCGTGATCTGACTGGCACGCCGCGCGGTGTCATGGCGATCGACCTCTTCGGGCTAGAGGCGGACGAGGTTCGTAAACGCTTTCCAGAGGTGTACCAGCATGTTCTCGAGACAGTAAAAGAATGCAAGGACAACAAAGGGAGGCCGAAGGGCCGTGACGTCAACCCCCGTCCGTCCTATCGATTGAACTGGTGGATATTCGGGGAGCCTCGCCGCGAGCTTCGCCCCGCTCTCGAACGCCTGCTGCGCTATATCGCAACAGCACGGCGACCCATAGGGTCTTCCAGTTCTTGCCGATAGACACCATTTGCGACGATAAGGCTGTAATTATTGCTTCCGATGACCCTTACCATGTCGGGATATTGTCCTCTCGTGTCCATGTTACCTGGGCACTGGGACAAAAGAGTCGCCTCGGCCAAGGCGATGATCCAGTCTACGTAAAATCAAAATGCTTCGATCCCTTCCCGTTCCCTGACCCGACCGAATCCGTCAAGGCTCGCATCCGCGTCACGGCGGAAGAACTCGAAGCGCTGCGCAAACAGGTGCAGGCCGAACACCCAGGCCTGACCCTCACGCAGCTCTACAATGTTTTGGAAAAAATTCGCGCGGGCGAAAAACTCGACACGCAAGAGGAAGCAATCAAAACCAACGGCCTCGTTCTCATCCTCAAGGAGCATCACGAAAAGCTCGATGCGATGGTCGCCGAGGCTTACGGCTGGCCGGAAAATCTTTCGGACGATGAAATTTTGGAAAAAATCGTGGCCCTAAACGCCGAGCGGGCGGCGGAGGAAAAACGCGGGCTCGTGCGTTGGCTGCGCCCGGATTTTCAGCGCGCCCGGGCGGGCATCGCGCCGGAACAGCGCGCGGAAGAAACCGAAGAGCAACTCGAGGCGCCGCTCGTTATCGCCGCCGCGAAGGCGCAGAAATCCGCCTTCCCCACAAGCGACCTGGAGCGCACGGCAGCCGTGTTCGCGGCGTTGACGGAAGCGAGCACGCCGCTCGACGCCCAATCGATCGCCGCAAAGTTCCGGCAAGGGCAAAAAATCGAACCTTCCGTCGCCCGAATTCTGGCCGCCTTTGCGCGCATGGGGCAATTCCACACCGGCGATGGCGCGCACTTCACGACGCGCCGTGGCGGGTGACGCAACCTAACGCGTAGCGAGCTGGCGAAAGCCCGCGATTGGCCCGAGCGCCGCCGGCTCCGCTTCCACGACCTCCACGTTCTCGACGCGGGCGTGCGCGGGACCACGCCGGCACGCCGCGCAGAGCGCCTCGACAGCATCCGGCGGACCGGCGAGGAGAGCCTCGACATCGCCGTTTAAGCGGTTTCTTACCCAGCCCCGAACGTCGGCCGCGCGGGCTTCCCTTTCGATCCAGGCGCGGTAGCCGACGCCCTGGACATCGCCGCCGATCGTCACCCGGACGATTTTTGTCTCGCTCGTCATGACCGGGTCGAGCCGTCGTCCGGATGGACCTCTGCGCCGGCGAATTTGACGCCGTGCGCTTCGATCCCGAAAAGGACGAGCACCGCAAGGGTCACGGCGACGATCGCGGCGACGGCCGCGAGCGCGAACGCGTAGTTTCCGCCATTGGCTTCGGCAATGCCCGCCTGCAGGGTGGCGTTCGCCGAAGCCAGCAAATTACCAATCTGATAGGCGAAGCCGGGAAACGTCCCGCGCACGTCTTCGGGGGAAAGTTCGTTGAGATGCGCGGGGACGACGCCCCAGGCTCCCTGAACGGCAAACTGCATGAGGAAAGCGCCAACCGCCAGTATAGCCGGACCCGCGCCGTAAGCCCAAACGGGAATGACCGGGAGAGTGAGAAGCGCCGCGATAAGAATCGCCCGGCGCCGGCCGATACGCTGCGATAGCGCGCCAAACAAAAGCCCGCCAAGGATCGCGCCAACATTATAGACGATCGCTATCAGGCCAACCGTATGCTGCGAGAAATGATGCTGGAGTTGCAGGAACGTTGGGTAGAGGTCCTGCGTGCCATGGCTCAGCAAGTTGAATGCGGTCATTAGCAGCACGGCGTAGAGGAAACGCCCGGCGTGGATTCGCAGCATTGTGACGAGGCCGGGGCCTTGCCTCAACGGGACGCGGGCCAAAAAGGCGGGAGATTCCTCAACCTCGCCGCGAATATATAAAACGAGCAGCGCAGGCAGGACGCCGAGCATGAACATGCCGCGCCAGCCGATCAATCCATAAAGCGCGAAATAGGCAATCGCGGCGAGAAGATAGCCGCTCGGATACCCGGTCTGGAGTATCCCCGAGACCACGCCCCGCGTTCCCGGAGGAATCGTTTCCATCGTGAGCGCGGCGCCGACGCCCCATTCGCCTCCCATGGCCACACCAAAAGCCATCCGCAAGATTAGAAATATGGCGAGGCTAGGAGCCAAGCCGGACGCAAATTCAAGCATCGAAAAAAGCAGAATATCGACCATGAGAGTCACCCGGCGGCCGTAGCGGTCGGCGGCGAGGCCAAACAGCAGCGCCCCAATGGGTCTTGCCGCCAATGTAAGGAAAATCGCGTAAGTGACCGTCTCCACGCCGGTGTGGAATTCTTGCGCCACGTCCTTCAGCACAAAGACAAGGATGAAGAAATCGAAAGCATCCAGCGTCCAGCCGAGGTAGCTCGCAATCACCGTGCCGCGCTGATTGGGGGTGAGGGAACGGAGCAAGTGAAGCATGTTTGCTCCTCAAGGAGCGGCGAACGATGCGGTCAAGCTTGCCATAATTTTGATAGAAGATCAGTTTGAATTTCGGCTTGTGATCCGCAACCGACATAGAACGGCTCTGGTGCGGTTCTGCCGGTTAGGGTTGAACTGACGCGAGTGGAGTTTCGTTCTCCAGCCCAGTGGAAAGTTTTGCAGTGGGGGGAATGATGGTGTTGGTAGTCTGGGTTCGATGCCGGCGGAATGAACGATGGCCCGCAGCGGCAGGCCTTCGGTGTCGACAAGGGCGTGAACCTTGCGCCCCTTGACCTTCTTCCCGGCTGTCTCGTTACAGCCTGTTGAAGGCTCTGCCTGCACCGCAAGAAAATCGATATCTCAGCCGTCCTCGGCCAAAAACTCGGCATTGAGGAAGTCGCCGACGGCATTTGGCGCGTCAACTCTATGACCTGCGACCTCAATTACTCGATCGCGAACCGAAAACCTTGCAGCATGTCGACAACTCCATCGGCCCAGGGTTGTCACCCATGTCTTAGGTACGTTCTGTTACCGATGTGTCCGGACTTGACACATGATATAACTGGCGTCCCGGAAGGGACTCGAACCCCCGACCTGCGGTTTAGGAAACCGCCGCTCTATCCGGCTGAGCTACCGGGACCAGACGCCGCGTGCTTGGCAGCTATCCGCTGTCCGGGAACACCTGACGGATGCTTGCGCGGGAGCCTGGCGGTCCTCCCGCACGCCTCAAGTAGCACGTTTGAGACATCGGCAAATACCAAGCTTGCGGCGGCCATGCGAACAAGTCCACGCCATCCTCGATCGCTCGCCGCTTTATCCAAAACGCCCGCGCAGCGCCCGCGGCGGTCGACTCAGCGCCTCGTTTCGAGGTAGAGGCAGATTGCCTGTGTCCGGTTACGTACATCGAGTTTGCCAAACAAATTGCGCAAATGAAATTTAACCGTATTGATCGACACGCCGAATTCCCGCGCCAACTGACCATTGCTCTGACCGGACTCCAATGCGGCAAGAAGATCGCGTTCCCGATGAGTCAGGCTTGTGAGGGGATCCGGCCTGACCTTATGAATATCCACGAACGGGAACACCATGTCTCCGGCGGCGACCGCCGCGAATACTTCAAGCAGGCGTTCAGGGGGAGAAAGTTTGCTGACGAAGCCGGCCCCCCCGAGCCGCAACGTTTCAGCCGGCGCCGTCGTGTCCTTGGTGCTGCTGTAAACCACGATCTTCGGCGGCGCGGGACGCTTGGCGAGTGCCTGCAAAATTTCCGTGGCCCGCATGGGCGGCAACTCCCAGCCGATGACCCCCAGGCTCACCGGAAGATGGGCCAATGAACTAAGAAAATGTGCTCCATCGCTCGCCATCAGCAAAAGATTGAAGCGCCTGTCCGGGGTGAGAAGCGCCTCCAACGCACGCAGAACCATAGGGTTCTTATCGGCGACGGCGATGTTGACGGGAAAGATGGACGGCAATCGCGCCGCAGACCCCGCCTCACGTCCGAAGCGCGTATCTATTTGGCCTAGATTGGCATGATTGGTGCCGCCGGTCAGGTCGTCGGCGTTTAGCGAAAGGCCGATAACTTGGGGAGCGCGTTCTCGGCGAGAACGCGATTGAGCGAGAGCTCGTAAGCCGCCAACCATCTGAATTTGTTTAGCTCCGATCCTCGTCGATGGCTCCTGGGCCAAGGGTTCTCTCCCGTTATTCTTTATTTACGCTCGTCTCAAATCACGTAGCACATGACCGGCATACGAAAAACGGCATAGCCGCGCGTGAGCGCATAGGTGTTGCGCCGGAAAGATACGCCCGCGCGGACAGAGCGAATAGATAACGTCGTGCCACGCGGGCCGGTTTCGATTGAGCCGGACGTCCCTGAACGGGTTTGCAATCGATAAGGTGACCATTCATCCGCATCGCCTGCTGTTTCAGATCGTGCTGTCCTTGATCGCCGTCGTTTAATGCCGTTTCAAGACACCCGACTATCATGCGTCCCATCGACGCGCGACAGCCACCGGCGCTTGCAAGCGCTGAACGGACATCGCAGAGAGCAACATCCGGATTGGTTATTTCGAAACAGGCTTGTCGGTGAGAACCCACCGGGCATAAAAGAAAACAGCCGTCACAAAGGCAACCGCGCAAATACCGCCTATAGGCGTCCCCACCCAGCTCGCAATTTCAAGAAGTTCGCCCATTACCTTCCTCCTTTAGTTTGTTATCTACATGCCTCGCGGGATCCACGCACCTACGCCTTTGGTATTTTTGCGCCGAAGGCTGCCTCGTTACAAGCAGCCAGCTTGGGGTCATCTAGGAGCAGCTGGATTTATTCCTCGCCGCGAATCTCATTCGCACGCCTGCGGTTTCTGCCTGGCTGTCTAGGTTAGGCCTAGATCCTATCCAGTTTTTCCGCTGCGACTTTATAAATTCAATTCTTAGTGCCGGTCAAGCGGCACCGTGCGAAGCCGGCGACAAGATCGAGCGAAAAGCGCGTTTTTAATTTACGCCATTGGCGTTTCCGGCGGGGCGCGCCCGGGCCGCTCGTCCGCGCTCGTTCGGCGATGGGAAACGGTTTGCCCGAAGTGATGGATATGGTCTTTTTGCAAGGATCGCGCTCCCGCCAAGGCTCCATGCAGCAGGCGACGACGGCTTCCTCGCGAGCCTCGTCGCGGAATGATCCTTTGTGGGCCATGCCCCCTCTTATCCCGTGGGGCCGCGGACTTGCCTGCGACGGTTTGGCCCGAACATTCGAGACGGTTGCGAAATTCGCCCGGGCGGTCCACATAGATGCTGGGAGGTTGGCGGTGGACGCACCACTCGCCAACCGGGTCAGGTCCGGAAGGAAGCAGCCCTAACGAGACCGGGCGGGTCTCTGTCCAGCCTCCCACTTTGCTCGCCTTGCCACAACTTGGCTTTGTCCGGCAGGCCGGCCCGGCTTCTGGATATTGGCCCGGCCGCAATCAAGTCTCTCGCCTAACGGGCCTGCGCGATGCCGGAC
>JRHI01002722.1_pt1 | contig 11630 bp, 11 predicted proteins | sample 215371 | NCBI WGS metagenome assembly JRHI01 (sample SAMN02929681, study PRJNA255918) | sediment metagenome | biome: cave system; feature: Ice Cave; material: Sediment; isolation source: sediment from deep within a dark volcanic ice cave with no known source of... ... | reverse complement strand
GTCGCGCGCACGTACGGTGACGTACGCGTACGTATCGCCGGCGCACCCGCCGATTTCGCGCGGATCGATCGTGACGCGGTCGCTCCGCTACAACGCTTGCTGTCCGATGCGAAGATCGTTGCGTATCCCACGCTCGGCATTATTTTCCTCGCTGCTTACGCGACCGGGAACCCGGCCGTCGTCGATGCGCTGCTGGCCGCACGGCGCCTTGTCGAAAGTGCAGGCGGAAACGTCGTGATGCTCGAGGCGGGCGACGCGGACGTCGCCGAACGCGTCGACGTATATGGTACGTTGCCGCCTTCGTTTGCATTAATGCGCGGCCTCAAAGATCGCTTCGATCCCGCGCGCCGTCTCAATCCCGGCCGCTTCCTCGGAAAGTTGTAAGGCCATCGATACCGTCGAAACGCGCACCACGAACGATTTGATTTCCGATTGCGTGCATTGCGGATTTTGTTTGCCTGCATGTCCGACCTACAGATCGTGGGGCGTCGAGATGGATTCGCCGCGCGGGCGGATCGACCTGATGAAAGGCTTACACGAAGGTAAGATCGAGCTCAGCGAGAGTGTGGTCGCGCACTTCGACCAGTGCCTCGGATGCATGGGCTGCGTGACCGCGTGCCCGTCGGGCGTGCGCTACGATTTGCTTATCGAATCGACGCGGGCGAAAGTCGAAGCGGCATATCCGCGCGGCGCGGACGACCGCGGCCTTCGCGAACTCGTCTTTGCCCTCTTTCCTTATCCCAAACGTTTGCGGGCGCTTGCGGTTCCGCTATATTTTTACGCGAAGAGCGGGCTGCAGGCGCTCGTGCGTAAGAGCGGGGTGCTCAAACTCTTGCCGCCGCGTCTCGCGCAACTCGAACGCCTTTCGCCCGCACTTACGATGGAGCAAATCCGCGCGACGTTGCCGCCGTACACGCCCGCGCGCGGGATACGCCGCGGCACCGTCGCCCTGGTCGCGGGTTGCGTGCAACGCGTGTTCTTTCCCAACGTCAATTCGGCGACGATCCGGGTGCTCGCGGCCGAAGGTTTCGACGTTATCGTGCCCGGCGATCAGGGCTGTTGCGGCGCGCTCTCGCTCCATAGCGGCCGCGACGACGAAGCGGCGCGCTTCGCGCGAGCGCTGGTCGAGCGTATCGGCGACGTCGAGGCGCTCGATGCCGTCATCATCAACGCGGCGGGCTGCGGTTCGACCCTCAAGCAGTACGCCGAATTACTTCACGACGATCGCGCACTACGCTTCGCCGCAAAAGTTCAGGACGTCAACGAATTTTTAGCCGGCATCGAAAGCGTCGCGGTGCGTCATCCGTTGCCGCTACGCGTCGCCTATCACGACGCGTGTCACCTCGCGCACGCGCAACGTATCCGCGAGCAGCCACGCGCGCTTCTACGGAGTATCCCGGGCCTCGAACTCGTTGAAATCCCCGACGGCGATCAGTGCTGCGGGAGCGCGGGCGTGTACAACATTTTTGAACCGGAGTCCGCCGCGGAGATCGGGGCGCGCAAAGTCGATAACGTGCTTGCGGTCGCGCCCGACGTGCTCGCTAGCGCGAATCCCGGCTGCACGCTGCAAATCGGCGCGATCCTTGCCAAACGCGGGAGAACCATCCTCGCCGCGCACCCGATCGAAATTCTCGACGCATCACTTGCCGATGACGCGCCCGGGGCGGCGACCGCCCGGCGGTAGGGGAGCAATTGCCAGTCCCTTCCTGCCGTCTCCGTCCGTGGAGTAACGTGCCGGCAACCATCTTTGCAATCAGATCCTCTATCATGGCTTGCACTTCGCCGCCGTATCCGCAAAGCCGATCCGGGTCGGCTTCGTTCACATCCCGGCGTTACCCGAGCAGGGCATGAACCGGTGGTCAGAAATCCCGACAATGTCCGTTGGAAATGAGTCGGCGCGGTGTCGCGCTCCTAATTCACGGATTACTGGAAGGAACGGAGATCGAAGCGGATCCTCTTGCGTGATTTCAACTGGTTGTGGACCGGACAAACGATCAGCCTTTTCGGGAGCACGATTAGCCGGCTCGCGATTCCGACGACAGCGATCTTCGCCCTGCATGCAAGCGCCTTCGAAGTCGGCCTACTCGGGGCAGCTGCCTTCATTGCGTTCCCAGTCCTCGGCGTCTTCGCCGGCGTATGGGTGGATCGGTGGCCGCGCCGACGCGTACTCGTCGTGTGTGATGTGGTACGAGCGCTCGCGCTCGCGACCGTTCCGCTTGCCGCGGGCCTGCATGTACTAACCCTGGGCCATCTCTTCGTTGTGGCTCTCGTCACGAGCGTCGCTAACGTCTTCTTCGACGTCGCGTATCAGGCATACTTGCCGGATTTGGTTCCGGTTGAAGGTTTGAACGATGCGAACTCGCGTCTCGAATTCAGCAGCAGCGCAGCTCAGATCGTCGGTAACGCTGCGGCGGGTGGCCTCATCGCGACGCTCGGAGCCGCCCTCGCGGTGGCCGTCGATGCTGCATCGTTCGGGCTCTCCGTCGTGACGCTCGCGTTCATAAGCTGGTCGCCGGCCGCGAAGCATGCCGACGCCGTGCGGCCGGATTTCGGGAGACAATTGCGCGACGGACTCGATTGTGTCTTTTCGAACGTCGCGTTAGTGCGCATAGTAGCGTGTACCGCGACCGGCAACCTCGGAAATTCGATGCTCGGTGCCGTCTACTTAGTCTTCGCTTACCGTAACTTGCATCTCACTCCAAACCTCGTCGGCGTGATATTGGCCGTGGGAAATGCCGGCTTCATCGGCGCGCTCTTCGCGCCTCGCATCGTGAAGCGATTCGGCCTCCCGTCGACGTTAATTTGGAGCATGCTCGTCGGGACGACTGTGCAGGCATTCGTGCCGCTCGCCGCACGAGGCTTTCCAATCCCTCTGCTGATTGCCGAACAGTTCCTCGCGAGCGCCGCCATCCCGATCTACAACATCGCGCAGGTCAGTTGGCGTCAATCGACGGTCCCGGCGGACTTACAGGGCCGCATGAATGCAACGGTGCGGACGATTGCGTGGGGTACACTTCCACTTGGCGCCTTCATTGGAGCGACGCTCTCGGAGACCATCGGAATCGTGCCTACGCTCGTCGTTGCCACCATCGTGCAGATGTCGGCCGTCGTCTGGCTACTAAACCGGCACGTTCGCGCCCTCGGAGCGAGGTCAGCTGCGTAGACGACGCCCGCGCGGAGCCGTCGAGCAGCATCCCACCGACCTGGACCGCGCAACGCGTTTTCCCGGCGCCGCCCGTACCGACCAGCGTCACGAGCGGCGACTTTTCGATCAGCGCTTTGAATCGCGCCACGTCCTCGTCGCGACCCACGAACGAGGTGAGTTGACGCGGCAAGTTGTTCGGAAGCGTGTCGAGCGAACGCAGCGCAGGAAACGTATCCGGCAGATCCGGTGCGACGAGTTGATAGACTTGCTCCGGACGCGCGAGGTCTTTGAGGCGGTGCGCGCCCAGATCCCGCAAGCTGCTTTGCCCCGGCATAACACCCTTCAGCAGGGCGGCACTGCGCCCGAAACGAGCACTTGCACGCCGTGACCGATTGCGAGCAGACGCGCCACGCGATTGACCGCCGGTCCGAAATAGTCACCCTCGCGTTCGTCGGCAGTTCCGATGTGGACGGCCACACGCACGCGCACGCCGTCGACCGCAGAGAAATCTTCGGCCACGAGTGCGCGTTGCGCGTTCAGCGCAGCGGCGATCGCTTCTTGCGGGCGTGCGAAGGCCGAGCCCGTTCGCCGCCATCCCCGTTACGCTGCCTGGGGAGTTACTGCAACGCGCCCTAGGGAAGGCAAACCCTCATGAATCCGCCGTATACCGAACTCGTAAGCGCGTGGCGGGCGCTACGCGCAACGCACGATGTGAGCGTGCGCGAAGTCGCATGCGTCGGCGAGAATCGCACGATCCTCGTCGCAGAGATTGTCGGCGCGCGCGGTTCTCCGGTGGTTACACTTTCCGCCGGCGTGCACGGCGATGAACCGGCAGGTCCGTGGAGTTTGCTATCTATCGTTCGCGATGGGCTACTCGACCGCCGCTTCACCTATCGGCTGTGGCCTTGTACGAATCCGAGCGGCTACGGACGCGGTACGCGCGAAAATGCGGCGGGCGACGATATCAACCGCAGCTTTCATCGCGGCGGCGCGACGCCGGAAGCGCGCGCCATCATCACGGCGAATCGCGATCGGAAATTCGCACTTTCAATCGACCTTCACGAAGATTTCGAGGCCGACGGCTTCTATTGTTACGAGCCGGTGATGCACGGCCGCGCACCGTTCGGCGCCGCGATCGTGAACGCAATGGACGAGGCGGGCTTTCCGGTGCAAACGCTCGTCGATGAATTCGAAACCGGGTATCCGCCCGAAGCGTGGCATCTGCGCGCGCTCGAGCGGGGACGCGTGCTGCCGAACCCCGACGCCGAGCGCGCGTTCTTCCCAGGCACCCCGTATAGTCTGTATTTGTTGCGTCGCGCCGCGAGCTTCGCGCTCACGCTGGAATCGCCGCGCCGGCTGAAGTGGGAGACGCGCGTCGGGATGCATCGCAGCGCGGTCGTGGTCGCGCTCGATCGCCTCGCCGTTCTGCCTCCCGCCGCTGCCGCAGTATCCTGACAAGAAGCCCCGTAGCGCTTACCGAAGGGGCAAAGATGCCAGAACGCGATCAACTCGAAGCCGACGTTCTCGTCGTCGGCGGCGGCCCGGCCGGCCTTGCAGCCGCGATTCGGCTGCGTCAACTCGCAACCGAACGCGGCCGCCCGGAGCTTGAGGTCTATCTCGTCGAGAAAGGCCGCGAAATGGGCTCGCACGGCATCTCGGGGGCGATCGTCGATCCCAGAGGCCTTGACGAATTGATCCCCGACTGGCGCACGACGGCGCCGCTCGAAGCGGCGGTCGCCACGGACGAGATGTGGTATCTCTCCGCGTCGGGCAAAATCCGCGTTCCGGCTTTTGCCATGCCGCCGATGATGAAGAACCATGGCAAATCCGTAGCGAGCCTGCAGAAGCTCACGAGATGGCTCGGCGAAATTGCCGAGGAGCAGGGCGTTTCCGTGCTGCCCGAATTCGCCGGCCAAGAATTGCTGTGGGCGCCGTCTACGGACGGCAGCAACGGCGAACGCGTGGTCGGCGTGCGGATCGGAGATAAGGGTGTCGACCGCAACGGCAATCCCAAAAGCAATTACGAGCAGGGTCCGGACTTACTCGCGAAGGTGGTTATCATCGCCGAAGGCCCGCGGGGGACGCTCGCAAAGCAGGCCATCGAGAAACTCGGGCTCGAGGCCGGGCGCGATCCGCAAGTCTACGCATGCGGCGTCAAAGAACTCTGGCAGTGCGCGCCGGGCACGGTCACACCGGGCAGCGTCATCCATACCTTCGGCTATCCGCTTCCGAACGAGACTTTTGGTGGCGGCTTCATTTACGGCATGCGGGACGACGTGCTCGATATCGGGATGGTGACGGGTTTGGATTACGAAGACCCGACGACCGACCCACACGACAACATGCAGCTCTACAAGCAGCATCCGGCGATCGCAAAGATGATCGAAGGCGGCAAACTGCTTCGCTACGGTGCTAAAGCGATTCCCGAAGGCGGCCTGTACGCCATGCCGCGTCCGTACGCGGGCGGACTTCTGCTGACGGGGGATTCCGGCGGCTTTCTCAACGGCATGCGCTTAAAGGGAATTCACCTCGCGATCAAATCCGGCATTTTGGCGGCCGAATCGGCCTTCGATGCGATCGTCGCGGAGAAGACGGATGCTGCGGGCCTCGCGTCGTTCGAAGCGGCCTTCAAGGACTCGTGGGCGCATAGCGAACTCAAGGTCGCGCGCAACTTCCATCAAGGTTTCAAAGGCGGTTTGTTCGCGGGCATGTTCAACGCCGGTGCCGCGATGTATACGGGCGGCCGCGCGTTCGGGATCATCGATCGCTTGCACGGTGAACCCGGTTACGCGCAGATGAAGAAGCTTTCGGAGCGTGCGCCCGAGGCAATTCTGCACCGCGCGAAAATCGACAACGTCGTGACGTTCGATAAGCTCACCGACGTCTTCAACAGCGGCACCATGCACGACGAAGATCAGGTACCGCACTTGCACGTCGCCGATACGTCGATCTGTGCCGACCGTTGCACGACCGAGTACGGCAATCCGTGTCAGTATTTCTGTCCGGCGAAAGTCTACGAACCGCTCTTCAACCTCACGGGCACGAACGGCAACACCAAAGTCGACGGCCGTTTGCAGATTAATTTTTCGAACTGCGTGCATTGCAAGACGTGTGACATTATGGATCCGTATCAGATCATCACGTGGGTGCCGCCGCAGGGCGGCGAAGGCCCCGTCTACACGGGGATGTGAGAACGGTGATGGCCGTCGCCGTTCATTCGGCGGCGACTTGCGCGTAGTTCAGTAACGCGACGAGCGATACGCCGCCGAGAGTGTTGCCGATAAAGACCGGCAGCAGATAGCTGCCCAAGTATTGGGTCCACGACATCTCGCCCAGTGCGACGATATAAAACACTTCGACCGATCCCGCGACGACGTGCGAGAGGGAACCGAGTCCGACGAAATATGTGACGATCAGAACGACGAGCAGTCGCGACTGGTCCGCGCCCGGCAGCATCCAGACCATCAGTGCAATGAGCCAACCGGCCGCGATGCCACGTATGACGATAAGCGAAAAGGACGGCGCCGCAGCCTCGCGCCCGATCTGGACAAACGTGCGTTTCACATCGTCGGAGAAGATCGACGAGTGAGCGGATGCGAAGGCGAAAAGTGCAGCGCCAACGAGGTTGGCGAGCAGTACGATGGCCCACAGTCGCGCGACGCGGCGCAGCATTTTGAGTTTGTCGGGATCGTCTAGCAGCGGCAAAATTACGGTGACCGTGTTCTCGGTGAAGAGCTGCTGTCGTCCGAGTACGCAGATAAGGAAGCCCAGCGAATAACCGGCGCTATCGACCAGCGGACGCCAATGCGTGTCGGGGAGCATCGTGCGGATCAGGCCTTCGCCGGCGAGCGACATGCCCATCGACAAACCGCCGGCGACGCCCGAAGTCGCAAGCGACAACACCGGGCGCTTAAGTTCGAACTCGCCCTCGCGCCGCACCGTCTCGAATACGACCGCGGCGCGCGGCGGGCTGCGCTCCTCGACGTCTTGTTCTTCGTCTTTGGAAAGATCGACGGTGGACCCGGGGCTTTCCGTTTTATTCGCCATGCCGACCTTCTTACCGTTCTGAAAAGCATGGGCATCCTAGTTCGAGCTCTTTCTTCCTGTTGCTACGCGGCTGGCCTAACGGCGAGATGGCTTCCAATCTGACAACCAAACCGTAGTAATCGTTCGCAAGAAACGAGAAGTTTTCAGGTATGATCGTCGTCATCGGTGCCGGGCTCATCGGGCTCGGTATCGCATACGAACTCGGCCTGCGCGGAGCCGACGTTCGCGTCATCGATGCGCGCGAACCGGGTAGCGCGGCGTCGTGGGCGGGCGCGGGTATGCTCGCGCCGTATACCGAGTCGCTCGCCGCGCCGCAGTTCGAAGCCTTCTGCGCAGATTCGCTCGCGCGTTACCCTGCCTTCGTCGCCGGCTTGCGCGAGCGCTCCGGCGTCGACGCACGGTTGCGTCTCGACGGTATCGTCGAAGCTGCGTACGATGCGCCTGGGGTCGCGCGTCTGCAGACGCACGTGCGCGCCCTCATCGCGCGCGGAATTCCGGCGCGCTGGCTCGAGCGCGACGCCGCCCGGATGTTCGAACCCGCCCTCGGAGTCTCCGTGCTCGGTGCCGCCTATAGCGAAGCCGAAGGGCACGTCGATAATCGGCGTCTGGGACGCGCCCTGCGCGGCGCGTGTGCTGCGCTCGCGGTCACGGTCGACGAGTACGCGGGACCGGTCGCACTCGAAGCCGATGCTCGGCGCGTGCTCGGCGTTCGCGGTCCGGCGGGTTTCATGCCTGCGACGGCCGTCGTCAATGCAACGGGCGCGTGGGCCGGCGAGCTCGCGGGCGTTCCCGCACACGTGCGCGTCCCCGTGGTGCCCGTGAAGGGACAGATGCTGGCGCTCGCGATGCCCCGTGGGCTGGTGCGGCGAGTGATCTGGATGCCGGGGGCGTATATCGTACCGCGCGACGACGGACGCCTGCTCGTCGGTGCGACGGTCGAATCTGCCGGCTTCGACGTTCGCGTTACGGCGCTCGGGACGCGGTCGCTCCTCGACGCCGTGCTGACGGCGTTGCCGTCGCTCGGCGACCTGGCGCTTGCGGAAACGTGGTCCGGTTTGCGTCCCGGAACGCCTGACGGCCTGCCCTATCTCGGTGAGACGGCCATTGGTGGTTACTTCGTCGCAACGGGTCACTTCCGCAACGGAATTCTCCTCACGCCGGCGACGGCAAGCGCGATCGCCGATGTCCTCGAAAACCGCCCCGGCGCGAACGCAGCTCTTGCGGCGTTCGCGCCGGGACGTGCATACGACGCGTCGGCCGTCAACTCGGCGCCGTAAGCGGTTGGGCGAAGAAAGAAGTCCGCGGACGGAAACGAGCGTCTTTTCAGCACGCGTTCGGACCTCGCGGCTCCTGACACCACCCTGTCAGGAGCTCCGTGCTATCGTTGGCCATCGCTCCGAGCAAACGCTCGAGGCGCTTCCCATGCGACTTCGCGGTGAACTCAACTGTCTTCAAAGAACCGGACGTACAGAGACTGCACATGGCGAGAAATACGTTCACGATCGTACCCGATGGGCCGTTTTCATTGTGCGCCGCAGCCAATTTTGGATTCGGGCACCACGCGGCGCGTCCCAACCCGAAAGCCAACACGATGGCGCTGGCTTTCACAATGGACTCTCTTACTTCACAAACCGCGGTATATCTGCGCCAGAACGGTACTGCAACCGTGCATGGCGAGATTTTTGGCGATGCCGATGCGCAACTCGTGCAGAAACAAGTTGCGAGAGTCTTATCGCTCGATCGCTCCGGGACGGCGTGGTTGGAAATCGGCAAACGCGACCCCATCATCGGGAGATTGCAGCAAGACCTTCCGGGCCTGCGACCCGTTTTGTTTTACTCGCCCTACGAGGCTGCAGCGTGGAGCGTGCTGAGTCAGCGTCGCCACCGCTCGCAGGCGGCGCTGCTGAGAAAGCAGCTTTGCGCGGCACACGGCAGCATCTTCGCATTGCCCGATGGAGCGCTCGAAGCGTTTCCCTCACCGCAGACCTTGTTACAGCTCGCAGCTTTTCCGGGCATCGAATCCCAGCGCATGCAGCGTTTGCACGGTATCGCGCGCGCGGCGCTGGATGGGAGACTCGAGCCGCAGCGTCTGCTTGCGATGACGCCCCAAGCGGCGTTGGAAGATCTGCAAAAGCTGCCCGGTATCGGACCGTTTTACGCCGGTCTCGTGCTGTTGCGTTCTACCGGAGCGACGGACATCTTGACGCTCCGCGAACCACATATGCCGGCATACATGTCGCACTTTTACAAGTTCGAGAAGGACGCAGTCGTTGACGACCAGATCTTGCAGATCGCCGAAGCCTGGCGCCCTTTCCGAACCTGGGCGATGGTCCTCATTCGGGTGGCGGGCGATCGGGCGGGTCTTTCTTTTCGGGTTTGAGTACGTCTCGAACACGACGTTTACGAGACGCGCCCGGGGGTACATCAGGGTTTTCCGATGAACGAACACCGATGCTCCTCCAGGCATCCGCACGGAACCCTCAAGTCGCCCGCAAGTCGTTTCTCGCGCTCAGCATGCTCGGCATCTCGGAGGCATTTCTGGGCGCCCCGCGCCGAGCGTTCGGTGCCGAAGAGACCTTGTTATCGTTCGATTTTCACAGCGACTTCTGGCTAAATCTACATCACCGCCTCTATCGCCATGCCGAAGTGCTCGACTGGGTGCAACGCGGCTATCCACTTTCACGCGAGCGACCTTCAAGATATAAGACGCAAGGTCAAGAGCTTCTGGCCGATTTCGATCGTCTCACGCCCGATCAACGCAAGACGTGGCAGGCGTCTCTTCAGCCGTATATCGCGGGCGGGTACACAAGAGGCGACTTACTCTTGACGATCGCTTAACAGCCATCAAAGAATCGCTTCGCAACGTCGCGCCAGGGGCGAAGCCCGCGGTTTCGGACGTTCTGCCACTCGGGCCCTACCGCGTCGATGCGGTGCGTTTTGCCAATGCCCCTCGGGGCCTATACGTCCACAGGACTTATTCACATCGTCATCTCGAGTGGCGATTCGCAATACGGCGGCACAGCGGCTCTCGAGATGGTCTTTCACGAAGCATCGCACAGCATCGTTACGCCCGATTACTGTACGATCGGCACCGCTATCGAAAACGCTTCTACTGCTTCCGGTAAGACAGAACCCGGAGGTCTATGGCATGCGGTCATCTTCTATACGGTTGGTAGCGTCGTCGCGGCAATACTGCAGCGAGAGCGGCGCGAGACGTATACGGCGTATGCCGATATCGCCGGGGTCTATAATGGGCCTTGGAAATCCTATCGGGAACCCTTGGTACAACATTGGCAACCGTACATCGACGGACACGGCACACTTTCTGCCGCGCTCACGTCGACGGTGAACGCTATTCTTGCATGATCGACGACAAACGCGGCAACCCTCGGCATGCGGTTCCAGTCAGCCGAACCAGAATATCGTGAGCGGCGACGCCCCAGCCGCGGCCGGACCATTCTCAGATAACGAACGCTTGCGCGCGTATCTCGAACTCGCAGCGAAGGCTCCGATGGAGCCGGCGCCCGAGAACCGGCTGCGCGACGTAGAAGCGGTTGCCGCCTCTCGAGCGTTTCTCGCGACGCTCGCGAAACGCCGATCCATTCGGCAATTTAGCGACAAGCCGGTGCCGCGCGAGCTCGTGGAAAATGCGGTTCGCGCTGCCGGCCGTGCGCCGAGCGGTGCGAACCAGCAGCCGTGGACGTACGTCATCGTCTCGAATCCGGGCACAAAAGAGCGCATGCGCGCGGCGATCGAACGCGAAGAATACGAAACCTACGCGCGCCGCGCGTCGGACGAGTGGCTGGCGGCGCTCGCCCCGCTCGGCACGGATTGGCGCAAGGAGCACATCGTGCGAGCTCCCTATGTTGCGGTCGTCTTCGCGCAAGCCTATGGGTTGAAGAAGTCCGCGCAAGGCGTCGTCAAGTTTAAACACTATTACGTCGCTGAGTCCGTCGGTATCTCGGTTGGGTTTTTTCTGGCGAGCCTCACCTGCGCCGGTCTTGCAACGCTCACGCACACGCCGAATCCCATGGGATCGCTGGCCGAGATTCTTGGGCGGCCCCCGAACGAACGCGCGTACGTCGTAATCCCGATCGGGTATCCGGCGACCGGCGCGCGCGTGCCCGCCGTTTCGAAAAAGACGCTCGACGAGATCCTTGTGATGGAATAAGCATCCCGCGCACGACGCACGACGAGGCGGACGCCGTTCGGGTGCGAGACGTCGCGTTTCTTGAGTTAACGATAACCTTGGCCTAATCGCCGGCGCGCATACTTGGCGCGCATCTTCCTTGTCTAGATAAGGTGGCGCTGATGTCGAGATCGTTCGCTTTGGGTATCGCCATCGCGTTCTTCGTGCTGAGCGCGTCCCGCGTGCCCGCCGTCGCGGGGAACGCACCCGATCGCCCGAATGGCGGGACGCTCCGCCTCTCCGTCGAGC
>JRHI01002721.1_pt1 | contig 11634 bp, 11 predicted proteins | sample 215371 | NCBI WGS metagenome assembly JRHI01 (sample SAMN02929681, study PRJNA255918) | sediment metagenome | biome: cave system; feature: Ice Cave; material: Sediment; isolation source: sediment from deep within a dark volcanic ice cave with no known source of... ... | reverse complement strand
CCCCTCTTCCTGGCGCTGATGGCAATTCCGCGGGAGCCTCATGTATGGGAGGACACCGGCATGAACGCGCTGCGCTCGGTGTTCGTGGAGCTGGGCGCCGCCATCGACCGGCTGGAGGACGCGGTGGCGGAGGTCGCGGTGCCCGACGGCAACCCGACCATGCTCACCGGCCGGTCCCAGCGAGCCGTCCTCCGGGTCGAGGGCTCACCCCATAAGACGAACGCGCCGGACCCCGACGATCTCCGCTGACCCCCGGCGGGTCGATGCCCGGTGGTAAGAAGTCGCCATGAGCGATGGCACGCCACCCCCGGATCCCCTCACCGACCTCGACGCCTACGTCGCCCTCCCCCGTGTCGGCGGGCTCTGGCTGTCCCCCGACGGGCGCCGGCTGGTCGTGGGCGTGGCCACGCCCGACCCCAGGGGCACGCGCTACGTGACCGCTCTCTGGGAGGTCGATCCCGAGGGTCGCCGGCCCGCCCGGCGGCTGACCCGCAGCGCCCGGGGCGAGACCGGGGCCGCGTTCACGCCGGGAGGTGACCTGCTGTTCGTCTCGGCGCGGCAGGTGCCCGAGGTCGAGGGTGGGGACGCCGAGGAGACCGCGTCGCTCTGGCTTCAACCCGCCGGCGGGGGCGACGCCCGGGTGGTGGCGGCGATGCCCGGCGGGGTGCGCGGCGTGGTCGTCGCCCGGGACGCCGGAACCGTCGCAGCGGGCTCCGCGATGATGCCCTCGGCCACCGACGCCGAGAGCGACCGGGAGATCCGGAAGCGGCGGAAGGACGGCAAGGTCTCGGCGATCCTGCACGAGCAGTTCCCGATCCGGTTCTGGGACCACGACCTCGGGCCGGACCGCACCCGCCTGCTCGTCGCCGAGAGCGGCGACCTCGGCTCCGGGGACGCCCGGCTCGACCTGCGCGACCTCACCGGTCACGCTGGCCGGGGACTGCACGACGAGGCGACCTGGGATATCACCCCCGACGGCCGCACCCTCGTCGCCGACTGGTCGGTGGCGGAGGCCGGCGGCTCCGAGCGGTCGGTGGTGGTGGCGATCGACGTGGCGAGCGGTGACCGCCGGGTGCTCGCCGGCGACCCCGACCACGACTACGAGGCCCCGCGGCTCTCGCCCGACGGCACCCGAGCCGCCGTCCTGGTCGCCCGCCGGTCGACCCCGCAGGATGCGGGCGACCACTGGCTGGGCATCGTCCCGCTCGCCGGTGGCGAGGTCGGGGCGCTGACCGCCGGGTGGGACCGCTGGCCGGCCTCCGCCTGCTGGACGCCCGACGGCGCCGCGCTCGTCGTCGTCGCCGACGACCACGGCCGGTCGCCGCTCTGGCGGGTCGACACCGCCACCGGGGAGCCCACCCGGCTGACCGGCGACGGCGCCTTCACCGACGTCGAGGTGTCGCCCGACGGGCGCTGGGTGTACGCGCTGCGCTCGACGATGGACTCCCCGCCCGTGCCCGTCCGGGTCGCGCTCGACGGGGGCTCCCCGGTCGAGGTCCTGCCCGGCCCGGCGGAGGCGCTCGGGGTGAGCCCGGAGGTGCCGGGGTGGCTGGAGGAGGTGACCGCCACCGCCACCGACGGGACCCCGCTGCGGGCCTGGCTCGCGCTGCCCCACGGGGCCGCCGCGGACGCCCCCGCCCCGCTCTGGATCCACGGCGGTCCCCTCGCCTCGTTCGCGGCGTGGTCGTGGCGCTGGAACCCGTGGCTCGCGGTGGCCCGGGGCTACGCCGTGCTGCTGCCCGATCCCGCCCTGTCGACCGGCTACGGCATCGACTTCGTCCGGCGGGGGTGGGGCACCTGGGGCGGCGCGCCGTACACCGACCTGATGTCGATCACCGACGCGGCCGAGGCGCGCGCCGACATCGACGCCGGGCGCACCGCCGCGATGGGAGGCTCGTTCGGCGGCTACATGGCGAACTGGGTCGCCGGGCACACCGACCGCTTCGCCGCCATCGTGACCCACGCGGCACCCTGGGCCCTCGACCAGTTCGGGGCCACCACCGACGCGCCCTATCTACTGGGCGCGCCAGATGACCGCAGAGATGGCCGAGGCCAGCTCACCGCACCGCTTCGCCGACGCCATCGTCACCCCGATGCTGGTCGTCCACGGCACCCGGGACTTCCGGGTGCCGGTCGGCGAGGCGCTGCGGCTGTGGTGGGACCTCGCCGCACGGTTCACGGCCGGGGACGGCTCGACCCCGCACCGGTTCCTCCACTTCGCCGAGGAGAACCACTGGGTCCTGTCGCCGAACCACGCGAGGGTCTGGTACTCGACGGTGTTCGCCTTCCTCGCCCACCACGTGCTCGGTGAGCCGTGGACGAGGCCGCCGCTCCTCGACTGATGCCCGCGGTGGTCGCGGGGCCCGCTCAGCTCGCCGGGCTGCGGTGGACGGGGGCGCGGCTCAGGCCCGCCGACTCCGCGGGCGGGCGGTCCGCCGGCGGCGGCCACAGGGTGCCCAGCCACTCCAGGCTGTGCACCAGCTCGAGGCGCCAGGCGGCCCAGCCGTGGCCGCCGGGCACCACGTCGAAGGAGACCGGCTCCCATCCGATCCGGCGGAGCTCGGCGACGAAGCCCTCGTTGGTGTCCAGGTAGCGGCCGTCGCCGGTGCCGACGCCGACGTAGACGGGCATGCGCTGCGCGGCGGCGAGGCGGGTCACGGTCAGCATCGGGCTGTTCGCCGCCACCACCGGGCCTGCGAAGAACCCCTGCCGCGCCGTGAAGTAGCCGGAGTAGCTCGCCGCCCAGCCGAAGAGACCGGGATGGCGGGTGGCGATGTTCAGGGCGCCGAAGCCGCCGGCGCTGAGCCCGGCGATGCCCCGGTGGCGGGCACCCAGGGTGCGATAGCGGGCGTCGACGGCGGGCACCACCGCGCCCACCAGCCAGTCCTCGACCCGGTCGCCGCGGAGGGTGTCGCCCCACTCGGCGTCGGCGCTTGCCCGGCCGTTGCCGTCGGGGAGGACCGCCAGCATCGGCGGCACCACCCGGGTGGCGATGAGCTGGTCGAGCACCCCGGGGAGCTGGGCCCCGCTCAGCCACTGCAGCTCGGTGGACGGATAGCCGTGGAGGAAGTAGACCACCGGGAACGAGGTGCCGGGCTGGAGCGCGTAGGAGGGGGGCAGGTACACCCGGACGCTGCGCCCGCCCACCGCGACGGGGTCGATGCGGCCCGCGGGGACCCTCCCGCCCCCGGTCGCCGCGGCCACCACCCCGGGGTGGTGGCCGCTCCCGGGGTGCGCCGTCCCCGGGGCCGAGTAGCTGTACAGGGCGGTGAGCGGGCCGTCCTGGAGCGCGGTGGTGGCGGCGGGCATGGCCACCAGCAGGGCGAGGGTGACGCCGGCGACCAGGGGTGGCACGGCACGCCGGCTGCGGCGCACCCGGGCCCACAGGCCGAGCGCGTCGGCGCGCAGCAGCGCCCCGATGGCGGCCCCGGCGGTGGCGGCGACCGCGCCGAGCAGCAGCATCCCCAGCGGCTGAGCCACCCATCCGAAGGCGACCGTCCGCGTCGCCAGGCCGCCGGTGGGACCGGTGTGGGCGGCGCCGGCGAGGAACGGCACCACCTCGACCGCGACGAGGCCGAGCAGGCAGCCGGCCCGCGCCGGCCCGGGGCGGGCGCCGAGCAGGGTGGCGATCCCGGATCCGGCGAGCACGGCGATCAGGGCGGCCACGAGCGTGCCCCGCTGCTCGTCCATGCCCAGCCCCACCGCCCAGCCGCTCAGCCCGCCGCCGGCGAGCAGCCACAGCAGCAGCACCGTGGCGAGGGCCAGCCCCGCCTGGGCGAGGCGGTGGCGGGCGAGCCGGTCCAGCCGTGCCCGCGCCGGCACCGCCGGGCGCACACCGGGGGCACCGGTGTCGGTCTCGGGCGCCGGGATCTGCACGATTTCGCAAGCTTACCCAGATGTCGGAGGGCCTTCAGGGCAAGATCGGGGGGCCGGCGTCGGCGACGCCGCTGCCGAGCGGGTACGTGCTGGTGCTGCCGCCGACCCCGAACACGTCGGCCTCGCCACCCGGGAGGCCGCGGGAGCGAGCCAGGCGAAGCTCCCGAGGAACTGACCGCTCCCGCGTCCGGCCGATAATGCGGCGGTGCTGCGGCGCCGGCGGACACTGATCGAGGGAGGCGTGCTGCTCCTCACCCTCGGGCTGCTCCGCGCCCCCAGCCTGGTCGAGCCGCCCTGGGCCGCCGACGAGGGGGCCTACGCCAACATCGGCCGGGCCATCCACCTCGGTGGCGTGCTCTACCGCACCGTCTGGGACAACAAGCCGCCCGGGATCTACTGGCTGGCGGCGGCGGTCAGCACCGGCGGCGCCTCGGTGCTGCGCGTCCACCTCGCCCTGCTGGTGCTGGTCGCCGCCGGCACCGCGCTGGTGTGGGCCACCGGCCGGCGGCAGGCCCCGCCGGGGGTGGGGCTGGCCGCGGCGCTGCTCTTCGCGGTGCTCGCCTCGCTGCCCACCCTCGGCGGCAACCAGTTGAACGCCGAGATCGCCGGGGCGGTGTTCGCCGCCGCCGGCATCCTGCTGCTGGTGCTCCACCCCTCCACCGGGCGGCCGCGCGCGGTGGCGGCCGGCGGCCTGCTCGGCGCCGCCCTGCTCTTCAAGGCGACCTTCGCCGCCGACCTGCTGGCGGGGCTCGCCGTCCCCCCGCTCGCCGCGGTGGCCGCGGGCCGCCGCCCCGGACGGGCCGAGGCGGCGGTGGTGGCGGCGGTCGCCGCCGGGGCGCTGGCGGCGGTGGCCGCCGGGCTCGTCCCCCTCGCCCTCCAGGGTTCCCTGCCCGCCTTCGTCGACGTGGTCGTCCACCAGGACCCGCGCTACGCGCAGTGGGCGCAGGTGACCGGTCCCCGCGGCGGCGAGCCGGTCGGCTTCGACCTCACCCCCGGCCTGTTGCTCCAGGCCCTCGGAGCGTCGCGGGTGCTCGCCGTGCTCGCCGCGGGCGGGGCCGCCGCCCTGGTGCTGGCCCGCCGGCGCCACCGCAGCGCGGCGCTGCTGGCCTGGTGGCTGGCCTGCGACCTGGCGGTCTGCATGGCGGACGCGCGGGGATTCACCCACTACGCCCAGCAGATGGAGGCGCCGCTCGCCCTCGCCGCCGCGCTCGCCGCCGCCGCCCTCTGGCGACGCCGCGACCGGCGCTCACGCCTGCTCGCCCCGCTGGCGCTGCTGGCGGTCTGGCCGGTGATCGTCGGCGCCCTGTTCCTCCCCCGGGCCGAGGCGGCGCTGGCCCAGCGCCACCGGCTGCCGCCGGTGTTCCTGGAGGGCACCTCCGGGCGGCAGCTGCCCGCCTACTACGCCCGCGCGGCCGGCCTGCTGCTCGGCCGCACCGGCCTCGACGCCTACCGTGCCGCCTTCGCCGGCAGCGAGTACCCCGCCGACCAGGCCCGCGCCGCGCTGCTTCGCCGTCACAGCCGTCCCGGGGACCCGGTCTTCGTCTAGGGCTGGACCAGCTCCTGGGTGTACGCCCTCGCCGACCGTCTCCCCGCCTCCCGCTTCGTCTGGATGAACTCCGCGTACCACCTCTACCGCGGCGCCGAGCCGCTGCTGGTCGCCGACCTCCGGGCCCGCCCGCCGGCGGTGCTGGTCGCCGAGCAGCCGCTGACCGCGGAGCTGCGCACCCTGCTCACCGGACGGGGCTACGCGCTGGTCCACGACCCCGGCGGCGACTGCTGGCTGGCGCCGTGGGCGCCGGGCTGACCCGAGCTCAGCAGCTCGGGACCCAGAGCGTGCCCAGCCAGGTCAGGCTGTCCCGGGCCTCGACCGTCCACGCCTCCCAGCCGTGCGGCCCGGGGACGACCTCGGTGTGCAGCGGCGCCCAGCCCAGGGCCTGGACGGTGGCGACGAACCGGGTGGTGTCGGGGCCGAACTCGGTGTCGTCGGCGCCCTGGCCGAGGTAGAGGGGGACACGCTCGGCCGCGGGCACGGCGGCGGCGGTGAGCTGCGGGCTGTTGGCGGCGGCGGCGGCGCCGAAGAGGTCGGCGGGGGCGGTGAAGACCCCGGAGTAGCTCGCCACCCAGCTGAACAGGCCGGGGTGCTGGAGGGAGATGTTCACCGCGCCGAAGCCGCCGGCGCTGAGCCCGGCGATGCCCCGGTAGCGAGCGCCGAGGGTGCGGTGGCGGGTGTCGACGGTGGGCACCAGGCTGTCCACGAGCCAGCTCTCGACGGTGTCACCGAGGGCGGTGTCGCCCCACCAGGAGTCGTCCGCGGTCACCCCCTTGTCGTCGGGGAAGACCGCGATCACCGGCGGCAGCTGGCCGGAGGCGATCATCGCGTTGAGCATCGCCGGCATCCCGCCGCCGCTGATCCAGTCCTCGGCGGTGCCCGGCGAGCCGTGGAGGAAGTAGACGACCGGGAAGCGGGTGGTGGCGAGGGTGGCGTAGGCCCCGGGCACGTACACGAGCACGGCGTGACCGCCGAGGCTCAGGCTCTCGACGTGGCCGGGGAGCACGGCCGCGGCCCTCTGGGTGGCGGCGGTGACGGGGATGCAGTCACGCAGCGAGGCGGCGGTGGCGGCGGCGGTCGCCCGGGGAGCGGTCGCCGTCGCGGCGCTGCTCTGCGGCGCGGACTCCCGGGCCCGCACTGCGGCCACCGAGCCGACCGTTCCCGCGACCGCCGTGGCCAGTGCCGCAATCGCGATGGTGGCCCGCTTGCCGATCGTCGCCTGCATCACCGATGACCTCCTGTCCTGTCCTGAGGCCAGTCTGGTCAATGAAACTTTCGAGTTCCTTTCAGCAGTGATCGCGCCGCGGTGACAGTCGTGACAGTCCTGTGACTGTCGTGGCACGCCGCCCCGGGCCCAGCCATCCGAGACAGACCGCGCCCCCGATCAGCGCCACCGGCAGGATCTGCAGATCCGCGAACACGGCGATCGCGGTGGCCGCCACCGCGCCCACCCCGGTGTGAGCGAGGATGCCGACGAAGATCCCCTCGCGCACCCCGAAGCCGTTGATGGTGACCGGCAGCAGGGTGGCGGCGAGGCAGACCGCGAATGCGGAGGCGAGCAGCCGCCGCTGGTGGCGGTAGGAGGCGAGGTTCTGGCCCAGGTCCACCCAGGCCGCCTCGACGGAGGCGTTGAGTATGCTCAACAGCCGTGACCGGCACCTCTTCGGATCGCGCCCCCGGCGGACCGCTGGCGGGCGTGCGCGTCGTCGAGGTTGCGGGCATCGGACCCGGCCCCTTCGCGGCGATGATGCTCGCCGACATGGGCGCGGAGGTGCTGCGCATCGAGCGCCGGGTGCCCGCGGCGGCCGACGCCGGGATCATCGACGGCATCCTCCGCCGCAACCGCAGCGCGGTGGCGGTGCTCGACCTGAAGGCCGGGGACGGGCTGGAGGCGTTGCTCACGCTGGTGGAGGGCGCCGACGCGCTGCTCGAGGGCTTCCGCCCCGGGGTCGCCGAGCGGCTCGGCTTCGGACCCGACGCCTGCCTCGCCCGCAACCCCCGGCTCGTGTACGGGCGGATCACCGGTTGGGGGCAGGAGGGTCCGCTGGCGCACAGCGCCGGGCACGACATCGACTACATCGCGCTGAGCGGCGTGCTCCACTCCATCGGCCGCCCCGGGGTGCCGCCGGTGCCGCCGATCAACCTGGTGGGCGACTTCGGCGGCGGCGGCATGCTGCTCGCCTACGGCATGGTCTGCGCCCTGCTCGAGGCCTCCCGCTCGGGCCGGGGCCAGGTGGTGGACGCCGCCATGGTCGACGGCTGCGCCGCGCAGATGGCGATGACGATGATGCTCCGGCACCTGGGGATGTGGAGCGACGAGCGCGGCACCAACCTGCTCGACGGCGGCGCCCCGTTCTACGACGTCTACGAGACCGCCGACGGCGGCTGGCTCGCGGTCGGGGCCATCGAGCCCCAGTTCTACGCGGAGCTGCTGCGCCGCTGCGGCCTCGACGCCGCCGAGCTGCCCGCGCAGCACGACCGCGACTCGTGGCCGGAGATGAAGGAGCGCTTCACCGCCCTCTTCCGAACCCGCACCCGCGACCAGTGGTGCGAGCTGCTCGAGGGCACCGACGCCTGCGTCTCGCCTGTGCTGAGCCTCGACGAGGCCCGGATCCACCCGCACAACGTTCACCGTGGCACCTTCGTCGAGGCCTTCGGGGTGCCCCAGCCGGCGCCCGCGCCGCGCCTCAGCCGCACCCCGGGGACGCTCCGCAACGGGCCGCTCCGCCCCGACGACAACGGGGTTGCGGTGCTGGAGCGGTGGGGCTTGGGGGGCGACGAGGTGGCCCGGCTGCGCGCCGAGGGCGTGCTCGGCTGATCCCACGGTCAGGCGCCACCGGATCGTGACAGCGGCGGCGCAGGAGCGGGAGGCCGCGTCGACGGGAGGCCCCTAGACTGGGGTTGCGCGTCGCGGCTGCACCCGCGATCGCGCAGAGCTGCAGCTGGGGATGGTCTGACCGTGAACGTCGTCCTCGTGGCGGCGGTGGTGGCGCTGGTCGCCGCGACCGCAGCCCTGGGCACCTGCGTCGCCCTGCGGACGATCCCCGCGGAGATGCCCGCAGGGCTACGCCGGATCGCGCGCCTCTGTGGCATCGCCCTGGGCACCGGCCTGGGCAGCGGGCTCGCCCTCGCCGTGCTGGTCCAGGCGGCCGGGCTCGACACCCCGCGCACCGCGGCGCTCGACCTCCTGCTCGCCGCCACCCTGGCGGGGATGGTCGCCGAGCATGCCGCAGCCTCTCGCCGGCTGCGGCTGCACTGGCTCTGCACCCCGGGCGCCTCGCTGCCTCCGCTCACCGTCCCGCGGCGCTGGCCACACCGGCTGCAGCCGCCGGTGGCGCTCGCGGGGGCGTCGGGGCTCCTTGCCGCGGTGCTCATCGCCGCGGCGCTCTACGACCCCACCCTGCCGCGCTGGACCCTGCTCTTCGGCCTCGCCTCCGCGGGCCAGGGCGTGGGCGTCGCGCTCACCGCCGCCCGTCCGGTGCGCCGCCCGGCGCGCTGACCCCGGCATTGCGACGGTCTCGCCACCACGTCGTCACCGGCGATCCCGGCGGGAGCCATGAACATCTGGGCAAGGAGGTCCAGGCATGTCCAGCGCGTCGATGGTGGCGGAGGCCCCGGAGGGGGCGTCCTCGGGCGTGGCCGCTCGCGGGGTGGCGCTCGTCGACCCCGCGCTGGTGCTGCGGGCCCAGGCCGGCGACCCGCACGCCCTGACCGAGCTGGCCGAGCAGATCCGCCCCACCGCGATGCGGTTCGCCGGCCGCTTCCTCAACGACCCCACCCGCGGTGAGGACGTCGCCCAGGTCGCCCTGATGAAGGCCTTCTCGCGGCTCGGCGACGTGCGCTCGCCGGCGGCCTTCCCCGCCTGGCTGATGCGCATCGTGCGCAACGAGTGCCTCAACGAGCTGAGCCGCCAGAAGCACGCCCAGGTGCCGATGTCGCTGCTCGCGGACGAGGGCACGCAGATCCAGGCGCCGGCCGGCGGCGACGACGACCCCGAGGAGGCGCTGCTGCGCAGCCAGCTCCAGGACCTGGTGCGCAAGGTGGCGGCGACGCTGCCGTACCACCACCGCCAGGCGCTGGTGATGCGCGCGCTCGAGGACCGCACCTACGAGGAGATCAGCCAGGCGCTCGACGTCCCGGTCTCGGTGGCCCGGGTCTGGTACTTCCGCGCCCGCAAGCGGTTCCGCACCTCGTTCGTGACCATGATGGTCGCCCGCCGCGGTGTCCCCGCCCTCTGCCAGGAGATGGGGGAGGCGATCGCGGAGATGATCGAGGGCACGCTCGCGGTCGCCGACCGGCCCGGGCTGCAGGGGCACCTCGACACCTGTGCGGTCTGCCGTCAGACCGAGGACGAGCTGCGCAACACCGCCTTCCGCACCCCGACCCGGGCGATGCTGCTGGGCCTCGGCCTGCTCCGCCTCGGCTGGAGGCTGCCCCAGCGGGTGCGCGACGGCGCCGCCCACGCTCCCGCGGCGGCCGCCAGGCTCGCCGTCACCGGCGCCGGCGGAGTGGTTCTCGCCACCGCGATGGGCGCCGCGGGCCCGGCGACCCCGCCCGCAGGGAGCGCCGCCCCCGCCTCCGTCACCGGCGCCGCCCCGGTGGGCGCGGTGCCCCCACCGGGCGCGGCGGCCTCGACTCCGGTGGCGCCGCCGGCCGGCGCCACGGCGACGTCGGGCGCGCCGGCGCTGCCCGGCCTGCCCGCCCTGCTCGGCACCGTCCGTGTCGGCTCCCTGGTGGACCGGCTCCGCGGCGCCACCTCGAACCTCCCCGGCGCCGTGGTCGGCCCGCTGCCCACGCCCGGTGCCGGGCTGGGCTCGGTGACCTCCGCCGTCGGCGGGCTGGCCCATCCGCCCACGGCAGCGCCGGCGCCGGCGCTGCCCTGACCCCTGCCCGGCCGGCCCCTCAGCCGCGCAGGTACTGGTGGATGAAGGACACCGCGGTGGACCCGTCGCCGACCGCCGAGGCCACCCTCTTCATCGCCGGAGGCGTCCTGGAGCACCCGGTAGGGGTCGCACACCTCGAGGCGGGCTGGCTGCCGGGTGGCGGTGGGTGCCGCCGGCGGAGCGGAGCGCGCAGCGGGCGCTCGTATACTCGGAGGGTGCGCGTCGACAGCTTCCGCTTCCTCCCGCGCAGCTTCCGGCCCCTCTTCGAGAGCGTCGTGGCGCCGGACGGTGAGCCCGCCTGGGCCGCCTTCGCACCCCGCCTCGCCGACGCCAGGATCGCGCTGCTGACCTCCGCGGGCCTCCACCTCCGGGACGGGCAGCCGGGCTTCGACCTGGAGCGCGAGCGCCGCGAGCCCACCTGGGGCGACCCGTCCTGGCGGTGCATCCCCGCGGGGGTGCGCAGCGACGCGCTGGGGATGTGCCACCTGCACGTGAACCCCGAGGACGTCCTCGCCGACCACAACGTCGCCCTCCCCCTCGACCGGCTCGCCGAGCTCGCGGCCGCGGGGGTGGTGGGCGCGGTGGCCCCCGAGCACGTCTCGGTGATGGGCTACCAGGAGCGCTCGCTCGAGGGCTGGCGCGACGCCACCCTGCCCGAGGTGGTCGACCTGCTCCGCGGCGAGGCCGCCGACGGGGTCGTGCTCGCCCCGGTCTGACCCGACTGCTGCAGGAACGTGCCCGTGCTGGCACGCTGGATCGAGGAGGTGGGGATCCCCACCGTGGTGGTGACGATGATGCCCGACATCGCCGTCGCCGCCCCGCGGGTGGTCGGGGTGGAGTTCCCGTTTGGCCATCCCTTCGGCCTCCCCGGCGACGCCGCGCTGCAGCGCCGGGTGCTGGAGACCGCTCTCGCCGTGCTCGCCGGCGCCGGCGCTCCGGGCACTCGCGTCGACGTCGACGTGGAATGGCCGCAGCCTCTCCGCGAGGCCTACCGGGCCTGGCAGCCGGCCGAGCCCAGCCCGATCGTCGCGACGATGCTGGCGAGGATGCGCGGCGAGGGCTGAGGCCGGCTGCGTTCCCGGGTCCACACGGCACCGTCACCACGGCGTCAGCGTCGCATGGTCCGGCCGGCAATACCCTGGCGCAATGCAAGCACTCCTCCAGCGCGCGCGCCCTGCTCGCGCCGCGGTGCTGATCGTCCTCGCCATTGCGGCCCTGGCAGCGCTGAGACCCACTCACGTCGGGGCGGTGAACTCCTCGACCGCCACGACTCTCGCCTCGTAGGTTCGGCAACGTTACCTGGCCCCACTTCGGGCTGAAACGGCA
>JRHI01002720.1_pt1 | contig 11645 bp, 8 predicted proteins | sample 215371 | NCBI WGS metagenome assembly JRHI01 (sample SAMN02929681, study PRJNA255918) | sediment metagenome | biome: cave system; feature: Ice Cave; material: Sediment; isolation source: sediment from deep within a dark volcanic ice cave with no known source of... ... | reverse complement strand
TCGAACAGATGGCCGATCCACAGGTTCTGGTTATAACTCCTTTGGCGAATGACGAACGAGACCAGATCAGTACCGGCCCGCGCTCGAACGTTCGGTTCGATAGCCTCGCGCGCTGTGAGTCTGCCAGTTGTGACGCGAACGAATGGGTGGTGCATCGTCGTCCCAGCGGCAATCTGCTCGCATGCTTGCATCCGGGTCGTGGCGGATACCTCACAGCGAGAGCGCTCCGGAACAACCGACTCCAGCGATCCGTCCGGGCTAGCACGACGATGAATTCGAGCGCAGAAGAGCGTTCTTCGGAGGCCAACGGCGCGCCACCCTTGGACTCGACGCCCGACGCGGGGTACGGGCGCGAGATCTGGCGCCTGCGAGACCAGGTCTTTGGCCTCGAGGCTGAACAGGCTCGACTCCAGAGCGCATTGCTAGAAAGCGATGCCCGACGCCGCACAGCCGAGTACCGCGCCGAGTATCTCGATGCCGCCCGACTCCAACGAGACGCGATGCTCGCATCCCAGCGGTGGAAGATCGGCGGACTGATCTTGCAGCCGTTCGTCGCCCTGCGCCGCCTCTTCTCCAGGACGAGCCGCGAATCTTGAGCACCGTATCGATCATTACGCCGGTCGCCGGCGCATCTCCGAAGCTCCTCAAGGCGACGATCGACTCGGTCATGGGACAGAGCTGCCGAGACTGGCAGCTGTGCATCGTCGATGACGCTTCTCCGTCTGCCGAGGTCTCGGCGCTCCTGCGCAACCTCCCGTCGGGTGACGGTCAGTTGCGCGTCGAGTGGCGAGAACATCGGGGTGGACCCGCTCAGGCTTCAAACGATGGGCTCGCCCTCGCCGACGGTGCGTTCGTTGCCGTCGTCAAGGCCGGCGACATCTTGGTGAAGGAAGCCGTGGCGTCCCTGTGTCAAACCGTCAGGGAACGCCCTGAGGCGGACTACTGCTACAGCGACGAGGCGGAGGTCACACCGTCTGGCCGCATCATCAACCCGTTCTACAAGCCGGACTGGTCTCCCGAACGGATGCGAACACAGCTCTACACCGGTCGGGTCAGCGCGATCCGGCGGACGCTCGCCTCGGCTCTGGGTGGATTTCGGTCCGAATTCGATGGATGCCACGACCTCGAACTCGCCCTGCGGGTCTCAGAGAACACCAAGAACATCGTGCACGTCCCGGAAGTCCTGTATCTTTGTCACGTCGGTCAGGAGCTTGACGAACCCGGAACCGAGCCGACTCCGCACGAGAGCCGCGGCCGAGCAATCGCAGCACACTGCGATCGGGTTGGCATCGATGGTGTGGTCGAACCACTTGCATCGCCGGGGAGTTTTCGCGTTCGTCGACAACTCCATCGTGCACCAGTGGTTTCGATTGTGATCCCCACGCGCGGGTCAGCCTCGGCGATCCGGGGTGTGCACCGCATTCATGTGCTGCACGCCCTGACCTCGGTCCTCGAACGCTCGACCTATCAGAACATCGAGGTCGTCATCGTTCCGGATCGTGAGACCCCGAGCACGGTGATTACCGGAATCGAGGAGCTCTGCGGTGATCGCCTGCGGCTCGAGTGGTGGGACGGTCCCTTCAACTTCTCGGCCAAGGTCAATGCCGGTGTCGCGGCCTCGTCGGGCGACGTGGTGCTCCTGCTCAACGACGACGTCGAGGTCCTGACAGCCGACTGGATCGAGACGCTCATCGGGTTCGCCCAAGAACCTGACTGTGGGCTCGTTGGATGCAAGCTCCTGACGGCGTTTGAGACGCTTCAGCACGGAGGGCATGTGTACGGCTCCGGGGTGATGCTCCATGCCTATGCGAACTACCCGGGTGACGAGCGAGGTATGGCCGATCTGCTCTCGGTCGACCGTGAGTGCGCGGGGGTCACTGCGGCATGCGCCGCAACACGACGAGATGTCTGGGAGCGGGTCGGAGGAATGTGCGAGGCGCTCCCCCTCAATTACAACGACGTCGACCTCAGCCTGAAGGTCCGCAGTCTCGGCCTGCGGGCCATATGGACACCGCATGCGGTGCTCTACCACTTCGAGTCCCTGACGCGAGTGCGAAAGAACGAGGTGTCGCCCTCCGAGGTTGACTTTCTTGACCGCCGGTGGCACAGCTCGCTGCAAGTTGATCCCTATTCGAATCCAAACCTTGACCAGCGCCGTGGCGACTGGGTCGTACGGCGACCCGCCGAGCACTGGGTGCTGTAGATGCAACAGCCGGCGTGTGCTCCGAACGGACAATTCCGGAGCGGTGGTCTTCGGCTCTGTATGCGTCAAGTTGGGATGCTCCCGAGCAGCGCGGCCTTGATGCTGATCGCTGTCGCAGCAGACACCACTGCCCTCTTACAGGGGTAGGGTCTCAGCGTCCGCACTGTTCGTTGACGGAGTCTCGTGAGCACCGCCGTACCTGCCGCCGCCCTCGTTGTGGGCGGCGGTTTCATCGGGAGTCATGTCGCTCGCGGTCTTGCCCGGCGCGATGTACTGACAACTGTCCTGACCCGGACAAGCCCTGACGCTCGCACGCGGGCACGTATCGGCGAGTGTCAGCTCATTGTTGGCAACGCGTCCGATTCGGGCTTGCTTGAACAAGCCGTAGAGGACGTCGACTGCGTTGTGTGGTGTGCCGGCGGACTTCTCCCGGCTGAGTCCAACCGACGTCCAGCAGAGGATGTTGTCGCGCAACTCGAGCCGCTCCTTGTCATGCTGGAACGGCTTGCCCACCGCGAGGGCACGCGAATCGTGTTCGTCTCGTCGGGGGGAACGGTATATGGCAATCCGAGTGTCCTCCCGGTGCCGGAGAACTATCTCCCGAGACCACGGACCTCCCACGGTGTCACGCGCCTGGCAGCGGAGCACTATCTCGGTCTCTATCGCGACGTGTATGGCGTACCCACTGTTGCCCTACGCTGCGCCAACGTGTACGGCGAAGGCCAACGAGCCGATCGCAGCCAGGGTGTAGTCGCCGCGACGCTCGCACGCGTCCGACGCGGTGTCTCCGTGCCGTTGTTCGGCGACGGATCGAGCATCCGGGACTACATCTACATCGACGATGTCGTCGATGCCCTCATTGGGCTCCTCACGCACCCCGATCTGCCAGGCGTTATCAATCTGGGAACAGGTGTCGGTACCTCGCTCACAGAGCTGCTTGAGTTGATCGAGGTGGTCACGGGACAGTCTTTCGAGATCGAGCGGTACCCGGCACGGCCTGGGGACGTTGGAGCGGTTGTCCTCGATGTCTCTCTGCTTGAATCCCTGATTCGCTTTGAACCGATCACGCTGCACGACGGACTGGTGCAGAGCTGGGAAGCCCTCGTGGACAGCGAGCCCGTCCCGTGACCCATCTCTTGGTCCGGCTCGGTGGAGCCGCCCCGCGACTGTGGCGCGATTTCCGTCGCGCTGCGCTCACCGTGGTTCCGCGCCGAGCAATCGGTGCCGTGCAGGTACCACGGATGCTCGCCGCGACCGTGCACGAGGTGCGCGGGTGGGCGTATCGCCGCCGGGATCACCTCGTCGCGGTCGTGATCAGTGTCGACGGGACTTTTGTAGCAGCGGCAGACCTCTTGGCCACACCGCCCGACGTCGCAGAGCAGCGGCCTGAAACGCGTGGTCGGGACCGTTGCGGATGGCGGGTGTTCGTCGACTTGCGTGGCCTCGAGGATCGGCACGTTCGTCTCGGAGGTTTGGCAGTCTTCGCCAGCGGCGTCGTACGAGAGTTCGCCCCGCAGGTCGTCAATGTGGCTCGCGCCCCAATCGGTGAGGTCACGAGCCCACCGTCAGGCTCCGTTGTGCGCCCCGGACCGGTGCTCGTCACTGGCTGGGCGAGTCCGCCCCGCGGGCTGGCGCGAGTCGAGGTGCGGGTCAACGGGGACGATGTGGGCCGTGCACGACCGATCCTCCCCGTCGCGCAATCGCGAGCTGGACTCGGAGGCCGGGAATTGGACACGCTCAACCTTGACGGCTTCGAACTCACCGTCGCCGGGATCAGCTCACCGAGCCACATCGACGTCGAGGTCGTCGATCGCGCCGGCGGCCGTTTCCTGCTTGAAGGAATCGACGTCTGTGTGGGGCCCGCCCCATTGCCGCTACCGGTCGACCTTGACCGCGTCGAGGCCCTCGCGGCCCGTGTCCGATCCGTTCCTCCTGCCGCACAAGTCGACGCGCCGAAGGTCCGGTTGGTGGCGTTCACGCACCGCCTCGATCTCGGAGGCGGACAGCTGTATCTCAGCGAGCTCCTTCGACATCTGCTGGCCACGCCCGACTTCTCGTGCGTGGTCATCTCCGGCGCGGATGGCCCATTGCGGGCTGAGCTCGAAGCCCGAGGCGCGATTGTGCACGTCGCCGACTTTCCGTTCCGATCTGCCGAGGACTACGAGGCCCGGCTACTTGAGCTCGCGTATCTCGTCGCCGCGCATCACTGCAACGTGACGATGGTCAACACCGCGGTTGCTGGGATCGGCGCCGACCTCGCGATTCGGCGTGGCCTGCCCGTCGTCTGGGCGATCCACGAGAGCGTCTCGCCCGACGAGCAATGGCTGACGCCCTACTACGTGGCCGAGATGAGCCCGCACATATCCGAGCGTCTTCGTGGCGCCCTGGCTGCTTCGACGGTCGTGGTGTTCGAGGCTGAAGCCACACGTCAGCTCTACCTGGCGAGCGTCGGCAACCCCGATCGATTCCTCCTCGTTCCGTACGGTGTACCAATCGACCTCATCGGCGAGTTCCGCCGAACGACCAGTCGTCAGGATGCGCGCATCGCCGCGGGGATCGACGCCAACGCGACCGTCGTCCTGTGTGTCGGCACATTTGAGCCCCGCAAAGCGCAGGCCGCTCTCGCCCTCGCGTTCGCCCGCATTGCCGACTCCTTCCCGGACGCAGTCCTCGTGCTCGTCGGCTCGATCGACACTCCCTACTCAGACGGGGTCCGAGCGCTTGTTACCAGCCTTGGCCTGCCGAGCCGAGTACGCCTCGAGCCGGTCGTCGACGACGTGTACACCTGGTATTCGGCCGCTGACATCTTCGTACTTGCCTCCGATGTCGAGTCGATGCCCCGTACGTTGCTTGAGGCGATGGCCTTCGATCTCGCGGTGCTGGCGACCAACACATTCGGTATCGCCGAGCTGATCGACGACGGACGCACTGGTGTTCTCGTCGAATCGCGGGACCTTTCGGCCCTCGAGGATGGACTCAAGCGCATGCTGTCGATGGCCACCGTCGACCGCGACGCGCTCGGCAAGGCGGCGGGAGAGCGTGTGCGCGTCAGATATAGCTCGACCAATTACGCCTCGACTTATCGCCATCTGCTCCTTGGACTGGTCCTCGATGGCCAAGCGCATCCCGTCGAGCTCGTAGCGGAATCGTCTGGATCGCGATGAGCGACGGAAGTCAGTCGGCGTCCGATCGCCCGCAATTTGCGGAACGACGTACGTATCAGCCGAATCTCCCAGTCGAGGAGTTCATGGTCCCGGCCCTGGAAGGGGCGATTGCGACGGTCCTCAAGGGCGTTCCGGAAGGGCCGCAGACCCGGATCCTCGACGCGGGATGCGGAGGCCAGCCATTCCGGCATGTGTTCGAGACAAAAGGCAACACGTACGTCAGTTGCGATGCCAGTGATCCTCTTGGAATCGTGGACCACCTTGCGGAGCTCGACGGTGAGCTGCCGCGAGACCTGACCGACGTCATTCCGTTCGACTTCATCCTCTGCAGCGAGGTCCTCGAGCATATTCTCGATTGGGAGAAGGCTTTCACGAACCTTACGCAACTTCTGGCACCGAGCGGTCGCCTCCTGATCACGACCCCGTTCGTCTATGTGTTGCACGAGCAGCCGTACGACTTCTGGCGTGCGACTCCACACGCCATCCGCGCACTGGCCGCACGCCACGACCTCGCTGTCGTGCAGCTCGACAGTGTGGGCGGAACTTGGGATGTCCTTGGAACGGTGCTCGGCGCGGCGGTCGACTCGGCGCACGCCCGCAACGCATCGATGGGGGCCCGCATGGCGACGTGGCTGACCAAGAGAGCGACAGGCGTGGTGTTCGCGGCACTTCGGCGGCAAGCGCTCCAGCGGCGCGTCGAGTTCGGTAACCAGGCACTTCCGATCTATCTCGCAAACGTCGCACTTCTTGAGAAGAAGGCAGACCGCTAGCCTCCGCCCCGATGAGACCCCGTCGAAGAGTCCCTATCGAACCGGCGGACCAACAGGGTGATCCGCCACCCATTCCGAGCGGAGAGATTCGGGTGGGCGTAGGCGACGAATGGATCGGAGAGATCATCGCTGACGTGCAGCCCTTTACGATGACGTCGGTCGAACGAATTTATGGCCTCTGCTTGGCTGTCGACCACGTTGCTCGCCACCACATCCCGGGAGCCATCGTCGAGTGTGGTGTCTGGAAGGGCGGCAGTGCGATGGCCGCGGCCCGCACCCTCGATCGTGCGGGCGACCATGACCGGAGCATCGTCTTGTTCGACACGTTCCGCGGGATGACGCCGCCGGGTGAAATTGACCGCGACGTCGTCGGGAGGTCGGCCTCGGAACTCATGGCGACCGAGGATCCAGCGTCAAGTTTGGTGTGGGCGGCTGCCTCCCTCGACGAGGTCCAGCACAATCTGGCCGCCACCGGCCATGAGAGTGTTGAGTTCGTCGAAGGAGATGTGCTCGAGACGATCCCCGGTCGTGCTCCCGATCAGATCTCCCTGCTCCGGCTCGATACCGATTGGTACGAGTCGACGCGCCACGAGTTGCTTCACCTCTTTCCGCGTATCTCCACCGGTGGGATCCTGATCGTCGATGACTACGGCCACTGGTCGGGAGCCCGTCGTGCCGTCGACGAGTACTTCGGGACCCAGGAGACCCCCGTGTTCCTATCTCCGCTGGACTACACCGGGCGTTTGGCCGTTGTCGTCTGATCCCAACCTGGCGTCTCGGTTGCGGGAGAGTCAGCAATGAGTGGGCGAGTTCAGAAGGGTCGGAATGCAGGAACCCCGAACTTGTGATTGAGACGAGGACTGCTCGACCGTGACGGACGGCTCCGCATCGGACACGCCGACGCGTCGGCTGCTGTCACGCCACCTTGTCGGATGCGGAGTCGAGCTTGGTCCTGGGCACGCGCCGTTCCCTCTGCTCGAGCCCGGGGCCAGCGTCCGGTACGTCGATCGATGGGAGCCGAGCGAGAACCAAGCGCTCTTTCCCGAGATACCGGACGCAACGTTCACGCGCCCTGACATCGTTGCTGATCTCAACACCGACCGACTCCGGGCCTTGCCAGACGAGAGTCAAGACTTTGTGATTTGCAGCCACGTCATTGAGCATGTCGCCGAACCGCTCGGGCTCCTCGCAGAGGTCCATCGGGTACTCCGGCCCGGCGGCGTAGCGCTCATCTTGCTTCCGGACCGCCATCGGACGTTCGACAAGAATCGACAGCCCACCTCATTGGATCACGTCGTCGCTGAATACGAAGCCGGCGTAACCGAAGTGGACGATGCACACGTCGCCGAATTCGTCGAGGGCACGGGCGGGTCGTTGGGGAGTACGGACGCGGAACGCAGCCAGAGCATCGATCTCCACCGGAGGCGCTCAATCCATGTCCACTGTTGGGACGACGAGGAGTTCGTCCCTCTCCTCGATTACGGGATTCGGCACCTCGGCCAGCGGTGGGAATTCGTCGATGGGGTGATCGCCGCGGACGACGGTCCGGCTGGGATGGAGTTCGGCTTCGTCCTCCGGCGGTGTGCGGTGGACGCCACTCCAACGGTGTTAGCTGTTCGACTCGATTCGCAATGGAATCTCTGGCGAAGCTCTCGGCTCTCGCTCGCTCGGGCGGTCGGGGACCGCGATGACTATGAACGGCTACTCCACGAGGAATCCGACGAACTCGCCCGCTGCCGGGCGCGCCTCGATCGCATCGAGCGACGCCTGCCGGTGAGGGCTTACCGATTCGCGACCCGGATATTGCGCCGATAACGGCGGAGCGCACCTCGATGGCAGCGCCGCGGACGTGCTCGCGAGTTACGTGATGAAATACTTGGCTTCCGGATGCGGCACGATGATGGCTGAGGTGCTCTGCTCGGGGTCGAGTTGAAACTCCTCGGTCAGGCTGACACCGATGCGCTTGAGGTCGAGTAACTCGTCGAGCTTGGCTTGGTCGTCGAGGTCAGGGCAGGCCGGGTAGCCCCACGAATACCGCGAGCCCCGATACTGCTGACGGAACAGTCCCTGCAGGGTCGGGCCGTCTTCACCGGCGAAGCCCCATTCCTCGCGAATGCGGCGGTGCCAATACTCGGCGAGTGCCTCGGTCAGCTCGACCGACAGGCCGTGGAGCAGGAGGTAGTCGCGGTACCGGTCGGCCGCGAAGAGCTCCCGCTCGCGCTCCGTCGCCAGCGATCCGATCGTGACGACATGGAAGGCGGCGTAGTCGGCATCGCCGGACGCTGCCGGTCGAAAGAAGTCGGCGATACACAGGTGACGATCCCGTCGCTGCCGCGGAAATGTGAACCGAACTCGCTCCTCGCGACGCTCATCGTCGACCCAGACGACGAGGTCGTGGCCGTCAGCGTTCACCGGGAAGTAGCCCCACGCCACCGCGGGCACGAGCGTCCCGTCGGCGTGGGCGAGCGAAAGCTGCTCGCGCAGGATCGGGCGAATGCGGGACTTGAACTCGCTATCAGCCTCGGGAGTGCCGTCGTGCTTCTCGGGTCGGAACTGCCATTGGTTTCGAAACAGGGCAGTCTCGTTCACGTAGGCGGCGATCTCATCGAGGGCGATGCCCTTTGCGACGCGCGAGCCGAGAAATGGCGGCGTGAAGATCGCGACATCGGTGGCGACGTCCGATCGCTCGGGCGCCGCCTCCGTCTCCGGCTCAGGCTGCGAGCGAGCGGGAAGGTTCCGACCGCCGGGTGCACGACCAAAGTCAGCATCGAGCGTTCCGGTCCGCTTGGCATTCATCAGCGTGTCCATGGTGCGGAGACCTTCGAATGCATCCTTGCCGTAGAAGACCCTGCCGTTGTAGACCTCGCGGAGATCACGTTCCACGTACGTGCGTGTCAGCGCGGCTCCTCCGAGCAGTACTGGCGTCGCGTCGAGCCCGAGCGTGTTCATCTCCTGCAGGTTCTCGCGCATGATGATCGTGCTCTTCACCAAGAGCCCGCTCATGCCGATGGCGTCGGCCTCGACCTCCTTCGCCTTGTCGACGAAGCTCTGGAGCGGAGCCTTGATTCCGATGTTGTGAACCTCGTAGCCATTGTTGGTCAAGATGATGTCGACGAGGTTCTTGCCAATATCGTGTACGTCGCCCTTGACGGTCCCGATCACTAACGTGCCCTTGCCGCCAGCGTCGGCGCGCTCCATGTGCGGTTCGAGATGCGCCACGGCGGCCTTCATCGTCTCGGCGCTTTGGAGGACGAACGGGAGCTGCATCTCACCGGAGGCGAAGAGTTCACCGACGACCTTCATCCCGTCGAGGAGCACGTCGTTGACGATCTCGAGCGCGGGCATTGCGTCGAGCTGTTCATCGAGGTCGAGCTCGAGCCCGTCTCGTTCCCCATCGATGATCCGGTGCTTGAGCCGTTTCGCGACCGGCCAACCGGATCGATCCTCGCGCTCGACCGACGCGGCGTCGACGTCCTCGAACGCGGCCATGATCTCCATCAGCGGGTCATAGTCGTCATGGCGGCGGTCGTAGACCAGGTCCAGAGCCAGCTTCCGGACGCCGTCGTCGATCCGGTGCATCGGCTGAATGCGGGCGGCATGCACGATTGCGGCGTCGAGACCGGCTTCGACGCACTCGTGCAGGAAGACGCTGTTGAGGGCATGACGGAGGGCGGGTTTGAGCCCGAAGCTCACGTTCGAGACGCCGAGGATCGTCGAGACGCCGGGCAGTTCCGCCTTGACTCGTCGGATCGCCTCGATGGTCTCGATGCCGTCCCTGCGAAGGTCCTCTTGACCCGAACCGAGCGGGAAGGTCAGGCAGTCGAAGATCAGGTCAGTGGGGTCGAGGCCGTATTCGTCGGTGGCGAGGTCGTAGATCCGGCGACAGACACGAACCTTCCAGTCCGTGGTCCGTGCCTGGCCTTCCTCGTCGATGGCGAGGCAGATCACCCCCGCGCCGTAGTCGCGGGCGAGGGTCAGGACCTTGTGGAGCCGCGAGCCGGGGCCCTCGCCTTCCTCCAGGTTCGCCGAGTTCAGGACGCACTTGCCACCCGAATGCCGCAGGCCGGCTTCCATGACCGGAATCTCGGTTGAGTCAAACACCAACGGAAGCGGTGCTTGGGTCGCGAACCGGCTCGCGATGCTGTCCATGTCGACCGCCCCGTCGCGGCCGACATAGTCGACGCAGACGTCGAGGATGTGAGCCCCCTCCTTGACCTGGTCGCGGGCCATCTGCACGCAGGTATCCATGTCGCCTTCAAGCAAGGCGTCGCGGAACTTTCTTGAGCCGTTGGCATTGGTCCGCTCGCCGACGACGAGAAACGATGTTTCCTGCTGATACGGGACGTGCGAGTAGAGAGACGCGCAGCCCGGCTCAAAGGTTGGTTGGCGCTGGAGGGGTGCACGATCCAGCCCGATTCGTTCGACGACGGCGCGCAGGTGTTCCGGTGTCGTACCGCAGCAGCCGCCGACGACGTTCACTCCGAATTCGGTCACGAAGCGTTCGTGGGCGTCTGCCAACTCGGTCGGCGTGAGGTCGTAGTGGGTGCGCCCATCGACGACGGAAGGGAGGCCGGCGTTGGGAAGGCACGAGATGAAGGTCCGGGCGTGCTGACTCAGGTAGCGGACATGCTCGACCATCTCGGCGGGGCCGGTCGCGCAGTTGAGGCCAATGACATCGGGCCGCATGGCTTCGAACGTCGTGAGGGCGGCACCGATCTCGGAACCAAGCAACATCCGACCGGTGGTCTCGACGGTGACTTGGACCATGAGAGGAACCGAGACCCCCGCTCGTTCCATCACCTGGCGCGCCGCGACCATGGCGGCCTTGCCTTGCAGCATGTCCTGAACCGTCTCGATCAGGATCGCGTCGACGCCACCGTCGAGCAACCCCTCCATCTGGGGGACATAGGCGTCGCGCAGCTCAACAAAGCCGATATGCCCGAGCGAGGGGAGCTTCGTCCCGGGACCGACCGAGCCGATCACAAAGCGTGGCCGACTCGATGTGGCGTGGTCGGCGGCAACCTCACGTGCGAGGCGCGCCGCCTCCGCGTTGAGTTCGCGGGCCTGGTCGGCGAGTCCGTACTCGGCGAGGACGATCGGAAAGGCACCGAAGGTCGCAGTCTCGACGGCGTCGACGCCGAGCTGCAGGAACTCGTCATGCATCTCGCGGATCACATCAGGGCGCGAGTGCACCAGGTACTCGTTGCAACCCTCGAGCGCGGGTCCTCCGAAATCGTCGGCGGTCAGGTCGCGGTCTTGGACCCAGGTGCCGAATGCGCCGTCAAAGATGATGACGCGCTCGCGCAGCGCACCCAGGAGATCGGCCATGCCCTCAGGTTACTGGCGTCAGACCGTGAGGACGTATCCGATTCCGCGGCAATCGATCAGAGATCCAGCCTTCGGAAGACCGGTCGCGGCAAGTGGCGGAGGAACGACATCGCGTACCGCAGCACCGGCGGCACCCACACGATGGGTCGGCGGGCCGCGATGCCATCGAGGATAGCGGCC
>JRHI01002719.1_pt1 | contig 11650 bp, 12 predicted proteins | sample 215371 | NCBI WGS metagenome assembly JRHI01 (sample SAMN02929681, study PRJNA255918) | sediment metagenome | biome: cave system; feature: Ice Cave; material: Sediment; isolation source: sediment from deep within a dark volcanic ice cave with no known source of... ... | reverse complement strand
CTCGACGTTGCATTCCAGGCGATGTGATTCCATCTGAAGCGATCCTGCTCTAGCTCAGCCGCCGTGTCGGAATAGTCCAGGCGAGCAGCGCGCCTACGCCGGCGAAGCCGGCAATTGTGAGGAAGGCGTTGCGGAAGGCGACGGCGACTTCCGACAGGATCATGGCCTGCCGTTCTGCGGGCAGGGCCCCGAGCGTGCTGGGTCCCTGCTGCACGAGGGTGGCGAAGAGGTTGGCGGCCTCGGGATCGCTGAGCGACACGGTGGCGAACAGCACGGTGCCCACGAGCGCGGTGCCGACGCCGGCGCCGATCGAGCGCGACAGCTGCACGGAGGCGGCGGCCGACCCCAGCGAGGCCGAGCCCGCGGCGTTCTGCACCGTCACCTGCACGACGCCCATGACGGTGCCCATGAACAGGCCGGTGACGAACAGGTAGAGCGCCAGCTGGCGCGTGCCGAGATTGCCGGCGAACAGGCCCAACAGCAGGAGGCAGATGGTGGCGACGATCAGGCCGATGGAGGGGAAGATCGTGGTCAGCCCCGTGCGGCTGACGACGCGTCCGGTGACCATCGAGCCGCCGCCCACGCCGAACATCAGCGGCAGCAGCAGCAGACCGGTCTCGGAGGCCGAGGCGCCGCGCAGCACGCGCAGGTAGATGGGGAGGAACGTGATGAGCGAGACCAGCGTGGCGCCGTGGCAGGCGGCGAGCGCATCGCTGCGCCAGATCGTCGGCTGACGCAGCAGGTGGATCGGCAGCAGGGGATAGATGGCCCGCTTCTCGCGGAAAATCAGCGCCAGCAGTGCGGCGACGCAGACGCCCATCAGCACCAGGAAGCTCGGCAGCGCGCTGGCGCTCATGCGCTGCGCCTCCTGGAGTGCCAGCAGCAACGGAACGATGAACGCCACGAACAGCACCAGACCCATGCCGTCGAACGACCAGGCATGCTGGCGGCCGGGGCGCTGCTCGAGACGCAGCGTCATGAGCAGGGCGATGAGGCCCAGCGGGAGATTGACGAGGAAGATCGAGCGCCAGCCGAAGTGCTGCGTGAGCAGGCCGCCAACCACTGGACCGAAGGTTGAGGAGGAGACGGCGACGCCGGCCAGATAGCCCTGGTAGCGCGCGCGATCGCGCGGCGGAATGGCCTCGCCGATCAGCGCCTGCGTCAGCGTCATGAGGCCGCCGCCGCCCAGCCCTTGAAGAATGCGGCCGACGGTCAGCATCTCGATGCTGGTCGCCATCGCACAGAAGAGAGAGGCCCCCAAGAAGATGGCGAGCGCCAGGAACATCATGCGCCTGCCGCCGTAGACGTCGCGCAGCTGGCCATAGACGGGGGCGGCGATGGTGCCGGCGACCAGGTAGGCGACGACCACCCACGAGACACGTTCCACGCCGCCGAGCGAGGCGGCGATCGCCGGCAGCGCCGTGGAGACGATGGTCTGGTCCACCACGGCCAGGAACATCGGCAGCATGATGGAGGGAAAGACGGAGAGGAAGAGCTGGCCGGAGGTGGGCTTGGGGTCGGGATTGCCCTTGTTGAGGTCGTCTTTCATGCCCAGTCCCGGAGGGGGCAGGACTCACGGCCGCTGCCACGCCGGGTCTCTAGCATGGACGGCGCCTGCGGATGAAGCGCGAGCGGGGGTTCACCCTACCATGCTAGGCCCTGGCCGGTTCAGGCGGCCGGCTGCGCGCGGGTCGAGCCCGCTTCTGGAGGCTGACGACGAGGCGGAACAGCAGGAGCGCCGCGACCAGCGCGGCATAGATCAGCGGCTCGGCGGGCCAGGATTTCACCACCATGACGAAGTGCACCGCCGCCGCGGCGGCGGCCACATACACCAGGCGATGCAGGCGCTGCCACGCGGCGCCGCCGAGGCGCCGGATCATGGGCGCGTTGGATGTGACGGCGAGCGGCACCAGGATGGCGAAGGCCAGCATGCCGACCGTGATGTAGGGCCGCTTGACGATGTCGGCCCAGATGGCGGCGAGGTCCAACCCCTGGTCGAGCAGCGTGTAGACGGTCAGATGCAGCGCCGCATAGTAGAAGGCGAGGAGCCCGACGGCACGGCGGTAGCGCACGAGGTTCGGCCCGCCGAGGCGCCGCAGCGGCGTGATGGCGAGACACAGGATCAGGAAGCGCAACGCCCACAAGCCAAGCGTCCGCTCCAGCGTCTTCTGCGGATCGGCGCCGAGCTGATCCATAACGCCGAGATAGAAAGACGAGACGGCCGGCAGCATGCCCACGACGTAGATCGCCCGCCGGATCATATCGGATCCGAGCAGCAGGCGCCGCAGCGGTGCCTGCGGAGGCTGGCGGCGGGCAGCCATCTCAATAGTTGGCCTTGAGGTCGAGGCCATTGTATAGCCCGGCAACCTGCTCGCCATAGCCGTTGAAGGGGAGCGTGGGCCTCCGCTTGGCGAACAGTCCGCCCTCGCCGATGCGCCGCTCGGTCGCCTGGCTCCAGCGCGGGTGATCGACCACCGGGTTGACGTTGGAATAGAAGCCGTACTCGCTGGCGTTCTGCAGGTTCCACGAGGTCTTCGGCTGCTTGTCGGTGAGGCTGATGCGCACGATCGACTTGATGCTCTTGAAGCCGTACTTCCACGGCACCACCAGCCGGATCGGCGCGCCGTTCTGATTGGGCAGCGTCTCGCCGTAGAGGCCGACGGCCAAGATCGCGAGCGGGTGCATGGCCTCGTCGAGACGCAGGCCCTCGACGTAAGGCCACGGCAGCGGTTGAAACAGGCCGCGCTGGCCCGACATCTCGGCCGGCCGCACCAGGGTCTCGAAGGCGACGTACTTGGCGCTGCCCTGCGGCTCGACGCGTTTCAGCACCTCCGCCAGCGGCACTCCGACCCAGGGGATCACCATCGACCAGCCCTCTACGCAGCGCATGCGGTAGATGCGCTCCTCGAGCTGAGCCGGCTTGATCAGGTCGTCGAGGTCGTAGTCGGCCGGCTTGCCGACGAGGCCGTCCATCTTCACCGTCCACGGCTTGGTCTCGAGTGTGTGTGCGTTTTTCTGCGGGTCGCCCTTGTCGGTACCGAACTCGTAGAAGTTGTTGTAGCTCGTGACGTCCTTGAGGGGAGTGACCGGCTCGTCCGTCGTCGAAAGCGGGCTCTTGGCCGCCTGCAGTGCTGCGGCATTGGCCCGTGCTCCTGGAAGGGTCGCCGACAGCCCGGCGCCGAGCCCGAGTGCGGCAACGCCGGCGATGAACTCCCTGCGGCGCAGATACACCTCGCGCGCGGTGATCCCGGACGGAGCGATGTCGGACGGACGGCGGATCAGCATGTCAGTGAACCTTGTTCCTGGTGGCGATTCAGAAATAGAGACGCGGCCCGCGTGACGGAAGGGGAAAACCATGCTCCTGACAGTGATGTGACGGGATGTGATGCGACGGGATGCGCGGCCGTAGGGAATTGGCGGAGCGTATTGCGCCGATTTTCCTGTGAACGGCGCAATACGGCTTACGCCTATTGCGTCCTACGCCGCCGCGACGACGCGCTCGATATCGTCCGCACCTTCGATCCAGGCGAGCTCACCTCGGCGCAGCATGTAGTTGACGTGCGCCTGCACCTCGCTGAAGGCGAAGCTCATCTGGTGCGGGTCGAGTTCGCGCGAGAAGAGTACGGGGACGAGCTCGGCGGCCGAGCGCGGCGCGGTGCGGCAAGCCTCGGCGATGGCGGCGCAGCGCACCTCGTGGTGGGCGATCAGCTCGTTGCTGCGCGCGTGCAGGCCGTAGAACGGCAACTGGTGTCCCGGCAACACCAGCGCATCGGCCGGGATTTGCTCCTTGATCTCCTGCAGCGACCGCAGGTAGAGGCCCAGCGGGTCGCCCTCCGGATCGACCGCCCACACGCTGATGTTGGGCGTGATCTTCGCCAGCACCTGGTCGGCTGCCAAAAAGACGTGGTCGGCGGCGCAGTAGAGCATCACCTGCTCCGGCGCGTGGCCGTTGCCGGTCAGCACGTCGAAGCTCCGGTCGCCAATCTTCAGCGTGTCGCCGGCGACGAGGCGCATGAATGTCGGCGGCAACCCCGACACCATCCTCAGGTAGCCGTGCCCCTGAGTGGCCACGCGCTGCGTGGTGGCGGCGTCGAGGCCATGGCGCAGATAGAAGTCGCGATAGGGCTTGGCGTCCAGCGCCCCGGGGCTCAGCGAGATGTTGAGGCAGCCGAGGTAGCTCGTCTGGCTCGTGAGCAGAGGCAGATCGTAGCGCTCGCATAGCCAGCCGGCGAGACCGATGTGGTCGGGGTGGAAGTGCGTCACGATCAGGCGGGTCAGCGGGCGCCCCGCCAATGGCCCGCTGGTGAGCGCGTCCCAGATGGCGCGCGTGGCGTCGTTGCCGATGCCCGTATCCAGGACCGCCCAGCCCTTGCCGTCGTCGATCAGGTACACGTTGATGTGGTTGAGGCGAAACGGCAGGGGAATGCGCGCCCACAGAATGCCCGGAGCAACCTCGACGACCTGGCCGGATGCAGGTGGCTCCGGCATGGGGAAGACCAGGGGGCTGCTGTCGACTCTTGTCAGCATTCGTTTCGTTCCGCCACGTTGCGAATCCTTGCGCACAGCGCATTCTTGCCATGGATTGCTGCACCGCACCTAGCCCCTCAGGGCTGAGGAGGTATGCCGTCCCCTCGGCCCGAGGGCCCCTGGAGCGACCGAGCCGGTTGCCCGAGCTGCGGGAGCCTGTCACACAGCCCCACCATGACCCAAACCGTAGCCGCGCGGAAGGCAAGCACCAGGGGCATCGTCCTGCTCATTGTCGTGGTGCTGGCCTGGGGGACCATGTGGCCCGTCAACAAGGCCCTCCTCGCCTACATGCCGCCGATCTGGTCCATCGCGCTGCGCACGTGCATCTCCGTGCTGGCGCTATTTACGATTTCGCTCGGCGTAACCGGTCTCGTCGCGCCGAAGCGAGGCGATGCTCCGGTCCTGATCAGCATGGTGCTCCTGCACATGGTGGGGTTCACCATCCTGTCACAGCTCGCTCTGCAGATCGTGCCGGCCGGGCAGTCGACCGTGCTGGCTTACACCAGCGTGCTCTGGGCGCCGATCTTTGCAGCCCTCATCCTCGGAGAGAGGCTGTCGCTGCGCCGCGCGGCCGGGCTCGGGCTCGGTGTGCTCGGCCTCATCGTCATCTTCAACCCCGCGACGTTCGACTGGAGCGACCGCGGCGCCGTCGCCGGCAACGCGGCCCTACTGCTGGCTGCCATGCTGTGGGCGGCCAGCATCGTCCATAACCGCGGGCACGTGTGGCGCTCGACACCGTTCCAGCTGGCCCCATGGCAGGCCCTGCTGGCGGCCGTGATTCTCATCCTGGTCGCTGCGGTGTTCGAGGGGCCGCCCACGGTGCAGTGGAACGCCCACTCCGCGCTGCTGCTGCTGTTTGCGGGCATCCCCGGCACCGCGCTCGCCTACTGGGCCGCCGCCGTCAGCTCCTCCGAGCTGCCGGCTTCGACCACTTCGCTCGGGTTGATGGCAACGCCCGCCATCAGCATCGTCATCGCCACGGCGATGCTGGGGGAGCAGCCGACAGTCGCGCTGATCGCCGCGCTGGCGCTGATCCTGGTCGGAGTGGCGGTGGGCATGTCGGGGCGCGCAGGTTCGCCGCGGCGGTGATGGTAGCGGGTTACGCGCTCGAAGCCGGTGGAGCATGAACCGTGAAGCGTGCGCCGACAGATTCCCATCCCTTGACGGGGAGGGGTTAGGGGTGGGGTGAAATTGCGAGGGAAGGTTGTACGAGCACGCGCGCGCCGTGGACACTTCTCTCAGGCCGGCTCCATGCCGCTCCGGCGGATGATCGGCGCGGCGGCGGGCGCCGTGAGGAAGGCGACGAGGGCTCCCGCTCCACTCGGCTCGCGTGCGTGTGCCGCGATGCCGGCGGCGAAGACCGTGAACTGCTGGATCTCGGGCGGCAGCGGGCCGACGTAGTCGATGCCGGGCACGGGCAGCAGCTCGCTCACCTGCTGGAAGGCGATCTCGGCCTCGCCGCGCGCCACCACGCTGCCCACCGGCTCGCCCTCGACCTGCCTGATCCTGTCGCCCAGCGTGCCGTAGAGCCCGAGGCGCTGGAACAGTCCCTTGAGGTAAATGCCGCTGGCACTCGACGAATGGGCGATGGATTTGGCTTGGCGCAGAGCGCGTACGAACGCATCAGTTGAGTCGATGTCGGGCCTGGGCGCGCCGGCGCGCACCGCTAAGCCGATACCCGAGCGCGCGAGATCGACGCGGCTGCCGGCCACGAGCCTGCCCTCGCCGATCAGCCGGTCGAGCCCGTCGCCCGCCATGATCACGAGGTCCACCGGCTCGTTGGCGGCCAAGCGATTGGGAATGGAGGTCGGCGCCCCCGCCACCGAGCTGCCCCACGTCGTCATGACCTTGTGCCCGCTCGCACTCTCGAACCCCGGCACCAGCGCCATGTAGGCCGCCTTGAAGCCGCCGGATGCGAACACCTTGATTTCGGACATGGGCGCTTACCTCGGGTCGCTTCCCGCCTTCGAGGATCGGCGATGCTAGGCCCGCCCGTTGGTGATGGCCACGAGCTTGGCCAGTGCCGCCCGCGCGGCCCCGGACTCGATGGAGTGCGCCGCCAGCGCCGCGCCGTCGAGCAGGTTGGCGGCCTTGTCGGCGACGATGAGGGCGGCTGCGGCGTTCAATATGGCGATGTCGCGCAGGGGCGTGGGCTTGCCGGCCAGCACGTCGCGGATGGCGGCGGCGTTCTCCTTTTCATCCCCGCCCTTGAGGTCGGAGAGCTTGGCGGGCGCGAGCCCGGCATCGGCCGGCGTCACCTCGAACACCTCTATTTTGCCGTTCTTCAGCTCCGCGACGTCGGTGGCGCCGGTCGTGGTCAGCTCGTCGAGGCCGTCGTGGCCGTGCACCACCCACACGTGCTGCGCGCCCAGGTTCTTCAGCACGTGGGCGATCGGCTCCACCCAGTGCCAGGAGAACACGCCCACCACCTGCCGCTTTACGCCACCCGGATTGGATATGGGCCCCAGCAGATTGAAGATGGTGCGGATGCCGAGCTCGCCACGGATCGCCGCCCAGTGCTTCATGGCCGGATGGTGCTGGGGCGCCCACAGGAAGCCCAGCCCCGCCTCAGCGACGCAGTGCGAGATGGTGTCGAACGGAACGTCGAGCTTGACGCCGAGCTCGGCCAGCACGTCGGAGGCGCCTGACCGGGAGGAGACGCGGCGGTTGCCGTGCTTGGCGATTTTGACGCCGGCGCCGGCCGCCACCAGCGCCGCGCAGGTGGAGACGTTATAGGTGCCATGGCTGTCGCCGCCGGTACCGACGATGTCGACCGCGTCAGGCGGCACCTCGACGCGGTTCATGCGCGAGCGCAGCATCTGCGCGGCGCCGGTGATCTCCTCCACCGTCTCGCCGCGCACCCGCAGTGCCATCAGGAAGGCGCCCATCTGCGCCGGCGTGGCGGCACCGGCCGTCATCTGGTCGAGCGCGGTTCGGATCTCGTCCTCCGTCAGCGTGGCGCCGCCGGAGACCTTCTGGATCAGGGCGCGCAATTCCTGCGAGGGCTGGGCGTCCATTGTGGGCTCTCTTGGCGGCTCTCAGGCGGCGTGACGCGTCGCCCGCGCATTGCGGCGGCGCGGGCTCATGCCGGCGATCTCGAGGAAGTTGGCGAGCAGCGCGTGGCCGTGCTCGGAGGCGATGCTCTCGGGGTGGAACTGCACGCCGTGCACGGGATGCGTCTTGTGCTGCAGGCCCATGATGAGGCTGCCCTCCGACGCGGACGTCTCGGCCGTGATGGTGAGGCTCTCGGGAAGGCTGGCGCGCTCGACGATGAGCGAATGATAACGCGTGGCTTCGAACTTCTTGGGCAGGCCCTTGAACACGCCTTGGCCCTTGTTGGAGATCTTCGAAAGCTTGCCGTGCATAAGCACGGGTGCGCGGATCACCTTGCCCCCGTAGGCTTGGCCGATCGCCTGGTGCCCGAGGCACACGCCGAGCAGCGGGATCGTCGGGCCCGCCTTCGCGATCAGCTCCAGGCAGATGCCGGCCTCCTTGGGCGTGCACGGGCCCGGCGAGAGCACGATGCCCTTGGGCGCCATCATCAGGACCTCGGCGACGCTGATCTTGTCGTTGCGGAAGACCTGGCAGGTAGCCCCGAGCTCGCCCAGGTAGTGGACGAGGTTATAGGTGAAGCTGTCGTAGTTATCGATGAGGACCAGCATGATATGCATAATCCGTTGATATTACGTTAGATTCTTCGATTTTATGCCGGGAGCGTCGCTGTGATACCCGCTTTCGTACCCGCTTTCTTTCGGCGTACTTGAGGCCGTCACCTTACCCAATGCGATCGTTATGCGGAAGCGCTCCAGAGACGCTCGGCGTGCTCGACAAGGCCCCCATCTCGATCTCACCACGATCGGCCGCGGATTCATTGCGCGCTCGCGGAGGACGTCAGCGAATTACCAAAAACGGGCAAACGACGGCCGGAGAGCAGCCAGGGCCCGAGGCGCCAAGGTCGGTCGTCGGTCGCAAGCCAAAGTTCAACGTGCATCAGCAGCAGGTTCGCGAGCTCGAGGAGATTAATCTCAACGAGCATCTCGTGCCTCTGGCCCCCAAGCCCTGGAAATTCTTCGCGAGGCGCGCACCGTGTATCCTGAAAGCGAACTGATCTTCCCTGGGGCAAGGCTTGCCCAGCCGATCTCCGACATGACACGGACGAAGGTGCTTAGAGAATGCCGGGTTGCACGGTAAGGCAACAGTCCACGGCTTCCGCTCGAGCTTTGAGGATTGGGCTGCCGAAGTTGCCTTTAACCCCGGTCGCCGCGGTCCGGAGGCGGCACCATCATTACTTCTCGCGCCTTGTCGCCAACCTCGCGCAGCAGGCGCCCCAGGATCTCCTGCACCTCGTGCAGGCGCCGCTCGGCCTCGCCCCATTCCTCGCCTTTAACGGCGTTGCACGCGGCGCTCATCGCCTCCAGGCCCTTGTGCGCCTCTTCAAGCATCACCGCATCCTTCAGTTCTTCTTGATCTCCACGCCCGGCAGTTTCACCAGCGTGTTCTGCTGACTATCCCAATACAAGTATCCCAGCACCCCCACAGCTACGATCAGCGCGCCGATGACGAATGATCTCATGATAGCCTCCTTCCAACTTCTGCTCACAGTCAACGCCGCAACGGACAGTCCGTTGCAAAGCTTGCGCTAGAGAAGACAACGATGGGTCATCTTGCATTGCAGCATCGTTGGGTTGACCAACAATGCAGTGTCCGTCTTTTATTCCGGCGAGATGCGCGAGCACACCGCGCAAATGGGCACGGGGTATCCAATGCAAAATCTGCCACTCTCTGGCGCGGCGCTTCTTGTCGTGGAAGATGAACCGTTGGTCGCGCTCGATTTGCGACAAACTCTGGAAAGCGCCGGAGCGTACGTATTCGCGGCCACTCGACTCTCGCATGCCCTGCAGCTGGCAGGACATCCGGACATTTCCGCAGCGGTTCTCGACTACCGCCTTGCTGATGGGGACTGCACACCGATTTGCACGCTGTTGTCACGGCGCGGCATCCCATTTGTGTTCTACAGCGGCTACGACGATGTGCGCCAGAACTGGCCTGATGCGGCCTATCTGCAAAAACCCGCCGACGCAATCAAGCTTGTGAAAGCCGTTGCCGCGGCCCTCGCAAACTCGCCTTCGATTGCGCGCGCCGCGTAGACCTCCGTTTACCGTCTCAATATCCCCACGGAACGCAACGTGCCCGTGATGATTTGCCGTGGGTCGAGCGGATTGCTCGCACCCGCCTGCGCGCCCCCTCAACACCCGCGCGGCTTTCAACGCTGCTTCTATGACCGGGCGAGGATCATGGCGCGGCCAGCCTCCTGGCGAGCTTTCATCGCGCTCTTTTCCACTGGCTGTCTTGGGCCCTCGGCAGTGCCGTCGCTGCCGGCGTGTTGCAGCGCCCAGTGCAACTGCCATTGGTGCCAAGTCGTTGTCCGTCATTGGCCAACGGAGCCGGAAGATGGACAAAGCGCAAACACGATGGCAGGTCGATTGGAAGCGGGTGGGAGAATACTTGCTGGGGCGCAGTACCCTGATCGGTATTGCCTCGTTGATGCTGCTGTTGATTTCAGGATACGCCACCTGGCATGGGATGCGCGACTTCATCATCGGCGTGTCCGGCTCTGCCAACCACGACAGTGGAAGCGGGCTTTCGATCCCGAATGATCTGCTCGTGGTCATCGTCGTCGTCGCTCTGACCTTTCTGATGTGGCTTGCGCTGCGTGAGACCTTCGGCGCGCACCGGCGTTTGACCGAACGGTTGATCACCATTCCGCTCTATTTGTTTCTGGCGGTGTGGTCGATCGGGTTCGGCTACGGCTTCTGGTGGAGTTTGATTGCCGGCGAAGAGGCCACGCGCTCGGGCCTTGCAGGGCTCCAAGAAGACGCGCGCGATGCAAGTTCGGCAATCGCAGCACGGCTTGATGGCGTGCGCGCGCAGCTCGACAGCGTGGTCAGCTGGTCCGAAAGCCAAATGGCGCGTGAGGAGAGCAGCGGCGGCAGCTGCGGGGCGGCCTCGGGTGCCGGCCGGGGCCCGCTTTATAACGCGCGTCGCAGCGTGAACGATTCCGTAACGACGCTGAGGGACGGCATGGTGCGAAGCTGGCTGGGGCCCGTGCAAGCCGAGGTGGACCGTCTCAGGCAAAGTGCCGCCGCAGGAGAGGGCAGCAATCTGCTCGAGCGGCAGCGGCAGTTTGAGGCACGGGCGGGTGCTATCCGGGGAGAAGCCCGCAGCATTGCGGCACGCAGCAACGAGCTTGGCAAATCGACCGCCACCGAGATGCGTGCGCTCGCAAGCTCTGTAGCAATTGCGCCCGGGCAAGCCGGATTTTCCTGCTTTGACCCTACCCTGGCCGAGCGCCTCACGCAGGCCGCCGCGCAAGCCGCCCGGCCAGCAGAACTGACGTTGCGGGAAGCGTCTTTCAATGAAGGACCGGCGGGCGTGGCCAATGCGGTAAAGAAGCTTTGGGGGAACGTCGGATCATATCTCTCAGGTGCGGTACGATATGTTTTCTCCGCTGGACGGGCGACTGCAGATACCAAGACCGGCGAGCCGATTTCGGGTCGCGACCTGATTGCGTTGCTCGCGACCATTGGCGTGGACTTGGGCTTGCTTGCGATGTCGGCACTCAATCCGCCGCCTGCGGCACCCGGACGGCGGGATGGGCTCGCCCGCTCGCATGCCCGTCTTCGCCTGCCGAGCACCGCAGTGATCCAGCAGCTGAGCACGGCGTTTGAAACGGCGATTGCCAAGGCGCCTGAGGCAAATCTCGATTGGGTGCGGCGCCATTTCATTCACCACGGCGTCTGCTCCTATTTCATTACGCCGAACCTTTATAGCGTCGAGAACACCGACGAGCGGGAGGAACTGCGGGCCTTGGCCATCAATCAATTGGCGGGCGTGCTGACGGATCTCAATCTCATTCGCCCGCTGACGAACTCGGAACTGAAACGCTTCGCGCGCGATGAAACGCGCACGAGCTACGGGGATCTTGCGGCGCTGAGACGGCAGCATGCGGGGGCAAAAACCGCGTTTGGGAGAAAAGCACTGCCCTGGAAAATGTGGGTGCGGCAAGCCGGAGTCGGCGACAGTGAGGACCAGCTTCGCAACCACGGTCTGTTGTCTAAGGCAC
>JRHI01002718.1_pt1 | contig 11650 bp, 7 predicted proteins | sample 215371 | NCBI WGS metagenome assembly JRHI01 (sample SAMN02929681, study PRJNA255918) | sediment metagenome | biome: cave system; feature: Ice Cave; material: Sediment; isolation source: sediment from deep within a dark volcanic ice cave with no known source of... ... | reverse complement strand
TCCGGCATTCCAGCGACGACTGTCGCGTAGGGCTTGTTGTTGAAACGCACTTCCGTGAAGAAGCGGACCTGCGGATAGACCTCAATCACATTGGGAAGTTTTCCGATCTCCTTGCGTGCGTCTTCGTCAAGCATACGAGGAGGTTTGTCGGGTTGGACCGCACGCTCCGGCCGACCCATTCCACGAAAACTATTCTTAGGACTAACAAAAATGGTGTCGAAGAGGCCACTTTGCGAGAGCCGGGTAGAAGCGAGTTGCTGGAGGCCCACACCGAGCGACAGCATGGCAACAAGAGATGCCACGCCTACCGCCACACCGAGCGTAGTGAGCACGTTGCGAAACAAGGCTTCGCGAAGGTTGCGGAGAGCCAGATCAGTAAGGTCTCGAGTCTTCATTAAGCGAGACCTTTCGCGGAAGTATTAGAGAGCAATTTGCCGTCGGCCATAATTGCGAGACGATCGGCAAATTTTTCCGCAAGCGCCCGTTCGTGCGTGACCATGACAATAGTCATCCCAAATTGCGATTGTTCGCGCAGGAGCGTAAGGATAGCTTCGCCGGTGGCGGAATCGAGATTGCCGGTGGGTTCATCGGCAAGAAGAATCTTCGGACGATTGACTAGAGCGCGCGCAATGGCTACGCGCTGCTGCTCGCCGCCGGAGAGTTCGACGGGCCGATGGCCTATGCGGTGCGTGAGGCGCACACGTTCAAGAGCTTCGCGCACGCGGGCAGGTCGCTCGGCGCGATCGACTTCGGCAAGGCGAAGAGGGAGCTCGATATTTTCCTCAAGGGTCATTCGCGTCAGAAGRTTAAAGGACTGAAAGACCATGCCGATGGTGTTGCGGCGATAACGGGCCAACTCGAGCGAGGAAAGGGCTGCGATATTCTGGCCGTCAGCAAGAATCGAGCCGGAGGTGGGGCGATCAAGGCCGCCAATCAGATTTAGAAGCGTGGACTTGCCGGAACCGGAAGAGCCGAGTAACGCGAGAAATTCATTCTGTGCGACGGAGAGTGAGAGGTCATCGACAGCCCGGACGCTGGTAACGCCCATAGAGTAGTGACGGGAGATATGGTCGAGTTCGATAGCGGGCGCGGAAACAGGCATGGTTTCGTGTCAGTTTATGATACGCGGTGGCAGTCTGAAAAATTTCATACTTACTAAATCCGTGGTGGAACGAAACGGCACGGCTAAGGAGATTCTATTAAAACCTGTTGCTCCGCTTGAACGCGGATGCTTTAGAAAGCGTTGATTGGAGTACATCCTGCTCGCACATTTCCACACTCCTGACTACAATGACGCGGCTTCATATATGTCCAACTGCAAAAGGGAGGAACCTTGAAGATTTGGTATTTATACGCGGTGCTGACGGTTATTACTTGGGGCCTGTGGGGAGTGTGCAGCAAGATCGCCGCCAACTACGCAAAGCCGCGACAGGCCTTGTTGTTTCAAACCGTGGGAATCATCGTGTTCGCGCTCTTGGTACTTGCTCTTGAGAAATTCAAGATCGAATGGAGCGCGCCGGGATTTAGTTGGGCAGCTCTCGGCGGATTTCTGGCATTCGTAGGTTTCCTGACTTTTTTCGCCGCTTTGGACCAGGGAAAAGCATCGACGGTAGTTACTCTGTCTGCGCTCTATCCGCTGGTAACAATTTTGCTGAGCATAGGGTTCCTGCACGAGAAGCTGACGATACGCCAGGGAGTGGGGATTGTGGTGGCGTTAATTGCGAGTATGTTGCTGGCGGAGTAGAAGTGCAATGCAGTGGCCTAATAACGGTAATTTTTCGAGTAGCCAAAGAGTCGAACTAAAGCCATCCTGATCCGGAAATGCGAATGCCACGTTTATGCAATCGCTTGAGAAACGGACGCGGAGGAATCGCAGTCTCTGGAGGTCGGACCCCGATTGCGGAGATCTCCCCGGCGGAGATCATTTGTGCGGCCACGGACATGGGGTAGCCGGTGTCTCTGGCAACCGCGCTCAGAGCCGGCCGCGTGGTGTATCGCGTCGTGGCATCGAGCGAAAGGGTTTTGGCACGGCCGGCCGTCGTACCCCGAACGACGACCCGGATGGTTTCGAGGTCTTTCGGAACTTTGTTCGAAGGTGGACGAAGTTTGAGCAAATGTTCCAGGAGCGCGCGCGGAGATACTTTCTGGCCAGCGAGAGTTACAGGTGTTTGCTCCAGCAGACCGATTCCGGCCAATGTCTGCGTTACTTCGATAAGCTTCGGATCGTAGTTGATCTTGAAAAAAGCTTCCTGAATACCTTTGGACCGAAAGCTAAGCGGCAGAGTGGCCACCTCGGAATGGATAGAATGGCGCATCACCAGCTTGCCGATCGGCTTTGGAAAGGTCATCGGCTCCGCACCGGAGAAATGCTCACGAGATTCAAATCGGCCGTTCACGAAATGCATCGGTGGAATCGTGAGTTCATCAAGAATCGTGGCGACCGAGAACCCAAATGCTAACGCATCCGGATAGCGTTGAAAATCGCGGCTTCCGTTGTACACCCCGATGAATTGCACACGGTCGAGTTGATCCGCAAGGAATCGCGCCATGACATTGGCGATACCGGGAGCGCTGCCGATTCCCAGAATCGCCAGCTTGCCGATGCGGCGGAATTTATCGTTGAACTGCAACTGTTCGCGAGTGGTGTAGAAGAGACCGCCTAAATCCAAGTAGTGGACGCGAGCTTCTAGCGCCGCCTTCATTACTTGTAAATTCCAGTAGTACTGCGTGCAATTCAAAACAGCTTCATAGTTGGAGAGAAGCGTCGCAAGAGCTGGCACATTGCGTACATCCGAACGAATTGGTTTTGCTTTGCCTGCACCGAACTGGCGCGCGACCGCCTTAGCGCGGGTAAAATCATAGTCCGCAACAAGAATTGTATTAACCCGCTTGGAATGCGCCAGATCGTGCACCACCGCACAACCCATCATCCCTGCACCGAGGACCGCGAATTTCATTGATGTCTTTCCAACGCGCACCTGAGCCGCCGCCGATTTTCCAAAGCGCCCGTGTTGGGTCGCTATTTCAAATTGTTGACGTGCAGCGCCACTGTTTTAAGGTGGGTCATGTCGTCGAAAGTGAACCGGCCGCCGAGGCGGCCGTAACCGCTTCGTGTTCCACCACCCCCGCCGAACGGTTCGTGCGCTTCCCAATAGTCAGTCGTATCGTTAATCACGACGTTCCCACAACGAAGACGATCGGCGAAATAAAACGCTTTGTCGATATCTCTCGTGAAGACCGCCATCTGCAGGCCGTAGCCGGTGCTGTTGGCAAGATCGATGGCCTTATCGTAACCGTCCACCGTTATCACAGGAACTACTGGTCCGAAGGTCTCTTCTTTATTCAGCAGCGTGTCGGCGCTTACGTTGTCGATGACCGTTGGCTCGAAAAACATATTCGTCGGATGCCCCGAAGCACGACGACCCCCAAAAACGATGCGAGCGCCTTTTTGCAGGGCATCTCCCAGGTGACGTTCCGTCTTTTCCAGCACCGATACGTTGTTCATCGGACCCATCTTGACGTCTGAAAGGAAAGGATCCCCAACGCGGATGTTTTTCGCTTCTTGAATTACTAGATCGAGGAAGTCGTTATGGACCCGGCGGTCCACCAATACGCGTTCCGTTGCGCAGCAAACTTGACCGGCGTTGAAATAGGCGCCGAATGCCGCAGCCTTGGCTGCGCGGACGAGGTCGGCATCTTCAAGAACGATCTGCGGACCATTTCCGCCAAGTTCCATCAGTAATTTCTTCACTCCAGCGCGCCGCTGAATTGTGTCGCCGGTGGTAGTCTCTCCGGTCAGCCCGATTCCATCGATACCGGGATGCGTTACGATAGCGTCTCCTGTAGTCGGGCCATCACCGGAAACAAGGTTGAAAACACCGGGCGGGAGTTCTGCTTCCGCAATGCACTGCGTCAGTAGGAACCCGGCAAGCGGCGTCTGTTCTGCAGGTTTGAAGACGATGGTGTTACCTGCAGCGAGGCCAGGTCCGAAGTATTCGGACGGAATCACGGTAGGGAAATTCCATGGAGTAATGATGGCCCATGTGCCGATGGCTACCTTGAACGTGAATAGACGTTTATTAGGATCCCGCGCTGGAATAATCGGGGTTTCCAGACGTTTCACGTCTTCCGCGGCAATTCGGAAATTCTCTGCGGTCTCTTCCACTTCCGGAAGAGCTTCTGCGAAATAAGGTTTGCCCTGTTCCAGCGAGATGATGGAGGCAATCTCTTCCTTGCGAGCAAGAATGCGGTCAGCAATACGGTGGCAGGCGGCGGCTCTTTCAAACGGGGGCGTGAGACGCCATCCTTGCCAAGCTTTGCGGGCAGATTCGACAGCTAGAGCCACGTCCCGCGCGGAGCCCAGCGGAATCGAGGCAAGCAGCTTTCCAGTGGCAGGATTGACGACGTCGATACGTTCTTTACATTCAGACTCTACCCATTGCCCGTTGACGAAGAGTTTCAGCGGCGGGAGAGAGGCGACCACAGTATCGACCTGTAAACCTGAGGAACTCACTTGGACCTCGTTTTAAGTCGCCGACATGCTGGCCGCACAATGCACGTACGTTACGGCAATAACCTCGGCAGATCAGGGATTCTGGCACGCTACTATAAATTAGTAAAGTTCATGAGCTCGTAGAGGCGACTATAGCATTCACAGCTCGCGGATTTGACGGTATGGCAATGGTCAGCTAGACTCGCGGCGTTTTCGACACCTAATTTAGCCCATGCTTCCGGAAGAAAATGAATGCCCTCAATCAATCGTGATCGCCTGCAGTCTTTAATGGAGTATGAAAGAGAGAAGTTCATAAACGAACGTCCCAGATCCAAAACGCTCTTCGAGCGCGCCAGCAAATGCCTGCTCGGCGGAGTGCCGATGAACTGGATGGCCAAATGGGCGGGCGCGTTCCCACCGTTTGTGCGCGAAGCTCACGGAGCGGAGTTTGTCGATGTTGACGGTCATCGCTATATCGATTTGTGCCTCGGCGATACGGGCGCTATGACGGGTCACTCGCCTGCGGCCACGGTTTTGGCAGCACAGCAGCAACTCGCTCACGGGATCACGTTGATGTTGCCTACGGAAGATTCCGTCTGGGTCGGAGAAGAGCTCCAAAAGCGCTTCCGGCTTCCGTATTGGCAATTCGCGCTGAGCGCCACCGATGCCAACCGGTTTTCCATCCGGCTCGCTCGTCATATCACCGGCTGTAGCCAAATCCTGGTCTTCAACTGGTGCTACCACGGCACGGTGGACGAAACTTTCATCACGCTGGAAGACGGTCTATCAAAGCCGCGCCGCGGAAACATCGGCCCACCCGTCAATCCGTCGATCACCACCAAGGTTATCGAGTTCAATGACCTCGACGCGCTTGAGAAAGCGCTAGAGCCTGGGGATGTAGCTTGCGTCCTTGTCGAGCCCGTCATGACCAATATTGGCATCGTGCATCCCGATGCGGGCTATCACCAACGTCTGCGCGAACTCACTCGCAAGCACGGAAGCCTGCTGATTATCGACGAAACCCACACTATTTGTGCCGGGCCCCGGGGCTACACCGGCGCCGAAAATTTGGATCCGGACTTTTTGGTATTCGGGAAACCCATTGGCGGCGGCGTCCCTGGTGCGGCTTATGGTTTTACCCAAGAGGTTGCCGAAACTATCGCGTCAAGGCTGGAGCTTGAGGACTGCGATGTCGGCGGCATCGGGGGCACACTCGCAGGCAATGCGCTCTCACTTGCCGCCATGCGCGCCACACTTGGCAACGTTTTGACCCAAGAAGCGTTTGATCGAATGATCCCACTCGCCGAAAGCTGGGCCGCAGGCGTCGAACAGGCTATAGCCAATTTTGATTTACCGTGGCACGTGAGCCGGCTCGGTTGCCGCGCGGAATATCTTTTTTCACGTGAGCGTCCGCGTAACGGCAGCGAGGCGCACGACGCCATGGACTTCGAACTGGAACGATTCATGCACTTGTACGCGATGAATCGCGGAATCCTGCTGACGCCATTCCACAATATGGCCCTGATGTCACCTGCAACAACTCAGGAAAACATCGATTATCACACTAAAATTTTCTCTGAAGCGCTGAAGGCGCTAGTCGGGTAAGTTGATGAACCTTGTTTCCAATCCTCAAACGGTTTTGCTCGAATGAAGCCGGGAAAATTACTCCTCCTGTTCCCCGACAAAGTGGCCGGAAGTTAAGCAGTGGTCGGCAGTGAAGAGGTGTTCGCAAGTGAAGAGCTGTTCGGAAGCGAAGTGTTATGAGGTTTTGCTAAAAAGGCGGCGACGAGACCAAAGGCCGCCGCCGCCGAAAGCCAGAGGCCAGGAACGGCGCGATTTCCGGTGACGTGGATGAGGTAAGTGCTTAGGGCCGGGGTGAAACCACCGAAAATGGCGGTGGCCAAGCTGTACGCAAGTGCGAAACCGGAAGTGCGGACGTCGACAGGCATGATTTCCGTCAGGTACACGACCATAGCGCCGTTGTAGCTGCCGTATATAAAGGATAGCCACAACTCGACGGTCAAAAGTCTTGCGAAAGACGGATTATAAATCAGCCACAACATCGCAGGATAAGCGGTGAGCAACATGAGTATCGTGCAAGCGAAGAGCAACGGACGCCGCCCTACCCTGTCGGATAGCGAGCCCATGATCGGAAGCCAGAAAAGATTGGACGCTCCCACGCACAAGGTAACGATCAGGCTATCCATGCTCGCGAGGTGAAGAACAGAATTTCCAAAAGTAGGCGTGTACGCCGTGATCATGTAAAAAGAAACGGTGGTCATAGTGACCATCATCATTCCGATGAGTACGATCCGCCAGTTCGCAGTCAACGACCTTAGAATTTCGGACGTGTTTGGACGCTGCTTACGGGCTATGAATTCGTCGGTCTCCTGTAATGACCTCCTGAGCCTAAAAAGAAACGGAATGATCGCGCAGCCCAGGAGGAGAGGCACGCGCCAACCCCAGGCATCCATTTTCTGCAGAGGCAGGAAGGAATTCAGGACTACGCCGATGGATGCGGCGAACATTACAGCTACTTGCTGGCTGCCCGATTGCCAACTAACGTAGAAACCTTTGTGGCCAGGGGTTGCAATTTCGGAGAGATATACCGAAACCCCGCCTAGTTCCATGCCAGCGGAAAATCCCTGGAGCAGGCGCCCGCACAGAACTAGAAGCGGAGCGAGTACGCCGATGGTTGCGTAGGCGGGCATGAAAGCAATTGAAAAGATGCCGACAGACATCATGCCGAGCGTGAGCAGAAGCCCCGCGCGGCGGCCATGTTTGTCCGTATAGGCTCCCAGAACTATGGCGCCGAGCGGACGCATGAGAAAGCCGGCCCCGAAGGTCATGAGGGAGAGCATCAAAGACGAATAAGGATTTCCGCTCGGGAAGAACGCTTTGCCGATCGCGGCCGCGTAGTAACCAAATACCATAAAGTCATACATCTCCAGGAAATTGCCGCTGGAGACGCGGATCACCGACCAAATTTTGGACGTGCGATCGGATCGCGTGATCATAGATTTTTTTTGCCGGAACCAATCGGAACGCGAGCGGACATGCGTTTCTGCGGAAATTTTCTCGCTCGTTTCTTCAATCATGAACACACTATCAGCGTCGGGGGGCATTGGCGAAGTGGCAATATTTCAGGATCCAGTAGTCGAACACGCGAAAAGTGAAACGCGAGGCCGGGCATGCGGGATACACGACCTCGCAGAGTAATCTTCGGTGTTAGAAAACAAGTTTCAGTCCCAATTGCATCTGGCGAGACGGAGTGGATGTTGAACCCAAGACCCCCGCGTTCCCGGTGTCAATGGAATTGTTGGCATCGTTCAGGAAGTTAGGTGCGGCAAAATTTGTGTGGTTCAAAATGTTGAAAACTTCGGCTCGAAACTGTAACTTAATCCGCTCTTTGAAATGAAAGTTCTTGAAGGCCGAGAAATCCACTGTCGTTAGGCCCGGTCCATAGAAGCGGTTGCGGCCGGAATTTCCAACCAGCACCCCGTTCGGCACCGCGGGTGCGGCGGTGAAGCAATGGACGTTGAATCCAATCGGCTGTCCCTGCGCATCGCGAGTTACTCCGGGAGTGGCGTTGCATCCGGGAACGAGATCGGCGTAGTCCATTGAAAAGTCACCATTGAAACCGGTATTTAAAGGATCGTCTCCACCGCCAAACGTCACGGTGAACGGCGCGCCGCTGGTGGCGGTGACGATGCTGCCCAATTCCCATCCCCCCGCGATGTAAGAAGCAATCCCTTCTTTAGGTCCCGGAACATCCCAGATGAACGTACCCACCAACAAATGGCGCAAGTCGAAATCGCAAGCTCCCGCGCGGTATTGTTTGCTGAAGAGCAACGGAACCGCGACGGAGTTAGTGTACGTGTCGCCCGTGACTGGCGCGGAACTGTTGTCCCGGCATTTGCCGAAAGTGTAAGAAATCTGTCCCTGCACGCCGTGGCTCATGGGCTTCTTCAATTGAGCTTGCATTCCCTGGTAGCTAGCCGAGCCGTCGAAGATCACGGGTCGGATACCGGCGCCGCCCGGTCCGCCCGGAGTCATTCCTCCGTTCGCACCAGCCCAGTTGGGATCGATTTGATAGGTATTGGAGGGGATGAGGATGCCCGCAGAGGTAAGTACTGGGGGCACGAGGTTGATATCATCCGCTGCTACCGACAAATGAACCGAACGCGAACCGACATATCCGAGAAGTGCGGTCAGTCCCGAACCAAATTCGTGCTGAATATTGAGATTCCAATTGAGCACGTACGCGCGTTTTGGGTTCTGATCAATGTATCGGTTCCGGATTTTATTCGGGTTGAAACTGATGTTCTGATCTATTCCGCTACCGAGCGTGGCTACTTTATCAAATCCGATGATCTGAAATGGCGCGGTAGCTGCGGTGTTCAGCCCAAATTCGTAAGGCAAAGGTAATGCGTCGAAGATACCAAAACCACCGCGAACGGCTGTTTTTCCGTTCTTAAACGGATCGTACGAAAAACCAACGCGTGGCTCGAAGTTTTTCTTGGTCGGATTGGAAGCGATGAAACTGTTCACATGCACCGGGCCGCACGGACTGCTGGGACTCGGTGCAACGCCCGGGGTGGCACAATTCGTGAGCGTAGTAATTTCCTGGATTCTGTTGTTGGCGTCCTTGGGCAGCGTCGTGAATTCATACCGCAGGCCAAGGTTTACGGTCAGGTTCGGACGCAATCTCCAATCGTCCTGAACGTATCCGGCAAATAAACTTTCGCGGATAGCGACTTCATTCGACCCTCCCGGCGCTAACGCATTAAGCCGGTGAGGCACATTGGCCAGGAAATCCGCCAACGTGTGATATGCGCTCAGCCTGCCATTGGGGCTAAGCTTTTCCGTAATGTTGTATTGCATGCGTTCAAAAGCAAATCCGAATTTGATGGAATGCGTGCCGCGAGTCAAAAAGCCGTCGTCGTAGGCTTGCAGTGACGTCCATCGGTGCAGGAAGCGGTTGAGGCCACCGAGTCCGATGGCCGTGGTCACACCGGGAATAGCAATCTGCGGAGTAGCGGTCGCACCGGGGGCAATCGCAAACGTGGCGTCTTTTCCCACCGAAGTACCGGAGACCGGATTATTAATATCCCCGCGAATGCGATTTAAACCGACTCGTATGGAATTCACGAGCGCCGGACTGAAGATGTGCGTTTCTTCAATCGTGGCCGTCTGCCTCCGGGAAAACACTTCGTGAATGGCGTTGCGGAGCGGATCGGGCTGGGATTGCGGGCCAGAGTCAAAGAAATAACTGCCCGAAAGACTGTCTTTATCGGAAAATTTCTGATCGAGCCTGCCGGTGAAAAAATTCTCGTTCGAGATGGATGGCAATGCTACTCCAAAGGTTTGCGTGATCCCATTGCTGTCGACCGGAGTGCCTGCGGGAGCCTCAGGATAAAGCGCGAGGTACGGAACGATCGCAGGAACAGCCATCGCCCGCTCGGCATCCGTGGGCACGTGAATCAATTGGGCCGCCGGGCGATTCTGGCGAACGCCTTCGTAGCTGCCATAAAGAAATGTTTTGGCCTTAACGAGAGCGTCGCCGCCTGCGGCACCGAATTGCGTTCTGCGAAATGAGGGTATAGGACCGGCGGGATCAAAGAAATTTCTGGCGTCAAACACTTTGTCGCGATCGAAGAAAAAGGCAGTTCCGTGCAATTCGTTGTCGCCGGACTTCGTGATGGCGTTGATCACCGCACCAGAGGTTCGGCCGTATTCCGCGGTGTAATTACTGGTGAGCACAGAAAATTCCTGGATAGCATCGACGCCGAGGTTGATGCCGGTCGGTCCGCCTGGCGCTCCGTTGGAGTAATCGTTGATCACGACGCCGTTGACGCGATAGGTATTTTCATTCGCGCGGTGTCCCGCATCGCTAAGCTGGCTGCCAAAACCGCGATTGCCTTTGTTTGCACTGAAACCGGTACCGACTTGCGTCTCGATTCTGGATACACCGGGCTCCAACGTCGCGAGTGACGTCCAGTCGCGCCCGTTCAAGGGCAATTCGCGCACCGTGGTCGAGTCGACAGTGGCGCTAATGGTTGAGGAACTAGTCTGCACAGTGGTCGGCACGTCGGTGACTTCAACGCGTTGAGACATCGCGCCAACTTTGAGGGTGAGGTTCAGAGCTTGCTGCGCTCCCACCGTCAGCGCGAGTCGCTCTTGCACGAGCGTCGCAAACCCGCTGGCGGTGACGGTGACGTCATAGTTTCCGGGCAGAAGGTTCGGCGCGGAATAAAACCCGTCTCCGTTTGTAGTTACATCGCGGGTTTCGCCGGTGCCAAGGTTCTTGATGGAGATGTTCGCGCCGCCGACCGCTGCGCCCGAAGCATCAGAGACTAATCCGGAAAGTGTTGCGCCAGAAACCTGAGCGTGCGCCGGAACAGAGATTACAACTTGTAATATGAAAAGCAACGCGGCAGCTATTCCAAAGTAAACTTTTCTCAACTCAAACATAATCCACCCCTCGTATTGCATCACCTTTTAGAATTGATAAAGACCACACCCTTGAAACTTCCGAAAGTCCGACCAACGTGACGCCAACAGATACTCACTAAGGCCGTACACTGGGCTGCTAAAGGTAAATTCGCCGTTATTGGCTAGCACATTGCATGCGGTGAGAAAGCATCGCAATGCTTTCTGCATAACATGCAAAACATTTGTGGATTACACGGTGAGTGCCTGATAGTACAGGCTTTATTGGGTGAGGTAACCCAGATCGATGCTTTGACCCGGTCAGTACCGAGCGCTATACTCCCCGAACGTTATGAAAGAAAATGCCATCTTCGATAAGGTCGTGCGTTTTGGCCAATTCGAAGTCGACCTTCGGACGAGCGAATTGCGCAGACAAGGTCGCAAGATAAAGCTGCAAGTTCAGCAGTGCCGTATTCTAGGCGTCCTGCTGGAACGCGCTGGGGAAGTGGTAACCCGGGACGACTTACGCAAACAATTGTGGTCCGAGGATACCTTCGTCGACTTCGACCACAGCTTAAATACGGCCATTATGCGACTGCGAGAAGCGTTGGGCGATTCATCGGAGAATCCCCGGTTCATCGAGACTTTGCCGCGACTGGGTTACCGGTTTATTGCGGAAGTGGCCGAGCTTCGGGACCCTGCGCTTGAGAAATCCCAGACGGCAGC
>JRHI01002717.1_pt1 | contig 11658 bp, 13 predicted proteins | sample 215371 | NCBI WGS metagenome assembly JRHI01 (sample SAMN02929681, study PRJNA255918) | sediment metagenome | biome: cave system; feature: Ice Cave; material: Sediment; isolation source: sediment from deep within a dark volcanic ice cave with no known source of... ... | reverse complement strand
GCGTTACGCCATCAAAGCAATTTCCACAAGACTCGGGACGGATCCCGCCCGGAGCGTCCGACGCGCATGTGCGCTTGAACGACGGACGCGATCTGCCGGCAACGCTGGTCGGCGCGAGCCCAGACCACGATCTGGCTGTCCTCCAGATCAGCGTGTCGACGCCAATGCCGCCAGTCGCCGTCGGCACCAGCCAAGACCTACGCGTCGGCCAGCGCGTGTTCGCCATCGGTAATCCGTTCGGACTGGACTGGACGCTTGCGACGGGCATCATTTCTGCACTCGATCGATCACTGCCGGCCGAGGATGGCCGCAACCTCATCGAACATCTGATTCAGACGGACGCGGCCATCAATCCTGGCAATTCCGGCGGACCGCTACTCGACAGCGCCGGACGTCTGATTGGCGTCAATACGGCGATCTTCAGTCCGTCGGGCGCATCCGCCGGCGTGGGCTTTGCCATGCCCGTGGATGCCGTGAATCGGGTCGTCCCGCAGCTGATCGCGCGCGGGAGGTACGTGAGGCCGACGTTGGGCATTGAAGCCGACGAGGGATTGAACCGCATTATCACCGACTCGCTGGGCGTAACCGGTGTGATTGTTTTGAAAGTGTCACCAGGATCATCGGCCGACACCGCGGGTATTCGCGGCGTACGCGTCGCACGCGATGGAAATGTGAGCCCCGGGGACATCGTGCTTGCCGTCGACGGCAAGCCCGTGGAGAGCGTCGCGCGATTCCTTGCGCGGCTCGATGATCACCAAGTTGGCGACTCCATCAAGCTGACCGTGACGCGGGATGGCCGCCAGCGTGACGTGACCGCGATCCTCCAAGCTGGCGGCCAGTAACGATTCTGTTCCCTATGGTGTCGGTTCGGCGACTTTTGTAACGGCTACCTTGAGCGCGGGCCTGGTCTTGGCCTGGAGAGCCGGTCCGCCGGTCTTCACTTCGATTGCCCCGAGTTCTTCACTCGGGTGACTCGCCGTCGGCGTTCTGAAGATCGTCACCATCACGCGTGTCCACGGCTTGCTGTCCAGGATGGTGGGTCGAAACCCGATCTCCGTTCCGTCTTTCAGCGTGACGGTCGCAAGACCGCTCTCTGGCGCCGTCACTTCCTTTGTTTCCCCGTCAGGCAGCGTGACGCTCATGCTGACGATTGGATTGTTGACTTGAGCGAACGCGATGGCACTGGACAGGAGCGAGGTCAACAGTGCGAGCCGCTTGGTCCTGGAGTTCAACACGAACTACCTCCTCGTTCAAGTTATCCTCAAGCTGGGGCACGACAGTTCTCGCGAGCCGCCGTGCCCTTTGTGCATTATTCGGTCGAGCGACGTCCCTCCGAATCGAGACGCAGCTTGTTGTCCACCGTGAATGATCCGAATGTCGTGCGGGCGATGGTGTCGGCTTTCCGCCGCTCCGCTTCTGAGTTCACGACACCCGTGAGCGTGACGTGGCCGTTCTCGACCACGACGTGGATGGGCGGGTTGGCCTGAATCGCGTAGTTCCAGAACAGCGGATCACGATAAATGCTGCTCGCGATCGTAAACCGCAGCTGATCGTCGAAGGTCGAGACCGGAAGCGTCTTGATCTTGTTGTCCACTTCGCGAACACCGTGAACGCGTGCGGCGAGATCCGCAATTTCGGTGGCCTTGTACGGGGCCGTCACCACGCCGGTCAGGGTGACCACACCGTCGCGTACATTGCCTTCGACGTCGTCGTACACCGTGTAGAAAACGTAGCGGCGCACCCTGTTCGCCACTTCATTTGCGAGCGCGTCGTCACCCTCCGCTTTCATCACTGATAATTCCGACACCACGGACGTGACGTCGTCGGCTTTGCGTGCGCGCGCGATCGCCTCTTGCTTGATCCACACGCTGGGAACCATCCCCGTCAACGTCACTACGCCGTCCTTGACCGAGACCGCTACGTGCGCTGTTCCGAGGTCGAGTTCAGATACTTTGTGCTCGACCTGCGCTTTGATCTCAGTGTCCGTCAATCGGACATGATTCTTTGGACCGGCCAGAGCGATAGCTGGGATGCACAACGTCACGAGCAAAGCTACCAACACGATCTTCAAGGTGCGCATAGGGTCGTTCCTCCATATTCAGATCGGACGGAGCCCCGCAGGAACGAGGCGGCAATGCGGCGGCGCGGACAAGAAGCCGATAGGCGAGAGCGCCAAGCGCGCCGAGCCGCAGACCGTGCCTGTGGGCCGTCGTGTTTGGAGCCCGGTCATGCGGGCGTTCCGATTGAGAGGGACGGATTGCGGCCCGAGGAAGTTCCGGGCCACCAACCTCAGCCGTTCGGCGGGATCAGCCTTGGCGGCTTAACGAAACTTGACGACGACGACTGTGGCATCGTCGAGCAACGCACCTCCCCCGTGTCGCTTCGCGGCTTGGAGCAATCCGCGACCGATCTCCGAGGCGCTGCACGTACGCAGTGATCGAACCGTGCTTTCGACGCCAGCCACGTCGAAGAATTGTTCTGGAGACGGTCCAGCATCCGTCACACCGTCGGTGAATAACACGAGGCCGTCGCCTTGCTCAAAGGCGACAAAGGCCTCTCGCATGGGCGCAAATTTGGGAAAGGCCAGTGCGGTGCCTGTGGCGGCAAGCCATTCGATGCTGCCTGTCGCGCGGAGAACAAGCGCCGGCGTGTGCCCCGCGTTCACGTAGATCATCCGGCGTTCCGGCACATCCAGGATACCGTAGAAGTTCGTGACGAAACGCCCAGATGGCACCGCTCGCGCAAGCAGTTCGCTGATTCGAGCGAACGTCGCGCGGAGACGAAGCTCCATGCTGACCAAGGTGTGGAGAGTAGCTTGATGCGCCACCGCAAGGAGAGCCGCCGGCAGACCTTTTCCGGTCGCATCTGAAATCGACACGCCAAGCTGACCGTCTGGGTAGGGGATGAAATCGAAGGCGTCTCCTCCTACGGACTCTGCGGTCCACGATTCTCCAAAGACGTCCAGTTGTGGCAGGGACAGGGGGGCTGATGGCGTGAGGCCTCGCAGGATCTCCCGCGCGATCTCGATTTCGCGATCGATCCGTGACTGCTGAACCACCTGCTCGTGCAGCATCGCGCGCTCGATCACGATCGTGGCCTGCTGCGCGAACAAGGAGGCGAGCGACAGATCATCGTTGGTGAACGCATTCGTTCGATCGCTCTCGAGGGAGATGGCGCCAACAATCCCACGCGCCGACGACAACGGCACCGTCAACTGCGATCGTGTTTGCGGCCGAACGGCCACGTAGGCCGGTTCACTCCTCACGTCATGCACCAGGTGCGGGGCGCCTGTCTGCATCACCATCCCGACGATACCTTCTGTTTCTGAGAGATGGAGGTCGGAGGGGAAACCGCGAACGGCGCGAGGCCGTACCACGCCGGTCCGCCCTTCGCGGACGAAGAATCCGCCGGCGTCGAAGACAACCAGTTCCCGGAGGCTATCGACCAGGATTTGAAGCGTTGGCTCGAGATCCACCGAGATCGCGACCCGGGCAAGCGTCTGCAGCAGCAGGTCAAGGCGTGGATCGGACATGGGTGATCGTCCCAGTCTACGCCGGCCGGACCAGCTTGCATCGAGGAGTTTCGCTTTGTCGATCCACGGCATGCCTCCAACCTAAAGAAATGATGCGGTTGGGAACCTGGCCTCCGAGCAGGGAACCGTGTAACGGCGGTTTGCGTCCCACCGTACGAGCGCGCCCGCTCGGAGGCGATCTCCTCTGAAGCACGCGCCTGCGTTCGCGAGGGCGGCGAGTCGCCCGCGGTCGCTCGTTGCAGGACTGCCATGCGGGTGCTGACGCTATACGTTCAGCAAACGTCGCTAGCGACCGCCATACTTTGATCGCGTCTGTGAGCGCCAGGCTGCGCATCGGGTGTGCACCGGAAGGAGTACGGTCATGGCGCTGAAGAATCTCGAAGAAGCGATGGTGGAACGCATTCAGCGTGCGCTGGCGAAGGAGCTTCAACGGCTTCGCCGGCGAGCGCGTCGCGCACACAACGGTGATGAGCTCGATGGGAGCCTCGGCCGCCGACCCGAATCAACGGCCACGGATGCGACAGGACGCGACGAGTCGCCGAGCATGTCCGTCTGAGAGCGGTCTGCCGCGTGTCGGCATCGACCCGCCATCTTCGATCTTCGACGGAGGAGGAACGACGATGAACGACGTCCTCAATTTTACGCTGCCCACCGGCTATCGCGTGCGCTCCGGCGAGGGGTACCCGTCCGTTGAATGCGAGCGTGGTTGTGGCTGGAAGCTGCGCGTTGCAACGGTCAGCGGTCTCTCGACCGAGGCACGCGAGCAGCTGTTTCGGTGCCATGACAGCTGGCATTGTAAGCAGCGATAACCTGCGGTGAGAGATATCGGGAGACACTGCAATGCGTATCACAGAAATCATCGGACAAGGAATCGCCGCGGTCGCCATCGCGTCATGTGCTTGCGCGACAGCGCGTGCGCAGGTGACAGTGTCGAATCAACCCAGTCAGGCGCTATTCCACGGGCAGCAGGCCGAGGACCGATCGCCGGAAATCGGGTTCGACTCCGCGACCGGAATGGTCACCCTGAAAGTCTCCGTGCAGGACATCAACGGATTCTTCATTCCGAATTTACGCCGCAGCAACTTCGCCGTGCTCGAGGATGGCGTCCGCCAGCCGAATGCCACCATCGACGTCGAGCACACGCCGACTACGCTCGCTCTGCTCGTCGAGATGGGCGGGCGTTCCCACGAGCTGAACACAATGCTGGCGACTGAAGCCGCGTACATGGCGCGACCAGTGCTTGACGTGCTCGGTCCCGAAGACAAGCTGGCGGTGTTCACGTACGACGACCGTCTGCACACGGTAATGGATTTCGACGCGCCCCACGAGAAGTGGGAAAAGGCCTTCTCCGGAATCCAGCCGCCGCAGTTCTCAGAAGCGAATCTTTACGATGCGGCGAGCGCACTGCTCGATCGGTTGGCGATCATGCCGGGCCGGAAGGCGTTGCTTCTGGTATCGACGGGCATCGACACGTTCAGCCACGCCACGTTTGACGACATGGTGAAGAAGGCAGAGCAGACCAAGACGCCGGTCTACGTAGTAGGCCTTGGTGAACTGGCCCGCCAGAGTATCGGCGATACGACACGCGGACCACTCGCGCGCGTCGATTGGCGGCGCAGCGAGCGACAGCTTGAAACTCTGGCCCGCACCTCCGGCGGACGCGCGTACAGTCGCGCAAAGTACGGTCGGCCTGGCAACGATTCTCGACGACGTGATGGAGAATTTGCGCGTTCGATATGTCATTACCTACGTCTCCTCGCGTGCCGCGGCGACGCCGGCGACGCCGCGGCTCGTCCAAGTCAGGCTGGTCGACCCGTCGTCGGGTGAGCCGCTGCGGATTGTGGACGCATCCGGTCGTCGCGTGAGCGCGCGCGCGGTTGCGCAGGTGAGTTACACGCCGGAAGCGGCAGCGACTCGCACCTCCGGTTGACGTGATCAGGACGCTGCGATTGCGGCGCTAGGGATCCGTTGAGCTCTAACTCAGCTGTGCCATCCTGAACATAAGCCTGGGAGTGGGGATCGGCACGCGAATCGGGTACACAAGGTCAGGCGCCCGGAAACTTCTTGGCAACTGCGATCGTCAGATCGCGATGAGCCTCGGGCAAGAGCTGTAAGCAGTTGAGTTCGGTTCGAAGAAAGGAGAGGTTACGATGCTTGGAATGACTCGTTGGACGCCGTGGGTGGAACTTGCCGGTCTGCACCGCGACCTCGACTCCATGTTTGGTCGCACGTTTGGTGACACCGGCGCTCGTCAGAATGGAGACACATCGTTCAGTGCATTCACCCCTGCTGCCGAGGTGCGCCGCGCCGGGGACAAATGGTTGGTGTCGCTGGCCGTGCCTGGCATCGCGCCGGACAAGATGGACATCGACGTGGTCGGTCGCACGCTTCGCGTCCGTGGTGAGCGCGCGGCGGAACAGAAGGCGGACCCAGTCGTCAGCGAGATCGTCTACGGCCGCTTCGAACGTGAGTTCACGCTGCCGGAAGAGATCGACGCGCGGCACGTGTCCGCCACCTGTTGCAACGGCATGCTCGAACTGGTGCTCCCGCTGAGCGAAGGCGCGAAGCCGCATCGGGTCCAGGTCAAGGCCACGCCTGAAGCGAAGCAGCTAACGACGGCGTAAGCACGCAAGGGTCTCTGATCGTGTGGTCCACGCGGCGGCCGGCAACGCGGCATCCCGCCCGTTTCCGCCCTCCCTGCGTTCGCGACGACTTGCTTGGCGCCAGCACCGCGTTCGTCGCCGGCTACCGCGTGGCCGTGAGGGCTCGATGAACCCTGTCCTTGGAATTGTTCTCCTCGCCGCGCCTTTTGTCGTTCTGGGTGGCGTCGTGGCTATTCTGACCGTGACCATTGGAAAAGGCTCTCGCGTCAGATAGATACGCCACCTCCGGCCGTCGCCTCGTCGAGGGAAGCGAACGCCCGGCAGACCGCCGTCCGTCCACGCCATTCGGTCGCTCGACCGAAATCTCGCTGGGAGGCGAGTGCTGACGTACCAACCTGTTCCGTTTCCTGCAAGCCGGCTTGGAACCACCGACAATTTCGGATCGTCAGATCGGAATAGAACGGCCCAATGAAGGGCCGTCGCGAGAATTAGTCGAACCTATGACACCCGAGAAAGGAGAGGTTACGATGCTGGGACTCAATCGTTGGACGCCGTTTGCGGAGCTCGCCGGTGTGCACCGCGACCTCGACTCGCTCTTTGGTCGCGTGTTCGGCGAGAACCTTCGCCCGCAGATGGTCGATTCGCTCACGCCCGTGGCCGATGTGAAGCGGGACGGTGACAAGTGGATGGTCTCGATGGCCGTGCCGGGCGTGTCGCCGGACAAGGTGCAGATCGACATCGTCGGTCGGACCCTCCGCGTGCGCGGTGAACGCACCGTCGAAAAGGAGGGCGTGAAGGCCGAGTCGATCCTTCGCGAAATCGCCTACGGCCGGTTCGAGCGCGAGTTCACGCTCCCTGAGGACATCGACGCGGAGCACGTGGAGGCGACGTGTCGCCACGGCATGCTCGAACTGGCGCTTCCGCTGAAGGAGAGCGCGAAGCCGCGTCGCATACAGATCGAAGCGGCACCGGAGGCGAAACAGATTAAGGCCGCGTAATCGGCGACGGGTCTCTTCGCCCCGATCGGATCAGTGTCGCCTCCAGGTCTCCGCCATTCGAGCGGAGGACGACCGCGTACCCTCGTTCGTCGCTGTCGTCGTCCGCCTTCGAATGCCCGCCGGAGATCCTCCTGACGGCGGCCACCCTGTCCTTCGGCTGCCGTCACCTGCGGCTCGCCGGCACCACGCCTTGCAACGCCGGCGAGCGGCAGGCGTTTATGAATGACTCGCCCGATCACTCGATCGGAGCGAGACGTTGCGTATGTCGTCTTTCTCGTGCCTCGCAGGGTGACTGCCGGTGCGTGGCGCGATGGTTATGGAGGAGTGTTTATGCGACGTACAGTGCGTATCATGGCGCTCTGCGCGGCATGCGCCCTCGTGAGCATGCCGGCGTTCGCGCAGAACCAACAGAACCATTGGTTTCTCAACGCGGGGATCGGGCCGTCGTTTGGGACGCTCGGTTCGACACCGGTCGCCGATGCCTCGACCGGATACCGACTGAACGATCATTTCTCGCTTGCGGGGGAATTGGGTGTGCTTCCGCATGCGTCGTTTGATAAGGCCGGAGCGCTCGCGCCGAGCGTGCCGCCGGTCGTACCATCGCTGAAGACGTACGTCAACGCGTATCACACGAACGCGAATCTCTTCATCCGGCCATCGTCGTGGGGCCGGTTGACGCCGTACGCGACGGCCGGCTTCGGCGCGTTCACCGGTTCGACCGTCGCCAGCGGAGTCGTGGGCGACTCGCACTTCACGCAGTACCACCGTGAAACCAACCCCGCCACGAACGTCGGCGTGGGTGCGACGTATCGCGTGTCGAAGTGGTTGGGCGTGACCGCCGATTACCGTCACTTCGTCGTGAATGCGGCGGACACCCAGCACGTGAACCGATTGACGACCGGTGTGTCGCTCTTCGTGAAGTAGGGCACCGAGCCCGAGCGTCTCGTCCGGACGTGGCATTTCCGGCGGGACGTCTCGGGCCGTAGTGGGGAGGAGGAGCCGCGCACATCGGCGACGCCGAGAGCGCGTGGCCTCGTGGAGGATGCGGATCCTCAGTTTCACCTGTTTGCTGCGTGGACATGATGATCGCCTGCAACGATCTGGCGGTCACCTGTATCTTCGGTGCGCCGAGTGCGGACGCGCGACGCGCGGATGGGATCTTGCGAACAGCGACGAGAGCCGAGAAACCGCGCGATCGGTTCGAAAGCGATAGGGAACTTTTCGATGTGCTGATCCGTCTTCGTACATGACGCAACACTCGCGGAGCGATGAACGCTCACGCGACATAGGAGGACCACCCATGCTGAGATCAATTCTTCGCTTGGCTTGCGCGGTCGTTTTGCTCGCTGGCGTGATGGTTACGCCGGCGGCCGCGCAGACGCCAGACAAACGCACGTTGTTTACGTTCAGTGGCCCAGTGTCGATGCCCGGCCTCACGCTGCCGGCCGGCCAGTATCTCTTCAGGCTCGCCGATCCGTACACGAGCGGCAGGGTCGTGCAAGTGCTGAGCGCCGACGGCACGAAGCCTTATGGTCTCTTCTTCGCGTACTCCGCTGAGCGGTTCGACGCGGCGGACAAGCCCGAAGTCCGCTTCATGGAAACGGCGAAAGGGACTCCGGCCGCCATCAAGACGTGGTGGTATCCGGGTGAGCGGACCGGCTACGAATTCATTTACCCGAAGGACCAGGCCCGGAAACTCGCGCAGGCTGCGAGCCTTCCGGTGTTGACGACCCAGGCGACGACGACCACCACTGAACAGACCAACGCGTCGGAACTGGCGCGCGTATCGTCCACCGGGGAAGAGACGAACCTGACCGGCGACACGAAGCCTGCCGCAGCGACGCCGGCCGGAACGACACAAGAAGGAACAGTGGCGTCTGAATCCATTGCGATTCCGAACGCGACCGTCCCGGCGGTGGCGCAGGCGAGTCACAGCAGCGATTCCTCCAACGCGGTGTCAAACGATGGGAAGCGTGTGGCGCGCACGGGTCGCACACATCTGCCAGGCACGGCCAGCATGACGCCGACCATCGCCGCGATCGGGACCATCGCCCTGCTTGGTGGTATCGGCCTGTGGGGAGGACGACGTCGCGCCCGCGCGTGACGCCTAAAGCCGTACCTATCGCCTTTGAGCGTCGGGCGCGCCTCGCTGTCACGCCCGACGCCCATTCACGGCCATGACCAGACAACGCAGTCTGCTCGCAGGCGTGGCGGCGCTCTTCGGCTGTGCGTGTGTGACGATGCACGCGCAGTCGGCGCCGCCACTGTTTTCGACCGGCACCAACCTCGTGGTGCTGCACGTGACCGTCAAAGATCGGCGCGGTGCGTACCTCACTGCTCTGTCGAAAGACGCGTTCACGGTCTTCGAGTCGGGCCGACCACAGGTCATCAACTTCTTCAGCGATGAGGATGCACCGGTCACGGTCGGCTTGGTCGTCGACAACAGCGGCAGCATGCGGCCAAATCGGGACGGGGTGGTCGCTGCGGCTGCGGCATTCGCCGAATCCAGTAACCCGCAGGACGAACTGTTCGCGCTTGCATTCGACGAGGATGTGCGCGCCGCCTTGCCGGCGACGGCGCCGTTCACCAGCGACGTCCACACGCTCCGCGATGCTCTCACGCGGACGCTCAGCACGCGCGGACGAACCGCGCTGTTCGATGCGATCGTCGACGGCTTGCGATATCTGGATCACGGACGGCACGAACGTAAGGTGCTGATCGTGGTCAGCGACGGTGGGGACAATGCCAGTCATGCGACGTTAGCTGAAGTCATCGCGAAAGCGCAGCAATCGAACGCGCTGATCTACACGGTCGCCCTCGTCGATCCCATCGAACGTGAAACAAATCCCACGCTGCTCAAACAGGTGGCGGAGGCCAGTGGTGGCGAAGCATTCGCGCCTCGCGACATCCGCGATGTCGGCGATGTGCTTCAGCATGTCGCGCGTGACATCCGGCACACCTACACGATCGGCTACATCTCGGACGACCAGACACCCAATGGGACATTCAGAAAGGTGCGGCTGTCGGTGCGGCCGCCCGATGGTCGACGGGTCGTGCTGCGGACGCGCGCAGGGTATGTCGGCAGGACCTCCGGCGGCGGAGGGCGCTAATGAAAGACGGCGACACCCGGCTGCGACTCTGGGCAGCGCGCGGGCTGATCGGAACCGGTCTCGTCTGCCTCCTGTGGTGCGGCGTAGTCATCGGGCACGCTCACGCCTGGCAGCGAGAAAAGCGGGCCGTGGTGGATCGGCTGCGCCAGACGGCGTCCGCGGAACGTGTGGACGTGGGTGCGGCCATGCCAATCCGAGGCGGCGCGCCGCTCGGCGAGCTCGAGGTGCCGCGGCTCCATCTGTCCGCGGTCATCGTTGAGGGCGACGACGAAACCGCGTTGAAGGTCGCCGTCGGCCACTTGCCGGATACCCCATTTCCGTGGGAGACCGGCAACACGGCGATGGCGGCCCATCGAGACACGTTCTTTCGTCCCCTGAAAGACGTGAGGGTGGGCGACGTCGTCCGCGTCAGAACGCCACACGGGGAATTCGAGTACCGCGTGCGGAACATTCTCATCGTGAATCCGGATGACGTGTGGGTGCTCGATTCCGCGGAACATCCGACGTTGACGCTGATCACGTGTTATCCGTTCTGGTATGTCGGTCACGCGCCTCAGCGATTCGTCGTTCGAGCCGAACGGGAGACTTGAGCGACACGTCGTGCCTCGTCAGCATCGTCGCGAGGACGTAACGCCAGCGAGGTGCCGCCATGAACCATTACGTGCTCGGCGTCCTGAGAACGGCCGACGCGGATACGATTCATAGAGCCTTCCAAGCGCTAGGGCGTCGTTACCATCCCGACGCAGGTCCCGGTTCATCTCCGCAGAGATCGGGAAATCGTTGAAGCCTCGAGACGTTGAGCGATCCGGCGCGACGATGCCGATACGACGCCACCCTGGCGTCGCCGGGTCCAGTGTCTTCGTGATCGTGCCGGTTTCCCCGCCTGTGGCAGGATCGCTTGCCGGACCCTGGCGGGAGGCCGACCGCGCGTCCAGTCGATCTTCGTTTCGCACCGAATCGCTCAGCCCTCGGTGGACACCCAAAAGCGGCCACTGATCGACAGCTGAAAACCGGCCACCACGCGTAGCGGCCGAGACGTTGACGCCGGCAAGGAACCGCGGTTCCTTCGTCGGCATGAGCAACGTCTTGGGTGACAACAAACAGCAGCAAGTCTTGGCGTTGGGGCGACTGGGTTGGTCGCTGCGTCGGATCGAGCAGGCGACGACGGTCCGCCGCGAAACGGCGAGCGCCTATCTCAAGGCCGCCGGGGTCCCGGTCCGCGAGCGCGGCGGGCGACCTCGGATGTGGCCGCCAAAACCGGCCACCACGCCGCTGGAGGTGTCCACCGACCTCGGACCACCAAAAGCGGCCATTTCGGGGGAGGTGTCCACCGACTCTGGCGGGCCAAAACCGGCCACCAGGGCGGCGGTGTCCACGGACCTCACGGCGCCGCCGCGCCCGGGACGGGCCCCGAG
>JRHI01002716.1_pt1 | contig 11660 bp, 11 predicted proteins | sample 215371 | NCBI WGS metagenome assembly JRHI01 (sample SAMN02929681, study PRJNA255918) | sediment metagenome | biome: cave system; feature: Ice Cave; material: Sediment; isolation source: sediment from deep within a dark volcanic ice cave with no known source of... ... | reverse complement strand
CCATCCCGCAAGCACCACGGTGTGCCGCTCAAATAAGCCAGCAGGGTCCTGGGACAGGCTGGTGAACAGCACCGCAGGTAGCGACGTCACCCAGCTCACCGCTTGGGCGCGCATGCGGGGTCGGGTCGGTTACGAGTCGCTGTACCTGTTGGCGTTCCAGGCGAAAGAACTCGTCGGGGGTGCGCAGATCATGTACCGGCGAGTGCCCGGCCTCGGCGCCGTCGGCTACCTGCCCTATGGCCCGGTAATCTCCCCAGGCGCGGCTGATCGCCTCGGGATCTGCCGCGCGTTCGGCAGTGGTCTGGCGACCGTTGGCCGGTGTCGGTTGAGGATGCTTTTCGTTCAACCTCCCGAGGGTGCTGATGATCTGAGCCGCGAGCTGCTTCGCCGCGGGTTTCGCACCTCGACCGCCAGCATCGCACCTGCGGGTTCGATCCGGATTGATCTCACCGCTACCGAGGAGGAGATCCGTCGGCGTTTCGCTCGGCGGCTTCGCTCGTGGCCGAAAAAGTGGGTGGCACGAGGCGTTACCGTTCGCCTCGGGGATGGCCATGACGTTGCGCTGCTCGCGACATTGATGGCCCACTCGGCGCGACACCAGGATTATCAACCGCTACAGGTCGACTACCTGCGGGCGATGTATTCGGAACTGGCGGCAACGGGGCAGGCGGCGCTGTTCGTAGGCGAGGTGCACGGCGAGCCCGTCGCTGCGGACCTGGTGACCGTGTGCGGCGCGATGGTCCGGGGTCGGCTGGCCGGATTCGACCGCACCGGCGAGGCGGGTCGGCTCAGCGTTCCCGCCGCCATCAGATGGGAGATCATCCGGTGGGCGAAGGCCCGCGGGTACCGGTGGTATGACCTCGGAGGGCTACACGAACAGACGCTGCGAGAGTTGCTCAGCGGCGAGTGTCGGTACAGCGACAGCTGGGCGAGCTCCGATCAGGCCAAGGCCGCGTTCGGGGGTAGCCCATACCGGTATCCCAGCGCCGTCGAGATGATCAACCCGGCGCCGGTCAGGATCGCCTACGACCTGTCGCGACGATGGCCCGGTGGCCGCCGCCTCGTAGCCCGAGCGACCCGGCGGTTCCGCGGCTCCTCGCTCTAGGGTCGCGATCGACGGCCAGCAGGTGGAGCTACTCTCCGCACATACTGTCCGCCAAACGATCCGCGCGGCCTCCCCTAAGAACGGGACCTGCGACCGGCAAACGCATCGGCGAGAACTCCGCCGTTCGGTTGCTGGGCAACGATGGATTGGGCCAACGGAAAGGAAGCGCCCATGGGAAACCTCGCGCGACGTGGTCCACGGTGGATGCTGTGGGTGTGCGTGTCGCTGGGAGCGGCAGCGGCCGCCAATGAGCTCAGCGGCAAGCTGCTGCCGTTTCTGCAGCGGTCCTTCCTGCGCGTGCTGATCGGCGTGCGGCAGCTGCGCAGCGATTGGCAGGTGGGTGAGGGACGCGAGGAGGCACTCGCCGGATACGTTGCGTCGCACGCCCGGCGCGGTGACATCGCTGATGTCATTCGGGTGATCGATGACTTCTGCTACCACCACCGCTTCATGATGAACGTGGGGGATGAGAAGGGTGAGATTCTCGACGGGGTGATCCGGCGGGTGCGACCCCGGCGGCTCCTGGAGCTGGGTACCTACTGCGGTTACAGCGCTTTGCGAATGGTTCGCGTCATGCCGAGCGATGCCCGGCTTTACTCGATCGAATTGAGCCCGGACAACGCCCAGATCGCGCGGCGCATCTGGGACCACGCAGGCGTCGGTGACCGCGTGACGGTCGTCGTCGGCCATCTGGGCGATGATGGGTCGACGCTGGATCAGCTGCGTGCAGAGCACGGCTTCACTGACGGCGGACTGGACTTCGTCTTCGTCGACCACGACAAATCCGCCTACCTGCCCGATCTTCAACGCATCCTGAACCAGAACTGGCTGCACCTCGGATCTGTCGTTGTGGCCGACAACGTGAAGTTCCCGGGCGCGCCGCAGTATCGGTCGTACCTGAGGCAGCAGGACGGCAAGAGCTGGCGCACGACGGAGCATGAGACGCACGTGGAATACCAGTCGCTGATCACCGACCTCGTGCTCGAATCGGAATATCTAGGCAGCTGCTTCCCGAAGGGCGAAGACATCACAGGTTAGCGGGAAGGCACCCCACTGGGAGGCCCAGGAACGTTTGGCTCTTGTGACACACGGTCTTGCAGTTCTTCTCCGTGGTGCAGCACAGCGAGCATAGACGTGCCTCGTGGTAGGAGCAGTCAACCATGTCGGGCCGCTCGTAGGTCAGACCGCAGACCGCGCAGGCGAGGGTGGCGGTCGTGGGCGTGCCGGCGTGAACCGGGCCTCGGGTTGCAGGTCGGCGCGCTTGAGGTAGTACTTGCCCTTCGTGGCCAGCGCGATCAGCGGCGAGAACGACTTGGCACCGGGGCCGAACGCCTCGAAGTACGCCGCCCACGACACGCCGGTGGCCAGCAGGAACGAGCCGACCCCCACCGGGTTGAACGCGTACAGGTAGGCGCGCCGGAACTCCGGTTGTTTCGGCGAGATGCCCAGGAGGTATTTGTTAGTCGCGATATCGGCAGCCACACCGTGACCCACGCGATCGCGCAGTTCGCGTAGAAGCCCAGCAACGCGTTGAGCGAGGCGAACATGTTCGCCTCCATCAGCGTCAGCGCGAATGCGAGGTTGACGAACACGAAAACGGCCGTAAAACCCTGACTGTGTCCCTAGCTAGGACCGGTCGCGTTGTGGCGGTGGGGAGAGTAGGTCGAGTGCGGCGCGCAGGCTAGGGGGGTGGATCACTTGCTCAGGCAGTGGGCTGTGGTCCCAGCCGGGTCCGGCCGCGATCATGGTGATCCCGGTATCGGCGAGGGAGCGCAGCGCATCGGGGTCTGCGGTGTCGGTGGTGTGTGCCCAGAGCACGAGCGCGACGGGTGGTTGTGGGGCGCGGTGCAGAGCGTAGTGCAGCGCGGTGGTGGGGGCGGCGGCGCCGAGGGTGCGGGTGGGTACGGCGTGCTGGGCGAGAGCGGCGCGCAGTGCTTCGAGGGGCAGGGTGTGGTGTTCGCGGTCGGCGCAGGCCAGCAGTACGGGTGGCCCGGGTGGCCCGGGTGGCCCGGGTAGTACAGGTGGCACGGGAGCACGATGCAACGTCGTGGTGATGGCCCAGGACAGCAGGTGCTCCACATCGATGCACTGATCCGTGCCGTCTGGGGCGGATCGGCGGGTTAGCTCGGTCAAGGCGGGGCGGCAGAGCTCGTCCCAGGTGGCGACGACCCCGTCGGTGATGAGGTGGGTGCCCAAGCTGGACAGCACTGTGTCGATGTCGAGCCGGAATGCGGCGGTGAGCAGCTCGGCCGGCCTGGCAGGCGAGTTCGGTCTGGTTTCGAGTGCGCCAGGGTGGAGGTGGGTGAGGTGAGCGGCGGATTCGGTGCTCATACCGCCGGTGATGAGGTGCTGCATGCGCGCCAGGGCTGCGATGTCGGTGTCGGTGTAGCGGCGGTGGCGGCCGGCGTGATGGCCGGTGGGCCCGATGCCGTAACGGCGGTGCCAGCTGCGCAACGTTGAGGCCGGGACACCAAGCAGCCGGGCGACCGCACCCGCGGTCCACGACGCCCGACTCGAGCCGTGGCTCGGGTCGGGGCCGAGGGCCGGGCCTGCGCTCATGGCTTCATCGTCGCCGATCCGAGCGCGAAGATGAACCCGGGGCGCGTGCGTCGAGCGCGTGGTCGACGCCCGAGATTGCGGAGCCGCGGTGATCAGCCGTCCGGGCAGTGCACCTTGCCACGCCAAGCGCCGGTCTCGTCCCCGCCACGGGACTCGATGAACTCCTTGAACCGGCGCATATCCCCTTTGACACGCCGATCGAGGGTACCCAGCTTGTCTGCGGCATTCTCGGCGAATCCCTCAGGATCGATGTCCATCTGTGCGGTGACCCGGGTGGTGGTGTCATCGAGACGATGGAAAGTGATCGCCCCAGCGTGATCCGGGCCATCGTCGGAGCGCCACGCGACCCGCTCGTCGGGGTTCTGCTCGGTGATGGTGGCGTCGAACTCCCGGGTCACTCCGGCGATGCTGGTCACCCAGTGGGTGTGGGTGTCATCGATCTGGCGTATCTCGTCCACGCCCTCCATGAACTGCGGGAAGGACTCGAACTGTGTCCACTGGTTGTACGCGGTGGACACCTCCACCGCGACGTCGACGGATTCGGTGATGGTGCTCATGTGACTCTCCTCGAGGTGATGATGGTCTTCTTCGTGCGCGCGCGGAGCGCTGGCGACTCGGACGCCGAGGTGCGCATCGTCATCTCCGAATCGGGTGGTCATTGCTGGGGCGCCATGGTGCTGAGGTACCCGCTGAATCGATGACAAAACGATGCACATGAACCTTCTGGTGGCTACAGTACGAACTAGTCCGATGCGGTTAGGCAGCCAGCCGCCGTGGTGGTGGTGAGCCTGTTGGGGCGTTGGGAGGGCGAAAAATGAGGAGCGAGCCGTTGCGCGTGTACTGCGAACAGATCGACGACCAGATCGTCGTGCACGCCGTCGGGGAAGTCGACCTCACCACCGCCCCGCTGCTGGATCAGGCACTGAGCCAGGCAACAGCCGCGCCCGCGGCACGATGGGTTGTGGTGAACCTGACGAAGGTCGACTTCTTCGGCGCCGTCGGACTGACAGTGCTGCTCACCGCAACCAGCCACGGCCACGCCACCGGCGTCCCGGTCGTCGTGGTGACCCACCCCGGCCAGCCAGCACATCGGACGATCACCATCACCGAGCTGCACCACAAACTAGCGCTGATCAATTCCCTCGACCACGCCCTCAGCGACAGCCGATAGCTGCACGCTCCCGGCCTTGAATCCGGGCGCTTCAGTGTCACCGCGGTCACCGCGGGAGGAGGCGAGTGAGCCCTTTGGTCACTGACTGGGCACGAGAGTCGGTGACCGCGGCGCGTGCGGTGTCGTCTGCGCGTGCGGCTTTCGGGTCGGGCCAGGTGTTGCTCGTCGACTAGGGCTCGTACCTGCTGCCGTCGAGCACATCCCCCGAGCGGAGTCGGCCGCGGCAAGGGTGAGTGTCTGTTCCTGCACTGAGGTTGGGTTTAGCCGTTGTAAGTAGGTGCTCGAGCGCACTTACCCAGGTTTCCACGATGGAGTGGTCATCAACCTTGCCCCGCGCGGTGCCCAGCAGGTTGGGTAGTAGTCGTGCGGAGATCAGGGCGCCGAGCCCGATCGTCGCGATGGCATCGGCCTGTTGGGTGGATACAACGGACCCAGATCGGTCGATGATCCACTCAGCGAACTCGCGGTAGGTCAGGTCGACGACTTGGACGACGGCGTCGGTGAGGATCCTTGGTCCGTGCCGAGCCTCGCTGGCGAGCAGCCGCAGCAGTTGGGCTTCCTGGTCGAGCTCGGCAAGGACATATCGAGCGGCGAGGGTGAGTTCGGTGTGCAGATCACCGAGGTCGGCGAACAGTCGGCGAATGTCACGTAGGGCGGCCAGGCGGCTCAGCTGCCGTTGCACTCCGGCGGTCAGGAGTGCTTCCTTGGACGGGAAATGGTGGTAGATGCCGCCGGCGCCGGGGCTCAGGCCGGCGGCTTCTTCGATCCTGGTGATGCTGGTACCACGGTAGCCATGCTCGCTGAACAGCTCCATCGCCGCGTCGATGATGCGATCCCGGGTCGCCGCGGTTGACAGATCGCCCATGGCACCAAAGTATTTACTTAGACACGTCAAGCGTCAACTGAGGAGCGGCGATGACCGCGCATGGTCGAAATCGGCTGAGCCGCACGGTTCCCCTGGCCGGGCTGGCTGGCCGAACCGCCGGTGAGGCGGTGGTCGCCGCCCTGCGCAAGCGGTTGACCGGCGAGGACAGCGCCGAGTTCCACGAACGGACCAGTGAGCGTTACGCCGCGATGCTGGGCCACTCGAAGGGTGTGCTGATGAAGGCGGGGCAGGTGCTGTCCTTCGTCGCGCTCGGGTCGCTGGTCCCCCCGGAGCGGCAGCGCGTTTACCAGGCGGCGATGGCCCGGCTACAAGCCGACGCCCCGCCGATGGCCCCCGAACTGGCCGCGGCGGTGGTGGAGGCTGAGCTGGGCGCGTCCCCGGAGGACGTCTTCGCGGAGTTCGACCCGCATGCGTTCGCGGCGGCGTCGATCGGGCAGGTCCACGCGGCACGGCTGGCCGACGGTCGGCGGGTGGCGGTCAAGGTGCAGTATCCCGGGGTAGATCAGGCCATCCGAGCGGATCTGGACAACACCGAGCTGTTGGCCACCTTCCTGCAGCTGGTCGGGGCGATAATGCCCGGCGCCAACCGGCTCGATGTGCGCGCGGTGGCCCGTGAAGTGGCGGCCCGGATCGGTGAGGAGATCGACTATCGCATCGAGGCCGTCCACCAGACCGACTTCGCTGACGCGTACCGAGATCATCCGTTTATCCGCATCCCCGAGGTGGTGCCGCAGCTGTCGACGCGCCGGGTGCTCACCATGGATCTTGTGGACGGCATGCGCTGGTCGCAGGCGCTGCAGGCGGATCAACAGTTGCGGAACCGGTGGGGCGAGGTGATCTACCGGTTCGCTCTGGGCAGCCTGCGAATGGTGCGCATGTTCCATGCCGACCCCCATCCGGGCAACTACCTGTTCCACGATGACGGTTCGGTGACGTTCCTGGATTTCGGTTGCGTCAACCGATTCTCCACACAACAGGTCACGTTGATGCAACGGGTCGTCGCCGCCGCGGTCGCCGACGACGCCGCGGCTTTGTGGGACGCGTTCGTCGAGATCGGCTTCCTGACCGCCTCCGATGCACCCACGCCGGCGGAACTGCTCGAGTGGTACCGCGACAAGCTGCAACCACTCCTAGCCGAGCAGCCCTTCACCTACACGTCGGCCTACGCCGCGTCCATGGTGCAGGGCATCTTCGCCCGCCAGGGCGCGGCCGGGTCGGTGATGAGCCGCTTCGAGCTCCCCCGCGAATACGTGTTCCTCAGCCGCATCGATCTCGGGCTCACCGCCTTGCTGGCCGAGCTGGAAGCCACCGGTCCGTGGGCGGCGATCCGCAGCGAATGGGACGAGGACGGGCCTCCCGCCACCGAGATCGGCGAGCTCGACGTCGAACATTGGGCGCGGCGGGGGCTGGAGACCGTGGAGCCGTGATGATCCCCACCGTTGATCCGTATCCGGCCTATCGCGCGCTGCGTGAACAGCACCCGGTGTACTGGGACAGCGACCTGGACGCGTTCCTGGTCAGCTCCTACGCCGAGGCGAGCGCCGTGCTGCGCGGTCCGGGGTGGAGCAGCGACCCGAACCGCAACCCCGCGCTGGCCGCACGGTTCGATCGCGCCGAAGTCGGAAACCAAGCGCTGCGCACGACCCTGCTGACGATGGACCCGCCTGACCACACCCGGCTGCGGCGGCTGCTCGCCCCGCCGTTCACGCCCCGGGCCATCGACGGGCTGCACCCCCGGATCACCGCGGTGGTCAAGGCCGCCCTTGCCGATTTCGGCACGGCCGGTGAGGTCGACGTCATCGCCGACATCGGCTACCCGATCCCACTCGCCGTGATGTGCGAGCTGCTCGACGTCGACATCGAGGGCGCGCAGCTATTGCGTACCGAAACCCCCAAGCTGGTGGGGATACTCGAGTTCGACCCTGACGAGGAGGCGGTCCTCGCGGCCGAGGAGGCCACCGCCAGCCTCGCGCTTCATCTACTGCCCATCCTCGGCGACCGCCGTCAGCGGCCCGGCGAGGACCTGGCCAGTCAGCTGCTGCGCCTCAGAGACGACAGCGACGAACCCGGAGGCGACGCACTGGACGGCGACGCACTGGGACATGACGCACTGGGACTCGACGAAGTGCTCGCCACCTGCATCCTGTTGCTCACCGCTGGGCACGAAACCACCGCCAACCTGATCGGCAACGGCGTGCTCACCCTGATGGAACACCCCGACCAGCTCCGTCTTCTTCAGGGTGATCCCGCGCTGATCGAGCTGGCGATCGAGGAGATACTCCGGTTCGAGTGCCCCGTCAAGATCGTCGGCCGTACCAGCCTCATCGACCGGCAACTAGGAGGGCAGACCATCCGCGCCGGCCAGCGCATGCTCGTTCTGCTCGGCGCAGCGAACCGGGATCCGGGGCAGTTCCGCGACCCCGAGTGCTTCGACATCACCCGAGATCCCGCTCCGCATCTCGCTTTCGGTGGGGGACCGCACTTCTGCCTCGGAGCTGCGCTGTCTCGCGCGGAGGCCCAGGAGACCCTGCGGCAGCTGCTGCCGCTACTGACCGAGTGGCGACTCGCACCCGGAGCGCCCGCATGGCGAGTCTCCGACACTTTCCGCGCACTCGAAAAACTCCACCTCGTCAGCGCCTAGGCCGGGGCGATCCTTGGCGAGAGCGGGGCGACCAGGCCAGTGTGGCTCAGCGACTTGCCGGTGGTCTCCGGGGCGAGCAGCTGGGACACACCGGCGCCGATCACGCACATCGCCGCCCCGGTCACCATGCACCACGGCAGGCCGATGGTCTCGATCCCGATCGGGAGTAGGAACGTGCCCGCCGCGGCCCCGATCCGGCTGAACGCGCTGGCGATGCCCACTCCGGTCGCCCGCACATCGGTGGGGAACACCTCGATCGGATACACGGCGGTGAGGTTGCCGGCCAGGGCGTTGAAGAACGCGAAGACCGCGAAGGCACCGACCAGCGCCATCGGCGGCGCACCGGCCCACAGCCCGATTACCAGCAACGCCACCGCCATGATCCAGAACGGACCGATCAGCTGCTTGCGGCGTCCGATCAGCTCGATCGTCAGCATGCCGACGATCGCCCCGATGAACGCGATGCCGTTGGCGAAGATCGTGCCGGCCATCTCGTTGAGCTTCAGCGACTCGAACACCTTCGGGGCGAACGTGAAAATCGCGAAGTACGGCGTAACCACACAGATGTAGAAGGTGCAGACGAAGAAGGTGCGCGAGCGCATCCCCGGGGCGAACAGCTGCCGCCACCCGGCCTCGTTCCTGGTGTCCGAGCCATAGTCGGCCTCGGCCATGTGCTCCTCGCCACCGAGATAGCGGTCGATGATCGCACGGGCATCGGCAGTGCGCCCGTGCAGCATCAGCCAGCGCGGCGACTCGGGCAGCCCGATACGCAGCCCCAGCACGACCAGCGCCGGGATCGCGCTGGTGGCCAGTGTCCAGCGCCAGCTCCAGCCGAGGCCGTCCAGCAGGCCATAGGCGGCCACCACCGAAACCAGATAGCCGCCGTACCAGAAGACGAGCATGTAGGACACCCGGCGGCCACGTCCGTGCGCCGGCACGAACTCCGAGAGCATCGACGAACCGATGGAATACTCGGCCCCGATGGCGACACCCAGCAGCAGCCGCACGACAAGCAACTGCCACCCGTCGGCGACGAACGCCTGCAGCACGCCGAGGACGACGAACAGGCAGATGTCGAGCAGAAATAGCTGCTTGCGGCCGAACCGGTCGGTGAGGAAACCGCCGATCGGCGCACCGAAGAAGATGCCGATCAGCGACGACGCCCCGATCAGGCCAGCCCACACCGCCGAGATCCCGAGCTCCTTCGACAACGGCACCAGCACCACACTGAGCACCCCAAGATCGAATCCGTCGAGGCCCTCTCCCCACGCCGTGGCCAGCGTCAACCGCCGCAGAAAGCTCTTGTCGCCGAACTCCTTCGTGGCCTGCGCCATCTCGCACCCACCCTCGCCCCGGCCGTCACGGTTCTCAGCAAAGTTAATCACCACGCCGGGCCGCCGCGGCAGGAAGCGCGCCGGTCGGGCCGGCGACCCCTCGCCCCGTGAGGAACGAACCCGCGCCGCGAGGACATCATCACCGGCACCCGGTACGGGACGGGCAAGGGCGCGCCCGACAGGAGCTCATCGAGCACCTGTAAATACGCCGTCGCCCGATCGTTGGTCGCCTCCGTCGGTCGCGGAGCCTGCTCAAACGCGTGGCGCCGGACAAGGCGGCTCTGGTATCGAGTCCGCCCCAGCATTGGCGGCCCTGGGTGCGGCCATCGTCATCGGCGGCTCACCGCCGCCGGACATTGCGCTCAAACCGGCAACGCTCGCTCCCACCCGGGTGGCCTGAGCCGGGCGGAACAAGCCGACGTGCCCGCCGCCGAAGCCCAAATAACTAGAACATAGTCGTGCGCGCCGACCCGCCCCACCGATGATCGGCAAACTCGACACCGTCAGGGGCGCGTTGTTACCGAGATCCCGCTTCGGCATGCGCACCCAACCCGGAGCCCACCAGGCCTTGCTGGGTGCGCATCGGATCTGCTGGTGCGGCGGATCCGGGACCGCCCAGCTCTCGAAGCTGTGCGTCCAGGTAGATCTTCAAACGGGTCCGGTACCCGCGCTCGAAGGTGCGCAGTTCGTCGATCTTGTTCTCCAGGATGCCCTTCTCCTGGCACAGTCCAGCAATGATCTCGGTGTGCTGGCGCGCCGTGTCACGCTCCCACGACGCAACCTTGTCCCGGGACTGTCGCTCCAGAGTCTCCGCTTTGGTCCGGGCATCATTGAGCATGGTCTCAGACCGGGTCCTGGCCTCGTTGACCATGCCCTCGGCCTTCGCTCTCGCCTCGGAGAGCAACTGCTCGGACTTGGTTCGGGCCTCGCCCAACATCCTATCCGCTTCGGCCTTGGCCTCACCGGTCAACCGGTCCGCCATCTCCTGGGCCAAGCCCAACACCCTCGCAGCGTGGACGTTGTAATCACCACCCGCCGAGGTCTGCCCCCTCAACGGCGGCGGCAATGGCGGGCCAAGCGACTTCGCAGGACTAAGGTCACCTCCGGTGTCGACCGGCGCAACGAGCTGCTGATGCTCGAGCGACTCAACCCGATTGCGGAGATCAACGTTCTCCTCGATCAACCGAGCCAGCTCGGCCTCAACCAGATCGAGAAAGGCGTCGACCTCGTCCTCGTCGTAGCCCCGCTTGCCCAGCGGCGGCTTACTGAACGCGACGTTGGCAACGTCAGCGGGCATCAACGGCATCGGATCACCTCACGCACTCCTCACCTGGCGGCTGGCCCGGAGTATCGGCCTAGCCTCTCAACCCTTGAACCCGACGGCCGCTACGGTCTCGGATCCACCACGAGCCCAGCGGTAGGAACACCACGAGCAACGGCACCCTATGGACAACCCAGCTCCGTCTCCGACGCCGCAGAAGCCTGTCCACTGGGGTGAACGTGCGCTGCCTCATCCTCATGCGGAGGACGAGTCACCGGTGTCATGATCGACATCGAACCACCGGAACTGAGCATCTGCCAGCGTCACAGTGCGAAGTTCAGTGTGCTGTACCGGTCGTGGTCCACCCCCCTCTCCCCAGTGCGCAACGTGATCACCGGCTGCTGCGCCCTGGGCTGCGGGGTTATGGCTGGCGCCGGGCAGCGCCCGGGAGCTGCTGGCGGCGTGTGCTGGTGCTTGCCGCACGTGAGCTGCCAGCGAAAGGGCTGCTCGCGGTCCCCACACCGCGACCGCGCGTCCCCCGTCACCTGCGGGCTGAACCGCCGAGTACGTCTCCAGGAGATGGTGCCTGTTCCCCTCTAGGCCAGTGCTTGGACCTGGTGGTCCGAACACCGCGGTCGGACCCGGCGCGACGACCAGCACGTGGTGTCTGCCGCGGCGACCGATCACCTGCGGGTCAGCCTCA
>JRHI01002714.1_pt1 | contig 11675 bp, 12 predicted proteins | sample 215371 | NCBI WGS metagenome assembly JRHI01 (sample SAMN02929681, study PRJNA255918) | sediment metagenome | biome: cave system; feature: Ice Cave; material: Sediment; isolation source: sediment from deep within a dark volcanic ice cave with no known source of... ... | reverse complement strand
CATCTACCCCGTGCCGCGCCCCCACCCCCAGCTCGTCACCAACGTCATGTGGGCCTTCGACGACTTCACCACCACGAACGGCGCGACCCGCCTCTACCCCGGCAGCCACCGCACCGTCGAGCAGCCCGACCCGGCCGCGCCGCGCGTCCACGCCGAGATGCCCGCCGGGTCCGTCATGCTCTACGTCGGGTCGCTCTGGCACGGCGGCGGCGCCAACCGCACCGACACCTCGAGGCTCGGCGTCGCGATCGAATACGCCGCCAGCTGGCTCCGCCCCCAGGAGACCCAGCTCCTCGCCGTCCCACCCGACCTGGCCCGCACGCTCCCGAAACGGCTCCGGGAGCTGCTCGGCTACAACATCTACCCCCCGTTCCTTGGCTACGTCGACGGCCGCCACCCCGAGCGGCTCCTCGAGTCACCAGACGCCGAGGCGCCGCCGCCGTGACCGACGCCGGGTGTGCCTAGTCGGGCATCTGGTCCCCGCCGCGGTGGATCCACTGCCAGCCCTGCCCGGCCTGAACCCCCTGGGCGAGGATCGCCGCCTGCGCGAACGACACCAGCTCCTCGGGCGGGGTGCCCTTCGGGAACTCGATCCGGTAGGCGCTCGCCGTCGATTGACCATTGGGCGAGCTCACCTGGGCCTGCGCCAACGCTGACGGCACCGTGTCGGGCGGGGTCCCTTGGCGGGGGATGATCCATACCGGGATCTCGCCGTGCTTCGCCGCGCCGATCGCCACCCGAGGGATCGAGGCGAGGTCCATGCGGTTGGCGGCCTTGATGCGCGCCAGGCCGAGGTACTGCGGGCCGCTCTGGAGGTCCGTCGGTCGGATTTCCATCCCGCCGCTGCCCAGCTTCTTCTTGAGGATCTTGTTGCCGAGATACGCGATCGCCTCGGAAGGATCGTCGTAGTACACGCCGTCGTTCGCCACGGTTCCTCCTCGGATCCGGATCGGTCGCCGTATTCAACCGTGCAAGGCCGGCGCGAACCAGTAGACGAACCCGATCTGGGCCAGATGACCGCAGGATCAGGTCGACGGGTCGCGGTCCGTGCGTTCGTCAGCGAGGCGCTGCGACACCCGCAGGCCGGCGACGGCCGTCACGGCGGCGACAACACCGACCAGCCGCGCACGGAACGGGAGCTTCGGCGTCGCGAGGAGCACGACCGCGTCGAGACCGTCGACGAGGGCGCCCATGCTCACCCATTCGGCGTCCTGGGTGCGCTCCTTCACACTGGTGAGCGCGCCGACCCCCAACGCCACGTCCCGAGCCCCCGCGAGACGCACCCCGACACGGGCTTCCCGGCTCCGCGCACCCCACGCCAGTCGCCCCGACAGGCCGGCGCTCAACAGCAACCCGGCGCCGACGCCGACGCGCGCCCGGGCCAGCACGACTGCGACGCGACGATGGTCGGCGAGCAGCCCTCGCCATCCCGACTGGGCTCCCACCTCGTTGGCCATGCGTCGCATCCTGGCACCCCGGCCCCTCCTGGTCCCGGCGTGCCTGGCCGGGCGGCATCGTTTAGAACGGGTCGCGTGCAGCGACCGGGCCCGATGCTTCTCGGACGTCGCCCGGTCCCCACCCACCCCGAAACCCGCGCCCGTCGCCGGTCCTCGCCGTGACGCGGCTCGCGGTGAACGATGACGAGCTCGTGACCTGCGTCGCGTGCGGGTTGTGTCTCCCGCACTGCCCCACGTACCGGGTCACCGGGGACGAGTCGGCGTCGCCGCGTGGCCGCATCGCCGCCATGCGCGCCGTGCACGCCGGCACCGCGCCCCTCGACGCCGAGTTCAGCCGCTACATGGCGGAATGCGTCCAATGCCGGGCCTGCGAGGCGGCGTGCCCGTCGTCCGTCGCGTTCGGACATCTGATGGAAGGCGCCCGCGAGACACTCGCCGTCGAGACGTCCGCCGTGCCGCGATGGCAGCGCCTCGGCTACGCGCTCCTCGGTCACCACCGTGTCCTCGTCGGCTTGTCGCGACTCCTCGCGGTCGCCCAACGGGCCCGCCTGGTGCCGAAGCGGCTCGGCGTCCCGCGCGTCCCGTTGCGAGCGTCGCCGCTCCACGCCACCGGCGACGACGTCTGGCTCTTCACCGGATGTGTCATGGACGCGTGGCAGCGCGATGTCCACGCGGCCGTGATCCGGGTCCTCGGCGCCGCCGGCGTCGGCGTCGCGCTCCCTGACCCGCGCCGAGCCCCGTGTTGCGGGGCGTTGCACGTCCATGCCGGTCTCCACGACCGCGCCCAGGCCTTCGCCCGTCGCGTCATCGCCGCGTTCCCCGGCGACGCCGCCATCCTTGTCGACTCGGCTGGTTGCGGCGCGGCGCTCCAGGACTACGGGCGCCTTCTCGGGACCGACGACGCCCGGGCCTTCTCGCGCCGCGTGGTGGACGTGCACCAGTGGCTCGCCGACCGTCTGGACCGGCTCCCTGCCGTCGCGGCCGCCCCCGTCCCGGCCGCCGTCGCCGTGCACGACCCCTGCCACCTGCGTCACGTCCAGAAGACGCACCTGCCGGTCCGGGCGATCCTGGGCCGCTACGTCCCCGTCGTCGACCTCGACGACGACGGTCTGTGCTGCGGCGCCGGTGGTGCGTACGCGGCGTTGCAACCCGAGCTCGCCACCGCCGTCCGCGACCGCAAGCTGGACGCCATCGCCCGCACCGGTGCGCCGGTGGTCGCCAGCGCGAACCCCGGCTGCACCTGGTTCCTCGCCGCCGCCGGCGTCGACATCCGCCACCCGCTCGAGATCGTCGACGCCGCGCTCTTCGGACCGTCCCGTCGACCATGATGCGACACCACGACCCGTTCCGCCTCGGAGCCCGACGGCCCCGACCCGGAGGCCAGCGATGACCGACATCAGCCTCGACGGCAAGACCGCGCTCGTCACCGGCGCCTCGCGGGGAATCGGCGCCGCGATCGCCGCCTCGTACGCGGCGGCCGGCGCGAACGTCATGCTGTCCTCCCGGAAAGCCGAGGCCCTCGACGAGCTCGCGGCGATGATCCCCAGCGCGAACGTCGCGACGTTCGCCGCCAACGCCGGTGAATCGGACCAAGCCGACGCGTGCGTGCAGGCCACCGTCGAACGGTTCGGTGCCGTGGACATCCTCGTCAACAACGCAGCGACCAACCCCTACATGGGGCCCAGCATCGACATCGACCTCGGGCGGTACGACAAGACGTTCCAAGTGAACCTGCGCGGGCCGCTGGTCTGGACCCAAGCCGCCTGGCAGGCCTCGATGCGTGACCGCGGCGGCGTTGTGATCAACGTCGCCTCGATCGGCGGTATCCGCGGCGAAGCCGGGATCGGGATCTACAACACGACCAAGGCCGGTCTCATACACCTCACCAAGACCCTGGCCGCCGATCTCGCTCCCGGCGTGCGCGTCAACGCCCTCGCCCCCGGTCTCGTCAAGACGGACTTCGCCCGTGCCCTCTGGGAACCGAACGAGAGCGCGGTGGCCGTGACCGTCCCGCTCCGACGGCTCGGAGAACCCGAGGACATCGCCCATGCCGCGCTCTTCCTCGCCAGTGACCTGGCGTCATGGATCACCGGCCACACCCTCGTCGTCGACGGCGGCGCGCTCATCCGCCCCAGCTTCGGTTGACGACCACTCCAACCCGTCCCACCCATTTCCTCGGGGCATCACGCAACGCGTTGACCCGTCACGCGTCGACGACCTACATTCCCGCGTCAGCGAACGGGAGGAGTTGCACGTGAAACCGGCGCCGTTCGACTATCACGCGCCGGACACGATCAGCGACGTCGTCGCGCTCCTCGCCGAACACGGCGACGACATCAAACCCCTCGCCGGCGGTCAGAGCCTCGTGCCGATGCTCGCGCTCCGCCTGACCCGCTTCGACCACCTCGTCGATCTCAACCGTGTCGCCGAACTCGCAGGCGTCAGCTCCAGCAACGGCACCCTGACCGTCGGCGCCACCACCCGCCAAGCGACGATCGAACGCGACGCGCTCACCCCGGCGGTCCCGCTCCTCGCCCGCGCCGCCCCCCTCATCGGGCACTTTCAGATCCGCAACCGCGGCACGGTCGGCGGCTCCCTCGCCCACGCCGACCCGGCCGCCGAGCTCCCTGCCGTCGCACTCGCCCTCGACGCCCAGATGGAGATCGCCACCACCGCGGGACGACACACCGTCCCCGCGTCCGAGTTCTTCGTCGGCACCTGGACCACGAGCCTCGAAGCCCATGAGCTCCTCGCCGCCATCCACTTCCCCGTCTGGGACGGCGCCTGCGGGTTCACGATCGACGAGGTGACCCGCCGAGTCGGCGACTTCGCGCTCACCGGCGTCGCCGCCGGCCTCCAGCTCGACCCCACCAGCGCCGTCCAGCGCGCCGCCATCGCCCTGTTCGGCATGGGTAGCACCCCGGTGCGGGCCTCCGCCGCCGAGGCCGCGCTCATCGGTTTGCACGACGAAACCCGAAGCGACCTGGAGGAGATCGCACAGCTCGCAGTCCGCGACCTCGAGCCGCCCGCCGACGTCCACGCGTCAAGCCGGTATCGCCGAACGGTCGGAGCCCACCTGGTCGAGCGCAGCCTCGCTCGAGCCCTCGCGGAGGCACGCGGTGCCTGAGCTCCCCATCTCGATGACCGTGAACGGCAGCCAGCACCGCGCCACGGTCGAGCCCCGAAAGACGCTCGCCGACTTCCTGCGCGAAGACTGTGTGCTGACCGGCACGCACCTCGGGTGCGAGCACGGCGTCTGCGGTGCGTGCACCGTCATCGTCGACGGTGACGCCGTCCGGTCCTGCCTGATGTTCGCCGTGCAGGCCGACGGGGCGACCGTCACCACCGTCGAAGGTCTCGCGCCACCCGGCGAGCTCAGCGCGGTGCAAGAAGCATTCCGCGAAGAGCACGGCCTGCAATGTGGATTCTGCACTCCCGGATTCGTGATCTCCGTCCACGCCTTCCTCGCCGAGCATGCGCACCCCACGCGGGACGAAATCCTCGAAGGGCTCTCCGGCAACCTCTGCCGCTGCACCGGCTACCAAGGGATCGTCCGCGCCGTCGAGCGTGCCGCCCACTCGATCAGTTCCAGCTCGTAACCAGCGCCCGAGACGGCCCCACCTCGGCCAGACCAGCTCCCAGCGCTCTGGCCTCCGCGGCGCGCCCCTTGACCTCACGTTCGTCACGGTTCCCCGCCTTCGGCGTCCCGTCTTCGAGCATCACCCGAGGACCGCCGTCGTCCAGCATCACATCAGCCCCGCCGAACACCAGATGTGCGACACCGACACCCGCATGCGATGACCAGCCGGGCGCTCACGTTCATCCCTTTAACCTGGGAACAGGGGACCGATACCGGCACGCGAATGAGATGACCGTCCTTGGTCACTACAGCTAGCGCTGATCCCCGGTCGCAAGACCTCGAGTTCCCCTCTCGGCGTTAGCTCGCAGCGGGCCTCGAGCGGTCGGGTCTTCGCCATAGCGCATATACGTGACTCAGGGTCCAACGGAAAGGCGCCGTCGCGCGCCAGAACTGTGATCCCTCGATCTCGACACGGGCTTCCCGTGCGTTGACAGCTTCGCTACGGGTCTGCTCCAACACGAGTTCAAGTCGAGCCAATTGCTTACGCACCTTCTCGAGCTCGACGACTCCGTAACGAGCGCGAATGCGATCAGCCTCGTTTTGCTGCTGTTCGGCGTTTTGCCAGGACAATGATCCTTCGTGCCGCGTGTAACGCGCTAATACCCGATCAACCACCTTGGGAGGCCAACGATCGGCAAGGCGAATCCAATAGTCATAGTCGGAGGCCAACGGTACAGACTCGTCCATGAGCCCGATCGCCAAGGTTGCTTCGGATCGCCAAAACACGCTGGGTGTCCATATCGGATTCTGCATCTTGAGCCGCCGGACATCCCAGGGTTCGTCTTCCAAGATCCGGGTTGTGCCTTCAACGCGATCGACATATTCAACCCCGCCCCGCAACCACATAGCACTTCCAATATTCGCGTCGACGTAGCTCAATGCTCCGGCTACAAGGGGATCATCGTCGTTCGCCCAGTTGAAGATCTGGCCTGATGCATGCAACATCGCCGTGTTCAAAGCATGCGTGACGTTGCGATCTGGACCACGGAGATGGGTAATTCGATCGTCGCGTGGAATGCCCCGGCTTGCATCGCCAGCATCTTTGATAATCAGTTCCCAGGATTCGAAGTCTTGCGACCGAATTGCCTCGATCGCTTCAGCCAACTTCTCGGGCCTGTCCTTCGTTGGCATGAGCAAGCTGAAGCGGGGTTGGTCTGCTCCCGCACGACGGTCCGAAACCGCTGGGCCCAGTACCTCGGACAAGGCCCAGACCGTAATCTCACTGCTGAGGGCCACTCAGATCGAGATCGAGATGGGGCGCTGGGCACGCTGATCTACGCGGATGCCTTCCCGCTGAGCACATCAGGTCAGGTGCCCGCGCCCGCGGTCGCCGAGTCGGTTGAGCCAGCCGAGCGGCTCGTCGCTGTCTTCCTCGAGTTCGCTGGAGCGGGCGAGGGCCAACACCCCGAGGAACATCCCGATCAGGGCGAGCACGATCGCCAGCTGATACACGACGCTCCGAGTGTGGACGCGCTCGTCCAGGAGGCCGATTCCGATCGCCGCCGCCACGACGGGTTCCGCGACCTCCAGCGCCGCGACCGATGCCGAGAGCGAGCCCGCCTGGAACGAGCTCTGGGCCAGGACGAGCCCGCCGAGCGTGGTCACGGCCAGCGCGTACGGCTCCCAATGCTGCAAGATCGGGAGCACGCCCTGACCGAGGAGATGCACAAACGTTTTCGTCAACGCGGCGCTGACGCCGAAGCTGATGCCGGCGCCTAACCCGAACAGGAGGGCCCGGCGCGGGCCCATGACTCGCCGGCCACTGAGGACGCAGACCAGGACGGTGGCGGTGATCACCGGACCGGCGATCACCCACCGTCCGAGCGGAGCTTGTGATCGTCCACCGTGAGGGGACACGACGAGGAGGAACACCGCGAGTCCCGCCATCAAGACCGTCGCGGCGAGCAGGTCGCGTCGACGCAACGGGCGACCGGTGATCGCGGCTCGCAGGAGGAGCGCGAAGAGCAGACCGGTGACGAGCAGGGGCTGCACGAAGACGAGGGATCCGAAGCCGAGGGCTGCGGCGTGGCAGACGTATCCGCTGACGTCGGCACCGAAGCCGACCAGCCACAGCGGCCGCTGCGCCAAGCGGACGATGAGGCCCGGCCGAAGCGACTGATCGTCGGGCTGCTGTTCGGCCTCGCGCTGCTCGAGCACGTTGCTGAGCGCGAACATGAACGCGGCGGCCAACGCGAGCACGAAGGCCGCGGCGGCCCGGCCGGAGACAACCCCCAGGATCTCGTTCCGCCACAGAGCTCGACCACGGGCGATCGGGGCGGGCAGCCACGCGACGGTCCGCGACAGGCCGCCCGATGCGACGACCACCGTGGTCATGGCGCCCTCCGTCAGCTGGTGAACTGCAAGAACTGCCGCGGGACGGGAGCGGCGTGGGCGACCAGCCTGTCCAGCGGCCCCGGGGGCCTCCGCCAATCGCCGTCGGCGGCCGAGCTCAACGGCTCAGCCGCGAATTCTACGCGGCGCGACTGGAGAGGAGAAGCGGAACGGTGACGGGCGAGGGTTCGTGCGGGCGTCCGCGCAACCCGGGGATGCAGACCAATCCGACCGCAGCAGGGAGCAAGGTGCTGACGCAGCGGTAGACGAGCACGGCGGCCACCGCGGTGCCGAACGCAACCCCGAAGCTCTGCAAGACCAGCGGCATGGCCGTCTCGACCAGCCCGAACCCCGCGGGCACGAACGGGACGAGCGTGGCGAGCACGCCGACGGTGTACGCGAGCAGGACGACATCGAACGGCACCGCGATCCCGAGGGCCGCGAACGCGCAGTAGCAACAGCACACATCGGCGAGCCACGCCGCGACCGACAGCACGAGCAGATACCCGCGATTCGCTCTGGAACCCAGGACCGCATTCGTCTCGGTGAACCACGACGCACCCGTGGCGCGTCGTGCCGCGACCGAACGGCGCGGCCGCCACACGCACAGCGCACCCGCGGCGACGGCAATCCATTCGGCGGTCTGTTGCCGCCGCGCGAGCCGGTTCAGAAGCCACAGTCCGAACAGGGTCCCGACCGCCGCCGCGAGGAGCGGCACCGCGCTGCCGGCCGGGAGGTCGGCGAGCGAGGCGGCCGCGAACACGTTGACGGCAGCCAGGGCCGCCATCGCTCCCGCGCTCATCAGCTCGGCAACGCCGAGCGTCACCGCCACTCGGCGCGTCGACATCCCGCGGCGGCGCAGTTCGGCGCCGGTGATCGCCATGCCCTCCGCAGGCGACGCCGGGGTGACACAACCGAAGCCGCAGAGGATCAGCGCGAGCCGACAGGCCGTCCCGGTCGGCAGGTCCACGCCCGGGCCGATCACCCGCCGGAGCTGAACCGCGAGCAAGAGGTAGGCCGCGACCTCGGCCGCGAGGGCCGCGACCAGCCAGCCGGGGTTTGCCCGCTCGATGGCCCCCACCCCTTCGGCGAGGCCGTCGAAGACCGACACGCCCACGTACGTGACCAGACCCACGAGCACCACCAGGAGGAGGCCGCGGAGATGCCGGGGCGACCGGCGGCGCTGCGGCTCGGGTCGGGTCGGTGCGGGCACGGGCTCATCACACGACGGGATCGTCAGGACGCTGTGAACTCGGGGACAGGCGCCGATGAGGGCCCTCGGGCCGGGTCTCGGCCCGGCCACGGGCCGGGCCGATGGGGGTCAGAATGGCCCGGTGGGAGACGACCGGCGCACCCCATCGTCACGATGGTCGTTGTGGTCCGAAGACTCGCTGCTCTGCATCGCCTCGAGGGGCTCCGTGCTGTCGGTGGGGTCGGTCGGCTCGTGCCTCAGCGTCGGGTCCGTCGGATCGTTCGCGTCGTGGCTGTCGATCGGATCGTTCGGGTCCGGGGGCTCGGCGCTGTCGGCGCTCTCCCGCTGGTCGATCATGTCCTGGCGGTCTTCGGGCGGTGTGCAGGACGCGGGAACCGCCCGGCGTCGCTTCGGGCCGATCGGGCCCCCGGGGGTGGTCGCGGCAGCCGCGGCGCTGGCCTGGGTCGCGATGCAACGCGAGCGCCGACGGCGGTGAGTCAGCCGCGCGTCGCCACGTTGAATCGCTGAGGCGGCTGGTGGCGATGCGAGCACGACGAACGCGCGGCCGGTGACGGCACCCGGGCGCCGTCGTCGCCAACGCGCCGTCGCCGCGATCGTGTGTGTCGTTGCGGTTGGGGCTGGGTTGATCGGTGTCGTCATCGTCGTGGGCGACGTTGGCGGCGGGGCCGCGGGGGCCGCGAGCTACTGCAGCGCGGCCCGCGGGGTCGACGACTACCACGGCCACGACGCCGACCGCTTCGCGTCGCTCCTGGACGGTGTCCGGCGGGTTGCGCCCGCCGAGATCGTCCCGGTCGTCGTGAAAATGCGTCACGCCCCCCGGGGCTCTCGCGCGTTCGGCGCGGCGCGCGCCACCTGGGGTCGCTACAACACGAACCACTGTTGCAGCTGCATCGGCGGACCGAGTGTCCCCCAGGTTGTCTCGACGGCGCCCTGAGAGGCCGATCAGAGCAGGGACTGGAGCAACGCCGTCGTTCGAGCCCGCTCGTCACGGGATCCGAACACGTTGGCGACGAATTCGGTGGCACCGCCGCTGTCGAGCCGTTCCAGGTGACGGCGGATGTCCGCTTCGTTTCCCACCACGGCGACATCGGCGGGGCCGGTGGCGCCTTCGCGGTCCAGCATCGCCCGGTAGGACGGCAACGACCCGTAGATCTCGAACGTCCGCGCCGCCCGTTCCAGGGCGGCGTCGACGTCGTCGGTCAGGCACACCGGGAGCGCGACGCCGACCCGTGGCGCGGGTCGGTTGGCTCGGGCGGCAGTGGCGGTGATCGTCGGGACGATGTGCGATTCGATCGTGGCCGGCCCGGTCATCCAGGTGAGGGTGCCGTCGGCGACGGAGCCGGCAAGCTCCAGCATCTTGGTGCCGAGTGCGGCGAGCAGGATCGGGCATGGGGAAGCATCCTTGACGTTGATCCCGGCCCGGGCGGTCAGGGTCTCGCCGCTGACCGACACGCTTCCGCTGTGAATGATTGGGACGAGGATGTCCAGGTATTCGCGCATGTGCCGGACGGGCTTCTCGAACGAGAGCCCGAACATGCCCTCGATGACGAGTTGGTGCGACAGCCCGATCCCGAGCGCGAGGCGGCCACCGATCGCGGCCTGCGTCGTGAGCGCCTGTTGGGCTAGGACGATCGGGTGACGGGGGAACGTCGGCACCACCGCCGTCCCGAGCTCGATCCGCGGGACGTCACGCCCGACGACGGCGAGCGCGGTGAGCGCGTCGACGCCGAAGATCTGCGGGAGCCAGAACGAGGCGAACCCCGCGTCGGCCGCGGACCGTGCGGCGTCGACGATCGAGCTGATCGGACCGTCTGCCGTGTCGCCACCAAAGATCCCGATGCGCATCGCGTCCCCGATCTGAGCGTCCTGGGGAGGTTAGGCCTCGACCGCGATGCCGCCGCGGGCCCGTGCCGCGCCGGCATCGAACGCGGAGGCCATCGTGCGGCGGACCCGATCACGCCCGCCGAGGCCGGATCAGACCAGCGTGATCGCTCTACGCTGAGCAGGCGCGGGTTTCACGGCCCGCCGGGGGGAGTAGCGCGGTGGCACCGGAATCGATCGACCGTCGCGGCTTCTTGCGCACCGCGGCCCTCGTCGGCGCGGGCGCCGCGCTGCACCCGTGGGCGACGTCACTGCCGGGACATCCCGGGCTGACGGTGCCTGCCCGTCAGCTGGCGGCTCCTCCCACACCCGCGGAGTTGCGACAGATCGAGCACGTCGTGATCCTCATGCAGGAGAACCGCTCATACGACCACTACTTCGGCACCTATCCGAAGGGCCGCGGTTTCGACGACCACCCCAGTGGTGACCTCGGGGTCTTCTCCCAGGTCGACCCGCAACGCGGGACCGGGTCACCGCCCGGCCGTCTGCTGCCATGGCGCCTCAACGCCGCCACCGGCCACGCGGCCTGCACCTACGACGTCTCCCACGAATGGAATACCCAACACCAGTCCTGGAACGGCGGCGGCATGGACCAGTGGGCCGCGGTGCACGCCGCGGTCGACGGCCGCACCCGAGGGCCCCTCTTCATGGGCTACTTCACCCGCGCCGACATCCCGCTCTACCACGGGCTCGCCGACACCTTCACCCTGTGCGACCACTATTTCTGCTCCGCGTTCGCGCCCACGGACCCGAACCGCCACTACTCGATGGCCGCGACGATCGATCCCGACGGCGCCGCGGGCGGTCCGGTGGTGACCAACCCGCCTGACGTCACGGCCCCGCCGGGCTCCCCCCTCGTCACGAACGCCGCGCTGTACTCGTGGACGACGATGCCCGAACGGCTCCAATCCCAAGGGGTCTCGTGGCGCGTCTATCAGGACCGGGCGAGCTTGCGGTCGACGCCCCTCACGAACAACGTCCTGGTCCGCTACAAGCAGTACCGCGACCCGACCACGCCCCTGTATCGAAACGCGTTCCTTCCCACCTACCCCCATGACTTCGTCGCCGACGTCGCGGCGGGCACCCTGCCATCGGTCTCGTGGGTGCTCGTCCCACCCGGCCAGGACGAACACCCACCCTCGCAGCCGAACAC
>JRHI01002713.1_pt1 | contig 11684 bp, 7 predicted proteins | sample 215371 | NCBI WGS metagenome assembly JRHI01 (sample SAMN02929681, study PRJNA255918) | sediment metagenome | biome: cave system; feature: Ice Cave; material: Sediment; isolation source: sediment from deep within a dark volcanic ice cave with no known source of... ... | reverse complement strand
CCGTGAACGCGCCAATCACCTATTGGCGCAAGCTCTTAGCAGTTAGGACGGTTATCTCACGGGTTTTCGGGGCCTCGGAGGGCGCGGTCCGACGCCCGTCAGAAAACGTCGAAACTCTTTACCCACCAAGGCGGAACCGCCTCAGATGGGCTCCCCGGAGCCGACGAAGGGATTCGAACCCTTGGCCTGCCGCTTACGAGGCGGCTGCTCTACCACTGAGCTACGTCGGCGGGGAGGCTCCCGGGGCGCCCATCCTATCAACGCACCCCCGGCAGGGCGGGGAGGCGTGACACGACCTCGACGATCGACTCCGCCACCGCCTCGACGAGGAGGTCGGCGTCGGCGTCGGTCATGACCAGGGGCGGGTTGAGCACGACGACGTCCCCGAGGGGGCGGACGATGACCCCGCGGCGGCGGGCGGCGAGGACCACCTGGCGGCCCGCCCGCAGCGACGGCTCGAGGGGTCGGTCGAGCCGGCCGCCGCCGAGCTCGATGCCGGCCATGACCCCGCGGCGGCGTACCTCGGTGACCCCGGGGAGGTCGGCGACCTCCTCGAGCCGCTCGCCGAGCCGGCGGCCGAGGGCGCGGGCGCGGGGGAGGGTGTCCTCCTCCTCGAAGAGGGCGAGGGAGGCGCGGGCGACGGCGCACGCGAGCGGGTTGGCGGTGAAGGTGTGGCCGTAGTAGAGAGTGCGGTGCTTGGCGTAGGGCCCGGTGAAGAGGTCGAAGAGGGCCTCGCCGACCACGGTGGCGGAGAGGGGGAGGTAGCCGCCGCTCAGGCCCTTGCCCAGGGTGAGGATGTCGGGCTCGACCCCCGCCCCGCCGCAGGCGAAGAGGTCGCCGGTGCGGCCGAACCCGGTCGCCACCTCGTCGCAGAGCAGCAGCGCCCCGCAGCCACGGGTCTCGGCGGCGACGGCGCGCAGCCAGGCGTCGGAGTGGGGCCAGATGCCCGCCGCACCCTGGACCCGGGGCTCGACGACCACCGCCGCCAGCCGGTCGCCGGTCTCGGCGACGGCCCGCCGGAGCGCCGCGAGCGACTCGCGCTCCGCCGCGTCCGCCGATCCTCCCCGCCTGGCCCGGACCAGCTGGGGCGGGGGGACCCGCACCGCGTCGAAGAGCAGCGGGTCGAGGCCGCGGTGGAAGGGCTCGGACCGCCCCACGCTGACCGCGCCGGCGGTGTCGCCGTGGTAGCCGTCCTCCAGGGAGAGGAAGCGGATGCGGCGCGGCTCGCCGCGGAGGCGCTGGGCGAGCAGGGCGATCCGCAGCCCGACCTCGACCGCGGCGGCTCCGGCCTCGGAGTAGAAGACGCGGGTGAGCCGTCCGGGGGCGGCGGCGGCGAGCTCGGCGGCGAGGTGGGCGCCGGGCGCGTGGGTCTGCCCCAGGAACGTGGAGTGTGCGATGCGCCCGGCCTGCTCGCGGAGCGCGGCGTCGAGCCGGGGGTGGGCGTGGCCGTGGACGTTGGCCCAGAGGCTGGAGATGCCGTCGAGGTAGACCCGTCCCCCGGCGTCCCGGACCCGGCAGCCGGCGCCGTCGCGGATCACCAGCGGCTCCTCCTCGAGCCACTCCGAGGTCTGGGTGAAGGGATGCCACACGTGGGCGCGGTCGAGACGCACCACCTCCGCCGTCGCGGCCTCCTCCGCCCGGCGCCCGGGCTCGCCGAACCGGGCGACGAGGGCCCCGAGGTCGAGGTGGCGCTCGGCCGCGGCGCTGAGCCCGATCGCGTCGGCGAGGTCGGGGGGCTGCAGGTGGGGGAGCACCCCGAGCACCGGCACCGGGCACTGGGCGGCGATCTGGGCGGCGTTCTCCGCCGCCAGGCCGGGGTCGACCCCGCCGGTGACGTCGCCCAACACCACCCCGACCACCTCGAGCCCGGCCGCGCGGCAGGCGTCGACGGTGAGCGCGCAGTGGTTGATGGTGCCCAGCCCGGCCCGGCCCGCGACCAGCACCGGCGCTCCGAGCCGGCGCATCAGGTCGCGCACCGTGCACCCCGGGGCGAGCGGGACCAGCACGCCGCCCACCCCCTCGACCACGAGCAGGTCGAGGTCGCCCTCCTCCGCCCGCCGGAGGATCTCCCGCTCCAGGGCCTCGACCTCCAGGCTGCGGCCCTCGGCGGCCGCGGCGGCCAGCGGCGACCGGGGGAGGGCGAGCTCCTCGAGCGCGCAGGCCGCACCCGGTACCCCGGTGGCGAGCCCGAGCAGGGCGGCGTCGCTTCCCGGCGACCCCGTCGACCCCGGCGCCACTCCGGTGGCCACCGGCTTCACCGCCCCCACCCGCAGCCCGCATCCGCGCAGGCCGGCCGCGACCAGGGCGGCGACCACCGTCTTCCCCGCCTCGGTGTCGGTGCCGACGATACCGAGCAGCCGGGCCGTCACCGCCCTCCTCCCAGCACCGACAGCAGCGCCGCGGCGAGGGCGTCGAGCTGCTCCGGGGTGTGCTCGGCGGAGACCGCGATCCGCAGCCGCGAGGAGCCCACCGGCACCGTCGGCGGCCGCACCGCCTGGACCAGCATTCCCCGGTCGAGCAGCGCCCCCTCCAGGGCCACCGCCCGGTCCTCGGCACCGGCGGGCACCGGGAGCACGGGCACGTCGACGCGCCCGCCGGGCTCGAGCGCGGCGAGCGCGGCGCGCAGCCGGGCGACGCTGGCGCGCAGCCGGTCGACCCGCTGGGGCTCGGCGGCGAGCACCGCCAGGGCGGCGCGCGCGGCGGCCACGGTGGGGTGGGGGAGGGCGGTCGAGAAGATCAGGGCGCGCCCCCGCTGGAGCAGCAGCTGACGCACCGCGGGGTGGCCACAGATCGCCGCCCCCTGGGCCCCCAGTCCCTTCGAGAGGGTCACCACCCGCACCACCTGGGGATGGCCGGGATCGATCCCCGCCTCGGCGGCGGCGCCGCGGCCCCCGGGCCCGAGCACGCCGGTGGCATGGGCCTCGTCGAGCACCAGCCAGGCGCCGTGGCACTCGGCGAGGGCGAGCAGGTCGCCGATCGGTGCCACCGTCCCGTCCATGGAGAACACGCTGTCGCTGGCGATCACCGTCCGGCGGCCGGCGGCGGCGCGCAGCCGGGCGGCGAGGTCGTCGAGATCGCGGTGGCGGTAGACCTCGACCGCGGCGCGGCTGAGCCGGCAGCCGTCGATCAGCGAGGCGTGGTTGCGCTCGTCGCTCAGCACCAGCGCGTCGGGTCCGCCCAGGGCCTGGAGGAGGGCGACGTTGGCGGCGTAGCCGCTCGGCGCCAGCGTCGCCGCGGGCGCGCCCTCGAAGGCGCAGAGCTCGGCCTCGAGCTCGTCGATGCCGGCGTGGCAGCCGCTGAGGTGGCGCGACCCGGTGGACCCGACACCGTGCTCGAGGGCCGCGTCCGCCGCCGCCCGGCGCACCCGGGGGTGGGCGGCGAGCCCGAGGTAGTCGTTGGAGGAGAAGACCACCACCCTCCGCCCGTCGACCTCGGCGACGGCGCCGCTGCCGCCGACGCGCCGGCGGGGGCGCCGCAGCCTGCCCGCCCGGGCCTCGCTCTCGAGCACGCCCTCGGCCCACGCCAGCGGCGCGGCGGCGGCGGCGGATTGCTGGGCGGCGGCCCCGGGTACGGTCATTGGCGCACGCCAGTGTAGGGTCTGGCCGCTCCCGCACCGCCGTGCGGTCGCGGTCACGAACCGGTCGAACCCACCCCGTGGGTGGCGGCGAGGCGCTACCCTGTGCGCTCGCCAAACCCCCGTTCACCACGAACACCATGAGCACCACCGAGCCCGTTCCCGCGACCAGCGCCCTCGACCCCTACGACCACGCCGTCGTGGAGGCGAAATGGCGCCGCCGCTGGGAGGAGACCGGCGCCCACCGCACCGACCTCGACACCCCGGCCCGGCCCTTCTACAACCTCATGATGTTCCCCTACCCGTCGGCCGAGGGGCTCCACGTCGGCAACGTCTACGCCTTCACCGGCGCCGACATCTACGGCCGCTACCGCCGCCTGCTGGGCGACACCGTCTTCGAGCCGATGGGCTTCGACGCGTTCGGCATCCACACCGAGAACTTCGCACTCAAGCACGGCGAGCACCCGGCGCGGATGACGCCGCGCAACGTCGCCCACTTCCGCGAGCGGCAGCTGAAGCGCCTCGGCGCGATGTTCGACTGGGACCACGAGGTCGACACCACCGACCCCGACTACTATCGCTGGACCCAGTGGATCTTCCTCCGCCTCCTCGACGCCGGGCTCGCCGAGCAGCGCGAGGGGCCGGTGAACTGGTGCCCGTCGTGCCTCACCGTGCTCGCCGACGAGCAGGTCATCGACGGCCGCTGCGAGCGCTGCGACAGCGTGGTCGAGCAGCGCGTCCTCACCCAGTGGTTCCTGAAGATCACCCGCTACGCCAAGGAGCTGCTCGAGGCCCTCGACCACCTCGACTGGTCGGAGCGGACCGTCACCGCGCAGCGCAACTGGATCGGCCGCAGCGAGGGGGCGAACATCCGCTTCGACCTCGCGGGCTGCGCGCGTGCCGACGTCACCGTCTTCACCACCCGCCCCGACACCCTCTACGGCGCCACCTTCCTGGTGATCGGCGCCGACCACCCGAAGCTCGCCGAGTTCACCGCCCCCGATCGCGCCGCCGCGGTGGAGCAGTGGCGGGCCTCGCTGCCCGCCCCGGGCGACGAGCCCGACTTCTCGGTGGGCGTCGACCTCGGCACCGTGGCCATCCATCCGCTGACCGGCGCGCGGCTGCCGGTGTGGGCCGCCCCGTACGTGCTCGGTGGCTACGGCACCGGCGCGATCATGGCGGTGCCCGCCCACGACCAGCGCGACTGGCAGTTCGCCCACGCCCACGGGCTGCCCATCGTCGAGGTCATCGGCGGCGGCGACATCGCCGCCGAGGCCCATCCCGGCGACGGCCCGATGCTGAACTCCGCCGACCTCGACGGCACCCCCTCGCAGGAGGGGAGGCTGCGGGTCGTCGAGCGGCTCCGCGAGCTCGACCGGGGCGACGCCACCGTCCAGTACCGGCTGCGCGACTGGCTGATCTCCCGGCAGCGCTACTGGGGCCCGCCGATCCCGATCATCCACTGCCCCACCCACGGCCCGGTGGGCGTGCCCTACGACCAGCTGCCCGTGCTCCTCCCCGAGGTCGAGGAGTTCCGGCCGCTGGGGACGGGAACCTCGCCGCTCGCGGCCAACGAGGAATGGGTCAACGTGCCCTGCCCGAGGTGTGGCGAGCCGTCCCGCCGCGAGACCGACGTCAGCGACACCTTCCTCGACTCGGCCTGGTACTTCCTGCGCTACCCGTCGACCGACTTCGACGACCGGCCCTTCGACCACGACCGCACCTTCCGCTGGCTCCCCGTGGACATGTACATCGGCGGCAACGAGCACGCCGTGCTCCACCTGATGTACTCGCGCTTCGTGATGCGCGCCCTCCACGATCAGGGCCTGGTGCCCGACCCCGAGCCCTTCCACCGCTTCCGCGCCCACGGGCTGATCATCCGCAACGGCGCCAAGATGTCGAAGAGCAAGGGCAACGTCGTCAACCCCGACGAGTACATCGAGCGCCACGGCGCCGACACCCTGCGCATCTTCCTGATGTTCCTCGGCCCCTACACGGAGGGAGGCGACTTCCGAGACGACGGCATCCGCGGCATCACGCGCTTCCTCGACCGGGTCTGGCGGGTCACCCAGCAGGCGGAGCAGGGGGGGGCGGGGGGAGTCCCCCCCGTGTCGGAGGCCGGCGACGACGAGCGCGAGCGCCGCCGGCACCGCCTCATCGCCGCGGTGGGCGAACGCTACGCGGAGCTGCGCTACAACACCGCGATCGCCTTCCTGATGGAGTTCTCCGACGCCCTCTCCCGCGAGGCGGCGGAGGGGACGGCGCGGCGGATCGACGCCGAGACCCTCCTCCAGCTGCTGGCGCCGCTGGCCCCCCACATCACCGAGGAGCTGTGGGAGCGCACCGGCCACCTCCGTTCCATCCATGACTCGGGCTGGCCGGAGCACGATCCCGCCCTGCTCACCGCCCAGCAGGTGACCGTGGTGGTGCAGGTCAACGGCAAGGTTCGCGACCAGATGCAGGTCGACGCCGGGCTGGACGGCGCCGAGCTGGAGCGCCGCGCCCGCGAGCTCCCGAGGATCGCCTCGCTCCTCGAGGGGAAGCAGGTGCGGAAGGTGATTCCGGTCCCCGACCGGCTGGTGAACTTCGTCGTCTCCTGATCGCGGGCGCCGGTCCGTGGTCAAATGAACCGGCCGGTCAGCCGGCCGGGAAGGAGCGACATGCGAGAGAGACTGCGTCGGCGGCGGATCCGGCGCGACGCGGACCGCCGCGACCCCGCGGCGGCGCAGCGCTGGCGGCGCCGTCCCTGGCTCGCCTTCTGCGTGCGTGTCCTGGTGTTCCTCGCCCCGATCGTCGCCACCCTGGCGATCTCGATCGCGGTCTCACGGGCGCTCCCGGCCCCCGCCGACCGCTGGCACGAGGTGCTGTGGTGGACGGCGGTGGTGGCGGTCAGCCTGGTCGCCTTCCTCGTCGCCGACCGGCTCTGCCGCCGGGCGCTGCCGCTGGTGGCGTTGCTCCAGCTGTCGATGCTCTTCCCCGACCGCGCCCCCGGCCGCTTCAAGGTCGCCCGCAGCCGCGGCCGGGTGAAGGAGCTGACCGCCGAGCTGGATCGCGCCGCCGATCGCGACCCCGCCGACCCGGCCACCCGCGGGGCGGTCACCGTGCTCACCCTGATCGCCTCGCTCGCCATCCACGACGGGCGCACCCGCGGCCACTCCGAGCGGGTGCGGATCTTCGCGGACATGATCGCCGAGGAGATGGGCATCCCCGAGGAGAGCCGCTACCGGCTCCGCTGGGCGGCGCTCCTCCACGACATCGGCAAGCTCGAGGTGCCGGCGTCGATCCTCAACAAGCCCGGCCGCCCCGACGACGAGGAGTGGCGCCAGCTGCGCCGCCACCCCGAGACCGCCGCCCGGCTGCTCAGCCCCCTCCACGAGTGGCTTGGGGTGTGGATGCTCGCCGCCGAGCAGCACCACGAGCACTTCGACGGCACCGGCTACCCCCGGAGGCTGAAGGGGGAGGAGATCTCGCTCGGCGGCCGGATCGTCTGCGTCGCCGACTGCTTCGAGACGATGACCGCGGCGCGCCCCTACAAGAAGACCATGACCGCGGTCGCCGCCCGCGAGGAGCTGGTGCGCAACGCCGGCATCCAGTTCGACCCGGCGGTGTGCCGCGCCTTCCTCAACATCTCGCTGGGGCGGCTCTGGCGCGGGCTCGGCTTCGCCGCCTGGCTGGGCCAGCTGCCCCTGCTCGCCCCCTTCGCCGGGACGCTCTCGCGCTGGGGTGGGAATGCGGCCTCGGTGACCGCCACCGTGGCCACCGGGGCGGTGCTCGCCGCCGGCGGCCTGCTCACCGTCCCCAACGTCGGGTTCAGCGCCGCGCGCACCCCCGCGCTCAGCCGGCTGCCGGCGAGCCCCGCCCCCGCCCCCGTCCCCGCGCCGGTCCCGGCTCCGGGACCCGCCATCAGCCCGCCGGCCACCTTCACGCCGGCGCCGGCACCCCCGCCCGCGACCGCCGGCGGCGCGGTGGCCCACCTCCCCGGCACCCTGCCTGGGACCGGTGCGCTCGGCGGTCCGGTCGCCACCCCCGCGGCGCCCCCGGCCCCCGTTCGGGCGGCCGCCGACGCCTACGCCCTGCTCGGCGCGATCGGGCTCCCCGTCCTCGCCAGCCTCGGCCCGGTGGCCCCGGCCTCGGCCTCGGCGCCGTCGTCCCGGGGCCCCACCGCCCGGTCGTCGGCGGTCGGCTGCAGCGCAGGCGCCTGCCCGCCGGGGATCGACGAGGTCAGCCTCGGCGGCAGCAGCACCCTGGCCACCACCGAGAGCGGCCGCCGCATCGGCTGCGGCGAGGGCGCCCCTCCCGCGGGCTTCGAGACCGGCCCGCTCACCCCGCCGGCCGCCGCCGCCTGCACCTCCGGGCTGCGGGTGGTCGCGCTCGCTCCCCTGGGGCTGGTCGTCGACGGGGTCGCCGCCGAGTCGGTGACCCAGGGCTGCAGCCTCGCGCCCAGCGGTCACGCCAGCGTCCGCGACCTCCGGATCGGCGGCCTGCACCTGGCCGGTGGTCCCGCCGGGCCGGCGCCGAACACGCGGATTGCGCTGCTGCTCGCCGGCCGGCCGGACGCGATGCTGCTGGTGCTCGACGAGCAGATCCCCGACCCGGGCGGCTGGGGCCTCACCGTCAACGCCGTCCACATCAGCGGCGGCGCCGTCGACCTGATCATCGGCCACGTCCACAGCGCCGCCCTCTGCGCCCCGGCTCGTGCGATCAGCCGCCCCGCCGGCGCAGAGCTCCCCGGGCTCCCACTGCTCCTCATCCCCGTGCTGGTGACACCACGGGCACGCCGAACCGCTCGAGGGGATGGCAGCGGCGCCGGCGAGGCCGGCGCAGGGGGTAGTCGCGAGAAGCGCGAAGGGCTTCACGCGACTGGACGGGGGGCGTAGCCCCCCGAAGGAAAGAAAGATGGAGACGGCCGGCTGCTTCGGCCGTCTCCACCACACCGTTCGCCCGACCTCGGTCGGGCGGGTGATCAGGCCATCGTCTCCGATGCGGTCAGCATGGGGGAACGATGCCCGAGGAGCGCCCGGGTGGCCGCAACGCGGCAGGCGAGGAGCTCCAAAACGTCGTCGAGCTGGCTACGGAAGTTTCCGGCCAGCTCGATTGGATGGTTGTCGATCTCCCGCAGCAGCGCTGACAACCGGAGCGCCCTCTGCTCGATCTTCGCAACGACCTGCTGCGGGTCCTCGGCCGTTGCGGCCAAGTGAATCGGCTCCATCCACACACCTCCTGGTCGGCGGTGGCGTGAACCCATGTCCGGCCCACGTCGCCGCGGATGTTGCCGGGTGCTCCGGCCCCCCGCCGGAGAGGCACCCCCTGTGGGGCCATCCTACGGGTGATCGCCATTTCTGGCAATAGTTCGAGTGAGCTCGTCACCCGTCCGCCATCGCCTTCCGGGGTGGGCCCGAGCACCGGTGCTAGACTCCCGATCCGCCCGTACCGGACAACGGGATCCGGCCCAGCGCGGATGGCGGAATCGGTAGACGCGCGGGACTTAGGATCCCGTGGGGAGACCCGTCCGAGTTCGAGTCTCGGTCCGCGCACGGCGGCGCTCGCCGGCGGGCCCCCCCGGCAACCCCGCAGAGGATCTGTAGTGGCCTCCGTTCCCAGCAGCGCAGCCGAGCTCACCGTCTCGGTCGAACCCCAACCCGGCTCCCAGGTCGAGCTCGCCGTCGAGGCCCCCTCCTCGGAGGTCGACACCGCCGTCCAGCAGGCGTTGCGCCGGCTGAGCGGGCAGGTGCGTCTGCCTGGATTCCGTCCCGGCAAGGCCCCAGCCGCGCTCGTCGAGCGAGCCGTCGGCTGGGACGCGGTCCGCCGCGAGGCGGCCGACAAGCTCATCCCCACCCTCTACCTCCGCGCCCTCGCGCAGGCCGGGGTGGCGGCGGTCGGCGACCCCGAGGAGCTCGAGGTCGGCGACTTCGAGCGCGGCAAGCCGATCACCTTCAAGGCGAGGGTGACGGTGAAGCCCGAGGTCGTGCTCGGCGACTACGCGTCGATCCGCGTCGACGAGGAGATCACCGAGATCGACGAGGAGAAGCTCGACGCCGCCCTCGAGGAGGTCCGCAAGGGCCATGCCGAGCTGGTCGAGGTCACCGATCGCCCGGCGCAGGCGGGCGACGTGGTCACCGCGACCCTGGGCATGAGCCGGGACGGCGTGCGGGTCGCCGAGCCCGAGGAGCGCGACGTCGAGCTCGACCGCGAGCGCGTCCTCCCCGGGCTGGTCGAGGGCATCCTCGGGCTGAGCACCGGCGAGTCGAGCTCCAGCGAGGTGGTGCTCCCCGACGACTATTCCGCCGAGGAGCTGCAGGGTGCGACGGTGGTGTTCGACGTCACCGTCAATCGCATCAAGGAGCGCGTGCTGCCGCCGCTCGACGACAGCCTCGCCGTCCTCGACAAGCACGGCGAGACCCTCGATGAGCTCCGCGCCCACTACCAGCAGGTGCTCATCGAGGCCGCCGAGCGCCTCGATCGCGAGCGCTACGAGGGGGCGGTGCTCACCGCGTTTCGCGACTCGGTGTCGTTCGACGTCCCCGAGGTGATGATCGAGCGCGAGATCGACCGCCAGCTGCGCGACACCGAGATGCGCCTCTCCCAGGCGGGCATGCGCTTCGATCGCTACCTGGAGTACACCGGGCAGACCATGGAGAAGATCCGGGGCGAGGCCCGCGAGCCCGCCACGATGCGGGTGAAGCTGGAGCTCGTGCTCGAGGCCCTGGCCGCCGCCGAGGGCATCGAGGTCGACCACAGCCAGGTCGATCGCGAGGTCGACCGGCTCGCCGGCGGCCGCAAGCTGAGCCACGAGGACCGCCACCGCCTCGAGCATGCGGCCGAGCGCGACCTCCGTTTCCGCGGTGCCGCTGAACGGGCGGTCGAGATCGCCCGCGGAGAGGGGTGACCGGACCGTTCCCGGGAAGTCCAAAAACCGCCCGTATAATGCGGGTGATGACCACCTTCCACAACCTCATCCCCATGGTGGTGGAAACCACCAACCGTGGCGAGCGCTCCTTCGACATCTATTCGAGGCTGTTGAAGGACCGCATCATCTTCATCGGCACCCCGATTGACGACCAGATCGCCAACGTGGTGATGGCACAGCTCCTCTACCTCGAGGGTGAGGATCCCGAGAAGGACATCTCGATCTACATCAACTCGCCGGGTGGCTCGGTCTATGCCGGCCTGGCGATCTACGACACCATGCAGTACGTGCGCCCCCGGGTCAGCACCATCTGCCTGGGACTGGCGGCGTCGATGGCGGCGGTGCTGCTCGGCGGCGGGAACAAGGGCATGCGCTACAGCCTGCCCAACACCCGGGTGCTGATCCACCAGCCCTCCGCGGGCTTCAGCGGTCAGGCCACCGACATCCAGATCCACGCCCAGGAGATCCTGCGCGTGCGCCGGCGCCTCGACGAGATCCTCGCCGAGCACACCGGCAAGCCGATCGAGGTGATCAACCACGACTCCGAGCGCGACTTCTTCATGAGCGCGGCGGAGGCCAGGGTGTACGGCCTGATCGACGAGATCATCGAGGGTCACGGCCGGCTCGGCGCCAATGGCGCCGGAGTCGCCGAGCCCGCGGCCCGCGGCGTGAACGGCGGCTCGTCGGGCCCGACCACCGACGGCGGCAGCGCCGCCACCCGGAACTAGGAGGTCATGCGCCGGTGAACGAGCGCGACGATCGCCGGCGCCACACCCGCTGCTCCTTCTGCGGAAAGGGACAGGAGCAGGTTCGGAAGCTGGTCGCCGGTCCCGGTGTCTACATCTGCGACCAGTGCATCGACCTCTGCCAGGAGGTGCTGGAGGAGGACAACCGCAGCACCGCGCAGAAGCGCACCAAGAGCGGGCTGATCCCCAACCCGCAGGTCATCTGCGCAGCGCTCGACCAGTACGTCGTCGGCCAGGAGCACGCCAAGAAGGTGCTCAGCGTCGCGGTGTACAACCACTACAAGCGCATCGCCCACTCCAAGACGGCGGGCGACGTCGAGCTGCAGAAGTCGAACGTGCTGCTGGTCGGTCCCACCGGCTGTGGCAAGACCCTGCTCGCCCAGACCCTCGCCAAGATCATCGACGTGCCCTTCAGCATCGCCGACGCCACCAGCCTCACCGAGGCGGGGTACGTCGG
>JRHI01002712.1_pt1 | contig 11686 bp, 11 predicted proteins | sample 215371 | NCBI WGS metagenome assembly JRHI01 (sample SAMN02929681, study PRJNA255918) | sediment metagenome | biome: cave system; feature: Ice Cave; material: Sediment; isolation source: sediment from deep within a dark volcanic ice cave with no known source of... ... | reverse complement strand
GCAGCCGATCGCGGTGCCGCTCGAAAGCGCGACCGTTAATGTACCGGGCCATACTCCCATTCGGATGTTAGCATTTCAGCCCAATGGCTCTCTATCTACAACGACGATCCCATCAAGGATTTCACTCGGCGTTGATGCAGTACTCCTCACGTATCGCTAGCCGCGCCCTCGCTTTCCCCCGACCGGGAATCTATTGTCGGGTGCGGCCGTACCGCCGGAAAAAGGCGAACCAAACTCCGGACCGCATCGACGTCCGAAAGTACGACGGTTCACTTCCCAATCCAAGTTCGTAACAGCGGCTCGGCCAGAGCCGCGCGTCTAACATCCCCGTAGCGTTCTCGGAATACATTCCATCCACCGAGATGAAATGCCGCGCAGCAACGTCTATTCAACTTCACGCCAACGCGAAGCGCGACTTTGGAGCGAAATAAACGTCGACGCCTTGCCAGCGAATTAGGCGCAAAGGTTATGCTGACTGCTTCCGGATAACGCCGCGCCAATCTAAGTATGCGCTTACCGCATCAAGCCCGCGCGTTCCATTATTGCGCTGCCTAGCCGAATCGTATGGATAGTGTGGGTCCGGTTAACGGGATCCAGAATTGCAAACGTTCTAACGATCGCTTGCCTTGACACACGCAAGTGTTGAAGCTCGACGGCACGGTCTCGTACCGGAGAAAGTGGTAATGGCGCGGGAGCGCTGTCAGGAGCGGCGCAGGACCGCTTCGTAGACGCGACCTGTATCCGCGATCATGCGACGGCCCTCGTAACGCTCGAGGCCCTGGAGGGCAAGCGTTTTCTGCCGTTCGAGCGCAGCCCGATCGCGCAGCAGAATCTCGAGCGCCGTCGCGAGATGTTGCGCATCGCCGGGCCGTACGAGAATGCCTGCGGCTCCGCGATCGAGGGTCTCCGGAATGCCATCGACGTCGCTTGCAACAACGGCACAGCCCGCCGCCCGCGCCTCAGCAATGACGAGCGGGAACGGATCGTGGCGGGACGCCAGAACGAAGATATCACTGGCAAGCAGATAGGGTTGCGGATCACTTTGGAAACCTGCGAAGTGGATATTTTGTCTTGCCCCTGACCGCTTCGTTTGGTCGAGAAAAGCGTCGCGGTCAGGCCCCGCGCCCACGACGTACAGGTGTGCCTCGGGACAAGTTTGGTGAACGCGTTCGAACGCCGATAGCAAGACGTCGATTCCTTTACGAAAGTAAAGGCCGGCGACCGTTGTAATCGAGGGACGGGCGAGCGGTGCGGGCGGCACGTCTGCGAGGGCGACTTTGCGCGGGCTACCCAGTGGTGCGTTGTGGATGACGGTAACGTTCTTAACGCCCAGCGAGCGTAACCGTACCGCATCCGCGTCACTGACGGCTATTACTCGATCGGCAAGTCCCATCAAGACAGCGCTACGCCGGAACGCGGTATGCGCCGTACTGACGATACGATAGCGTCTACCCAGGCGCAGTGCGAAGGACAGCAACGCTCCTGACATGATATGAACGTGCACGATCTCCGGTTCCCACGTTTTAACGATGCGGTGAAATTGTACGACACTTTGGAGGACCGCATTCGGTCTGAACCCATGTTTTAAGTCGAAACACCGTACGCCGGTTCGCGCAAGTAATTCGCGATACTCACCGCCCTCGGAAGCGACGGCGACGGAATGGCCGAGAAGAGCTTGACCGCAGGCAAGATCCACGGCAACGTTTACAATGCCGTTTCCGACGTTGCGAACACTATGGACGATATGGAGAATTCTCAACGATCACCTTCGCATTCATGTGAATTGCCCAACGTGCACACAGCGTACGCGCCATCCGGCATCCATGCGGCACCCGGATAGCGAACACGTTTTTTGTATCCTCGCTTCTCCCTTCGAAAAGAAGCAATGTGATTAGGGGCGTGCATGACAATCCGCTACTCCTTCCGAAAGGGGCGTCGGCCGACATGATTTTTTGTCCTTTCTCGTTAAAACGATCGTCAACACAATCGTCGAACCTCGGCGAGGCGGGACGCATTTGGGCCATCGATTTTTGCGAGCCGTGCGGTCGCCTGTCACATTGCGACCACTCGGTCGCCGCACACCATACTGGCCGGCAAAGTGGACGACCGCATCGTAACGCCACTCCGGGAATGTGCGCTGCATGCCGCTGTTAATCACAACCAGCTTTCCGCCGTCGTATGGCGGCATCCAACGGTACATGGCCGCCGTCGCGGAAGAGTTTGCCGCACAAAACATTCCGATCGTCGTCCTCGCCCCCTGTGCCGACGATGCCGTTGCATACGATCGAACGCGGCCATTTGCCGTTCACCGTTTCGCGCTCGGCTCGAAGGCCTTCGAGATCCTCACGATGGCGGTAGCCATCGTGCGCGCAGCATGGGGTACCTGGCCGGCATACACGCTTGCTTCGGCATGGTTTCCCGCTTCGGCGGCGCTTTTGCTTCCGCGGCGTTTGCGCGGTGCGGTTGGCGTGTTCGCACACGGGAGTGAAATCGAACCAAGTCATGGCGGGATCCGGCGCTGGATCGTTCGCCGCATCTTCGAACGCGCGGACGTCGTGCTCGCGAATAGTAGCTTTACCGCATCGCTGTTGTCTGATCTCGGCGTATCTCGACATGTCGTCGTTGTACCGTGCGGCTGCGAAGGCCGGGAAATCGTGCCTAATCGAGCGGCCGCACCGACCATAGTGGCGGTGGGCCGGCTGATCGCGCGCAAAGGTTTCGATCGCACGATCGAAGCACTTCCCGCAATTGCGGCGCGGGTACCGGAAGTTGTATTGGACATCATCGGTGATGGCCCCCAGCGCGCCCAACTTGAGCGGCTCGCCCGCGATGCGGGCGTAAGCGAGCGCGTACGTTTTCACGGCTCACTGTCCGACAAGGATCTGCGCGCCGCCCTTGCGCGAGCGTGGTGCTTCGCATTACCTGTTCGCCGCATCCGCGACGACGTGGAAGGGTTCGGCATCGTTTACTTGGAGGCGGCACTCGCGCACCTGCCCGTCGTCGCCGGGCGCGATTCGGGAGCGATCGATGCCGTCGTGGACGGCGAGACGGGGATCCTCGTCGACGGCGGCAACGCCGCTGAGGTCGCGGAGGCGGTACTTCGACTATTGACCGGCGACGCCATCGCCCGTTCGATGGGAAACGCCGGCTTTGAACGAGCAACGCGAGTGCTCACGTGGAGCGCAACCGCGGCTGTCATCCACGAGCGCCTTACTGCATGCAACGCCGCCGGCGTCGCCCGATGAGCGAGATTGTATGCTAACCGCTCTCTTGTCACGGCTTCGTTGGCTCGCCGCGGGCCGCTCTGGAACCTCCGCCGTGGCGCAAACGGTTTTAGCGCGCGCCGGGATGCTTTTCGGAAACATTTTCACGGGCATCATCATCGCTCGCACCTTGCAGCCGACCGGCCGCGGCGAACAGGCTGCGATTATGCTATGGCCGGTGCTTATCAGCAGTTTCCTTACGCTTGGGCTTCCACCGGCGCTCGTCTACAACATCCGACGGGAGCCGCATCGCGAACGAGAGTTTTTTTCCGTTGCGCTCGTCGCCACGTTGGTTCTGGGCATCGTCGCGGCGCTAGTGGGCTTACTCATCGTCCCACATGCACTATACAAATATCCCCCCTGGGTGATCGTCGACGCGCAAGCCATGATGATCTTTGCGCCCCAACCCATCTGCCAATACGTCGTTCAGGCGGTTCTTGAGGCACGCGGGGCATTCTCCGTATCGAATCGGCTGCGTTTTCTGCCATTAATTTTGACGCTGTTGTCCCTCGGCATCCTTGCGCTAATTCATCGCTTAACGCCGCTTACCGGAGCGCTGAGTTATCTGGTTCCTTCAACGGTTCTTACTTTGACGACGCTGGTGCAAATCGGCGAAGTGTTCCCGCTCCGTTTCCCGGCCTGGAAAACAACCTCTCAACAGCTTTTTTCGTACGGCATAAAATGTTACGGAAATGACGTAATCGGCACGTTTTCGTTGCAGGTCGAACAGGGATTGCTCGTCGGTCTCCTTAGTCCGGCCCAATTGGGAATCTTCACCGTCGGCGTCAGCGTCGCGCGCATCCTCAATATATTCCATGCCTCCATCGTGACGGTACTCTTTCCCAAAGCCGCATCGCTAACGTCCGACGAGGTCGTCGCCATGACGGGCCGGTCCGCGCGCATCGGCAACGCCGTCGCGGTCCTCGGTGCGGTCTTGCTCACGGTGATCGTGCCGCTGCTGCTGCCGTTCATGTATGGCAAGAGTTTCGCAAACGCGATTGTCGTCGTACGCCTGCTATCGATCGAAGTTATCCTAAGCGGAACGACGTTCGTTTTGGCGCAGGCGTTTATGGCGACGGGGCGCCCCGCGACTATTACACTCTTTCAAGCCGTCGGGCTCGGCGTCTCCGCACCCTTGCTTATCGTATTGATTCCGCGTTACGGCCTAGCCGGAGCGGCGTTGGCTTTCGTGCTCTCGACCGCAACACGCTTTGCCCTCGTGCTCGTCGCATATCCGCTTTTGCTGCATAAACCGATGCCCGGTCTGGTTATCACGCTGAGCGATCTTCGCTTTTTACGGCACCGCGTCGCGCTCGGCAAATCGCCGAAGGTAACGACGTCCAGCTTATAACTTCTACGCAAGCCCATTTGAGATAATTAGGGAATACTCCGAACTATGAACGCAACGTCGAGTCCACGACAGCGAACTTCCAGTAGTCCGAGCGCTAGGGTCATCTCGATCGCAGAGCTGCTGCGGCTCGCACGTCGGGACGCCGGCGAGGCGTGCCCGAGCTCAGACGTGCGCCGTCGCGGAGCGAGTCAGAGAGCGCTACGTTTCGACTTCGAAATGTCCCGAGCGCGGGCGGTAAAACGGTTGTGGTAGGCGTGTCCCTTCGCACGCGATGTGTCCGGACGCATCGCATCATAGTTGGCCGAGGCTCACGCAGTGAGGCACGTTTCCTATGAACGCTTACTTCTTTTGCGTGCCACCGACAGCGATGAATGAAACACGCTACCAACACCTAGCGATTGCGCTGGCCGAAGGCTTCGAAATGCTGGGCATTCCGTTTAGCGCGAATATCAGCACTTGGTTCCGCAGCCCCGGCCGGCGGCCACTTTTCCAAAACGATCCAGCGATCGATCCGCGTGAGTGCGCGGTGATATTTTTTACGGAAGACTGGTTTCTTTCCGGCAATTCGTTGCCCGAGTTCGTGAACGATAAAGGCTTACGCCCGTTGCTTGTTTATCTCGATAGTGAAGACGGGGGTGATGTTGTCTCGTTGCGGCCCGAGTTTCGAAGGTTCGACGTCGTTCTACGCGCGAGCTACCAGAAAAATGCACGCTACCCAGGAAATTTCGAGCCGTGGGCATTCGGATTGACTCAACGCATTATCGATGCTACAGCAGATGGGCCAACGTTTGCGGCGCGTCGTCGTCGCATCCTCGTGAGTTACCGCCATACCAAATTCCCACATACCGTCCGTCTCTACGTTGATCGCGCCATTCTCAAGCGCCTTGCCTCTACGGCACCGACTGAGCGCTATTTCGAGTCCGCCGAAACTTTAAGCGATCCTCTTGTCGAGCTGTTGAAAATACAGACCGGTGGTCGCCATTCGCCGCCGTATTATCGCCAACTGAAGGATTCGATGGCCAGCGCCGCTTTTGGTGGATTTTTTATCTCGCGCTTCACCAGTAATCCCGCTTCGTTGGCTACAAAACTTTCGCGGCGCTTTTTCCTTCACACCGGATTGCCGGCCGGCCAAATATTGCAATGGGACAGTTGGCGGTTTTGGGAATCGCTCGCTGCCGGTTGCGTAACCTTACATCTAGACTTGGAAAAATACGGATGTCTCCTTCCGGAGATGCCCGTAAACTGGCGCCACTATGCCGGCATCGACCTTCATGACGTGCGTTCATCGGCCGCTAAATTTGCAGCCGCGTTAGAACCGACATCGCGCCTCGGTGAGTCGGGGCGCGCTTGGGCGATCGAGCATTACGGACCGCGCGCCGTCGCCTGCCGCTTTCTGCGGTGGCTCGATCGTCACAGACCCTATCGGCCGGCATAGCTGCTACGGAATCGTAGCGTTTCCACCGGGAACGAACGCCTAAGGCGGCAATCAACGTTGCGTTGGGCCAGTCGCAGAAGGACTCCCCGCACAAAACATTCCCAGTCCTCGCCACAACACCCACAAAGTATACGATGCTGACGTGTACAACCCGCAGAGCGTAAACGCCGCATCCTTGGGCTCGCCGCGTATCCTCTTTTGCCCGCCCATACCGAGGCGGTTTGCTGATCACGCTAAGAGAGCTGCGCCAATTTTCGCGGCGTCGCTTCGCGCTCGGCAGTTCCCCGAAAAATAGCGGTGACACAGTCGGCATTCACGACGCGCGGCAGGCCGCGCGGCGCAATATTTCGGCGACTCGCCGCCCATGCCGTTCCGGTTCGAATCGCTCGGCATCGCGTCGTGCGGCAGCGCCGACGGAGAGCCGCAACGGCTCGTCCCGAAGGTACGAAAGGATCGCGTTCGCAAAACCATTCTCATCGGCCGGTCGGATTAGCGAGCCGGTGGCGCCGTCTGTAATGATGTCGACGGCGCCCCCATCGTCGAACGACACGGTCGGGCACCCCGCCGCTGACGCTTCGGCGATGGTTCGCCCAAAAGGTTCGCGCTCGGAACAGTTGCAATGGACATCGAGCGCTGAGAAGATCGGGCGTAAGTCGTTCTGCCACGGCACGAAACGAACGGCATCGCGCAGTCCGAGCGTCGCGGCAAGTTGTTCGAGTTCTGGAACAAAATCGGCATCGCGAAAACGAGCTTCGCCGACGATAAGCGCCTGAACCGGGACGACTGCGTTGACGCGCGCGACGATTCGCAAAAACCGATCGTGACCTTTCCAGCGGTTGATGCGGCCGACTATCCCGATGACGGGTCTGGCATCCAATCCGAGGTCGGCGCGAGCCGACACGCGATCGGGTAACTCGCGATACTTTGCGATTTCGACCGGATTGACGACACCGACTGTCGGCGGGTATCCATACCATCGCGCCACGACAGACGAGCATGCGATCCGCTCGGCCGCAAGGGCGCGCGATGCTGCGGTAAGCGCGATGCGACCGAGTCCTGGCAAAAAGTCACGGAAATGCATGACGACCGGAATCCCAGCCCAGCGCGCGGCAATACCGGCGATGAAATGCGCCTTGATGCTGTTGGAGTGAACGACATCCGGAGACAGCAGACGAAACTGTTCGCGTACGCTTGCGATCCCCGCGCGCAACGCGCGGGCTGCCTCCGGTTGAAACAATCGTTCTCGAGTGACGGCGAGGAGCTCGGCTGCCATCGGCAAGACTGTCACCTGGAAACCGTTTTCACGCATCATCGCGGCGTACGGCCCATCTTCGAAGAGCAAAAGACTGCCTCGAACGTCGACGGGCAGATGTTTGAGCAGCAGTAGCAAGCTATGTTCGGCACCCCCGAGCGAAGCGCCGGTATGCGTTACGAATAGAACACGCAACGGTGTTCCCGCTGCGCTACCGCGTGCGGCGCAAATATCGCCACGCGTCCAGGACGCCGCCGATGTTGGCAATCGCCATTGCCGCCGTCTGGCGTAAGCGTGAAGGCGCGAAGCGCAGAACCTGCACCAAACCCGGCGTCGCTCGCGTTCCGATCGTTATCACCCATGCCAAATACGCCGCCCGCTCGAGAGAAGTGAGCGGTTCCATCCGCAACAAAGCCTCATTGTACGATGCGTTACGCAGGGCCAATTCGTTGAACGAATCACGCTGATCTTCGTCGAAGCGCTGGGCGACGTAATGGTCGACGAGAATGTTCGGATCGTACCATAACGCCCATCCTGCCGCTCGTAGCCTCATCCCGAACCCCACTTCCCAATGCACTTGAGCGCCCGTTCCCCGAAGACGCGTATCGAGCGAGAGCGAGCGAATCGCTGCACACCGATACGCGCCGTTGACGCCCTTCAGCACATCGACATAGCGCGGTGGGCCGACGCCTATGTGGTGATTGCCGATCATGCGACCGATCTTCGGGAGCTTGCCGACACGCGGTTCGCTTCCCGCTTCGATGCGATCGCCGTGATGAACGATATCGCGGCCACCTACACCTCCCAGGCGTCGATCAGCCGCGAATGCGCGCGCCATCCGAAGCGTCCAATCGGCGTGCGGCACAGCGTCATCATCCGTGATCGCCACTACCTCGCTTGTGACTTCCGCAAGCCCTTTATTAATGGCATGCACCTGACCACCGACGCCGATGGCCACAGGTCGGATCGGTATCCCGCCTTGGGGCAAACGCTCCAAAAAATCCCACGTGGCGCGATCCTCATCTCGTACAACTACGATTATTTCCCTCGGCAGATACCATTGGCTTCTCAACCCATTAATGCATCGCTCGAGATGGAAGACGCGGTTATACGTGGCCACGAGTGCGGTAACCGGAGGCAACGCCTCGACGGATATATCGGCCGAACCCGCGTCTTTCATGGTCCCTTGCATATTGGGCACTTCAAGGCTTTCCTTCCGAGCGAAGGCGCGTTCCTAAGGCGCACCAAATGCGGGGATATTGGAAGGCAATTGAGGTACCGCGACTTTGTCGCGCAAACCCGCACCACCCGTAGCTCGAAGGGCGCTCGAGGCGATAAAAAGCGAGTACCAGAAGAACAGTGCAGTAAACGCGACATGATGGTCGCCCGCAGCGTCAGAAACCACGAGCATTAGTTGGATGGCAACCGCAAAGGCGGCAAAACTTGCGCCGTCGCGATCCCCGCGGCGTAAAAGTTGAAGATAAGCCCGAACGGTCGCCCAGAACGCGACGACGATCGCGAGCAGGTACCCCAAGGTGCCCGCTACTCCCATTTCCGTAAATCGGGCGAGATAACCGTTATCAAGAGCGACCGCCGTTCCCGTGTCACTGAGCTTAGCGGAAGTGCCGACACTGCCTAAACCTTGTCCAAGCGGCTCGCGCACACCCGAAGTCAGAGCATTGTTCGTCTCTCGTTGTCGCGTTAGCACCGAATTGTCCTCATCGAGGCTCGAAAACGTAGTGAAGCGATCCGTGATCGAATTCACGCCGTTCTCCGAACCTTTGATCGACGCCATGAGACCTGCCGACAACGCGACCGTCGCTATGGAAATCGTCGCGAGACTGAGAAGCGCGAAGTTCCGGCGCGGGGAAAGCACGACGTATACGATCAAGCCGACAAAGAGGCCGATCCAGGCTTCGCGTACGAGCGTGAGCGCGAGTGCGACGAGGCAAGGAGACACTAAAAGCGCCGTACCGATTCGCGATAGCCTCAGTCGCGGGACATTTGCGAGGATGGCGATCGCAAGAAAATCGGCGAAACTCCCGGGCGCGTTGAGCGGACCAAAGACGCGTAATCCAAATGGGACAGCTTGTCCGATACTTCCCAAGCCGCTATTTTGGACCCAGAGGACATCCCAAGCAGGGGGCGAGACGTACTGATAGATTCCGTAAAGACTTGCAAGCGCAGCAAACCAGAGAAGCATTTGAGCGGTGCGCTCGTAAGCGAGTTTGAAGTCAGTTTTCGCCTCGAGCGACAGCAACGCACCGAATCCAGCGGGAAGCACGAAGAGCAAAAGATCGTAGAGGCCCGTAATTAGTTGACCTGAGACGAGCGAAACGATATATGCGTAACCGAACGCACAAAACCAGATCATCAGGACGGCTCGATAGGCGGAACCCAGTCGCGGCCACTCTCGCTTTAGGAAGTACACGCCGGGAAAGAGGGACAACAGCGGCAACAGCGCGAGAATCGGCAGCGAATGATAACCCAGTTGCCAGTCGAAAAGACGCCGTAGTTCCGGTTCGAACGTCCAGACGGCAATCACCGCAGGAACGTACCATTTAGCGATTATGCGAAAGAGCCAGCGTTGCATCAGACGTACTCGAGCGCGGTGCTTCGCAGCCAGCTAATGGTCGTGCGGAGCCCATCCTCGAGCGCGGTCGACGGTTCCCATCCGAGCGCACGTGCGCGCGTAAGCTCCGGCTTGCGTCGCTGCGGGTCGCCCGGACGCGCAGCAACGTGTTCGACCGCAAACGGAACGCCTGCTACCGCCGCGAATGTTTCCGCAATCTCGAGCACGCTCAATTCGCAATCGTTACCGATATTGATCGGCTGTAAAGTCGCCTGTTCGCTTCGCGTGACGAGTAAAAGCAATTCGATTGCGTCGTCAATGTATGTCATCGAGCGGGTCTGCCGGCCGGACCCATGAATCGGAAACGGCTTGCGGGTCGCCGCCGCTTCGGCGAGTGCGGCGATCAGGCGTCCGTCGGCGGCCGACATACGAGGACCGTAACAATTAAAAAAGCGAATGATCCGCGCATCGAGACCGTACGTCGAGACGGCCACCGAAATTGCGGCTTCCGCAAAGCGCTTGCCTTCGTCATAGCATGCGCGTGGGCCGATCGGATCCACGTTACCGAAATACGACTCTGGCTGCGGATGAACGAGCGGGTCGCCGTAAATCTCCGAAGTAGACGAAAAGACAAAACGCGCGCCATACGCGCGAGACAGTTCGAGAAGCGACATCGTGCCGAGCCCGTTGACCGCAAGCGTTTCCCAAGGGTGCGTCCCGTAGGCATCGGGACTCGCAGGCGATGCGAGATGAAACACCTTCGACACCGGGCGACCGGCAACGGCTTCTTCAAAGATCGGGCGCAGAACGTCGAACGGTTTCGCCACGTCCGCGAACAAGAATGTCGCCCGTCCGCTTGCCGTCGCATCTTCGATATTGCGCAGCTGTCCCGTCGAAAGATTGTCGACGACGATAACGTCTTCACCGGCGCAAACCAGCGCATCGACCAGATGGCTACCAACGAAGCCGGCTCCGCCGGTGACGATGCTTAACATGAAATCCTTGAAAGCTGTCTTGTGGCTTACTTCGACGAGCCGACGGTTATCCGAGCCTGCCCGCCGTTCACGCTCGGTTCTTCGCGATAGCTCGCAACGCGAGTGATCCGCGTACGTGCGACCTGACGCTGCTTCGCGGCGAAAGTGGCTATGGCGCCGCGCCGCGTCGTGACGACTCCACTTAGCTTCGCGCCGATCGAGCGTAACGTGGCGACCAAATCGCGGTCCGCCGCCAAGGGCGCACGGCCGAGACGAACCGCGACGATAACCGCATCGGCAATCGCTGCGAATGTGAGTCCGACCGAACTCTGCAACGCCCCGGACGTGTCTACGATAATGTAGTCGTAGCGTTCGCGGCACCGCGCGAAGGCGCAACGCGCGGCTTCATTCGTAAAAGAACTGTCACCCTTCAACGCTTTATCGACGCCGCTGTAGTTGAGATCCAGAAGGTCCGGCTCGCCTTGCGCGCTTGCCGACACGTAAGCGAATATGTCGAAATCCGGTGCGGTCGAAAGCTTTGGTACACGCCGCGTGTTCTCCGAAAGATTCTTTTGCTGATTTCCATCGACCAGCAAAACGCGATAGCTTGAGAACGCGAGGCTTCGCGCCAACCCGTCCGCAACCATAGTCTTACCGTCACGGCGGGCGGCAGAAGTGACCGCAATCACGGCGGGGCGACAGATTTCCGCTTCGACACGCGCTTGCAGAACACCGAACTCAGGCGATACAACGTTCATGACAATTTCCTTAGAACTATTCAAGTTGTTTAACTAGCGCGAAATCGAACCGAGGCGAGACACACCGTAAAGGTCCTCGAC
>JRHI01002711.1_pt1 | contig 11690 bp, 9 predicted proteins | sample 215371 | NCBI WGS metagenome assembly JRHI01 (sample SAMN02929681, study PRJNA255918) | sediment metagenome | biome: cave system; feature: Ice Cave; material: Sediment; isolation source: sediment from deep within a dark volcanic ice cave with no known source of... ... | reverse complement strand
ATTGAAGGTAGGTGTCTCACGTCATATTGGCACAGGGGGGTTGCGCAAAGCGGAGGCGGCACGGGACGCGCTAAAACGCGCCAGGACGCGCGCTGCCGTGGCGCCGCTACCGTCCGCCATCCGGGCTCAGGTGCACGCGATGGTGACCGGCCTGGACGTCGCCTTGCGTACCGACGTGGCCCGCGCTCGCGACTCGCTACGGGCAGTGCTTCGCGATGTGCAGCTGATCGAAGAAAACGGGGCGGTCTACGCCGAAATGTGACAACGCCGCCGAGAGCTACTGCTTGCCGTCGGCGGCGTGTCGATGGGTCGGGTTGCGGGGACCTGCAACCTGACCCAAGAAGCGCGTACGTATCACATAGTTACCCGTCGAGACACGAAGGGGCAAAGGCATGCAGCGAATGGTTGTCCTCGACCGAAGCGGTCCACCGCATCGTCAAATTCGCGTCTCGAAAGCAGACGCGCAACCGTGCTTTGAAGATCACGCTGCCGGCCGGCCGCCAAGGGTCGATCTATGGCGCTTCGTCGAACCATGGGTTGAACAGAGGAACCCGGGCGCGCGCGTAGTCGGCGCTGTCACGGGTCACGACCGTTAGACCGTGGTGCAGACCGGTTGCAGCGATAATCAAGTCGGGCTGGGAGAAAGCATGACCGGCTTTGCGGCCGTCCTCAACGAGAAGACGCCACTTAAACATGACATCCTCAGATACCGCAAGGACGCGCTGATCGAACATCGGGCGCAACTTGTGCGCCAACCAGTCATTTAGCTCCGCACGCCGGATCGGGTCGCCGACCATCTCGATGCCGTAACGGATCTCAGCGAAGGTCACCGCGCTGACGAATAGCTCCTCCAGCGGTTGGCCAGCGACAAACGCAAGGACCCGCGCTTCTGGGCGTGGCCGACGTAACTCTGAAATGACGTTGGTGTCGAGTAGCCAACCACTCACAGCTTGACGTCCCGCACCGGCGTGACGGAGCGACGCGGCTCGATATCGATGTCGCGGTGTGGCGAGGCTTGAAGCGCATCGATCAGCAGCTGCCCCGTGCGCTCACCTTTCAGACGGTGAAACTCATCAGCATCGATAACGACGACGGAATCGCGGCCATGCAGCGTTACGTGCTGCGGGCCATCGCTATGGGCAAGGCGCACCAGTTCGCTAAACCGAGCTTTGGCGTCCTGAAGTCGCCAACGGCCAATGGGCGGCTGAGCAGGGGTGGTTGATTTGCTGGTCAGTTTTCTAGTCATAGTGACTAGATTAGCACACTGTTCCCCGCTTGGATTCAAGGTGAGCACTCGCTTGAGTGTCCACTGATTGCCAAATCCGCCAACCCATACCCGACAATCATGGCAACCAGGGAGAAGGATTGTTCGCGTCGACGCGCGCCGTACCGAAGAAGAATGCGCGCATCGCGATCGCAGGGCATCAGCATGCCACCGGGACAATGCCGCGATCCCAACGAGTCTCGGCCGGATTCGTGCTCCAGACTACATAATATTCCAATGAAGCCAAGAACAACCGCACGAAAAACTGTCCGATCCAGCCCCGCGTTGCCTCCCCCCACCGACTGGCGTACGACCGATGCGGACGAGCTCGCAAGAAGGAAGCTTCGCGCCCGCGACGAACGCCACCAGATCACGAACGTCGATCCAGCGTACCCGATCTTCGCGAATTTCGAAGTCCGCTCGCCGAGCGGCATGACCTATCGCGCCGAGATCCGCGACGTTGCCTCGCGTCAGTTTTCCTGCACTTGCACGGATTTCCGGATCAATGGACTAGGTACCTGCAAGCACATCGAGGCGATCCTCCTCCAGCTTGCCCGTCGTCACCGGGCGGAATTCAAAGCCGCTCTGCGGGTCTCCTCGCCGCGCGTGGACGTCGTTCCGGACGCTGCCGCTGGCCGATTGCGCATCGAGCGCAACGCAGCGAAGCTGCGGCCCGGTCTGCGCACCCGCTTCGGCGACGATGGGCTGCAATCAGACGGATCGGATCCCGCAGAATTGCTCGAGGAGATCAGGGGCTCCCACGGCCAGGACCTGCGGATTTCACAGGATGTAGAGCCCTGGCTCGAGGCGCGGTCCCGTGAGCGCGATCGGATCCTCAGCCGCCGTGAATACGAGGCTGGCATTGCGAATGGGAGTCATCCGGAGCAGGTCACGCGCAGTCCGCTCTTTCCGTACCAGCGCGAAGGCATGCTGCACCTCGCCTTCAGCGAGCGAGCTCTTCTCGCCGACGAAATGGGGCTCGGGAAAACCATCCAGGCCATCGCCGCGTGCGCGCTCCTTCGCCACCTCGGCAAGGCGCGGCGCGTTTTGATCGTCACGCCCGCTTCGCTGAAAGCCGAATGGGAGGAGCAAATCCGGAAATTCACCGACCTGCCGCTGCGTCTCGTTTTTGGCGGCCGTGCGCTCCGGTCCCGAATTTACAGCGAAACGGACGCCCCGTTTTTCACGATTGCGAATTACGAACAGATCGTCGCCGACAGCCTTGACATCAACGCGCGGCTTCACCCGGACATCATCATTCTCGACGAAGCCCAGCGGATCAAGAACTGGTCCACCAAGACCGCCCAGGCGGTCAAACGACTCGCAAGCCGCTATGCGTTCGTGCTAACCGGTACCCCGATCGAAAACCGGATCGACGAGCTGCGCTCAATCGTCGATTTTCTCGATCCCGCGATCCTCGGCCTGCTGTTCCGTTTCAACCGCGAGTATTACGACCTGGACGAGCGAGGCCGCCCGGCAGGCTACAAGAACCTCGACAAACTGCGCGAACGTGTGCGAGCGATCCTCATCCGCCGCCGCAAAGCTGACGTCGAGACCGAGCTTCCCGACCGCACCGACCGCAACCACTTCGTCGCCCTCACCCCGGCGATGCGCGACGAATACGCGGCCGTCCAGAAGCAGGTGGCCGAGCTGCTGGCCAAGTCGAAGCGCCGTCCTCTCACGCCGAAAGAGCAGGACCTGCTCATGGTCCTGCTCAACATGATGCGCATGATCTGCGATACGCCGGGCATCATGAAGAACAATCCCTCACGCGACTGTCCGAAGCTCGACGAGCTCGCGCGCGTCCTGGACGAATGCCTCGCCGATCCCGACGTCAAGGTCCTCATCTTCTCGGAATGGATTGGCATGCTGGAACGCGTCCGCGAATGGGCGAACTCCAATCGCACCGGCTACGCCTGGCACACCGGTAGCGTCCCGCAAAAGCAGCGCCGCGCCGAGATCCTCGCCTTTCGCCAGGACCCGGACTGCCGGCTTTTCCTCAGCACCGACTCGGGCGGGGTCGGGCTCAATCTTCAGAATGCCAATGTCGTCATCAACTGCGACCTTCCGTGGAACCCCGCCAGACTCGAGCAGCGGATCGGCCGCGCCTGGCGGAAAAACCAGCTCCCGGCCGGTCACGGTCGTGAACCTCGTGGCCGAGAACACCATCGAGCACGGCATGCTTGCCGCGCTTTCGCAGAAGATGGAACTTGCCCAGGGCGTCCTCGACGGCATGGGTGACCTCGCCACGATCAAGCTCAGGAGCGGCCGCCAGGCATTCCTCAAACGACTCGATCAGGTGATGTCATGGGTGCCGGCAAAGGGACCTTCCGTAACGGCCCCGCCTGCCGATCCCGCCGCGAATTTTGCTTCCCGCGTCAAGGCGGCACTCGGCAATGGGCTCGCCCGCTGTGACGAGACATGGGTTCCCGGCTCGCCGACTCCGATCCTCATGGTGGTTCTTGAGGACCGTGCCGAGCGTCCGCGCGTGGAGGCGCTATTCGGCGAGACCGAATGGCGCGGCGACAAGCCGACCCTCCAATTTCTCGACCCCTCGACATGGCAGGCGCTCGAAAATCTCGCTTCCGCCGGCATGATAAGCATCCACACCCGCGCCACGCGCCCGTTGCTACCCCTGGGCGGCCGCCCCACTCCGCCGCCATTGAGCCCGGAGGAACTCGACCGCATCGAAGGTCTCCGCACGCTCGCCGCGAGAAAGCGTCGTGCTGCCCAAGCTCTGCTCGCGGAAGAGCCCATCGAAGAGGCCGAGGCTATGAAAAACAGTGCTCATCTCGCCGAGATTGAAGCTGACGAAATTCAATCAGGGAGGAATTGACGGAAGCGTTGCCGCGGTTTTCGCCCCTACGGCGGACCAGTCGCGCGATGCGCGCTACCGATCTCCCGCTTGCGCTTCAGGCTTGACCACGAGCCCGTCGATTTCGGGACCCGCAGCGAACTCTGGTTGCGGGGTCGAAGCGGCAGCGACCCACGACTACACGTAAGCCGTTGATCTTAGAGCGGTGGTTGCGGGGATAGGATTTGAACCCGTGACCTTCGGGTCATGAGGCGGTTTCGTTAGATGCAGTGTTAGGAAATCAACAACTTTCAATGCTTGCCACATTCGATCTCAATCTCATCAAGGCACAGTTACGTCACAACCAACGCGGGCTAGCGTAGCGCGCAAACTGAGCCGAGGGTGAGCTCGAAAATCGTTTGACCCTCGGGTTGCCATCGGAGTAGCGTCGCCGGCTAGTCGGCGCGGTTCCACCAACCTCCGCCTAAAGCAGCCAACAGCGCGACGGTGTCCGCGTAGCGGTTTGCACGAGCTTGCGCCAAGCTGATTACAGTTTGCTGATAAGTCTGTTGTGCGTTCAACAGGGGCAAATTGCTCGTAGCGCCTAGCTCCATCGTCCGGCGAGCGATGGTTAAGCTCTCGGCTGCCGCGCGCTCGGCGCGAAATGACGCCTTCAAAGCTTTCGCATCGGCTTGCAGTGCCTGCAGCGCATCCGCCACGTTTTGAAATGCGGTCAGAACAGTACTTCGATATTGCGCGGAGGCTTGTTCAAGCGCCGCATCGGCCGCGCGCTTGCGGTGCAACAGCGTGCCACCGTCAAACAGTGGCTGCACCACGCCGGCGGTGACGCCCCAGAACCCAGTGAAGCTTGTGAACAGTTGCCGGAACTCTGTCGAAGCGCTGCCCGTATTTCCAGTAAGCGTGATTTGAGGCAACGTATTCGCAATTGCTACCCCCACTTGGGCGCTCGCCGCGTGAAGGTTCGCTTCCGCCGCGCGGACGTCAGGACGTTGGTCCACGAGCCGTGATGGGAGGCTAAGCGGTAGTTCTTGCGGCAGCTCTAGTGAATCCAACTCAAACCTGAACTTCATTGTTTCACTTGGCAACTTGCCGGCGAGCCTTGCAATCAAATCGAGCTGTTGTGCCAGTTGCTTATTGAGCGGCGCCAGAGTTGCCTCCGTTTGGGCAAGTGCCGCCTGCTGCGCCGCCACATCAGACCCCGGAATCGCACCGAGGTCGAGCTGTCTCTGCAACAGTGCAAGCTGAGCCGTTTGAATTCGAATGACCTCTTCTGTCGCCGCGATTTGCGCCCGCAACGACGCTTCCTGCACCGCAGCAGCCGCAACGTTGGACGTCAACGTCAGATACGTCGCCTCCCATTGAAAGCGTTGCGCTTCCGCCTGCGCCTGCAGCGATTCGACCAGTCGGCGATTCCCACCCCACGCGTCAAGGGAGTATGAAACCGTTACTTGTGGTGTGAACAGATTGAAGATTGCTTGGCCGGAGGTAAGCGTTGGTGAAAGCACTTGGACCGCGTTCTTTTGGCGATTCGTGGAGAAGCCCGCTTGTACCGTTGGGTAGAAAAGTCCCTCCTGCGCGTACGCGTTCTCCTGGGCCTGGCGGAGCGCTGCTTGCGCCACTTGCATGTCTGGATTGGCTTTGAGCGCAAGCTCGATTAGCGCGCTCAGCTCTGGCGAATGGAAAAGTTCCCACCACTTGGCTGGAAGATCTTTATTGGGCAGCAACCGCTGCGCCGTACCTCCGGGAATCGGGGCTGCCGCAGTCTGCTCCGGAATGGGATTCGCGGTGTAATTTTCCACCTGAGGTTCGGAAGGCCGGCGAAAATCGGGGCCAACAGCACAACCAGCAACGACAACGCAACTAAGCGACATTATCGCGACGGCCACGCGTGTGCTTCGCGGTAGTCGCGCTAAGGCTGCGAACACGAACAGCGATCGGCTGGCCCTCGGCTGGCGGGTGCTCATGCTCATGTCGCAGGCCGGGCCACGGCGCCAGGAGTCAACCGCTTCGCCCTCCTGGAAAAAAGCGAGATCAGGACCGGGAGCACGATAAGTATCAGGATTGGCGCCAATAGGATGCCTCCCACAACGACGAGCGCAAGCGGCCGTTGCACTTGAGATCCAATGCCCGTTGACATTGCGGCGGGCAGCAGTCCTACGCAAGCAACGATGCAGGTCATGAGTACCGGGCGCATCTGAACGCGGACCGTTGCGCGAATCGCATCAGTTGGATTTACGCCCTCCTCAAGGTGTTGGTTGTAATACGCAATTACCAAGATGCCATCCATGGCGGAGATGCCGAACAAGGCGACGAAGCCGATGGCTGCCGATACGCTGAACGGTGTGCCCGTCAAATAAAGCGCAAAGATCCCACCGATCAACGCCATCGGAATAACACTGGCTGCGAGAAGCATGTCGGTAATGGAACCAAAGTTCATGTATAGCAAGATACAGATCAGTAAAAACGATAGCGGCACGACCAGCGCAAGGCGTTGCACCGCATCGGTCAGATTACCGAATTCACCAACCCATTCGAGGTGATACCCTCCCGGTATCTTGACCTTTTCCGCGACCTTACGCTGAGCCTCAAGTACCGCAGAGCCGAGATCGCGGCCTCGAACACTAAACTTGATCGGGATATACCTTTCTTGCTTCTCGCGATAAATGAACGAGGGGCCTGTAACGAGTCGGATAGTGGCGACGTCAGCCAGTGGAATTTGGACGACACCGGTGCCGCTCGGGCTCGGCGCGCCGACGGTGATGCGCCGGATTGCCTCAAGGCTTTGGCGATATTCGGAGGCGAATCGCACAATCATCGGAAAATGCCGATCACTTCCTTCCTCGAATAAATCGCCCGCCGCTTGCCCCCCAATAGCGGCTTGGATCGTGGCGTTGATGTCTCCCGGAGCAAGGCCGTAGCGGGCGGCACGTCCGCGGTCAAGATCAATGCGGATCGTAGGTTGCCCAAGGGCGGAGAGCACAGCAAGGTCCGTGATGCCAGGAATCGTCTGAACAACAGTTTTGATCTCTTCTGCCGTTCTTTCTAGCGTCTCCAAATCGTTGCCAAAGAGCTTTATCGAATTCTCGCCCTTGACGCCGGACGCCGCCTCTTCGACATTGTCTTGAATGTACTGCGAAAAATTGAACTCTACGCCAGGGAAGTCGTCCTGCAATTTGTGTTTCATTAGCTCCGTCAACCACTCCTTATCCATACCCGCCGGCCACTGAGCGGAGTCTTTGAGCGGAACGAAGAACTCAGCATTGAAGTAACCGGTTGCGTCCGTGCCATCGTCTGGACGACCGTGTTGGGAGACCGCCGTCTCGATTTCTGGAAACGTCATGATCGATTTCCGCATACCATTGACGTACGAGTTCGCTTCTTCGAGCGAAATTGATGGCGGCATTGTGGCTCGAATCCACAAATTGCCCTCCTCGAGCTTGGGAAGGAACTCGAGCCCCAATTGAGGCGCAGTTACAGCCGTCAATGCGAGCAACAGAACGAGAGCAGCGACAGTGATGATCTTGTTCGTTAATGCAAACTGCACCAGTGGATCGAAAGCTCGACGGATCAGGCGAACGACAATAGTCTCGGTCTCACTTACCCGCTCGTGAAGTAGAAGCGCACACAATGCAGGCGAGATTGTGAACGTTGCAATTAGCCCGCCAGCGATGGCATACGCGTATGTTTTGGCCATCGGGCCGAAGATGTGGCCTTCGATACCGCTAAGCGTGAAGAGCGGTACGAAGCCGGCAATAATTATCGCGGCGGAAAAGAAAATTGAATGACTGACCTCCATCGCAGAATTGGCAATGACTGCGAACTTCCCGCGCAGTCCGAATTGCGCCCGCAGACGTTGCGCAAGAGAGAGTTCTGCGTTACGCGCTTCGCGACCCTCAGCTAGATGCCGGTAAATGTTCTCAACCATAATCACAGACGCGTCCACGACAAGGCCAAAATCGATTGCCCCTACCGAAAGCAGATTAGCGGATTCACCACGTACAATCATGATGATAAGCGCAAATGCAAACGCGAACGGGATCGTTGCGGCGACAATCAGCGCGCTACGTAAATTTCCCAAAAAGGCCCACTGAACGACAAAAATTAACAGGATCCCCACTAGGATGTTGTGCAAGACCGTGCGGGTAGTGACGTTTATCAGATCGGTCCGATCGTAGATTCGGTCGATATGCACTCCCGGAGGAAGGATCCCGCTGGCATTGATCTTCTGCGCCTCGATACGTACGCGTTCGATAGTTGGCATGCTCTGCTCACCGCGTCGCATGAGTACGATGCCCTGTACGATGTCGTCTTCGTTATCTTTGCCAGCGATGCCTAGCCGCGGCTGATAGCTGACCGAAATCGTTGCAACATCGCTCACCAATGTCGGGGTCCCACTGCTCGACGCGATCATAGTGTTGCGAATCTCGTCCATTGAGCGAACAAGGCCGACTCCCCGGATCACGGCTGCCTGACCGCCGATGTTGACAGTCTGACCGCCAACGTTCGCGTTGCTGTTGTTGATCGATTGAAGTACCTGGGCGAGCGTCAAACCATGCGCGACGAGTTGGGCCTGATCGATCGTAATATCGTAGGTTTTGGTCTTGCCACCCCAGCCGGTGACGTCGATCACCCCGGGCAATGCTTTGAAGCGGCGCTGGATGATCCATTGCTGAATTGTCTTGAGATCGGTGACGGAATATCCTTTCGGTCCCACCACCTGGTAGCGATAGACTTCGCCAGTCGGGCTCGAGGGCGAAATCTGCGGTTGCGCGCCGTTTGGCAGCGGAGGAAGTTGCGCCAAACGATTGATCACCCTCTGTTCCGCTTCCGCATAAGTAAAATCGTAGGTGAACTGCAACTTGACGTCGGAAAGCCCGAAAAGCGAAATTGTACGGATTGTGGTTACGTGCGGAATGCCCGTCATTTGCACTTCAAGTGGAATCGTTATGTAACGCTCGATTTCTTCCGCGGACTGGCCCGGACTCTGTGTAATAACGTCCACTAACGGTGGAACGGGATCTGGGTACGCCTCAATGTTGAGGTTTGCGAAACAGATGACTCCCGCGACCAGCACAAGCGCCATCAGGGCCACAACCAGGCCACGCTGTCGTAAGGCAGCGCCGATGATCCAATTCATACCATTCCGCTTGGCGGCGCTCTGAGCGATCCGCTAGAACGCTTTAGGCAGAGCATTATTCGCCTCGGCCGGCTCGATCAATAAAGAGCGCGCCACTAGTCACGATCTCCTCGCCCAGAGATAAGCCAGAGGCCACTTCAACCATGCCCGCAGTTGTTCTGCCAGAAGTAATCGGCCGCAGCGCAATCGTCCCATCCTTTTCAAGTACCCATACGCGCGCGGTATCTCCCTCGTAGATGACAGCACGTTCCGGAACGCCCGGGGCAGTGGACTCAGCACCGGTGAGAATACTGAAGGTTGCAAACATCTCCGGTTTAAGTGCCCCGTCGACGTTGTCGACTTCGGCCCGCACTGCCAGTCGCCTCGTATTCGGATCGACGCTAGGCGCAACATAGCTAAGCTTGGCGCTGAAAGTGCGTAGCGGCAGTGCGAGCACGCGCACCTGGACCTGCTGCCCGCGCCGCATGAGAGGAGCGTCGGCCTCACGGACGTTACCGATCAACCACACTGTAGTTAAATCACCGATGACGAATACTGGGTTTGCCGCAGCGGCTTGGATGTACTGGCCCAGTCCAACTTGGCGATCGGTCACCGTGCCGCTGATCGGTGCTAGGACATACGTATCGGCATTTATGGCTTGCGGACTCTCGAGCGATTTGATTTCGACGTCTGTTTTTCCTTGGATGCGCAAGCGATTGCGAACAAGCGCGAGCGCGGCTTCTGCCGAACGCACGTTATTCTGGGCCGCGACTAGATCGGACTGGCTCTGTTGCCAATCCTGTAACGATCCACCTTTAGCGTCATAGAGTGCGTGTTTACGCTGCTCGTTGGATTGCGCCAGGACCGTTTGGGCGCGCGCGGTATTGAGTGCGTTTACCGCGCTTATCAGATCGCTTTGTCCCTGCACAAACTCCGTCGCTGCAATCGCCAACAGTGGTTGCCCCTGCTTTACTTGAGCCCCCAAATTCGCGAGAACCTTGGAGACGCGCCCGGAATAGGGTGAAAACACAGGTGTGCTTCTATCGCCGTTTAACGCGATCTTGCCATCCGTAACTCGCTCGCTCCGGAACGTCATAGCCGCAACGGGTGTGACCTTCAGCCGCGCTAGTTGGGCCGCGGATGGACGAAAGTGGCCCGGTACGCTTGTTTTGCCGGCCTCTATTCGCGCTCGTGGTGCTTCACCGACCACGTGCTTAAGGAGCAACACGGACCCAACCGCGACGATAACGATCGTCGCGGTAACGCCAACGATCGTCCACTGACGACGCGAAGAGGTGCCCTGAGGGGCCGAGTCATCTACGGGTTGCGTTACAGGCGGCGTGTCCGGCATTGGTCTGCCTGAATATGACTACATCGCGCGCATCGTAGCTCTTAAAGCTTGCTCAAACCTTGCACTGCATCGCGGAGCTCTTGCAACAACCCGGCTTCGAGAAAACGGCGAATCAGCTTCAACACCCGCTCATCGCTCACCAGCCGCATCACTCGCGCCATCAAGATGTCGTGATTGACGCGGTCGAAGAACTTCTCCAAATCGATGTCTGCGCATTTCAGCGATGGTGACCGCGCGTTTCAGAATTATCGTGACCGATAATTCCAAGTACCGCGAAGCCCATTACTCTAAATCTTGCACGAATCGGTAACGCTGGGTAGCGCGAAGCGATGCGCTGTACGGCGTTAAGCGGGATATCCGTCCCTGCTGGGGGCGGAATGTCAGCTAGCGGCGACCGGCGTCTGGAACAGACCGCGACAGTGTTGTTTCCAAAGATAGGAAGCGAGCTTGGCCGGCGTGGGGAAGGCCGCGCCAACGCGTTGCGCCAGGGTGTCACCATCAAGAGATCGATGACCCCGGTGGCGTTGTAGTAGGCCTTGAACTCGCCAAGCTTGCGCGCAAGGTCGACCGCGTTCCAGAAGAACGTGCGGTCAAGATACTCACGTCGGATCGTCCCGATCAACCGTTTGACGAACGGATGGGGAAACCGGGGTGTATGGAACCGACTTTAGCTCTTCGATTTCGAGTACTCGTAGATTTGCCAGCCAGCGGTGAAATCGGAAGAGTGGATCGTGGTCGGTGCTGACGCGCTTTGGTATGGGCTCGCTGGAAATCGCGTGGTTGAACAGGCGACAGACGGATACGCCTTCGATGTCTGCCTTCTCGATGCTGAATCCGATGATGCGGCGGGTGAACACATCCATCACCAGCAGCACCCAGTGACTGTGCAGCAGGATCGATTCGCAGCGAAAGAGATCCACACTAAAGAGCCTGTCCTTGCCCTGTGCCAAGAACGTCAGCCAGGAGGGGCCGCTCGGTGCGGAATGGTCGGGGCGGTAGTGCTTCGCGAGCACACGGCGCACGACATCCTGGTCAATCTCGACGCCGAACGCATGAGAAATCTGCTGGGCGATGCGCAAGTAGCCGAACTTTGGATTGCGGGATTTCATCTCGACGATGGCGGCGATGAGTTCCGCCGACGGCC
>JRHI01002710.1_pt1 | contig 11691 bp, 7 predicted proteins | sample 215371 | NCBI WGS metagenome assembly JRHI01 (sample SAMN02929681, study PRJNA255918) | sediment metagenome | biome: cave system; feature: Ice Cave; material: Sediment; isolation source: sediment from deep within a dark volcanic ice cave with no known source of... ... | reverse complement strand
CTGATGCAGACCGCCGCAGCGCCCGCCGGCAGCGGTCTGCATCAGGCAGCGTCTCGAGGAAATTGCCGCCGACAATCCAGAACACATCGACGTCGCCCCGCGCGGCGTGGTCGATCATTTCCGACGCCGTCCATCCCGGCGTCGAGGGGCACAGGAAGCCCCAGACCTCGGCCCATCGCGCGGCGGTGGCCCCGTCGACCTTCGGCACGCAGCCGACCTCCGCGCCGCCCTGCACGCCGGAGTGCCCGCGAATCGGCACGAGACCGCGGTTGGGCTTCCCCAGCAGGCCGCGCGCCAGGCCCACATTCATCAGCGCCTTGATCGTGTCGACGCCGTGCGTGTGCTGCGTGAGCCCCATCGACCAGACGATGACGGCGTTCGGCCGATCGATCAGGAGCTGCGCGAAGTCCCGCATGCGATCGCGCGTCGCCCCGCTGTCGCGCTCGAGCGCCTCCCAGTCCGACGCCAGCGCGCGGTCGCGCACGGCCGCGAACCCTTCGGTGTGATCGCGGACGAATGCTTCGTCGATGCCTCCGGTCTCGATCAGCACGCGGAACACGCCGACGAGGAACGCGAGATCGCCGCCAGTGTGGACATCGAACCAGTGATCGGCGAGCTCGGTGCCGAACAGCGCGCTCGAAGGAATCGAGGGCACCCAGTACCGCGCGAGCCCCGGCTCACGGTACGGGTTCACCACCGCGATCTGCGCGCCGTTCTGCTTGGCGTGATGCAGGTACTTCGTCGTCACCGGCTGGTTGTTCGCGACGTTCGATCCGAAAAAGACGATGAGGTCGGCGTGGAGCCAGTCGACGTAGCTGCAGGTGGAGGCGCCGTAGCCGAGCGTCGCCTTCATGCCGACGGTCGACGCCGCGTGACACAGGCGGGCGGAGTTGTCGACGTGGTTGGTGCCGAGGAACCGCGCCGCTTTCTGCGCGGCGTAGTACACCTCGTTCGTGATGCCGCGCGACGTGAGGTAGAACGCAGCCCGCGCCGGATCGACCGCGCGAAGATCGGCGGCGATGCGGTCCAGCGCCTCGTCCCACGACACCACGCGGAAGCCGCGGTCGCCCGTGCCGCGCAGCATCGGCTCCGGCAGGCGGCCAAGCTCGCGCAGCTCCTGCGACGAGCGCGGCGACAGCGCCGAGACGTCGGCGAGCGCCGCCGGATCGAGCGCGGGCGCCGTGTTGAGCCGCATCAGCTCCAGGCGGACCATGCAGAGATGCGTGCCCTCGATCGTCCAGTCGGACAGTCCCGACGTGCCCAGCGCGCAGCCGTCGCAGACGCCGTCGTTGAGGATGCGCCACGCGAACGGCAGCTCGTCGCGATTCTCCCACACGATTTTCAGCATCTCGCGATAGTGATGCGGTTTCTGCCGCCCGAGACCGAACATGTGTGTATGCTAGCGCCGAAATGCGTTCGCACGGCAGGACCACGCTCCTGCTCTTCGTTTTCTTCCAGGCGCTGTACGGGCTCACCTCCTCCGGCAACCCGTTTCGCGTCCCCGACGAATTCGAGGTGTACTTTCAGGTCGAGCATCTGGTCGACGCCGGCGACATCTCGGTCCCGCAGACGCTGGCAATCCAGCTCGGCGGCCAGCCGATCTTCTTCGGCAAGGTGGGGCTCGACGGAAAGCCGTACGCGCCATACGGGCCGCTCGCCGCGCTGTGGGCACTGCCGCATCATCTGCTCGGGCGCGCGATCGCCAGGCTCGCGGGCGTGCCGCGTCCGCCGCTGCCGGCCGGCGTGGCCTGGGTCTTCCTCGTCGGCGGTCTGACGATGGTGGCGACCGGCACCGCGGCGGCCCTGACGGTCGCCGGCTTTCACCGGGCGGCGCTGGCGATGGGCACGCCGGCGCGCACCGCGTTCCTGCTGGCATTGCTTCTCGGCGGCGCCACGGTCCTCTGGCCGTACGGCACCAGCTTTTATTCCGAAGCCTTGCAGGCGGCGGCGTTCATCTGGGCGGCCGCCCTCCTGCTCGAGGCGCGCCGCGACCCGCTGCGAGCGCGGGCGCTCGTCGTCGCGGCGTCGGCGCTGCTCACGATCGCCGGACTGACGAAGGTGACGAGCCTCATCTTCGCGCCGGCGTTCGTCATGGCGGCGCTGTGCGATCGATCGCAATCGCCGCGGGCGCGCCTCGAGGCGGCGGTGGCGCTGTCGATCGGCATCGCGCTCGCGACCGGCATCCACGTGAGGTGGAATCTCTATCGCTTCGGCCAGCCGTTCGACTTCGGATATGACTGGGCGGATCTGATTCCGCAGCCGCCGCTTCGTGCCTTCTTCCCGAACGATGTGCCGCGCGGCCTGGTGGTCCTGCTGGCGTCGCCTGGAAAATCGATCGTGCTCTGGGCGCCGGTCCTGGTGCTCGCCCTCGCCAGGGCAACACGGTTCGTTCAGCGCGAGCCGGCCGTGGCCATCGGCGTCGGCATCGCCGCGGGCATCGGGCTGGTGTTCTACAGCGCGTATCTGTTTCCGGAAGGGGCCCATTCGCACGGCCCCAGAAACCTGGTGCCGATCATTCCGCTCATGCTGCTGCCGGCGGCGGGATCGGACAGCCGTTGGCCGGCCGCGTCGCTGGTCGCGTGCGCGCTGGCCGGCGTGACGATCGCCGGCCTCGCCGTGTCGGTGTCGTTCCTCGAGGATCAGCGGATCGGCGGCGACCTTGCAGCGGGCACGCCGACGGTCTACTACGAGCGCGTCGCGCCGCCGCCGGGGCGCGTGTGGAATCGCTATCGGCTGGATTACGTGCCGTTCGTGTCGGCGTTACGATCGCCGGGTTGGTTGCACGCCGGGCGGCTCGGCGAGGGGCCGGACTTTTTCCCGCTGCACCTGCTGCAGGCGCGCCGGCAGCTGCCCGACGGCGGCGCGATCCCGCTCTGGCTCGTGTGGGGAATCCCCGCGTTCTGGCTGACGCTGCTGGTCGCGGCTGGAGTTAGACTACGGCAGCTGGGGTTCGATGAGGGTCAGACCCGGGTCTGACCCCGGTTCGCGCTCGCTCTCGATGCGCTCAGCGTGCGCGTAAATGTTGAAGCTGTCGCCGCGGATGAATCCGACCAGCGTCACGCCGCACTCCTGCGCGAGCTCGATTGCCAGGCTCGACGGTGCCGACACGGCCGCGACGATCGGGATGCCCGCCACGACCGCCTTCTGCACGATCTCGAACGACGTGCGGCCGCTCACGCACAACAAGTGGTTCGACAGCGGCAGCAGCTCGCGCATCAGCATGCGGCCGATGATTTTGTCCACGGCGTTGTGCCGGCCGACATCTTCGGCGACGTCGACGAGGTCTCCCTCGCGGCTGAACAGTCCTGCGGCATGCAGGCCGCCCGTCTCGTCGAAGACCGCCTGCCGCTCCCGCAACCGCCCGGGCAGCGCGGCGATCGTCGACGCCGGCACGGTCCACGCGGCCCGGATCGCCGGCACGTCGGCCGCCAGCGACTCGATCGTGCGCCGGCCGCACATGCCGCACGACGAGTTGGTCGCCACCTGGCGCCGGTCCGCGAGCAGCCGTGCGATGGTCTCGGCCGATCCGTTCGCCAACGTCACGTTGACGATGTTCTCGCGGTGCTCGGCGTCGGGATCGGTGCAGTGCGCGATGGTCCCGAGGTCGTCCGCGCCGGCGACGACCCGCTCCGCCAGGAGAAACCCCGCCGCCAGCTCGCGATCGGCTCCCGGCGTGCGCATGATCACCGCAAACGGATGGTCGTGCAGCCGCACCTCGAGCGGCTCTTCGGTCGCCGCGCGATCCGAGTCCGCCGCGCGCTCGTGCCCGCGCACGCGGACGACGCCGACGGTCTGCAGCGCCTCGCTCATTGCGCCATCTTATCGCCTCGCGGGTAGAATATTTCCATGCCTTCGACCTCGTCGTTCGACATTACGTCCACCATCGACTTCGCAGAGGTCGACAACGCGCTGAACCAAGCGCGCAAGGAAGTTGGCCAGCGCTACGACTTCAAGGGCGCCAAGGCGGACATCGACCTCAACGTGGCGGAAAAAACGCTCACGCTCACCACCGATGACGAGATGAAGATGAACGCGCTGTGGGAAATCCTCCAGACGCGGCTGGTCCGGCGCGGTGTCGCGGTCAAGAACTTCAAGGTCGGCGACTCGGAAGCGGCGGCCGGGGGCGCCGTCCGTCGCCTGATCGAGATTCAGCAGGGCATCCCGATCGAGGCCGCGAAGGAGATCGTCAAGTATCTGAAGGAACAGAAGCTGAAAAAGGTGCAGGCCAACATTCAGGCGGATCAGGTGCGCGTCAGCTCGCCGTCGAAGGACGAGCTCCAGGACGCGATGCACAAGCTGCGCGACCACGATTTCGGCGTCGCGCTCCAGTTCGGCAACTACCGTTAGCTCGGACTTCTAACCTCTTATTTCTTCTCTTTCTTCTCCTCCCATTCCACCGCCGTCGCATTCTCCGGGTCGAGCTTCAGGATGCGATCCGACAGCCGCTCGGTCTTGCTGCCCGTCGGCGTCCGCACCTCGTAGTGCAGCTCCTCCTTCGTCGTTCCCCGTAGCTCGTACGGCAGGCGATAGCGCACCAGCAGGGCGTCGATCGCCGGCTTGATCGCGCCCGGGTCCTTCGCCTTGACCTTCAGTATGAACAACTGTGTCGGCTTCGGCTCCATCGACTCGACCACCCAGAGCAGCGCCAGGATGAAGACCGTCGCGAACGCCGCCAGAAGCCAGACCCCGACACCGGCGGCGAGGCCGACGGCCAGCGTCGACAGCATCACGCCCGCATCCTTCGGATCTTCAATCTTCGCGCGATACCGCACGAGCCCCGCCGCGCCGACGATTCCGAACGCGCGCGCGAGATTGGATCCGACCACGAGCATCACGACCGCGCCGACCACGGCGAGGATGATCTGCGTCTGGATGACCGGCGCCTGGCGCGGCGGCGTCCCCTTCCTGCGCGGGCGAAACGCCAGCACGCAGGCGAGGCCGGCGGCGATCGGGAGCCGCGAGAGCGCGTGGCGGAGATCGCGGACCTGTTCGTGCCAGTTCGGCGAATGTTCGATCACATCGCCGCGCTTCGACGTCTGTTCCGGCTGGTCCTGCGGCAACGTCTGCGCTATCGCGGGGAGGGCGAAGCCCGCCACAAGCGCTGCTGCGAGCCATCCATTGCGCAATCGTGTCGTCATGTGAGCTCCTGATGAGCAAGGAAGCTGCCACATGACCCAGGGGCAGCGGGCGCAAGCTCATCGGTAGATGGGCCCTGGACGTCTGCCGCTGGCGAAAGGCTTGCTTCTTCTTCCGCGGTGGCCGGCGCCCGCATTCCGCGATCAACCTATCGCCTGCAATTCAACAGCGGCTTCACGTTTCGTGACGCCCGCGCGGTGACCGATTATCTGCACGATCTCGGTATCAGCGACTGCTATGCCTCCTCGTATCTGAAGGCTGTGCCCGGCAGCCCGCACGGGTACGACGTCGCCGACCCGACGCAACTCAATCCGGAGATCGGCACGGATGCCGAATACTGGGCCTGGATCGACGCGCTGCACGCGTTGGGGATGGGGCACGTGATGGACCTGGTGCCGAACCACATGGGCATCGCGAAATCGGCGAACCCCTGGTGGGTCGACGTGCTCGAGAACGGGCCAAGCTCCCGCTTCGCACATTTCTTCGACATCGAGTGGCGGCCGGTGAAGGACGAGCTCGCCGACAAACTGCTGATCCCGATCCTCGGCGATCAGTACGGCGAAGTGCTGGAGCGTCAGGAATTGCGGCTCACGCATCACGAGGGCGCATTCGTGGTCCGCTACCACGACGAGACGCTGCCGATCGCGCCCGATACGTACACGGCCGTGCTGGACGTCGGGCTCGACGGCTGGCTCGACGACCATGCCGGCCGTGACGCCGACGAGCTGCAGAGCATCCTAACGGCCAGCCGCAACCTGCCGTCCCGCAGCGAGCGAGCGGCGGAGGCGGTGGCCGTTCGCGCGCGCGAAAAAGAGATCGTAAAGCGCCGGCTGGCGTCGCTCGCCGGCGCCAGCGCCGCCGTCGCGTCGCTGATCGAGAACAGCATGAACCGGCTGAACGGCGTGTCCGGCGACCCGCGAAGCTTCGATCCGCTCGATCGCCTGTTGAACCTGCAGTCGTACCGGCTCGCGCACTGGCGCGTCGCGTCGGAGGAGATCAACTACCGTCGGTTTTTCGACGTGAACGAGCTGGCGGCGCTGCGGATGGAGGATCCGGTCGTCTTCGACGAAGTGCATCGCTTTGCGTTCGAGCTGGTGGAACGCGGCGCCGTGACCGGTCTGCGCATCGATCACGTGGACGGCCTCTTCGCGCCTGGCGACTATCTCCGACGTCTGCAGGAGCGCTGCGCCAGGGGTCGGGAGTCGTTTGCAGAATCTGCCATCGGTGTTTCCACAGATTCGACCGACCGACGTAGGCAAATACTGCAAACGACTCCCGACCCCTTCTTCATCGTGGTCGAAAAAATCCTCGGGCCCGACGAACAGCTCGCCGCCGACTGGCCGGTGCACGGCACGACCGGATACGAATTTGGCGCGGTGGTGAACAACCTGTTCGTCGACCGCCGCAACGAGCGCATCTTCGACGACCTCTACCGCCGCATCGTCCGCGACCGGCGGCTGTCATTCCGCGATCTCGTGTACCGGAGCAAAAAGCAGGTGCTGCACGAGACCATGTCGGGCGACATCAATTCGCTGGGACATCAGTTCAATCGATTCTCCGAGCGCAACCGGCACCTCCGGGACTTCACGCTCTATAGCCTCATCTCGACTCTGAAGGAGATCATCGCCTGCTTTCCGGTGTACCGGACGTACGTCAACCCCGGCGAACCGGTCACCGATCACGACCGCCGCTACATCGTCGAGGCGGTGGCATGCGCGACGCGCCGAGCGCCAGGCGCCAGCAGGCTGGTGTTCGACTTCGTGGAGCGCTTGCTGCTCGAGCGCACGGCGGCGACCACACGCGAGGTCTGCGAGGCGCAGGCGCGGTTCGTCGGCAAGCTTCAGCAGATCACCAGTCCGGTGGCCGCGAAGGGCATCGAAGACTCCGCACTCTACGTCTACAACCGCCTTGTCTCGTTGAACGAGGTCGGATCCGATCCGACGCAGTTCGGCGTCGAACCGGGAGCGGTGCACGAGTGGATGCTCGCGCGGCAGCGCCGCTCGCCGTCGGCGCTGTCCGCCACGTCGACCCACGACACGAAGCGCGGCGAGGACGTGCGCGCGCGCCTGAATGTGCTGTCGGAGATTCCTGGCGCTTGGAAGGACGCGGTGACCAAATGGCGGGCGGTGAACCGCCGCTTCAAGACCGAGATCAGAAGAACGCTCGCCCCGGATCCGAACGAGGAGTATCTCCTCTACCAGACGCTCGTTGGGGCATGGCCGTTCGAGACCGGACACGACATCGAGGCGGCGTTTTGCAACCGCATCGCGAAGTACATGACCAAGGCGCTGCGTGAGTCGAAGGTCCACACGAGCTGGCTGAGCCCGGACGAGGCATACGAGGCCGCAGCCGAGCGTTTCGTCCGCGCCATTCTGGATCGGAGGCGGCCCAACCCGTTCCTGCAGGCGTTCGAGCCGGTGCAGGCACGCGTCGCACAGCTCGGGGTCTACAACAGCCTCGCGCAACTCTTGATCAAGATCACGGCGCCAGGCGTTCCCGATTTCTATCAGGGGACGGAGCTCTGGGATCTGAACCTCGTCGATCCGGACAACCGGCGGCCGGTGGACTACCGCCGGCGCCGGGACGTGCTGGCCACTCTGACCGACGCCAACCCATCGGAGCTCCTCGCCCAGCGTGCTGACGGCCGCGTGAAGATGTTCGTCGCCAACCGGGCGCTGACGGCGCGCGCCGCTCAGCGCGACGCCTACGAGCGCGGCGACTATGTGCCGCTGCGGACGGCCGGCACGCGCGGCGACTGCCTCTTCGCTTTCGCGCGAACCGGGTCCGGGCCTGATCGCGACACGGCGATCACGTGCGTGCCCCGACTCATTGCGACGCTGATCCCCGATGGCAGCGCGCCGCCGTTGGGCGCGGCGCCCTGGGGCGACACGCGCCTCGAGCTGCCTATTGATCCGCGCCCGTTCCGCGATGTGTTCACCGGACGGCTCGTGAAACCGAACGCGGCGGCGCACGGCAGCACACTCTCGGCAGCCACCATCTTCGAGGCCTTCCCGGTCGCGCTGCTGGTTCCGGCAGACCATCGAATGGGGACGTGACACATGGCTGGAACCACGTCGGATGGCTCGCTGGCCGTCTGCTCGATCGGGGTGTCCGCGTCGTCTTTCGGAATTCCGGCAGACGGCGAGGCGAGAACGGATCATCCGAGCCGCGGACACGACCCGGATCGCATCGCGTTCGCCTAGCTTTGCAGACCCGTGTAGCGCGAGCGTTCAGGCGCGCGTGGTTCGCTAGGCTGAAGCCTCGCGCTACGGCGTAGCGTAAACGCTCGCGCTACGGCGCGGCGTAAACGCCCGCGCTACGGCGTCGCGCAACGGCTGTAGGTGCGCCACGAGGAATCGGCGGCGTCGTGGCGTGCGCGGACGCGAAATGCAGCGGCCGGCGGTTAGAGCCGTCTGCACGACGCCGCAGCGCAAGGCTTCAGACGCGAGCAACGTTCGCCTGAAGCCTCGTCTGCCGACCTGCACCGCGCCGCAAATCATTTCGCGGGCTCGATGGCTCTCGTCCAGACATCGATCTGCTCGCGCGTCATCGGTCCTTCGGGCTGCTCGCGCGCATCGCGGTATTTCCAGCGATCGAGGTCGTGCAGGTACTGCTCGCGCGAGATCAGCGGTCCGTAGCAGACGTCGTTCTGAACGTTCGGCCGGCTGACGCTCAGCCTGCGGACCAGCTCGTCCATCACCCAACCCGGCACGTTCTGCCGCTTGTCGGGGTAGACGAACCCGAACAGGATGATGTGGCTAAGAAGCACTCGCCAGGAGTCGCCAAAGCGCATCAGCAGCCGCGGCCAGTCGAGCGCCGGCCCGACCTCCCGCAGCAGATGCAGCACGTCGGCCCCGTCGAAGCGTTCGCGCTCCTGAATAAACGCCTTGGACCAGATCATCTCTTCCGCCGGCGACAGCCGGACGATGACGCCGAGGACGTTCGTCTTCGGCGCATGCTCGAACCACAGGTCGTCGACCCGCGCGACCCCGTTGCCCGAGTTGAAGATAATATCCATGAAATATTTGCCGGCGTGGATCTTCCCCAGCCAGTGCGGAAACGGCAGCTCGCTTTCGTAGCCGAGGCGCTCGAACGCCTCGAGGACTCGCGGGCAGTCGTCCGGCTTGACGAAGATGTCGATGTCCTTCGTGTCGCGCGGCACGTGCGCGTAATGGGAGAACGCAAACGCGCCGCCGACCAGAAACGGAATGCCCGTGTCGTTCAGCTTGTTCAGCGCATCGATATAGAAATCGGCGGCCGGGTCGTGCACCGCCCGTGCGGTCGAGGTTTCCATCTGATCCTCAGGAGGCCACGGCGTCGGTGGCGCGCCGCCCGCGCGACGGCGCAGGCATGCCTTCAGGGGCGGCCGAGGCCTCCGCAATCGGCACCTCGAACACGCGGAACGGAGGACGGTCGGCGAACGTGCGTGTGAGCAGCGGCATCGAGACGTTGTAGACCGGCACGCCGCTTTGAGTCCTGCCCTCGAGCTGGCCACGGTGCGCGTGGCCGTGCACGACGAGCGACACGGGATAACGCCCGATCGGCTCTTCGAGCCGGCTCGAGCCGAGGAACGGATAGATCTCGAGCGGCTCGCCGTCCACCGTCCCTTGAATCGGCGAATAGTGCAGGAGCGCGATGAGCTGCTTGGTACGCAGACGGGCGAACGCCGCCTCGAGCTTCAACGCCTCGTCCACGGCCTCGTGCACGAACTGCTTGATGATGGTCTCCCCCCACGGGCCCAGCGCGTGACGGCCGAAGCCGCCGCCAAAGCCTTTGATCCCCGCGATGCCAATCCCTTCCAGTTCGCAGGCGTCGCCATCGAGCACGATGAGCCCGGCATCGGTGAGTATCCGGCGCACCTCGCACGACCTGCCCGATTCCAGATCGTGATTGCCGAGGACGGCCGCCGCGGGGATGCGCAGCGCCGTCAGCTCGCGCGCCAGCACCAGGGCTTCTTCAGGCAGGCCGTAGTCGGTCAGATCGCCCGCGATCAGGACGATATCGGCCGACTCGCTGACGCGGGAGAACAGCGGCTGAAACGCATTCTGCGACGTTTTCGTGCAATGGAGATCGGCAAGCGCACCGACTCGCACCACGGTCCCGGCCATGCGCTGTGCTGTTTCAAGACTTGAGCCAAAGGCGCGATTCGCCGATGAGCTTGGAACGGGCCAATAGTTGCACCACCTGCACGCGTGTCAGGCCATGCGCGCCCCCAGCTCGGGCGCCTCATCGTTACGCCGTTTGCCACCATTGGCGTGCTGGCCGCCGTGCTGATGTGGGGAGCCGAACGCGCCGGCTCCATCCCGCTCTCCCTCGCGATTGCCGCCATCGGCGCCGTCATCGCCGCGATGATCGCGCGGCGGCTGAGGAACGACATCGCGAAGGTCACCGATTACTACGCGGCGCTGCTGCGCAATGCCGACGAGCAGTCGCGCCAAGCCGACGCGGCGAGCCGGCTGAAGGACGAGTTTCTGGCGACGCTCTCGCACGAGCTGCGTACGCCGCTCAACTCGGTGCTCGGCTGGGCGCGGCTGCTGGCGACCGGCAAGCTCGATGCGAAACAGACGCTCCGGGCGGTCCAGTCGATCGAGCGTGCGGGGTGGGCCCAGTCGCGGTTGATCGCAGACCTCCTCGACATGTCGCGCATCGTCGCCGGCACGATGGAACTGACGGTCCAGCCGACCGCCATTCAGCCGCTCGTGGACACGGCGGTCGAATCGCTGCGGACGGCAGCCGACGCCAAGCGCATCGCCGTCGAGGTCAGACTCGATGCCGCGCTGCCGCCGATCGCCGCCGACGCCGATCGCCTGAAACAGGTGGTGTGGAATCTGGTTTCCAACGCCATCAAGTTCACGCCCAGCGACGGCCAGGTGGTGGTACGCCTCGACGCGACGCCAGAGGAAGCGCGCCTGACGGTGCGCGACACCGGTATCGGCTTCCAGCCGGAGCTGGCAGCTCACCTGTTCGAACGGTTCCGGCAAGGCGACAGCAGCTCCACCCGACAGCACGGCGGCCTCGGTCTGGGGCTCGGCATCGTCCGCCACGTCGTCGAACTGCATGGGGGAACCGTGACCGCGTCGAGCAGCGGCGACAACGCCGGATCCACGTTCGAGGTGCGGCTGCCGATCCGGCTGATGCACGTGCCGGTCACCGCGGCGGCGGCTACGGTGACGCCGGCGCCGTCGCTGCGCGGCGTCTCGGTTCTGGTCGTCGACAACGATCCGCAGGCGCTGGCGTTCGTCCGCGACACGCTCGAGCGGCACGGGGCGATCGTCGTCACGGCGGCGTCGCCGAAGGAAGCGAAGGCGCACTTCAAACGCGATCCGCCGGACGTCTTCGTCAGCGATCTGGTGCTGTCGGGCGACGACGGCCTGGCGCTGATCCGGGATATCCGGAAGCTGGATCGCGCCGCCGGACGCGCGACGCCTGCGGCGGCGCTGACCGCGCTCGCGCGCGCTGACGATCGCCGGCGCGCGCTGACCGCCGGCTATCAGATCCACGTCGCCAAGCCGGTCGATCCATCCGAGCTCGTCTCCACTGTCGAGTGGCTGGCGC
>JRHI01002709.1_pt1 | contig 11701 bp, 7 predicted proteins | sample 215371 | NCBI WGS metagenome assembly JRHI01 (sample SAMN02929681, study PRJNA255918) | sediment metagenome | biome: cave system; feature: Ice Cave; material: Sediment; isolation source: sediment from deep within a dark volcanic ice cave with no known source of... ... | reverse complement strand
CCTCTGATCGGGAGCGCCGGCTTGCCCTCAGTCAGCGGCAGCACCGGCCAGTTCCGTGCCCGCTACGTCTATGACGGAGAAGACAGCCCCACCGTTCCCAGCCGTGGCGTGCGCATTGTGGGGAATCTTTCGCGCGTGCTGCAAAGCCCTGGGCTCGCCCATCCCATCAACCAGTTGGAAATCGAGACTTCAACATTTCTTCCGACTGGGGCCAAGACCTCGCTCTTCTTCAACGCCTCTGGGGGAACAAGTTTTAGTAGCACGGCCGGCCCCTTTCAGGTTTTCGCGCTGGGCGGACCCTTCCGTCTTGGCGCTTACTTGCCGCAAGAGTTCCCGGGCAACCACTACGGATACGCCTCACTCGGATTTCGCCGCGAACTCTATCGCCTGCCGCAACTGGTGGGAAAGAAAGTTTACTGGGGTGGATGGTACGAAGCCGGCAGCGCTTTCAATCGTCCGTCGTCGGTAGTCGTGCGTGGCACGTTCAACGTGGGCGTGATCGCCGAAACTATCGTCGGCCCGGTCGCTCTCGCTGGGAGTGTTAGCCCCACGGGTCAAAGCCGAGTGAATTTCTCGATAGGAAGATTGTTCTAAACATTAACGCTGGATGCGCGCGATCTTGCGCATGTCGTGCGCATTCTAAGCCGGACTTTCATCGGGGGATACCTTAAGCTACATGTGCGCACGGGCCGCAAATTGGTCGTTTGTTCCGTATCGCCGGTTAGCTAGGCCTTGCGGCCGGCAATCATCAACCCCGCCCCAACGACTACCAGAACGATACTGATGGCGGGCGCGACCTTCTCGTCATGCTCGGTAGTAACCCCAATGTGCGCGTCGCCAAGGTTGACGCCGTGATGCTCGGAGTGCGGAATGGGGACAAAGAACGAAAGAATCCCCAGCACCATTAACAGAACTCCGACCAATAGCAAAGCTTTCATCGAATGCCTCCTGACTCAAAGCAAACTCACAACCGATGTCGGAGCGGATCGTATTCCGATGGTACGTGGCGCTGATCTATGAAAATACTGGCGACCTGTTTTCTCAGTCTTAAACTGCGAAGTCTTGCACGAACTGCACCAGACTGCGCAGAGCAATGCCTGAGGGTCCTTTTGCGATCCACGGCTTTTGCTCTTCCGTCCAAGCGGTGCCTGCGATGTCGAGGTGAATCCATGGCGTTTCTTCGGCGAATTCTTTCAGGAACATGGCCGCGTTGATGGCACCTGCCCAGCGCCCGCCGGAGTTCACCATATCGGCGATGCCTGATTTGATGTTCTCTTTGTATTCATCGTCAAGTGGCAGCCGCCACATCTTTTCGCCAGCTTTTTCATTGGCTTGATGGAAGCGCTCATAGAGCGCGTCGTCATTTGAAAAAACTCCAGCATTGGCCGAGCCGAGAGCCACCACGACCGCTCCCGTCAGCGTTGCAGCGTCAACCAAATGGGTGCAGCCCAACTGGCGCGCGTAGAAAAGTCCGTCTGCCAGCACCAGTCGGCCTTCCGCATCGGTATTGATGATTTCAATCGACTTGCCCGACATGGCGATTTGCACGTCGCCCGGTTTTTGGGCTTTGCCGGAAGGCATGTTTTCAGTCGCGCACACAATGCCAATGACTTTGACTTTCGGCTTCAGCAACGCAATGGCTCGCATAGCGCCGATCATCGTAGCGCCGCCGGCCATGTCGTACTTCATCTTCTCCATGCCGTCCGCCGGTTTGATCGAAATGCCGCCAGTGTCGAACGTAATGCCTTTTCCGACGAGGCCTAACATAGGTTTCTCGGACGCGCCGGCGGGTTCGTATTTCATCACGATCAGCGCCGGAGGCTCATCGGAACCTTGCGCCACACTCCAGAAGGCGCCCATCTTCATCTCTTTAATTTTGTCAGCGCCGAAGACTTCACAATGCAAGCCGACTTCCTGGCACATCTTCTGGGCGCGGTCGGCGAGGATGGTTGGAGTCATGCGATTGGAAGGTTCGTTGACCAGGTCGCGCGTGAAGTTCTGCGACTCGCCAATGATCTGGGACGCGCTGACGACTTTCTCGAGGGCGGCGTTTTCGCCCGATGTGACGATGGTGAGGACGTCGATTTTTTGATCCTTACGGTCGCTGCGATAGTAGTCGGGATCGAAGTTTCCGATGAAGGCCCCTTCAACGATCGCTCGCACCGCATCTTCCGCCGGAATACAGGACGGAGCGACAAAGGCAAAGCTGCGAATTCCACGCGACTTGAGAGTGCGTACGGCGGCGCCAGCAACACGGCGCAAATCGTAGGCCTTGAATTGTTTCGCGCGTCCACCACTAACCAGCAAGATGCGCTTCGCTTTCAGGCCAACCGGTTTATGCAGCAAATTGACCTCAAGCGGTTTGCAGGTTACTTCGCCGCTGGCCAGAAGATCGGCTGCAACCGACTGCACGGCTGCATCATCGGTATCAAGCTTGAGTTGCTGCTTCGTATCTTTGTTTTTTTTCTTGCTGATTTGGCTTGGATCTTTGTCCGCATGATCCAGCACAAGGGCGACGAGGGATTCGGTTTCGAGTTCGGCGGGCTTGGAGAATGAGAGTATCGTTTTCATGTTTTCGGTAAGTGCTGAAGGTGACTGTCCAGTATCGTCGGCGGGAAGGGAAAAGTGCAAGCGGGCACAGACAATGGAAGAGTCCCAAATTTAGCAACCACAAAGGACACGAAGTAACACGAAGGTATGAATGGCGTGAAGATTTCTTGGTGCTCTTTTGTGCGTTGGTGGTTCATTGCACGCGCCCACGGGCGAGAACTGCATCAACTCGACAACGCGCTGGGGAAACGGGTCTTGAAGTCCAGCAGGCCGACCCATTCCGGCACAATTGTGATGCGGACCATACTTGAAACCATCGTCCGCAGCTGAGTTACCCAGGCTTGGCCTTGTTCCGCGCCGAAGTAGCGCTCGGCGGCCATAGCGTACTCGGGCACGATTCCATCGACGTTCTCCATACGCGCGGTGCCCCGGACCAGCAGAACCTTGTGAGGAAAGGTGTTGTCATCGATGGTGAAAGACACCTTGGGATTTCTTGCCAGCGCCTTCAGTTTCGGCGCCTTGGGCGGGGTAGCCATAACAAACTCCCTTTCGTTCCAGTGAAACCATATGGGAATCACCCGCGGAGTGCCGTCGGTCCAGATATAGGCCAGACGCGCGGGAATCGCCGACCGCAACAGTTCTTGCGATGCGGGGTCCTGCAGGAGTGCAAGGTCTCCCTGATGAACAGCTTTCATTGATGTACTCCTTTCATGGAGTGCGTTCTCCTCAGTGGAGTAATGCCACGATGGGCCGCCATAGGCTGAGTCGGGAGGTATTGTGCGCTTGCCAGGGGCGAGTGGTCAATGATCGGGTGACGGCATCTGATGGTCAGGAGTATGATTTCGTGCCGTAGCAAACAGAGGTTTTGAATGAAGCTCCGTTGGATGGTTTTGTTTTTCCCGGCTGTGTTCATGGCTGGGTTTTCCATACTGGTGATCAGGCATGGCGCGAAGGCGGCTGCGCCGCAAGCGGCGACGTCGGCGGCGAATGCTGCTGCTGCTGCGAACTCTACCCAAGGTAGAGCGCCTTCGATCCCCGACACCACGCTAGCCATCAATTCCCCAACGCCAATGTCGCAACGCGTAGTGCACTACGAGATTGATGCTCGCTACGACGCGGCCAAGCACACTGTCGACGCGACGGAAGTGCTTACGTATCACAATTTGACCGGGCAGCCGCTCGACCACTTTCCCTTTCATCTGTATCTGAACGGCTTTCAGCCGAAGGCGACATGGATTCGCGAGGCTAAGGTCCTGGGCAATCGGGATACTACCTACGAGAAGTGGGAGGACAAGCAATTCGGGTCCGAGGACATCAAAAGCTTCGAAGTCGTGGGGCAGGGAGATCTGACGCAACAACTGCAGTTCATCCAGCCAGACGATGGCAACAGGGAGGATAAGACGGTCGTCGATGTGCATCTTCCCAAGGCGATTGCGCCGGGCGGCTACGTCGAATTCAAGATTGCGTTTCACGACCAGTTGCCGGAGACACAAGCGCGCACGGGATGGAAACGCGACTTCGTCCTGGGAGGGCAGTGGTTCCCGAAAGTCGGCGTGTGGTGGAACGGGGCGTGGAATTGTCATCAGTTTCATGCGACAACCGAATTTTTCTCCGACTTCGGCGTCTATGACGTCAAGCTGACCGTGCCGCAGTATGAAGTGATCGGCGCAACTGGAGTGGAAGTCTCGGATGTGAACAATCCGGACAAAACGAAGACGCTCACTTATCACGGGGATGACATCCACGATTTTGCCTGGACCGTCAGCCCGCGCTACAAGGTGAAAGACGATGGCGTCTTCCAGGGGCAGATGGGGCCGGTAAAGATGCGCATCCTGATGCAACCCGCGCACTGGAGCCAGGCGGAGCGGCACGAAAAGATCTTAAAACAATCGCTGGAGTACTTTGAGCGCTGGTACGGGCCTTATCCCTATAAGACGATTACGCTGGTGGATCCCGAGCCGGGTTCGGCGGCGGGAGGAATGGAATATCCCACGTTCATCACCGGAGACAGCACTTGGTTTATGCCGGCGGGCGCGTACTTGCCGGAGTTGGTGGTCGAGCATGAGTTCGGCCACCAATACTGGTACGGCATGGTGGCAACCAATGAATTCGAAGACGCATGGATGGACGAAGGCATCAACAGCTACTCCGAAGTGAAGGTGCTGGACGCCATACTGGGACGCGACACTTCCATCTTGAATATGGCCGGGGCCACGGCCGGCGAGCGTGAATTGCAAAGACTTACATACATTGGCGCGGCCGACCTTGATCCCGTGGCGCAGAAGGCATACGACTATTACAGTTACAATTCCTACGGCGGAATCACCTACGGCAAGACGGCCAGCGTGCTGTTGACACTAGAAGGAATGCTCGGCGAAGAAACAATGCAGAAGGCGATGCACGCTTATTTCATGAAATATCGGTTCACCCATCCCGTAAAGGAAGACTTCCTGAAGACGATTGAAGAAGTTTCGGGCAAGGATCTGCGTTGGTACTTTAACCAGGCGATCTACGGCACGCCGGTGCTGGACTATGAAGTGATCAAGATCGATTCGATTCCGGCGAACTGGTATGAAGATCAGAAGAAGGCGAGCAAGAAAGCGGACAAGAACACGGTCTATCTCTCGAATGTGTGGGTACATCGCAAAGAAGATTTCACGATGCCTGTTGAGGTCGAAATTAAGTTCGACAACGGCGAGAAGGTCCGCGAACATTGGGATGGGCAGAGCCGGTGGACGAAGTTCTCTTACGAGAAGAAGGCGAAGGTAGAATCGGCCGAGATCGATCCTGACCACAAGATTTACATTGACCGCAACAACTTCAATAACAGCCGCACCGCTGAACCCAACCCGAAGCCGGCTTTCAAGGTGTCCAATTATTGGCAATTTGTGACGCAATGGATGAGTCAGGCGCTAGCTTGGTGGGCGGTGTAGCAGTTCCGAACGCGGTCTGTCACGACAGGGCAAATTATGAATGAGAATGACGGTTTGTTGCGCCGAGGCGCAGCAATGGTGGGGCGCAACAAACGCTACATCGTCTGGTTTTACTTGCTTAACCTGGCGCTGGCATGGTTCGGCGGGGCTGCTTTCCGCGAGCATGCCCATGGCATTCTCGATCACAGTATGGTCGCAGACCGCTTGGTTCATGGTTTTGACGTTCCGGTACTTGCCGAAATGTTTTCCCGCCCGGAGATGGGGCCGTTCACAGCTTCAACTGTGGGGGCGACGTTTTTCGCATTGATATTCATGTTAGCCTCCGCGCTGTTCATGCCCGGCGTGTTTGCCGGGTACGCCTCGACGTATCGATTGCCGCGAGAGGATTTCTTTCGTAGCTGTGGCCGGAACCTATGGCGGTTTATCCGCCTGATGATTGTCGCCGGCGTGCTGATGGGAATCGTGGCGGGAGCACTGTTTGGCCTGCAAGGCGTGCTGGTCAAGAAAGCCGAAGACAGCACGAACGAAATACTCCCCTTCACGCTGCAGATGATCTGCCTAGCGGTGATCTTCCTGGTGATGACCACGCTGCGAATTTGGTTTGATCTGGCCGAAGTGGACATCGTGTTGAGCGACCAGCCGACGGTACGCAAGTCGATTGGGTACGGCTTCCGGAATACCTTTCGTGCGTTTGGTCGACTGCTGGGGAGCTACGTCTTGATCACAGTTATAGCGGCGATTGAGCTGGTCGCAGGACTGTGGGTCTGGATGAAAAGTGTAGCTCCGCAGAGTGTTTACGCCGCCTTTTTCATAAGCCAACTGACGCTCCTGGTGTTACTGATTCCCCGGTTTTGGCAGCGTGGAGTTGCCGTCGCGTACTGGCAGGAGAGGATGTTGGTACCGGTCGCGGAAATTGAGCCGGTCCCGGTCGCACCGGTGCCGCCGCCTTTGGTGATTGAGCCGATGCCAGTGCCGGTAATTCCGAGTGCACCGCCAGAACCTCAGGGATTGTAAGGGTTGATCTTCATGCTGACAGCCTGGTGTCCCTTCGGAACTGGCTGATTCCGGCCCCGGATTCATCCCGGACATACCTCCGGGGCTAATAAATGCCGCCGCTGCGCGGCTGGGAATTTGCCCACTCACTCAGTCCTTAGGCTTCGCCCGGGATACAGTTGTCAGGCAGAGGCTAGCGTCCAGTATTGGGCGCGTGGAACCCTTCCTGTTTGTCCTCGTCGTTTTTGTTCACTTCTTTGCGGTGGAAGTCGAGGCCGAAGTGCGGTTCGCTGCGCGTGCCAGTGACCTTGAATGGGACTTCAGTGCCGGCGCCATTCTTGCGAAAGAAAGGGTCCACCGGCTTTAGCAGAATCGATTTCCAGCCGGTCATCATCCGCGAAAGTTTAACGTCCAGCTTCAGCTTCCCGTGAAAATCGAAGACGTTTCCATCAAGACTGTACTGGCCTTCCATGTCGGCGTGCGTTCCAGGAATCAGGAAATGCAGAAATGAGAATGAGAGGATCCCACTGTCGAGTTTGAAAGTGCCTTGCAGGTCTGAGGGGACATTGACCTGCAGGTGTTCACGTGCGGCCTTAGGTTGGCCTCGGCTGCGTAGGCTAAGCGAATCGATGCGGCTTTGCATTGCGCCGTTGGTGAAGTGCCCCTCGGGAACGCGGAAAGTGCCTGCCAGTTTTATGCGGTTCGCCACGTCCACGTTGCCGGGGCGAAGGCTGAGCCTGGTGTTCATTTCAACAGGGCCGGTCATAACCGGCGGATCTGTGCGCACGCCCAGCCTCAGCAGATCTTCAATGCGTGCATGGCCGAGAACAACATCCAGTTCAATGTCATGGCCGTGCGGATTCTCCACACGCACGATCTTGCCGTTAGCCGTAAGAGAGGAATGCAGTATCTGCGCTCTCACCAGTTGAAGATAAGTATCGCCATCAGTTCCGTCGACGATGGCATGGAAGTCGGTGCGAAGCGGAACAGGATGTCCGCTGACAGCGATTCTAAAATCAGGTGTGTCGGTTTTGCCGGTGACCTCAATCCTCCCCAGCGTTCCCCCGTATTTTCCGGTCGAGGAGAGAGTTCCGGCAATGCCTTTAAGCGTGCCGAGGTCGGCCTGGGTGAATGAATAATTTCCTTCGACAGCGGTAGCGCGCGGGCTCACTTCGTTAAGCGGACCAAATTGACCAGTCGATTGAATGTTTCCGACGGGCTTGGGATTGACGAGCGTGGCATCGAAACGGAAGGGAAGGCCGGGGCCGATATCTTTCATAGTGAGAGTGCTGATATCGAAAACCAGCGGCGCCTTGCCGGGACGAGACGTATTGATGACAACCTTGGTGTCCTCACAAACGAACTGGTCGACGGCAATGCTCATTTTTCCGCGCTTGCGCATGTTGCTCATCTGCTGGCGATCTTCTTTCGGAGGAATGTTCAAGCTCAGTCCGCTCAGATACACGGTGTGCACGTGCATGGGCTCGCGAAATAAATCCCGCAGCGGGGTGTGGAAGCGGAATTCCTTAATCTCGATCAGGGGTTGCACACCGGTCTCGTAAGGATTGGGATCGGTTGGCCCGTAAATTTGCAGGCCTCCGCCGGACACCTCCAGACCCTTAATTACGGAGACGTGAAGGCTGGCTAATTCGACTCGGCTCTTAAATCGGGTGGAAAGCGTCTCAATGACACGGGTGCGCAGAATAGGTTCGGCACGGATAATCGCAATACGAATACAGATGGCTGCGATCACGAGAAAAAAGAGGAGAATTCCGCCGATCCAGCGCCAGCGATGTGGACGGTTACCTCGGCGTGGCGGGAGGACCTGTAGCGGTTGCTTCGGCGGAGCGGGACGCGTTGATGGGGAAGCGGCCACCATCTCCTTGGATAGAGGGCCTAAGCAGAATGGACAATCGGGTGATTCCTGCAGAAAGGAACGGTTGTTGCCGGAGGGAAGCGGCTAACGTAATTAATCTAAAGCAAAACAATTGTGATTCCCTGGTTTTTCCTTCCAAGATCGGAGTCACTCCTCAATTCGGGATGCCTCTGCAGCAACGTCCACGACTGATCGTCGGACTTCGACCAGCTCTCTCCGAATATGCAGCCGCGTATCTGATCGTCCTGTCTCATCTCGTGTAAGCGCTTCTGCACTGCGATGCGGATGTCACCGCCAGCGCCCGTGGAACCATAGCCGTGAATGATTTTTAGCAAACTGTGCTTCTGTTGGCGGGCGAGGACCAGCTCTCGGCCCAGGCGCTGTAACGCTTCCTGAACCTGCGGCATGTCCGACTTGAGGTTTACGGTTTTAATAACGGGCCTCGTCCACGCAAACTATTGTAGAGAGGCGTCAGGCTCGGATGGAAGCGTGAGCCCGCAAAGGCCGGGGTTGGACAAAAAACGGCGCCGCACCAACTGCGGCGCCGACAGATAACGAGTATCCACAACTAGTTCACGGCGAAAATCAAGTCGTCGTGATCGTCATAAGCGCCAGTGCTGCACGAGGACGCGCTTCCCTGATAACGGAAGTTGGCCCGGACGGCCTGGAGGCTTCCGGTGGGAAGAGTGTAAGTCGCAGACAGTGCTTGCGCTCCGCCTGCCGGGGGCACGATCGTTCCGATCAGAACCCACGACGGGCTGTTGGCGTTAGCGGCGTAGTACAGGTCCAGAGAATCGGACGAGCCGGTGCTCCAGGCCCATACAGTCGCGGTGACGGTCACGGTATTGCCGTGAGTCAACGGGCCGCCATTCGTCGAAGAGACCGAGATACGGTCGTTCGATTCGTCGGAGTGGAAGGTTCCCGACGTACCGTCTGCGCATGAGCTGTTGATGCTGTTGGGTTGATTGGGTTCAGCGCCGCCCGACATCGTATCCTTTCCGAGCAACAGCGATGGACCTGAGTCGCACGACGTACCCGCCGTGGCGCATTTCGGCGCCTTAAGCGTGGGGTCGTAAACGGCAGTTTGTGGTCCGGTTGAGCCCACGGTCAGGGCGATGGTGGTGCTTTGGGTGAGCGAGCCTGAAGTTCCAGTCACCGTCACAGTGCTGGTGCCGGTCGTGGCCGTCGACGACGCGGTGAAGGTTAAGGTTGACGTCGCGCTGCCATTCGCTGGCGGAGTAACGGGATTGGTTGAGAAGGCCGCCGTCACGCCGCTGGGGAGTCCAGAAGCGCTCAGCGTGGTTGCAGAGTTGAATCCGTTGAGGCTGGTGACCGTGATGGTGCTGGTTGCGGTTGATCCACGAGTCACGCTGACCGTACTGGGTGAAGCGGCGACTGTGAAGCCCGGAGTTCCGCCGCCCACGGCGAAGATTAGGTCGTCGTGATCGTCATAACTGCCGGTGCTGCACGATGACGCGCTCCCGGTATAGCGGAAGTTTGCTCGGACGGCTTGCAGGCTGCCGCTGGGCAGTGTGTAGTTCGCCGATAACGTTTGTGATCCAGCCGCCGTGGGCGTGATGGTTCCGATCAATACCCATGAAGGACTGCTCGCGTTGGCGGCATAGTAGAGGTCAAGATGGTCCGAGGTGAAACCACTATAGGCCCAGACGGTAGCGCTCACTTTTACCGTCTTGCCCGGAGCGAACGCGCTGCCGTCAGTGGTTGTCACTACCAGGCGATCGTTGGACTCGTCGGAGTGGAACGTTCCGGAGGTTCCGTCAGCGCAGGAGTTGTTGATGGTGTTGGGTTGATTGGGCTCGGCTCCGCCCGAGAGCGAGTCGCGGCCGAGGATTAACGACGGACCTGAGTCGCAGCCTGCGGCCACGTTGACGCACTTTGGCGCCTTGAGCGTGGAATCATAGACAGCGGTCTGCGTTCCAGTGGATGAGTTGACCGTTAATGCAATCGTTGTGCTGTGCGTGAGTGAGCCGGAAGTGCCCGTGACTGTGACCGTGGCGTTGCCGGTGGTCGCTGTAGCGGAGGCCGTGAGGGTGAGAGTCGAAGAAACACTCCCGTTTGCTGGCGGAGTGACTGGGTTAGCTGAGAATGCCGCGGTCACGCCATTGGGCAAGCCCGAAGCGCTCACGGTGGTGGCTGAACTGAAGCTGTTCTGACTGGTGATGGCAATAGAACTGGTACCGTTGCCGGCCTGAGTGATGGTCAGCGATGACGGCGATGCGCCGATGGTGAAATTTGGCGTGGCTGCCGCATTGACCGTCAGAGCTATTGTTGTGCTGTGGGTGAGCGCGCCGGACGTTCCCGTGATAGTCACCGTGGCTGCGCCTGTGGTCGCCGTGCTGGAAGCGGTGAGGGTGAGAGTCGAGGAGGCACTTCCGTTCGCCGGAGGAGTGACGGGATTACTGGAAAACGCAGCCGTCACACCACTGGGCAATCCGGATGCGCTGAGCGTGGTGGCCGAGTTGAAGCCGTTGAGGCTGGTAATCGTGATAGTGCTGGTTCCGCTCGAACCCTGGTTAATGGTCAGCGAACTCGGCGAAGCTGCGACCGTGTAATCGGGCGTGGCAGTACTACCGCAAGTGGGGAACTTGAAACTGGCGATACGAGTGTTCCAGTTAAAGCTGCCCGTGGTCTTCATATACTCTTCGGTGAACCAGAAAGTACAGTCGTCGACCGGATCGACCTGCATGGCGCTGTAGTCGCCCCAGCGAGAGAGGTTGGCGTTTTGCGAGCCTGCTCCGCTGACGATGTTGACCTCCGATTCGAGCGTGCTGGCCGGATCGGTGGGAACGCGTCCGGCGAAACGGATGGACGGAAAAATCGCACTGGCGGCCGAGACGCTGTACCCGAGAGCCAGATCGCCCGCCTGGTCCATAGCAACCGATCCCATCCAACGGTAGTTGGAGTCAGGCGCGAAGGTGCTTTGTTGCGCGACGATAGGAGTGCCGGCAGGATTCTGGATTTCATACCAGCGGACACCTCCTCCCGATCCCGCCACCACCGAGTGGTTCACGACCAGTGACTCGTGCGTACCGAAGTTGCGATAGGCCAACCGGTACATGAGGCGGTCGGCTAGCGAATCGAGTTGTTGCGTAACGCTGGGTTGCGGTACGCAGGTGCCGCCTGCGCAGAGCGGGCTGAAGGCGGCAACATTGATGACCGTGGGACCGGTGAAGGTGGAGTTCGATGGAGTAGTGAAGTCGACGTGGAATTTGTACAGGTTCAGGTTATTGGTGCCGAAGTACATCAAGTAATTCGGTGAACCCGCGGGAGGCGCGGTGGTTCCATCGAGGTCCGCGGGCAAGAGGCCGCCGACGGCTGTCCCTTGCTG
>JRHI01002708.1_pt1 | contig 11704 bp, 16 predicted proteins | sample 215371 | NCBI WGS metagenome assembly JRHI01 (sample SAMN02929681, study PRJNA255918) | sediment metagenome | biome: cave system; feature: Ice Cave; material: Sediment; isolation source: sediment from deep within a dark volcanic ice cave with no known source of... ... | reverse complement strand
GGGAGAGGGGCTGGGGGTGAGGGTCGTTCACCCGGATGCTATGTTAGCCCCTCCGGGGCGTTATCGGTTCCGCGGCAAACGACGCGCCGCGTCGATCAATTCACCGAGGCCGGCGCGATCTGCCCGGCGAGGAACCCCTGGACGTAGCCCGGAATCTGCGACCAGTCGCCGGAGTAGATCCACGAGCCGTTCGGATCCGTGTCTGGCGAGAGGAACGGCAGGATCGTCCCGAAGGCAAGGTTCTCGTTGGTGAAGCCCGGGGCGGCGAGGGTGAGGGCAAGCTGCTTCGACCGGGTGAGGTCAGTCTGGACCGCCTTGCGATGCGCCTTGAGCAGATCGGGCAAGGTCGGTGCCACCTTCTGATCCCGCGCCCGCTCGAGCAGGGCGCGGATGACCAGGTGCTGGCGCATGACGCGGCCGTCGTCGCCGTCCTGATGGCGCGTCCGCGCGAACTCCAGTGCCGTGTCGCCCTTGAGGTGGATCTGGCCGGCCGGGAAATAGACCTCCTTCGTGCCGTAATCAGGGGTTGGGTACTCGCCGTCGTAGACGTCGTAGGGGTTGTTCACGGCGATTCCGCCGAAGGCATCGACGATCTCGGCGAAGCCCTGGAACGACGTCAGCACGACGCCGTCCACCTCGACACCGAAGTTGACCGAGACCGTCGCCTTCATCGTCGCGGCGCCACCCGAGAACTTACCCCCCGCCGCCTTCTGACCGAAGTCGTGGGCGCGGGTGATCTTGTCGGACCCGAAGTTTGGAATCTGGACGTAGAGGTCGCGCGGGATGCTGACCGCGCGGACAGTCCGCTTCGGGACATCGACGTGGGCGATGATGAAGACGTCGGTGTTCTGCGGTTGGTCCGGCTGCCGCGTGTCGAGACCGCCCACGAGCATCGTCAGCGCGCCGATCGCGGCCGCTTGCTCGGCCCTCGGCGCCGCGCCGGCGCGCCCTGAACGCGGGACGGCGAGACCGCCGAGCAAGGCGAGGGCCAGCCGGCGGCTGAGCTTGCGGCGGAGCAACCCAAACGGTTCGGACATGACGGCGACTCCTCAACAATAAGCAGGCGTCCTGACCCGGCGAGGTAGCCGCGAAGGCGTACGTTCAGGGTAGCATCGTCGAACGCGACGCGACAACCGCGTCGGTGTTAGATTCGAGACGATCAGGCGTAGCGTCAGGTTTCGCCAGCGGAACGTCGGCCGCCAAATCAGGGGGCTCTGGGCGGGAGAACAGGAGCCGCGGCTCTGGCTATCGCCAGCCGAACTGCTGCTGGAGCAGCGTGCCGCTGACGTGCATCAGGAGCGGCGAGCCGTGGGGGCAGACAGCAGGCGCGCTCGTCCGGCCCAGACCCTCGATCAGGGCGCCCATGGCGGGGCGGTCGAGGGGGCGGCCGCGGCGGAGGGCGGTGCGGCAGGCGAGGTGGACGAGCAGCCGCTCGCGCCAGCCTTCGCCCTCGGCCGCGTCCTCGTCGGCGAGCGCCAGGAGCGTCGCGGCGACTTGGTCCGGCTCGCCGAGACCGGCCAGCGCCTCTCCGGGTGGGCCGGGGAGCACACCAGGCATGGCAGGCAAGGCACGCAGGAGGAAGGTCCGGCCACCAAAGACCTCGCACTCGAAGCCGAGCGCGGCGAGGTCGTCCAACCGCCGGCTGAAGCGCGCCACTTGAGCCGGCCGTAGCTCAAGCAGCAGCGGCTCGGGCAGGGCGACCGGCTCCGGCCCGGAGCCCCCGTGGCTCGCGGTCAGCCGCTCGTAGAGGATCCGCTCGTGGGCGCGGTGCTGGTCGACCAGGTAGAGACCAGCGTCCCCCTCCAGAAGCAGCAGACGCGCGTGGACCTGCGCGAGCAAGCGCAGCGGGGGCAAGCCTGGGGTGACGATCGGTGCCCCTTCGTCGTAGGCCGCGGCTGCCTCCGCGATCGTAGCGGACGACGCGAGCGCGTCGAGACCGGTGGCGAAGGGCGCCCGCAGCGGCAACGGGCGACGGCCGAGGGCGGCGCGGACGAGATCGCCCAGCGCGGCGCCGATGACTCGCTCGGCCAGGAGCCGGACTTCGAGCTTGGCCGGGTGGATGTTGATGTCGACCTGATCCGGCGCCGTCTCGACGACGAGGGCGGTCACGGGGTGCCGTCCCCGCGGCAGCACCGGTCGATAGGCCGCTTCGATCTGGTGGAGAAGACCCCGCGGTTGGACCCAGCGCCCGTTGACGATCAGACTGACCTGACCGCGCCCCGGCCGGGTTACCTCCGGTCCACCAACCACCCCCCAGAGTCGTGCCCCCGCGGCCTCCACCGGCCCGAGCGGCACCAGGCTGCCGGTCAGCGACGGGCTGTAGACCTCGACCAGGGTCGTCGCCAGGTCGCTGGAGCCGCTCGTCTGGAGGACCAGCCGGTCGTCGACCACGAGCGCCATCCGCACATGCGGCGCGGCGAGCGCCAGCCGGCGCACAGTCTGGCCGATCAGGTTGGTCTCGGTCTGCGGACGTGCGGAGGCGGCGAGCCGCGCCGGCAGGTGTTCGAAGAGCTGGCGGACGGTCACTGTCGTGCCGCGCGGTCGAGGAGCGGGTTCGTCGAGAACGGCGCGGCCGTCGCGCAGGATCAGCCGGCGGCCGACGCCGCCACCATCGTCAGCACTGACGATGGTCAGCTCCGCGACGTTGGCGATGCTGGGCAGGGCTTCGCCGCGAAAGCCGAGCGTCCGTACCCGACTGAGATCGCCGGCGGCGAGCTTGCTCGTTGCGTGGCGCTGACAGGCCAGCCAGAGCTCGCCGGCGGGGATGCCGCCACCGTCGTCACCGACGCGAATCAGGCTCAGGCCACCGCCCTGAACGTCGATCCGAATCTGCCGCGCACCGGCGTCGAGTGCGTTCTCGACCAACTCCTTGACGACCGAGGCAGGCCGCTCGACGATCTCACCGGCGGCGATCCGCGCGGCGACGTCGGCAGGCAGCACGCGGATCGGCGGTCGCGCCGGTGAAGCGGCGACGGGCAACGGAACCGGCGCCCGGTTGCCCATCGGACCGATGCCCAGATTCTCGGTCGTCTCGTCACGAAGCTCGCTCATCACCGGGTCAGTCGCTCGACGGGCCGGTCGATCGCCTCGCGCGAGATCGCGTCAGCGATCTGCCCCAGGTCACGCGACGCCCGCGCGGGGACCGGCCCGGGTACGATACCACCGCCGGCGCATCGACGGGTCGAGACCGGCCCCGGTCAGGTGGAGCCCCCTCCGGGCGAGCCGGCCTGACCCACCATCCACGCCCAACGTTGCAGTGGCGAACACTCCTTTCTAATTGCCTGTCCGCGAAGCGAACGTTCAGCGTGCGAGCCGCGTGAGCATGAGGTGGATCATCGCGATGCGGATCCACACCTCCCCCGGCTCCGGCAGAGCCTCGTCGTCCTTACTCAGGCGACGGCTGCGGTCCAGCCAGGCGAAGGTGCGCTCGACGATCCACCGCGTCGGCAGGACCGTGAAGCCCGCGGCGTCGGCCGGCGTAGCCGCCGTCGACCCAGATCTTCGCCAGGAGGGGTAGACCGTCTTCCACGGCGGCAGGTCGTGCGGCAGCGATCGCCAGGTGCCGCCGTTGCGCAGGTGGGAGAGGATCGCGTTGACGACCTCGCGGATGTTGGCGCTCCGCGGTCGGCCGCCGGGCTTGGCCGCCGGGACGAGCGGCGCCATGATCGCCCACTGGGCGTCGGTCAGGTCGGTGGGGTAGGCTTGTCTGGTCATCCTCTTATGCTAGGCGATCCACCCCCTTTTCGGACAGGCTCTGAGAGGACCGAAGCCGTCAAGAGAGATCAACGCGAGGTTACCCGAACCCTGCAGTAGGCGCAGATCGGAGCATGGAAAGAGGCCGGAGAAGGATATCTCCGGCCTCTGCACGCTCAGCGATTCAGCGCCTTGTTGGCCGCTCTGAGGTGCAATGTTGCGCCCCTCCACGTCGGAATCTAGGCGTCGTTCACCTGCCCGCTGAGGGCGGTCACCACCCGACGAAGTCGCACGCCGGCCTCCTCCGCCACCGCGGACAACTCCGTGTTGTCGCCGACAACCCCAAGCATTCGGGCCGGGTCGACGACGGAGACCGCACTCCTGCCCTCGTCTGCGTGGACGATCACGTTGCAGGGGAGCAGAAGTCCCAGCTCATGCTCAGCCTGGAGCGCCCGGTGGGCCAGCTGCGGATTACAGGCGCCGATGATCACGTAGGGCTCGAAATCGATCCCCAGCTTCTCCCGCAGCGTCTGCTCCACATCGATCGTCGAGAGCACGCCAAAGCCCTCGGCCTTGAGCGCCTCCTTGGTGCGCTCGACCGCCTCAGCGAACGGTGCGTCTAGCGTCGTCCCGAAGCCGTAGGCGCTCGTCCGCGTGGTGATGGATTCGTTCATGATCGACTCCCTTCGTTTGGTTCATTGTGTTGATTCGTGTCAAAGTCTGTCCTGAACCCATAGCTCCCCCGTGGGACATGTGTATGGTTCAGTGCGGCGCCCCTGCCTCCTCAGACCTGGCGTTGCAGCGCGGTTCGCCGGCGGTTGAACTCCTCCTCGTCGATCTCGCCGGCCGCGAACCGGCGTCGCAGCGCCTCCAGCGCCGGATCCTCCTCCGCGCGGACCCGCCGCGAGCCCGAGCCGTCCATCACCGCCCGCGCAAGAAGAGCGATCACGACGATGCCAACGATCGTGCCCATGCTCATCCAGGCCCAACCCCATCCGGTCATGTTCCATCCGTCCATCATCTGCCTATTCCTCCAGTGATTGCCGTCGGCCGGCGAAGCCTTCAAGCTAGCGAGAGCCCGTTGCGGGCGATGAGGTAGATGCCGAGCAGGGCGACCAACGCCGCGAAGCCCCACGCGAGCCTGGCCTCGTCGACGCGCCCGGCCAGCTGGCCGCCCAGGGTCGCGCCAGCGAAGCCACCGGCAACAAAGAGGAGCGCCAACGGCAGGTCGATCCCCCCGGTGCGTAGATGGGCGACGACGCCGGCCGCGGAGTTGATCGCGATGATCACTAGCGACGTGCCGACGGCAAGGCCCATCGGGAAGTCGAGCACCAGCACCAGCGCCGGCACGATCAGGAAGCCGCCGCCGACGCCGAAGAACCCGGTCAGCACGCCGACGACCAGGCCGGCACCAAGCACCGGCCAGCGAACCCCGCGGACGATCGCTCCGCCTGCCCGAGCGCCACTCGGTTTGCGGCCGAGGCCCATCCGCGCAGCCACGACGAGCATCAGGACACCGAAGAGCAACAGGATCACCGGGCCGGAGACGAGGCGGTTGAGCCAGGTCCCGGCGAACGCGCCGGCGATCCCAGCCCCGCCGAAGAGGAGCGCGGTCTTGGGCGCCACCTGTCCGGCGCGAGCGTGGGGCACGGCCCCGAAAAGCGCCGTCGCGCCCACGATCACCAGGGACGTGGCCGTCGCCTCGTGGACACTTTGGTCGAGGACGTAGACGAGGATCGGCACGGTCAGGATCGACCCACCCCCACCGACCAGTCCGAGCAGGAGCCCGATCAGGGTTCCAAAGAAGATCGCCAGCCCGATCGTCACGACCCGCTCACCGTTCCATCGGCTGGCCGGCGGCCGACCACGCCTTCATCCCGCCAGCCATGCTCTGCACGTCGGGAATGCCGTCCCGGAGCAGCTGCTCCGCCGCCGTCAGGCTGCGGTTGCCGCTGCGGCAGACCGCGATCACCGGGCGCGTCACGTCGAGCTCGCCCTGGCGGACGGCCAGGTCCCCAAGCGGAATGTGAACCGCGCCGGGAATGTGGCCCTCGGCCCACTCCTCCGGCTCGCGGACATCGACGATTTGCGCCGTGCCCTCGGCGCGGGCGCGTGCCGTTTGGGCGACATCGGTCTCCAGTCCCGTCGCCGTGGCCCCCTTGGCCATATTGAAGAGTCGGTTAAGCATCGTGGCGCCTCCTTTCGTCTGCCGTGGTTTGAGGCCTGCGCGTTGCTTCACGCGTCCTCCTGCCTGGTGGGCAACTGCGCCTGATTCCAGGCGTCCATCCCACCGATGATGTTGATCAGGTTCCGATGGCCCCGCGCCTGGAGCAGGCTTGCCGCAACGCTGGAGCGGTACCCGCTGCCGCAGATCACGGCCGCCTGAGAGGCGTCCCCGATCGGCGCCTCGGCGCCCTGAACAATCTCGCCGCCGAAGCGATGCACGGCTCCGGGAATGTGGCCGCCTTGCCACTCCTCGTCGCTGCGGACGTCGAGAACCACCAAGCCGTTCCGCGATCCTTCGAGTCGGTGCGCCAGCTCATGAACCGACGCTTGGAGCAGCGCGATCACCGCCCCACCGGCTGCGCGCCAGCTCTCAATGCCCCCCTCAAGGTACCGTGCGACGGCGTCGAGGCCGATCCGGCGCAACTCGGTGCGCGCCTCGGAGAACTGGTCGTCGCCATCTAGCATGAGGATCAGCTCGCGGTCGTAGGGGGCCAACCAGCCCAGCCAGGTCGTAAAGTTGGGACCGAGACCGACGGAGACGGCGCCGGGGATGTGACCCGCGCCGAACGCCTCGGGGGATCGGGTGTCGATGACCAGCGCGCCCGCCTTCTGTGCCCGCGCCACGTGCTCGGGCGCCAGCGGTTCTCCAACGGGCAGGTCGCTCAGGAGGGCCGGCCCGACCTTGTTGACACGCTTGAGGGTCGGGTAGTAGGTCGGCGGCGTGGGCATCCCCGCCAGCACCATCTTGACGAACGACTCCTTGGAGCGAGCCTGAAAGGCGTAGTTGAACCGCCACTCCTGACCGATCGTCGTCGTCGGCGCGTCGCCGATCTTCTTGCCACAAGCGGACCCGGCGGTGTGGCCGGGATAGACGACGACCGCGTCGTCCAGCCGCGAGAGACGGTCGACGACCGTGTGGTAGAGTTGCCCGGCGAGTCGCGTCGTCTGCTCCTCGCCCAGCAGGTCCGGTCGACCGACCTCGCCCACGAAGAGCGCATCACCCGAGAAGAGGGCGATGGGTGACGGTCCTTGATCGGGGTCAATGAGGAGGTAGCTCAGGTGCTCGGGCGTGTGTCCCGGCGTCCAGAGCGCCCGGAGACGCAGCGCGCCAACCGAGACCACCTGGCCGTCGTTGAGCGGTTCGTGCGGGAACGCCTGCTCCCCCAGGCGGCTGGCATAGATCGGGGCGGTGCTGGCCGCAGCCAACTCGCGCGCGCCCGAGACGAAGTCGGCGTGGACGTGGGTTTCGAGGATCGCCGTGATGCGGAAACCGCGCTCGGCGACCCACTCAAGGTAGACGTCGACATCGCGGCGGGGGTCGATCACCGCGACCTCGCGGGCCGCCTCGTCAGCAACGAGGTACGCGACTTGGGCGAGACCCGGCGTGTAGATGCGATCGATGCTCATGGGGGAATCTCCTTCGTGACGGGACGCTGGAGCAGCGCGCGACGTCATCGTCCGCCGCGGACGAGCGTCCGCACCGCCTGCTCGATTGCGACTTCCGGCGAGGAGAAGTCCTCGGGGTGGCGCAGACAGCGAAGAGCGAAAGCCTCCAGCATCTCGCCGGAAAGCGCATTGACGGCGGCTTTGACCGCCGCAACCTGGTTGATCACGTCAACACAGTCGCGCCCCTCTTCGATCATTTTTTGAATCCCTTTCGCCTGGCCCTCGATGCGCTTGAGGCGGGCGGTCATGTCGGCCCGCTCTGCGGCGGGTAGGTTATGGATGCTGGGCATGTGGTTCTCTTCCGCGATCAGGCGTCTCAACGCGACGTTGCTCCGACCCGATGACGCCGTGCGTGGCTTCCTAAATGGAAGCGATTCGCGATCCATACTACTCTACTGGGGTACGCTATGCAAGAAGCAGCCAAGGGTGAGGGGATCCCGGAAGTGTTTCTGCTCAGAGCCTATCCCAGAACCCGCGATCCGCCTCTGGTTTGAGCGCGTTCAAGCGGGAAATCGCGGCAAGGGTTGGGTTGTGGGACAGGCTCTAATGCCCAACACCGAGGCGGGGGGCAAATCCTCCCGCCTCTGGTCGGTTCTGGGGTTCGGTCGTGCTCTACGTCGTCGGCGTGGCCCCACCCGTCAGATCCTGGCGGATCTGGATGAGCGCGTCGACTTCGCGCTGCTGACCGGCGATGACCTTCTGCGCAAATTGCTTGATCTCCGGGTGCGTCGCCTTGCTCAGAGCAGCCTGCGAGGCGGCGATGGCGTCCCGGTGGTGCGGGATGGTGAGGTCGATGAAGGCCAGGTTCGGGTTGGCGGCGGCGCAGAACGCCGCCACCTGCGCCGCGGCGTCCATCGCCTTCGCCTGATCGGCCATCGATCCGACCATGCCGGGCATCATCTGCTGCATCATCGCCATCATGGGGGCATCCATCGGCAGCGGCTCGGCACTCCCGTAGAACTGCAGCCGGTATCCACGCAGCTCCGGAATCTCCGCGCTTTGCGCGCCGATGATGTTGTGGGCGATCGTGCGCAGGCGCTCGTCCGTCAGACGGGGGAGCGCGGCCTGGGCCAGCGCGATGATGCTTTGATGATGCGGAATCATCATATCGATGTAGAGCTGATCGAACTCGATCTGGGCTCCGGGTGTCCCCATGCTCATCCCTGCCCGGGGGGACGCCATGGTCATTCCACCCATGGGCGTGCCTGCTGGCGGCGTGGCCGAACAGGAAGCGGCGGTCGGTGAGGCGCTTTGCCGATCCCGCGGCGCTGCCGCCATCCCCCGCATCGGAGGCACGGCGGTAACAAGGAACACAAGCACGGCGACGGCGACCGCGAGGTGCTTGGCAACAGGTAAATCCATCGAGCGTCTGACCTCCACGGGGACAAGCGACAGGTCGGCGAGGGGTTGCCGCTACCTCGTCAATTGGGTGCGGCGAACCCGGAACTCGTTTACAGAGCCATGCCGGCCATGCGGCGGCAGGATTCGGCGCAGCGGCGACACCATTCCGCGCACTGCTGCATGGTCTGGTCATCCGCCAACCGTTCGCAGCTCTCGGCGCAGCGCTCGCACGCCGCCGTGCAGAGCCGGCACGCCTGGGGATGGAGGGGAGAGCCCCGTAGCATCAGGTCGGCGCTCAACGAGCAGGTCGCGGCGCAGTCGAGCAGCGCCCCGATGTGATCGGCCGCGGCATGCGGCCCCCCCATGCCAAGACAGTGGGCCGCTGTCTCCGCGCACATGGTGTGGCACTCCGTACAGTTCTGGATGCACTGGCGCAGGTCGTCGCTGATCTGATGCGGCATGAGCAACCCCTCCGGTTGAGTCTGCGGGCGTTTTGGCGGGCCGGTCCGGCACCACGGAGAAAACACTCTCATCTCCTACATAATTGTAGTAGCATCTCCCGTGCCACGCCGGCAGCGCGGTGGGGGCGGGGGACGCCGGAGGGGACGCGCGGCTGGGCGTGGCGCCTTCCTGAGACGGCATTGGCTCAACAGACCGGATGCAGCCCCAACGCACCGGCCAGCGGGAGGCCGCCACCGGTCAGCGTCGCCGCCAGCACGACCGCCTCGCCGGCGAGGATCACGGCGGCCGTGCGACCCCGGCCGCCTCTGGCCGGCAATGGTTCGCCGGCCAGCGTGGCGATCCGCGCCTCGGCGTGCCCCGCGAAGGCGGGCAGGACCGGCGTCCCGTCGAGGGTTTTGGCCAGGGCGCTGGCGAGCCAGTGGCGCCGCCCCATGGCCACCACCGCGTGGCGATCGGCGGCGATTTCGGTCGCGAGTAAATACTGCTCGACAAGGCAGCGGATCGGTGGCAGGCACGGGAACGCGGCGGCGATGGCGCGGACGACCAGCACGCGGGTCGGATCGCGCCGCACCAGGTGCCAGCGCTCGTGGTGCAGCACCGCCTCCAGCTCGCGGTCGGTGAGGCGATCGACCATGGCCATGGACAGGCAGATGCGTGGACGCCACCAGCCATAGACGAACGCGTAGGGCCGGACGCCATCGACCACGTCGAGATCGCCCACGACCCCAACCGCCTGCGCCACCGCCGCCACCCGCGCCGGTACCGCACCGAGGCGCGCCGCGTGCGTAGCCCAGCGCAACTCGGCCACCCGCGCCCGCTCGCGACTGACGACCCCCCAGCCAAAGAGCAGCGCGAGCCCGGCGAGCAGCGCCACTCCCACCGCCGACGTGTGGACCGCGACGTCGAGGGACGACACCGGCGAGACGAGGCACCAGAATGAGGCGGCGCCCGCCGGGGACGGCGCGGTTCCGGCGGTCCCGAGGGCCACGAGCAACAGTGCGACGGTCCCGAGAAATCCACCGGCGGCCAGAGAGACGAGGACGAGGCGAGCGAAGGCGCGATCGGGCGACACCATCAACCGGTCTCCTCGCTGGCGAGGCGTTTGAGTTGACGTCGCCGTTCGGGAGAGAGGACCGAGATCTCCGTCAGGAATTGGGCGATCGCTCGGTCTCCGAACTCCGCCACAAACTCGTGGATGCGCCGGGCGGCCGCCTGGCGGAGGAACCCTTCTTGGGTCGCGGTGGCACGGTAGACATGCACTTTCCCGATCCGCTCGCGGCTGAGCAGCCCTTTGTCGGCGAGGCGACTCATGACCGTCATCACCGTGGTGTAGGCGAGCGAGCGGCCATCGCCGTTGAGCGCGACGAGGACGTCGCGCACCGTGGCCGTGTCCCGCGTCCACATCAGGCGCATGATCGGCGCCTCGAGCTCGCCGAGGAGATGGTCCACCAGTCGCTCCGCGCGCGGCTCACCCGGCGCCATCGGGACCTCCCCCTGGGGCGGCCGGCCGTGGCCGCCCGGGATCGACGCCTCTCCCGCTGGTGACATACGGCACCGCCCACCAGATGCTCGCCACCGCAAACAGGACCCCCGTGGCCACACGCCAGGGCCAGGCCCCCTCCCGCAGCCCCAGTGTCTGCGTGCCGACGTCGAGGGCCATCGGCAGGCTCGCCGCCGCCAGCGCCACGAGCGGGAGGGACCGCCCCTTGGCGCCGAGGCCGGCAAGGATCAGCCCGGCCCCAAGCCAACCGGCGTAGATGGCGACCTCCCGCTGCTCCATGCCGAGCTGCTCGCCGAACAGATGAAACGAATGATCCGGCCGCTGGGGGCACTGCAGCCGGTAGAAGCCGTACAACGCCGCCGCGATCGCATCGTCCCCGCGCGCCTGGGCCCAGGGCGCCACGATCGTCCCGGCGAGCATGAGCCCGTTGACCGCGTTGATCAGTGCCAGCCGATGGGTGGCCCACCGGCGGGCGAGGATCGTGCGGCGCCCTCCGGGGGGCGCCGCACGGCGCGCCGTGACCTCGCGGATCGCCCGGGCCACCACCTGCGCCTCGGGTGCCGCGGAAGCGATGTCGGCACCGATGGTCTGGTCCATGCCTCTGAATCCGTCTCCAACGCGCCGATCAGGTGGCGATCGGGGCAGCCACCGACGTCGACGCATTATCCACGACCAGCGGTCCGGGCACGCCACCCCGGGCCGCGGCCGTCCCCATGTTATGCCCGTCCCTCCGACCACGGATCGGTGTCGCGGCCGGGAAAGATGTTGGGATCGTGGACGATGTCGGGCTGACCGCCGTCGGCCGTGCCGGCGATCAGCAAGGCGTGGCCGGCGGCGTCGGTAAAGGAGGGTGCCGGAATCAGCACGTCGGCGGCCACCCCGGCCTGAGTCAGGAACCGACGGCGCGAGACGCGGGCAGCCAACGCCACCACGGGCCAACCTCCGGCAGAACGACGACCGCCACGTCGTAGTCTGAGAGCCTGTATGAGAAGCCGTGGACCGGTAGAAGAGGAGGATGAGCAGGCAACGATACCC
>JRHI01002707.1_pt1 | contig 11709 bp, 14 predicted proteins | sample 215371 | NCBI WGS metagenome assembly JRHI01 (sample SAMN02929681, study PRJNA255918) | sediment metagenome | biome: cave system; feature: Ice Cave; material: Sediment; isolation source: sediment from deep within a dark volcanic ice cave with no known source of... ... | reverse complement strand
ACCCAGAATGATTCGAATTTCAACAAACTGTTAGTGCTGACCTGCTTGATCGGCTTCCCGCGGAAGCTGAACACGTACATCGGATGCTTCCCGACCTGCTTGCGCACGAGCGCCATCGATTCAGCATTCAACGGCACCGCGATGGCCCTTCGCGCCTTCGCCTGGTCGGGATGAATCCACGCCAACTGTCGCGTCAAATCGACTTGCTTCCACTGCAGACCCGTGACATTCGCCGCGCGCAAGCCCGTCGCGAGCGAGAAGGCCCCCATGTCCGCAAGATGCTCGGGCAATTCGGCTAGCAGCCGTCGTGCTTCTTCATGCGTCAAGAAGCGGATGCGCCGGGTCGGCTCCCGCAACATACGGATTTGCGGGGACCGCTCCAGCCACTCCCACTCGTTGACGCATCTGCGCAGAATCGCGCGCACCAATCCCAGCGTCCGATTCACCGTTGCATTACTGCAGCCCAGCGCGAGCTTCTCGTCCGTAATGTTGTCGATCGTGGCGTGGGTGATGGTCGCGAGGTCTTTACCGCCGAGGAAGGGGTCGAGCCAACGCAGCAGGTTGACGTCTCCCTTGATCGTCGCCTTGTGCGACTTTTCCTTTAACCATCGCACCACCGCCTCGTTCCACGTTCGCTGCGGCTTCTCGCCCAACTTGGCGATCCGCCACAGCTCCGACTTCAGCCGGTCGTGTAACTCTTGCGCTAGGGCTTTGTTGGCAGTCCCAGCAGTGCGGCGTATTCGCTCCCCGTTGGGAGCGACGACGTCGACCCACCAGACACCACCGCGTTTGCGAAGTGACATTCCAGCTCCTTTCTCAAAGTCACTCGCAACGCTTGCCGAGGAGTAGCGTAAAGCGAACGCACGCACTCGGCAAGGTCGCTCTCGATGAAGATCCAGCAGCGACCGGGCTTCGCCCCGGGAATCGCACCACACTTCGCCCGGCGCCGGACTTCTTCCGGATGCATGTGCAGCAACTCGGCGGCTTCGGAGAGTGAGAGTGTCCGCACGGGAGTTGGCGTAGCGGTGCGATTCGTTGGTGCAAGCTCAGTCATGTTCAGCTACGCGTTCAGCGTCCCAGATAAACGGCCGTGACCTGTTCGCGACCGTGACCCATCTCACGGCTGATGACCTCGCGCGCTTCGCGATCACGCTTCTTTTGTTGCTTCGTGAGCTGCTTCGACGTTGGCCCGCCCCGCGCGGGGCATTCCCGACCGGTGAGCTGGTGGTAGCGCCGCTGCGCGTAGCGATGGCGATGGCCGTGCACTCTGTGAATGCCAGCGCGGCGGCACTCCTGGCGGAAGTGGTGCAGATAATCGCGATAGGTCTTGTAGCTCGGTGCGACGAGGCTCTTGCCGTTGGTAAGGGCCTTTGCCTCGTCGAGGAGCTGCCGCTGTTCCGCCGTGCGGATGGGAATCTGAATTTCTCGGCCGCCCTTGTTCCAGGAGGCCTTGAGCACCAGAGTGTCGCCCTGGTCGGCCCGCGCCGGGACCATCTTGATCGAGGCCTCGCGGCGTAGCCCGAAGGCGGCCTGTGCGCGCAAGGAAATCTGGACGTAGGGATCGCGGACTCGCTACACTATGTAGCCAGTAAACGGGCACGGGTTCGAATTCCTCTCTGCCGCGTGCGCAGTCCGTGGAGCGCGACTGACCGACCCCTCCGGGGCGCGCTGACGAACGGTCGCGACGAGACATCGAGGCGGCTGACGCGTAAGATTCCGAGCATGAGAGTCGCTACCGGCATAGTCGTCGACGGAAAAGTCGTGGTCGAGGGTGAATCCATGGCCGAGGGTTCGAGTGTTACCGTCGTGCTCCGCGACGACGAAGAAGCATTCGACCTCACTCCCAAAGAGGAGGACGAGCTCCTGGACTCCATCGCTCAAATCGAGCGAGGGGAGTTCGCGTCAGGTGAGCAACTGCTCGAGCGATTGCGCCGGTTCGGTTGACTTCGCCGGGCAAGATCAGGGTCTCTCCCCGGGCCCTTACCCAAATCGGAGAGGCGGCGGAATGGTGGGCGCAAAACCGACCATCAGCGCCCGACGCCATACACCACGACGTTGCCGAGATGCTCGATGTGCTGTGCACGCAGCCCGGCATTGGCGCGCCGGCTTGTCGGAGCCGTGCCAAGGGCGTGCGCCGCGTGACCCTGGCCCGCGTGCGGTACTACAGCTACTATCGGGTGTCAGGCGAGTTTGTCGGGTTCTTGCGTTCTGGCACACGAGTCGCGGTCGACAACCGCGCGTCTGAGACGATCGCCGAACCTCCACACGCGCGATGACGTCGCCTACACGGTTCGTGACGCATCCACGTTGGCTGTGCCGTAACTGTGCCTTGGCGACATTGGTTTCGAGATTGGCAAGCGCTGCAAGTACTTGATTAACAAAATTCTACGTTGGTACGAAACCGCTTTGTAAACCGTTGGTCGTGGGTTCGATTCCTACTGCCGGCACCAGCTGCCAGATGACGACCCCGACGTGGGGCCGATCTTTTCTAACCGGATCATTTTCGAGATCGAGTGCGCCTCGAGAACCGAGGAAGGCGAAGAAACGTTCCAGTGATCATCGTCCACCACTTGAACAACTCGCGCTCGCAGCGCGTGCTGTGGCTGCTCGAAGAGCTCGGCCTGGAGTACGAGATCAGGCGCTACCAGCGCGATCCGAAGACGATGCTGGCGCCGCTATCGCTTCGTGCCGTGCATCCGCTTGGCAAATCGCCGGTCATCACCGATGGAGCGCTGACACTGGCGGAGTCCGGCGCCATCATCGAATACGTGGTCGATCGCTATGGCGACGGCCGGCTCGCGCCGGCCACCGGTACACCGGAGCGGCTGCGCTACACCTATTGGCTGCATTACGCGGAGGGCTCGGCCATGCCTCCGCTGCTGTTGAAGCTGATCTTCGATCGCATCGAAACCGCGCCGATGCCGTTCTTTGCGAGGCCGATCGCACGGGCCATCGCCGGTCGCGCCAAAAGCTCGTTCATCGAGCCGCAGATTGCGCTGCATCTGACTTACCTGGAGTCCGAGCTCGCCAAGCATCGGTGGTTTGCGGGCAATGAGTTCACCGCGGCAGACATCCAGATGAGCTTTCCGATCGAGGCCGCGGCGGCGCGTGCGGGCCTGGATGCGGGCCGCCCGAAACTGGCGGCCTTTCTCGATCGCATCCATGCGCGTCCTGTTTACCAGCGTGCGCTCGAGCGTGGCGGCGAATTCACGCTCCTGAGTTGAACGCAGGGAACGCGCCCTACCCTTAGTCCCCGACCAACCCGTCACGTTGTGGACGAGGTGTTCTTCCGGGGAGAACCTGTCCTACAGTCCGATAGTCCCCGAAGTGGGCCGGACGGATCATTGCATCGGAGGTTTAGCTGTCATGGCTATGCCCTGTTGTCGTTCTTGACCGATAGCAATCACGAGGAGACACCATGAATTCAATGTCCGTCGCGCAAAGACCCGCATTCGACCGCACCGCCGGGGCGGCGCACCACGTCGTCGACACACTCGCCGACCAAGCGCTTACCGGCGTCGGCAAGGTAAGCGACTCCTTGCACGTTGCCGTAAATCAGGCGGCGGACGTCGTCAGTAACGCGGCGGATTGGGCTGCTCATGTGCCGGCACGAGTGCAGCAGAAGAGAATCAAGCTGGCCAACACCGCATTCGCGACCATGAGGGCGCGTCCGTTTGTTACGCTGGGCAGCGCCATCGCCGTCGGATTCATCATCGGCCGTTTGGCGCGCAGATGACCCACCCCAGCGACGGAAAAGTCGCTGGCGTGACAATGTGAGTAGGAAGAACCGCCCGATCGCGGACGCTGGCCTCAGTCGCCGGCAGAGCTACCCGGGACTTTGGTATTCGGCCGACGCCGCGACCCTCGCTTGTTGCGACGCGCGTCTATGCTTGGCGTGCACCCAGGTGAACTCCGCGCCGAACAGGAATATCTGCGCCGAATAGTAAAGCCACAGCAACAGCACCAGCACCGATCCCGCCGCCGCATAGGCCGACGCAGTGGCGCTGCGTCCGAGATACGCACCGATCGCGAGTCGTCCGAGATTGAACAGCACCGACGTGGTCAGTGCACCGGTCCAGACATCGGGCCACGCGATCCTCACGTTTGGCAGCCACTTGTAGAGCATGGCGAAGAGGGCCGTGAAGATCATTACGGACAGCACGAAATCGGCGATGAGCAAGCCGGTCGCGCCGAATGCCGAGGAGTCCCAGCGTGCACTCAACGCGGCGACTGCGCTGCCGGCGACGAGCGAAACGATCAACAGAAAGCCGATGCAGAGGATCATGCCGAACGAAAGCACGTGCACTCGCACCAGTGATACCAAGCCGTTGCCTTCCCTCGGCGGGGCTTCCCAAATCCGGTCGAGGTCGCTCTCGAGCTCGACCAGAACCGAGGTCGCGCCGAGCAGCAGCAAGATCACGCCGATAACCGTGGCGATGCCGCCGGTTTCAGCGGCCGACGCGGCCTTGAGCAAGCCACCGACAGCCTCCGCGCCCACCGGGCCGATCAACTCCGCGAATTGCTTGACCACGGCTTTGCGCGCTGTATCGGCGCCATAGACGAGGCCGGCGACGGCCATCACTATCAACAGCAGCGGAGCGAGCGAGAACGCGCTGTAGAACGCGAGCGCCGCGCCCATGCTGGAAGCGCCGTCCTTGATCCACGCCAGCGCGGCCCGCTTGAACAGCGACACATAAAGCCAAAGCGGAATAAAGACCTTGCTCACCGGTATGGGACTCGGCGCGGCGGTATTCGTTCTTGCGCTTCAGCGTCGCCGCACCTCCTCGATGGTACATTGCGGCGCGCCGATGAAAGCAAATTTTTCACAGGCGGTGCGAAATGCTAGTGATGGTGGGCTCGGCGCTCGTCATCGACGGGCGAGCGATGGCGGACTTCCGCGTTCACGGCGATCTCGTGCACGGTGCCGTTGTCGTCCCTCACCACCAAGGTGATTTTGACTCGATCGCCGATTTTCAACGTCCGGGTGAGCCCGGTCAGCGTAAGGTTATCGTGGCCCGGCGCCAGAGCAACTTCGGATTTGGCCGGCAACACCCGTCCGGCGGCGGCCGCACCGCGCGCGGAGCGGAGTGAAACGCGCCGCGCATCTTCCGAACGCGCGCCCAGGAGCATTGCGCCGTCGCTGCTGGTAAGGTTCATGTAGGCGTGCGTGGTCTGGGCCTTGCGAGCTGGGTGTAGCCACGGCTGATTGACGACAAAGACACCCACCGTGCCAAGGTTTTGGCAAAGCGCAGGCGAGCATAATAACGCCGCGGCGACGGCTGCCGCACACCGGAAACGCGGGAAGATCGGGCTCATTTGATCGACAGGTCACAACAGCCTGGGTATCGCGCTCATTCCGCCATTGCGTAGGACAAGGAATAAGGCCTGACGATCGGCTGTTTGCCAGGCGTATCGCAACCGACATCATCGCCGATGAGTGCCGGTTTGGGTAAGGAGGATGCCATGAAAAATAGGTTGCGCGGATGGTTGGGGCCGGTGCTGCTTTCATTGTCCTTTGCTGCCACGGCGGAGTTCCATACCTACGTGATCGACGAGCTCTATTCGAACGCCGACGGCACCGTCCAATACCTGGTCATGCGCGAGTCGATGGGGTCGAATGGTGAAAACCTCTGGCGCGGAAACCCTCTCCGCGCGACGCACGCCGGCACCACCAAGACATTCGTGTTCCCGACCAATCTGCCTGGGGGAGCGTGCGGTTACTATGGCTGCACCCTGTCCCAAACGGCATTTACCCGCGTGCTGATCGCGACACAAGGGTTCGCGTCGCTGGGTCTTATGTCGCCGGATTACATCATCCCGAACGGCTTTTTTGCCACCGACGGCGTAACCGTCAATTATGCGGGTGTCGACCAGGTCACCTTTACGTCGATCCCCACGGACGGGAACAACGCGGTGACCCGTAGCGGAGCCGTCGTGCCCAACGTCGCAACGAACTTCGCGGGGAGCACGGCGTCGGTTGCCGGGGCTATCCTCAATTTCAGCGGCCTGTGGTACAAGGCGCCGGCCGAGTCGGAGTCGGGATGGGGCATCAATTTCGCGCACCAGGGCGACGTGATCTTCGCCTCGTGGTTTACCTACGACATGACCCGCAAAGGGTGGTGGCTGGTAATGACCGCCAACAACAGCGGCGGCAACACTTTCACCGGCGCGCTGCTGGAAGCCACCGGACCTCCCTTCGACGCCGTACCCTTTCCGCCACAGGGCAGCCCGGGCGGCATCACAGGGGCCGCCGTGGGTACCGGCACGCTCACCTTCACCGACGCCAACAACGGCACCTTCACCTATACGGTTAATGGCACCAGTCAAGTCAAGGCCATTACCCGCCAGGCATTCGGCCCGCTGCCCACGTGCGCTTTCAGCGCGAGCAACAACCTTGCGGCGGCGACCAACTACCAGGACCTTTGGTGGGCGGCGCCAGCCGGTGCCGAATCGGGCTGGGGAATCAATTTCAGCCACCAGGGCAATAAGATTTTTGCCAGCTGGTTTACCTTTGCCCATGACCGCACGCCGATGTGGCTGGTGGTCACTGCCGACAGGACCCCGGCCGGCACCTACACCGGAACGCTCTTTCGCGCCACGGGTGGTCCACCATTCAACGCGGTGCCGTTTCCGCCGATAGGCAGCCCGGGCGGCGCCATGTTCGCCTCCGTAGGCACGGCGACGATCAGTTTCAGCGATGGCAACAACGCTAGCTTTGCATATACCGTCGACGGCGTGTCGCAGACCAAGGCCATTACCCGCCAAGTCCTCCGCCTGGCGGGAACGGTGTGCCACTAAACGCTGCGCGCCGGACGTACCTGCGGGTCGCCAGCAGGGGATGGATCCTCGCTCTCGGTCTGCTGGCCGGCACGGCAGCGGCGGTTGGCGTTGGCGACACCGCGCCGGGGTTTTCGCTGCCGACCGCGAACGGCAATACGATTGCCCTGGAAGCGTTTCGCGGGCGGGTCGTCTACGTCGATTTCTGGGCGTCGTGGTGCGCGCCGTGCCGGCGCTCCTTCCCGTGGATGAACGAGCTGCAGCGGCGCTATGCCGATCGCGGTTTGACCATCGTCGCGATCAACGTCGACAAGAAGCGCGCCGATGCGGAGCGCTTCCTGCAGACGAATAGCGCGCGCTTCACTGTCCTGTTCGACCCGGAAGGCAGCGCGCCGCTCGCCTACGACGTCGTCGGCATGCCGAGCTCCTATCTCATCGACCGCCGCGGAGTGATAGTCGACGTCGAGGCGGGCTTTCTTGACGAGCGCAAAGCGGCGCGCGAACAAGCGATCCGCACTCTGCTGGCGGCGCCATGACCATGCGCCTGCTGACGATGTGGGTGACTGTCTGCTGCGCGCTGGCCGCGGCGGGCTGCGCGACCATCCACCCGCCAAGGGCGTGGGAAAAGGACGTGTTGGCGCGGCCGCAAATGCAGCTCGACCCCGATCCCCTCGACAGCAAGCTGAAGCAACACATTTACACCAGCAAGGAGGCGGCAAGCGGCGGTTACGGAGTCGGCGGCGGCGGCTGTGGCTGCAACTGAGTCCGACTGTGCTGCGCGACGACCCGCGAGCGCCCTGTTTGCGGCGGCGCTCGCGCTGCCAGGGGTATTACCTGCGACCGCGCTTGCGCAAAGCGCGCCCGATCAGGGATTGATTTCGCTGAAGTTCCTCGACTATCGCGATTGGCAACCCGGCGCCGATCGCATGCGGGTCCGCAGCCCCTCGATGTATGTCCTGAAGCCGCTCTCGGACACGCTGGTGGCGGAAGGCTCGCTCGTCTACGACAGCATGTCCGGCGCCTCGCCCCTTTACTACAACGCGCTCTCCGGCGCGTCGGGCTTGGGCGTCACCGATTACCGTACAGCGGGAGACGTCAAGATGACCCGTTACCTTGGTGGCGCCGCGGTCGGTGTCGGCGCGGCGGTGTCTTCCGAGCGGGACTATCTGTCGCGGGCGCTGTCTCTCGACGTGCGCCTCGCGAGCGCGGATCGCAACCGGACGTACGCGTTTGGCCTCGCCGGCGCGAGCGATCGGATCAACAGCACCAATGGACGGGCCGAAGGCAAGGAGCGCCGCACGCTGGAGCTGCTGGCTGGAGTGACTCAGGCGTTGTCGGCGGAGTCCATCGTGCAGTCCAACCTGACCTATTCGACCGGTCGCGGCTACTACTCGGACCCATATAAGACGCTCGACGCGCGGCCCGACCACCGGCGTGTGTTCGCGTGGCTCAACCGTTTCCGTGAGCACCTGCCGTGGCACGACGCCACACTCAAGCTTTCGTACCGCTACCTGCACGACTCGTTCGGGAGCAACGCGCATGCGCTGGAAGCCGCATGGCATCAACCGCTCCCGCTGGAGTGGAGCGTCGAGCCCAGCCTGCGCTACTACACCCAGAGCGCGGCGAGCTTCTATTTCGATCCGCCGTTCAGGCAGGGCTTCGAGTTCGGCAAGCCCTATAGCGCGGACACTCGACTCTCCGCGTTTGGCGCGCTCACGCCGGGCATCGTCGTCGCCAAGCTTCTTCCCGACGGATGGAGCGTCGACTTAAAATGGGAGCTCTACCGGCAGCGCTCGAGCTGGCGTCTCGGGGGTGGCGGCAGCCCGAGCCTCGAGCCGCTTTCGGCGCGCTGGTTCGAATTCGGCATCGCCAAGACGTTCTAAGGAACCTCTGAAGCCTCCTTCGCGGCGACGCGGAACGTATTCAGAGGTTCCCTGACTTTGCTCGTTTGCGGCTTCGCGTCAGAATGGAGCGATGCCACTTTTCCGATTCGGATTCCACGCCATGGCGGCCGCGAACGAGCTGCAGCTGTGGGCCGGCGACGAGTCGCGCGCGTCGGCAATGGCCGAGCTCGCGGTAAACGAGGTTCTGCGCATCGAAGCCAAGTATTCCCGATATCGCGACGACAGCGTCGTTAGGCAGATAAACCGCGCGGCGGGAAAAAAGGCCGTGACGATCGACGCCGAAACGACTGCCCTGCTGCGCTACGCCGACCGCTGTTTCCGCGACAGCGGAGGCCTCTTCGATATCACGTCCGGCGCGCTGCGCCGCGCGTGGGACTTCCGCCGCGCGCCGCCGCGCCTGCCTGAAGCATCCGAGCTTTCAGCGATCTGTGCTTCGATCGGATGGGCGTGTGTCGAGTGGCATGATCGCTCGATCCGATTGCCGCGGGAACAAATGGAAATCGACTTCGGCGGCATTGGCAAGGAATACGCGGCCGACCGGATGGCGGCAATGTGCGCCGAAAACGGGTTTTCGCATGCTCTGGTCAACCTCGCCGGAGACGTGCGAGCGAGCGGGCCGCAGGAAAACGACGCGCCGTGGCTTGTCGGCATCGTCCACCCGCGCAGGCCGGGCGCCGTCGTCGCGCGCGTCGAGTTGCGCGAAGGCGCAATCGCGACCAGCGGCGACTACGAACGATTTTTCGAGATTGAAGGCCGCCGCTACAGTCACATCATCAATCCCATCACCGGCTGGCCGGTTTCCTGCTGGCAATCGATCAGCGTGCTCGCTCCGGTGTGCATCTTTGCGGGGAGCTGCTCGACCATCGCGATGTTGCTCGAAGCAAATGCAGAGGCCTTTCTGCGCGCGCAAGACGTTACGTATCTTGCGGTCGATAAAGCAGGTTGCCTGACCGGCCCGCTGGCGGCCAATGCGGTTGATGCATAGCATGCTTGCCCGATCGCGCGGCTGCCCGGCCGACCCGTGCGCACTTGATGCTGGTGTCGGGTGCAGTCCGACACCGCAGCGCATGTTGTCCTAGCCGGGAATCAGACAACGCCGGATTCACACCGGTGGCGACACACAACAGAATAACAATACTTCGAATGACTGCGGCGCGGCACATTGCGAACGGCTTGCTTGCGGCAAACGTCAGGCTTGGCGGCAATCCCCAGGTACTCGAGGCAACACGGCTCTGCGGAAGTTCTCCTAATCGAGGCTTCGATGCGGCAAGCCGATCTAAAACACCTTTCTGCGAGGAGAAATCATGAGCACTCCCATCAATTCGTATTCGACCGGCGGGACTGGCTCCGCGACCGGCGGCGCGCCGATTATCGGCGCCGAGCGCCGACGCTCGGATGGCCCGGGGCCGGAAATCATGGACGCCGCAACGCTCATCGGCGACACCGTCGTCAATTCCAGTGGTGAAGATCTGGGCAAGATCGAGGCGATCATGCTCGACGTCACCGCAGGTCGCATCGCCTACGCGGTGCTGTCCTTCGGTGGTTTTCTGGGTATGGGCTCCAAATATTTCGCCATACCATGGTCCGCGTTCACCCTCGACGCCGGCGAGAAGCGGTTCATCCTCGGTGTGAGCAAGGATCGGCTGGAAAATGCGCCGGGATTCGACAAGGATCATTGGCCGTCGATGGCCGACCCGACGTGGGCGACGGAAGTACATGCGTATTACAACGTCACACCCTACTGGGATGACAATCTCGATAGCGCACGCGATCGCCGATCGACGCCGGACGAACTGACCGCGCCTCGAATCTATTGAGTCATAGTCGGTGTAGGGACGGCACAGACGACGACACACGAATAATTTTGCGTATCACGACGGCCGGCTACCCTTGGGTTGCCGGCTGTTTCTTTGGTTGCGGCTCCGTGGCGACATCGCGGCCGACACCTTGTACACGCGCCACAAGATCTCGGCGACGCATGATGCGTGATACGATGGCCCGCAGATTTCGATGGGAGCGCGGGCGATGAATCGACTCGATTTCGACAGCCGTACCGCCGTCATTACCGGCGGCGCGGCAGGCATCGGACTTGCGATCGCGCAGCGGCTGGTGGCGAGCGGCGGCAGGGTCAGCCTCTGGGACAAAGATCCGTCGGCATTGAAAAGCGCGCAGTCGGCCTTGGGCAAGGGGACCGAAGCCTGCGTCGTCGATGTTGCCGATGTCGCAAGCGTCGATGCGGCAGCCAAGTCAACGTCGAGTGCCCTGGGTCGGGTCGATGCCCTCGTTTGCTCGGCCGGCATCGCGGGAATCAATGCCACGACCTGGCAGTACACCGTCGATCAATGGCAACAGGTGATCGGCATCAACCTCAACGGAGTCTTCCATTGCAACCGGGCGATCGTTCCGCTCATGCTCGAGCGGGACTATGGCCGCATCGTGAACATCGCCTCCATCGCCGGCAAGGAAGGCAATCCCAACGCCGGCGCATACAGCGCTTCCAAGGCGGGTGTCATCGGCCTGACCAAGTCGATCGCCAAGGAGCTCGCCAAGACCGGCATTCGCGTCAACTGTGTCACGCCGGCGGCGGTCAAGACGGCAATCTTTGACCAGATAACGCAGCAGCACATCGATTTCATGCTGTCGAAGATTCCGCTCGGCCGTTTCGGAACGGTCGACGAAATCGCCGCGTTGGTGGCCTGGTTATGCACCGAGGAGTGCTCGTTTTCGACCGGCGCGGTGTTCGATCTCTCGGGTGGCCGCGCGACGTATTGATCTGATCTGCCGAGCGCTCAGGTCCTCAACGACCGGTTCGACCCGAAGCGGACGTTCGACGCGCGCAGGCGATCGGCGGATGCGCATTTGGCCGCCAATAAGCTGTCCTGTCTAGCTCGCCCATCCCATATACACGACTACGACGGCAAAGGTGTCGCTAATCCCGTGGGCCAGAATCGACGCCCACAAGTTCCGTCCTGTCAGCAGATACACACTTCCTAGCCCGGATATTTCATACTGAAATGCAAAATGAGGT
>JRHI01002706.1_pt1 | contig 11709 bp, 11 predicted proteins | sample 215371 | NCBI WGS metagenome assembly JRHI01 (sample SAMN02929681, study PRJNA255918) | sediment metagenome | biome: cave system; feature: Ice Cave; material: Sediment; isolation source: sediment from deep within a dark volcanic ice cave with no known source of... ... | reverse complement strand
TGTACCCCGTCCGCTCCGCGACCTCGACGCCGCTAAGTCCGTCGGCGATCAACAGGACCGCTCGCGCCCGGCGCGCCAGGCCAGCCGGCCCAGCGCTCGCGCGCTGCAGTCGCCCCAGCGCCCTGCGGTCCTGGTCGCTGAGCTCGATCGCGAGCGCGGGTGCGGCCATCGCTCAACCTCCACGCTGCTGCTGGAGGCTACCTTACCATAACTAACGTGACGAAACACTAGGAGGCGTTCGATGCCCTTCGAGATCAAGGAACTCAGGTTCGGTGCGGATGCCCTCACGGGCATCTCCGAACAGACGACGACGGTCCATCACGACAAGCTTTACGCGGGGTATGTCAACAAGCGCAATGAGATCGAGCGCGCGCTGCCCGACGCCGACCGCTCGAAGGCCGCCCAGACGTACAGCGCGTACCGGGCGCTCAAGGCCGAGGAGACGTTCAACGCCGACGGGATCATCCTCCACGAGCTGTATTTCGACTCGCTCGGCGGCGATGGCAGCGTGCCGGACGGGGCGTTCAAGGCCAAGGTCGTCGCGGACTTCGGCTCGTGGGACGCCTACATCGAGGACGCCACGGCGTGCGCTCTGGCGGCGCGCGGTTGGGCAGTGACGGCCTTCGATCCATCCGATGGCAAGATCCACAACTTCCTGTGCGATGCCCACAACCAGGGTGGCATCTGGGGCGCCCTGCCGCTCTTCACCATCGACTGCTACGAGCACGCCTACTTCATGGACTTCGCCCAGGATCGGGCGGCGTACATCAAGGTCCTCTGGCAGAACGTTGATTGGGTCGCGGTCGGCGAGCGGTATGACCGGCTCGTCGCGGGCCGGTAGGGAAGCGGCTCGTATCGAGTCATTCACCGCCCACGCGACCGCTGGCGAGAGTGACGAGATCGCTGCGGTGTATGCGGAGGCGTTCCGTGAACCACCCTGGAGCGAGGCCGAACATCAAGCCCTGGACTTCCGCGATCGGTGGCTCCCGGACTATGTCGCCCAGCCCGGGTTCCAGTGCGTCATCGCCCGGTCGACCGACGACGGTCGATGCATCGGTTTTGCACTCGGCTTCGATGGCGGCATCACCGACGCACTGTGGTCGGCGCTGATCACCGCATCCGGATCGTCGGTCGCCGACGACTGGTTCGGCGACTGTTTCCAGTTCGTTGAGCTGGCCGTCATCCAGGTGTTCCGCGGCAGTGGGGTGGGCGGTCGACTGCACGACGAGTTGCTGGCGGGTCGTCGTGCCAGGACGGCCATCCTCCTGACCCACAAGGACGCGACCGCGGCGGTCGGCCTGTATCGATCGAAGGGCTGGCAGACCGTCCTCGAGGATTACGACAGCCCGTTGAGCCGGATGCGTCTGTTGGTCCTCGGCCTGCGCCTTCACGACTGAACCGTGGTCGTCCTGCCGATCCTGCATCTTGGCCACGCTGCCCTGCGTCTACCCGCCGTCGAGGTCACGACGTTCGATCGGCGCCTCGGCGCGCTGCTCGATGACATGACCGACACGATGCGGGCGGCTCCGGGCGTCGGCCTGGCAGTGAACCAGATCGGACGTCCGGAGCGGGCGTGCGTGATCGAGATCGATGGACGGCACTGGGAGCTGATCAATCCGCGGCTGGAGCGGTGCTCGGGTAACCAGGAGGACCTCGAAGGCTGCCTCTCCGTCACGGGCTACTACGGACCCTTGGGCAGGTTCGCGAGCGTCGTCGTGACCGGCCAGGATCGGCGCGGCCGACCCATCCGGGTGGCTGGCGACGGTTTGCTGGCACGGGCGCTCCAGCACGAGACCGATCACCTTGATGGCCGTCTCTATGTCGACCGCATGTCGTCCCTCGACGATCTTGTGCCGTCGCCCGGACGTGGTTCGGCCGTCGGCGAGACGCTGGTCGAGGTTCACGGTCCTTCGCAGCGATATCGCTCTCCAGCTCCGAACTCGTGACGGCCACGTGGTCGTTTGCAGCTCTGCACGTAGTCCGAGCATGGGTCGTGACGTTGCGCCTATATTGTGGTTCGTCGGTCGGGAGCTCATGTCAAGAAGGGTGTAAACGTCAGGCGGCTTCCTTCCCGATCGCGCGCGTGACGGGCTTGCCGTTGTCGAACCTCCTTCCCTCGTAGACGTCCTTCAGGAGCTCCGGGGCGTCGAGTGTGTGGAAGCGGCGCTCGACGACACGGAGCACGCGCCAGATGAGCATCGTCGCGTTCGCGACGACCTTGAAGCGCCTCGCGGCGCCGGTCCGCAGACGTAGCGTGGCGAACGGAGACTCGACAACATTGGAGGTCCGGAGGTGCTTCCAGTGCTCGGCCGGGAAGTCATAGAACGTCGTGAGCGCCTCCCAGTCCTTCTCGAGGATCGCGACCGCGTCGGGGTGGCTGGYGCGGTAGCGGCGGGCGAAGGCGTCGCGCAGGCGCGCGCTCTCCGCGCGGGTCGGTGCGTACGGCATCGCGCACAAAAGGATCTTCGCCCCCGCCTGCTTGGTCTTCGGCAGCTTGTCGAGGATGTTCCCGATCGCGTGATTGACACACCGCTGGACTCGAGTCTCCGGCCAGACCGCGGCCGCCGCGGCCCAGAAGGCCATCGCGCCGTCGGCGACGGCGAGCACCGGGGCGCCGAGGCCCCGGGCCTTCAGGTCGCGCAGTACCGCGAGCCACGACTCGGTCGACTCGCGGTAGCCCGAAGCGAGGGCCAGCAGCTCCTTGTGGCCGTCGCGGAAGGCTCCGATGATCACCAAGAGGCAGGCCTTCTCCTGCTCCAGGCCGGCCTTCACGTACACCCCGTCGGCCCAGAGGTACACCAGCTCGCGGTCGGCAAGGTCGCGCGCGTTCCAAGCGTCGTAGTCGATCTGCCACGAGGCCTTGAGCCGCGCGATCGAGGTCGGCGAGAGCGGGGCGCCCGCGCCGAGCAGACCGCGCAGCGCGAGCTCGAAGTCGCCCAGCGAGAGGCCGTGGAGGTACAGCTCGGGCAAGAGCTGCCCCAGCTCCTTGGTCCGTCGGTGGAACAGCGGCAGGATCTTGCTCGCAAAGCGCTCCTCGAGACCGCGCAGGCGCGGCCGGCGGAGGGTGATCGTGCCGGCGGACGTCGCCAGACGCCGCGGCTTGCCGAGGCCATTGCGGTATCCCGCCGCGGCATCGACCGCGGTACGGCGTTCCGAACGGTCGCGGCCGAGGAGCGCGGTGACCTCCTCCTCGAGCAGGCGCTGCACGAACTGCTGGACCTTGCCACGGGCGAAGGTCTCCAAGGATTCCCAGGTGATGACCGACGCGGCGGGCGTAGTGTTGCCGGACACGGGGCGACTCCTCTTCCCCCTCGGGCGCTCACCCGAGGTCTGTTTTTTGAGATCAGGTGGGAAGGGTAGTCGCCCCGTTCGTTTCCACACTTTTTGGTTGTAGCTCATGAAACTTGCTTCGTTTCGCAACTTGGCTGGAACAAAGGAGCCCTAGATGGCGCCCGTGCCGCGGGCTTGCGACCTAGGAACCATCAGCCCTTGCGGGCGGTTCGGGTGCCACGGGCACCCCGGCGGGATCCATCGCTCGCATCACACCATAGCGCCAGACGCTGCCACGGTGCCAGTGACGAGACCCGGGCGTTCGTGGGACAATCGTAGGAACGGCGCTGAAGCTCGCCGGCCCACCCTGGGCGAACCGCAGCCGGGCGCTGCCGACAGCTTCTACCGAGATTCGCGGTAGGAGCATGCGTCGTGTCGGAATCAGCCCCGTCGACGCCCGACCCGCAAGGCGATCGCGCGCGGAGCCGCGCGATCAAGTTCATCGTCCTGGTCGGCGTGATGAGCTTCTTCGCCGATTTCAGCTACGAGGGCTCGCGCTCGATCATCGGCCCCTACCTCGGCCTGCTCGGCGCGGGCGCGGCGGCCATCGGCATCATCACCGGCTTCGGCGAGCTGCTCGGCTACGGCCTGCGGCTGGTCTCGGGACGCCTGAGCGACCGCACCGGACAGTTTTGGCCGATCACGATCTTCGGCTACGTCATTCAGATGTCGTCGGTCCCGCTGCTCGCGCTCGCGGGCAGCTGGCAGATGGCCGCGGTGCTGATCATCCTCGAGCGGGTCGGCAAGGCGACGCGCAACCCGCCGCGCGACGTGATGCTCTCGCATGCCGGCAAAGAAATCGGCTACGGCTGGGCGTTCGGAGTGCACGAGGCGCTCGACCAGGCGGGCGCGCTCTTCGGCCCGCTCCTCGTGGCCGGGGTGCTGGCGCTGCGCGGCGACTACCGCGTCGCCTTCGCGCTGCTGGCGGTGCCGGCGCTGGTCATGCTCAGCATCCTCGTCGCGGCGCGCCTGCAGTACCCGCGACCCGAGGATATGGACCGCACCCCGCCGGATCTGGAAGCGAAGGGACTGCCGCGGCGGTTCTTCATTTACCTCGCCGGCGCCGCGCTGGTCGCGGCAGGGTTCGTCGACTTCCCGCTGGTTGCCTATCACTTCAACCTCACATCGAGCGTGCCCACGGGGTACATCCCGGTCTTCTACGCCGTTGCGATGGGTACCAGCGGTGCGGGATCGCTGCTGTTCGGCCGGCTCTTCGACCGCTTTGGCCTGGTGATCCTTGTACCGCTGACGGTGATCACCGCGGCCTTCGCGCCGCTGGTCTTCCTCGGGGGCTTTTGGGCGGCGCTCATCGGCATGGCGCTCTGGGGCCTCGGCATCGGCGTGCACGAATCGATCATCCCCGCCGCGGTCGCGCCGATGGTGCCGCGCGAGCGCCGCGCGTCCGCCTACGGTCTCTTGACCGCCGGCTACGGGATCGCGTGGTTCCTCGGCAGCGCGGCGATCGGGCTACTCTACGCGGCCTCGGTGCCGCTGATCATCGCGCTCTCGGTCCTACTGGAGCTCGGCGCGGTGCCGATCTTTCTCGCGCTGCGACGCTCCGGGCGTGAGCACGGAACGCTCAGTGTTCCGTAGCATTCTCTTTTGCCGACCTGAGCAAAGGGCGGGCGTCGATCAGCTGGGAGCGCCGGCATTCTTTCGAAATCTGAATCTCGATCAGGTCATCGAGTCCATCACGGCCGGGCGCGAAGAGTACGACCTCAAGCCCTTCTTCAACGCTCCGCTGGATGACGTCGAGGCGGTCAACTACCGCCATGAGGTCCTGCATGACCTTGAGGGCCAGGCCCTCGGCGAGTGCACACGGTCATTTGCCCAACGGATGCGGACGATGCGCGCGCACCTGGCCCAAGCCGACAAGCTCCGCTACCAGTACCAAAAGGCGAGCTGGTTCTTGGATGCGGTGGAGATCTACACCGAAGCGGTGCGCAGTCTCTCCGATGATCTGGCCAAAGTACCGGTAGGGTCGCGCGGCCTCCGCGGCTTCCGAGACTACCTAGCGGACCACGTGGGGTCCGAGGAGTTCACCTCACTCGTCAGCGAGACGGCGCAGCGGAAAGACGATCTCGTCCGGGTCAGGTACAGCCTCCTCATCCGGACCGACCGCATCACCGTCAGCACGTACGACGCGCAAGCGGACTACGCCGCAGCGGTCGAAGAGACATTCGAGAAGTTCAAGCGGGGCGCGGTGAAGGATTACCGCGTTCGATTCGGCGACGACCCTGACATGAACCACGTCGAGGCCGGCGTGCTCGAGCGGGTTGCGCTGCTGTTCCCTTATGTCTTCGCGGCCTTCGATGAATATTGCGATCGTCATCGGTACTACCTCGACCAGACCATCGCCGACTTCGACCGCGAAGTGCAGTTCTACCTCGCGTACCTCGAGTACGTGCAGCGGTTCAGGTCGGCGGGGCTGGCGTTCTGCTACCCGCGCGTCTCGGACCGGTCCAAGGAAGTCCACGCCACCGAGACGTTCGACGTGGCCTTGGCCAACAAGCTCGTCCCTCAGCACTCGCCGGTCGTGTGCAACGACCTCGACCTGAAGGGACTCGAGCGGATCTTCGTCGTGAGCGGGCCGAACCAGGGAGGCAAGACGACCTTCGCCCGCACCTTCGGCCAGCTGCACTACCTCGCGAGCATCGGCGGCCTCGTGCCCGGCACCGAGGCGCAGCTCTTCCTGGGCGACCGGCTGTTCACCCACTTCGGGCGGGAGGAGCGGCTCAGCGATCTCAGGGGGAAGCTGCAGGACGACCTGATCAGGATTCGCGAGATCCTGGAGGTCGCCACGCCCAGCAGCATCCTTATTCTGAACGAGATCTTCACCTCCACGACGCTGCGAGACGCTCTCTTCCTCAGCACCAAGGTGATGGAGCGGATCATCGAGCTCGACCTGCTGTGCGTCTGGGTGACGTTCGTCGACGAGCTGGCATCGATGGGCGAGACCACCGTCAGCATGGTCAGTACGGTCGTGCCCGAGGACCCGACCGTGCGGACGTTCAAGATCGTGCGACGCCCTGCGGACGGACGCGCCTACGCCGCCGCCATCGCCGCGAAGTACGGGCTCAGCTACGAGCGCCTGAAGGAGCGCTTGGCGAAATGAAAGCGTTCCTCCTGCATCACCAGAGGGACTTCGAGCTCCAGCGCCAGCTCCCGCCGAATGAGCAGGCGCTCGTGCAGGACCTCGGCCTCGAGATCCTGTTCGCGGCGATGGCTGCCGGCGACGAGTTCCTCCTCGGCGTGGTGAAGACCGTCGTGCTGTCGAGCCTCCAGGAGCCCGCGGAGATCGTCTATCGACAGCACGTACTCGAGGACTGCATGGCGCACGCGTCCGTCGTTAAGGAGATCTACGACATCGCTGTCGCCGCGATCGAAGGCGAGCGGAAGCAGTGGAGTAGCTTCTACTCTTCTCGTTATCCCGACGCGATACTGAGCAGATCCGTCGAGGTGCTGCAGCTGTTCGTGGCCCTGCTCAAGCAGCTCAGGCGGGTCGCCGATGAGCACGCCCAAGAGTTCCGGTCAGAAGGCTTCATCGCGTTCTTCTCGCTGCTGGCCAAGGAGCTCGACGACGAATACCTCCGCACCGTCGACGACCACCTTCGGCAGCTCAAGTTCCCGCACGGGGCACTGATCAGCGCGCTGCTCGGGAAGGGGAACAAGGGCGCCGACTACGTGCTCCGGAAGCCTCAAAAGGCCGAACGCAGCTGGTGGCGGCAGTTGCTCTCGATCGGGAAGAGCGACCCCTTCACCCTTGTGATCGCCCCTCGTGACGAGGCGGGCATGCAGGCCTTGTCGGCGCTCCGAGGGCGGGGGATCAACGGCGTGGCCAACGCGCTCGCGCAGTCGAGCGACCACATCCTCAGCTTCTTCAGCATGGTGCGCTTCGAGCTCGGCTTCTACCTCGGCTGCCTGAACCTGCGCAGCCAGCTCCTCGCGAAGGGTGAGCCGGTCTGCTTCCCCGTGCCCACCCCGGACGGTACGCCAATCCTCTCCTCTCGCGGGCTGTACGACGTCGTCCTTTCGCTGCGGATGCGCGAGCGGGTCGTCGGCAACGACGTGAACGCTGAAGGCAGGTCGCTCGTCGTGATCACAGGCGCGAACCAGGGCGGCAAGTCGACGTTCCTGCGCAGCGTCGGCCTCGCCCAGCTGATGGCGCAGTGCGGAATGTTCGTCGGCGCCGAAGTGCACCGCGCCAACGTCTGCGACGCCCTCTTCACGCACTTCAAACGCGAAGAGGATCCGACGATGACCAGCGGGACGCTCGACGAAGAACTCAAGAGGATGAGCGAGATCGCGGACCGCGTCACCCCGAGCAGCCAGGTGCTGTTCAACGAGTCGTTCGCGGCCACGAACGAGCGGGAAGGCGCCGAGATCGCTCAGGCGATCGTCCTCGCGTTGGTAGAAGCGGGCATGAAGGTCTTCTTCGTGACGCACTCGTTCGAGCTGGCCTGCCGGTTCTACCGCCCGGGCATGCGCACCGCGCTCTTTTTACGGGCGGAGAGGCGGACCGACGGAGAACGAACATTTCGGCTCGTCGAGGATGAGCCATTGCCGACCAGCTACGGAGAGGACTTGTACGAGCGCATCTTCGCGGAAGATCTCGATGCTCGCATCGGCGGTACCGGAGAGATGAGGAACGGATAGCTCCTGGCGCTTCTAATTCAATGGGTCGCCTTCACCGACGACGAAGGGAGCCGGCACCACGGCCTCACCGCCGCGTTCGACGAGGACGGGGCATGACGCGTGATCCACCAGATGCTCTGCCGTGCTTCCCGCCAGACGATGGAACGGCGAGTGGTGGCCACGGTGGCCGACCACGATGAGGTCGAACGTCCCGTGTCGTGCGAACTCGACCAATCGATCGCCGGCCGAGCCGCGTGCCGTGCGCGTCTCGAGATGGACGCCTTCGCGCTCCGCCATCTCTCTCGCGCGCGCCTCGATCTCTTCGAACTTGGCATGCTGCTGCTCATCCTCATCTTGGTACTCGTCGATGGTCGCCGGAACTCGAGGCAACTCCTCGACCGAAAGGCTCCAGACCTCGGCGCGATCCTGTTTGGCGAGCTCGATGGCATGGCCCAGCGCGCGCCAAGAGGCGTCGCTTCCTTCAAGACCGACGAGGATCTTGCGAAACATCGCTTCGCTCCCCCGACGACCTCTCGTCACGGGCCACGCTCCCCCGACGAGGCAGTCGCGCACTCATTCTAGGACGCCGGCAATAGCCGCTGCGGCATGGCGCGTCATAATCAATCAGACAGGCGATGAAGCCCGCCCGTCGGCGCTTGTCGGCGAAACGCGGAGCAACGCTCCGCTGATGGCTTCTACCGAATCAATGAATCGGTAGGAGCTCGGTATGGGTAGCGACAACGAGGCGCGGGCACTCTCCGTCGGCGGCGTCGTGCTCCGCGAGCAGGACGGGAGGATCGAGACGGTCGTCCTTCGGCGCGGGGAAACTTGGGTGCTGCCGAAGGGGATGCCCGCGGCGCTCATCGAAACGCTCGAACGGACCGCGTTGCGCGAGGTCCGTGAGGAAACCGGGCTTGAGGTGAAGATCCTCGCGGCCCTCGGACAGGTCCAGTACCGGTTCAGCGCCGACGGACGGCGGGTCGGCAAGAGCGTGCTCTTCTACCTGATGCGCGCGACCGCCGGCGATCTCGCCGCCCACGACGGCGAATACGAAGAGGTCCGCTGGGTCAGTCTCGATGATGCGGACGCGCTTCTCTCCTTCGACAACTACCGCGAGCTTCTCGAACGCGGGGTGCGCGAGTGGTCCCGGCTCACCGGTTCGGCACGCTCGTGACCGGAGAGCGCCAGCCACCGGCCGGGAGTGGTGGCTTCGCCCAGGCGAAGGTGTTTCAGGAACCCGAGCGCAAGGTGGTCACGGTCGAGGTCGAGATGCTCGACGACGAGCGCGATCGCGCACTCGAGCTGATCCGAGAGCGCGAGTGGTCCGTCGGCGAGGGACTGCACAGCATCTTCAGCCGCGGCCTGGTCGCGGTCGAGCACGCGGACGAGCGGCAGCAGTATCAGGGCAAGCGGCTGATCGACATGAAGACCCCTGAGGAACGGGATGCGTTCCTGCTTGCTCGGCTGAACGAGCTTGAGTCGAAGTACGCGGTGATGAAGTTCACAGCCTTTGGCGCGCTGCGCGAGAACCAGATGCTCACGATGAACGTCACCGGCCTCTCGATCGAGTACCAGGCCCTCTCGACCACGAACACCTATCTCCGTGGCCGGGAGGACGAGCTGCGCGCGCGGATCGGCGAGCTCGAAGCTCAGGTGCGTCCGGCGCCGATCGATGCACGCTCACGGTGGCGGAAGGTCTGGGACGCGCTATATGAGGCGCTCCGGTGACCGACGTCCAAAGCGCATGGTGGCGTGCGTCCCGCTTCTTCGGCGGCGTGTTCGGCGACCTCGCGGCGGACGCTCGCCGGGAGCGCGACGCGCCGTGAGCGGCATCGCCGTCGAGGTCGTGATCGTCCAGACTCGCGGCACTGCAGCCATCTATCAGGCTGATGGCAACGCGCTGCGACTGAAGGACGTGCTCCGAGAGCAGCCTGGGCCCGCGGATTTCGCCGAGTGCGCACGGGTGGTGGATGAGCATGGCGACGCCCTTCGCGCGCTCGTCCTGCGCTCCGCCCCGCTCGCTCCGCGCACGCGTCTCGCCGTTAGACCGCTCGCGCTTCTCTACCCGCGGTTCGGCGAGTCGCCGGTGCTCGTAGGCGTGCCGAGCGTCGACCGTTACGCGCCCACGTTCGACGATCGGGGTCCGCTCCGTACCGAGCTCGAGCGCCTGGCGCAGGCCGGCGACGGCGTGCGGTTCGCGCAGACCGTTCCACGCTGGGAGGACGCCGCTGCGGCGACCGCGTTCGTGCAGGAAGGCGCGGCACGCGCGAGCGTGCTGCGCAGTGGTCGACGTGCGGTTGATGTCTGGCGTCGCGCCGATGGCGCGACCGGTGAGGGTGCCGAAGCGCAGGTCGGCCGCCTCCCGGCGCGTTTCCAGGAGTTCGTGCGCGAGCTGCTCGTCGCCGGGGAGCGCATCCACTTCTTCGCCGCCCGTCCCGAGCGACTGTCGCGCCTTCCCTTCGCGCGCTCGATCGGCGAAGCGTTGCTCGTCGTTACCGACCGGCAGCTCCTGGCGATCGAGGATGAGCGGCCGCGTAGCGTTGACATCGGATGGTGGGGCTACGACGCACGCAGCATCCCTCTCGAGCGCATCCTGAGCGCGGGCGTCACGGCGGCTGGCCTCTCGGCGCGCAGCGAAGCGGGAGGCGTCGCGCTCTCCATCCAGCTGCCGCGCGAGGTACAGCCGGTCATCGACGAGATCGTGTCGTTCGTCGCCGGATTCGCGAGGCGCGACGGGGCGCTCCCGATGCGACGCTACGAGATCGAAGCTCGCTCGCAGCCGCTTCTTGTCCCGGAGGGTTGGCCGGACGCACGACCGATCGGCGAAGCTCTGCTGGCGCAGCTCGAGCGCGAGCTGGGATCCGCTCCACACATCGCCGCTTATGTGAAGCCAGCGCGACGCGGCAAGGACCGCGAAGGCGTCCTCGCGCTGTATCCCACCGAGCTGGTCTTCGCTCCGCTCGCCGCGACGATACGGCCGACGCGCGTGGCCTTGGCGACGATCGCGTGGGTCGAGCTCCGCCGGTCGATCTTCACATCGCATCTACGGATCGTCGGCGGCGTTGACGAGCGCTGGCCTTCGGCGTCGCCGGCGCCTCTTGTGCCGTTCTTCACCGCGCTCCGTCAGCTCATCGCGAATCCGGCGCGCTGCCGCGGATGAACAATCGCCCGGTCTTGCCTACCGATCGAGATGCAGCGGACGATCGAGAATGTCGTCCTCATCGTCATCGTCGGCCGGCGCCGTCGAGATGGGCGTGCGCGCGAAAAGGGCCAGCCCGAACTCGCCCGCGAGCTTCAGGTAGGTCGCAAATGCGGCGCGTGCAACGTGTACCTGCGTCGTGGTCTTGAGTAACTCGCCGCGGCGGTAGACCGGACCGTGCCGAAACAGGAACTCGGTCGCCTCGCGGAACTGCGCGAACGCATCGCAGAGGCCAGCAAGGGCGCCGCCATCGAGGGTCGTGAGCAGTCCGAGCGCCTCGAGCTCGGGCGCGAGGAAGCGCCACTGGCGCTTGGCGATCGGCGAAAGCCAGGACGGGCACTTCGGCGCGACGGGCTTGGGCTTGGGCTCGTTCTCGCGGAGCGGGTGGTGGCCGACGTTGCCCTCGAGCAGCCGGATCGCCGTCGGAACGGGCTTGCGGCCCTTCGCGAGGCGCACCTGAAAAGAGTTGCAATATTGCGGGCGTGTGTGTGGGCCCAGAGCGATGCGCCTTCGCCGTATCCGGGAAACGTTCGACCCGTCCCCCC
>JRHI01002705.1_pt1 | contig 11712 bp, 8 predicted proteins | sample 215371 | NCBI WGS metagenome assembly JRHI01 (sample SAMN02929681, study PRJNA255918) | sediment metagenome | biome: cave system; feature: Ice Cave; material: Sediment; isolation source: sediment from deep within a dark volcanic ice cave with no known source of... ... | reverse complement strand
GGGGGCAAGGCCGTCCGGTCAGGTCCGCCGCTCCCTTGGGGAGCTCTCGGCAAGGAGGCTAACTGCCTGAGCTCTAGCGAGCGACGCGCCGGTACGGGAGGACCCGTCCGGCCCTGCCCCAACACCATCCGGCAAGCTTTCGTGACATTGGGGCAAAACTGGGGCTGCCGGGGGGCCAGTGGATAAGCTGGCCAGGCTCTCCCGCTTTTCGTTGCCGGGCCGTCGGTCTATCGTCTAACCTTGACGCCTGCCCTTCTCAGCCGCCTGCCCCCTCGCGTTCAGGAATCCCGATGATCGATCTTTATACGTGGTCGACACCCAACGGCCGCAAGGTGTCCATCATGCTGGAGGAGTGCGGCCTGGAATACGCCGCTCACCCCGTCGACATCTCCAAGGACGAGCAATTCAAGGCCGATTTCCTCAAGATTAGCCCCAACAACCGCATCCCCGCGATCATCGACCGCGACAACCGCCGCTCGCTGTTCGAGTCCGGGGCGATTTTGATGTATCTCGCCGAGAAGACCGGCAAGTTCTGGCCCAAGGACCCCGCGGCGCACTGGCAGACGATGGAATGGCTGATGTGGCAGATGGGCGGCGTCGGGCCCATGATCGGCCAGGTGCATCATTTCCTGCGCAATGCCAAAGGCAAGGCCCCGTACGCCGAGGAGCGCTACATCAAGGAGGCGCACCGGCTTTACGGCGTGCTCGACCGGCGGCTGGCGCAGGCGGAGTACATGGCCGGCACCTACTCGATCGCCGACATGGCGACTTGGCCCTGGATTTCGCGCTTCGAGTGGCACACCGTGGACCTGAACAAGTATCCGAACGTGCTGCGGTGGTACAAGGCGATCGCGGCCCGCCCCGCGGTGGTCAAGGGCTACCACATACCGGTCAAGCAGCCCGGCATTCCTATGCCGGCTTGAGGACACCAACAAACCTTGCGAGGGCACAACCCATGCAGAAGAAATCCCAGTTCTCGGGCGTCATCGCCCCGGTGCTCACCCCCTTCGGCGAGGACGGTGGGCCGGATGCCGAGCGCTTCGTGGAGCACTGCCAGTGGCTGATGGCGGAGGGCTGCACGGGTCTGGCGCCGTTCGGCACCACGAGCGAAGGCAACTCGCTCGGGCTCGATGAGCGCATGGAGCTGCTGGAGGAGCTGGTCGACACCGGGGAGTTGGACCCTGCCAAGCTCATGCCCGGCACCGGCACCTGCTCGCTCGCCGATGCGATCGTGCTGACGAAGCACGCAGTCGAGCTCGGCTGCGGCGGCGTGCTGATGCTGCCGCCGTTCTATTACAAGGCGCCGAATGAGGACGGGCTCTTTCGTTTCTTCGCCGAGACCATCGAGGAGGTCGGCGACGACCGGCTCAAGGTCTATCTCTATCATATTCCCCCGGTGGCTCAGGTCGGCTTCTCGCTTCCCCTCATCGGCCGCCTGATCAAGGAGTTCCCCAACATCGTCGTCGGCCTCAAGGACTCCTCGGGCGACTGGAGCAACACGGCGGCGATCCTCGCCACCTATCCGGGCTTCGAGGTGTTTCCGGGCTCCGAGATTTTCCTGCTCGATGGTCTAAGGAAGGGCGCGGCAGGCTGCATCTCGGCCACGTGCAACGTCAGCGCCGCTGCCATCCGCCACGTCTACGACAACTGGCAGGGGCCCGAAGCCGACAAGCTGCAGGCCGACATCACGGCGCTGCGCAAGGCGATCCAGGCGTTTCCCATGATCCCGACGCTGAAAGCGCTCATCGCCCACTATCGGCAGGACCCCGGCTGGGCCAAGCTGCGCCCGCCCTTCGTTGGCCTTTCCACGGCCGAGGCGGATAAGGTCATCCGTACCCTGGCGGATGCGCACGACTTCAAGCTGGATTTCGCCAAGGCCGCGTGAGCCGTGAGGGTGTCAGACCAGACCTCTCAAAACGGGTTCCACGTCGAGTGCGAAGTGAAGCGGATGTAGCCGATGTTCGCTCCGAGCCGTAAACCGACGCCGGAGCGAATGGGCGCCAGGATGACGCTGCCGTTGGTGACCAGCGTCGCGCCGACGCCGCCGACGAAATAGGCCGATCCGTCGACGCCGGTGAAGGTCGCGTAGAGCGCATCGGCGGATTTCAGCCGGTAGATCAAGAACAGCGTCTTGGAGCCGTCGCCGCCAACGTCGGTGCCAAGCGATGGCCCATGCCAGTAGATCTTCTGCGTGCCGCCGGCGCGCAAATAGAGGGTGCCCTTGCCGTAGCGCACGCCGGCGAGGAACGCGCCGCCTCCCTCGGTTCCGAGGATGTATCCGGTGGGACGCCCGCTTTTCTTGAAGAGCTGCTCGATGACGGCACCCAGGTTGGCCGAGACTTTGCCGAAGAAGCCTGCGCTCGCGGCCATGATCTCGTCGATGCTGTAGCCGCCCTCGTCCTCGGCCATCGCCAGAGGCCCCGGCGGGGGCGAAGTCGGCGCCGCGGACGGCGTCGGCGGCTGGGCGGCTGGCCGCGGTGCCGGCAGCGGGGCGATCACCACTTCGTGTGCCGGTCCCGTCTTCGCCGCCCAGCTGCCGCCATCAGGCGGTCGCGCAGCGGTTTTGGGCGCGGACTGCACTGGCGCTGAGGGCTGTACATCGGCAGCCTTGCTCTTGGGCTCCGGGGCAAGCGCGGGCCCCCCGAGCATCTGATCGAGCTTGGAGAAGGTGTAGGCCGCTTTGGCTTTCATGGTCGCCTGCAGCTCGAGGCTCGTTGCCGTCAGCTCCTGCAGTTTGGCGCAATCGGGCTCCGCGGAAGGATCGACCGTGCCGAGCGCGTCGAGCTTGGCCAGCAGGTCGTTGGCCTGCATATCGAGCGCGGCCATGCGCTCGTCTTGCAGGATCTCGTAAGCCTTCTCCTCGAAGCCCGCGTCAGGCCACCCCCGGGCCTCCTTGAGTTCGCGCATCTTGGCACGCAGCCGCGGCGCGTTGTCCGCATTGAGCTGGCGCAACGCGGCCCCCGCCCGGTCGACCGTCAGGGCGAAATCCTCCCTAGCGCAGGAGGGGGCGGCACCAGCCGGACTTTCCGTCAGCTGAGCCAGCACCAGCATGGCAAGGAGCACGAACCAGCGCATCGCAACGAATCCGGTCACTCGGCCGCCCATCAGAGATGCCACCTATGGCAGAATGTAGCCGACGGTCAAATGTTGGGCTTAAAAAACGGGGGGTTGTCGCCCGCGCAGCCACCGCGCCTCAAATCGCCTTGAAAATGCCGCGCAATTCCACCCTATCCTCGCCGCTTCCGCCCATGCCATGCTCGAGCCGATGCCACGACCGACCCTCGCCATCCCGCGCCTCTCCCTCCCCGTAGCGCTCCTGCTCTGTGTCGGCATCGTCGCCGTCGCGGAATGGGTGATCCACGCGATGGGCCATCCGCTCATCTGCAAGTGCGGCACCGTCAAGCTCTGGTACGGCGGCCGCGGCGACTCGCAGATGTCGCAGCACCTGACCGACTGGTACACCTACAGCCACATCCTGCACGGCATCATCTTCTACTGGCTGTTGTCGGTCGTCTTCCGCGGCCGCTTGTCCGTCGCGGCGCGTCTGGTGATTGCTGTCCTCATCGAGGGCGGCTGGGAAGTCTTCGAGAATAGTCCCTTCATCATCAACCGCTATCGCGCGCAGACCCTCTCGCGCGACTATTTCGGCGACAGCATCGTCAATTCGACGGGCGACATCCTGGCGATGCTGGTGGGCTTCCTGCTCGCCTCGCGGCTGCCCGCCTGGGTGACGGTGTTCCTGTTGGTCGCCACCGAGGTGATCCTGCTCGCCCTCATCCGTGACAACCTCACGCTCAACATCATCATGCTGATCCATCCGGTCGACTGGATCAAGCAATGGCAGATGGGCGGATAGAGGACGCCGGCCCCTCGCGCAGTCTTCGGATTTGGATGATGCCTCGGGCGAACGGTCTGACCTGAGACGCCAGTCCTGGGGAAAAAGATACTGTGGCAGGAGCCGTCCAGAACCGCGCCTCTTAACAATCAGGTAGGAGGATGATCGCTATCCGACAACGAATTATTGATCGGTCGACGGCATAATGCGGCCGCGTGCATTGCGCCAAAGTGGGGCTCGAGATGAATTTTCGATTACCGACGGTGTGGCTGGCCGGCTATACCTTGAGGGCTCGTCTGTACTCGATCATCGTGTTTCTCGGGTTGCTCCCTGTCCTGGGGGTCCTTCTTGCGCTCGCCGCGTTCGAGAATGCGCGGACCGATCACGGGGCACTCGATCGAGCAGCGCGCGGCACCATCCATCTCGAGCACATCAATGGCCTGGTCTACGCGACCGTCATGGAATCGCGCGGCATCTACATGTCGGCGGATTGGAAGTCGGCAGAGCCTTTCGCGCAAAAACTGACGGCGGACCTGGCCGAGTTGCAAGAGGCAGCGCGCAGATGGAAGGCAAACTCCATTGCCGGACAGCAAGCCAATGTGAACGAACTGTCGAGACGCATCGACCACTTCGTACGCTTCCGCACCGAGCTCGTGCGTCTTGGAAGAGACGAGAGCACGGCGGCCGCGCGCGCCTTCGGCGACAACGATGCCAACCGCACCGTCAGATCGGCGCTCAACGAGAGCCTCAACGCGTTGGCGCGCGCCTACGAGGAGGAAATCGGCCGGGCCCGCAAGCAGATCGAAGCCAATGACCGCTACGTCCTCATAGCTCTCTTTGCTTTGGCCGCCCTTGCCAGTCTTGCCCTTGCCGGCGGGCTCATGTTGGTCAAAGGCGCGCTGTTGGCGCCGCTGCTTGGCATGAAACGTTCGATGTTGCAACTCGCCAAAGGCGATCTCCGTGTCGACGTGGACGGCGCAGATCGCACCGACGAGATCGGTGAAATGGCCCGCGCAGTGCAGGTGTTCCTCGCCACCTCGCTCGAGCGTCAAAAGCTCAACCGGGAAGCTCGACTGCTTTCGCAGCTCAATGAATGGCTGCAATCGTGCAAGTCATTGGACGAGCTCTACCAGATGGTGGCGGAGTTTCTTTCCAGGCTGTTGCCGGACTGCGCCGGCAGTCTCTACATCTATGCAAACTCACGTGACGTGCTGGATAGCGCGAAGGCGTGGAACGGCGGTCAGGCGACCGCGGCGATGCATCCCGACGACTGTTGGGGGTTGAGGCGCGGGCGCATCTACACGTTCGGCGAAAACGAGATCGACTTCCCCTGCACCCATGTGGGGTCCGCGCGTCCCAGCGCCTACTGCTGCATCCCGATCCTGGCGCACGGAGAGACCATCGGCTTGCTCCATCTTGGATTTGGGCGCGATCAGGAAGGCCGTGACCGCACAGCAGAAGTGAACGCCGAGCAGCGGCGGCTGGCGCTCGTTTGCGCCGAGCAGATCAGTCTGGCCATTGCCAACGCCAAGCTGCGCGATCAGCTGCGTGATCAATCGATACGCGACGCGCTCACCGGCATGTTCAACAGGCGGTATATGCTCAAGACCTGTCGCCGCGAGTTTTCGCGGGCAACACGCACCGGACAGAGCGTCAGCATCCTCTCGATGGATATCGACCATTTCAAGAAGTTCAATGACAATCATGGTCACGACGCCGGCGACAGCGTATTGCGGGCGGTCAGCGACTGCCTCAAAGCCAGTTTCCGGGAAGAGGACGTTCCCTGCCGTTTCGGCGGCGAAGAGTTCGTCGTGATCCTGCCCGGAACGGTCGCCCATGTTGCGGCCAAAAAGGCCGAAGAGGTTCGCGCCAAGATCGAAGCTGTTGTCGTGCGCTACCTCGATGCAAACCTGCCGCGCATCACCATCTCGATTGGTGTCGCGGCATTCCCGAATTCTGGCGACAACGCTCAGGCCGTCCTGAAGGCCGCGGATGAAGCTCTCTACCGCGCCAAGGATGGGGGCCGCAACCGGGTCGAGTTGTCTCCAACCGTGGTCTCCTCCAACAAGACAAGTCCGGTCGTCAACATGCAACGGGCGCTGGCGGTCGGCGTGTCGCGGGAGCAGCCTGGACGGGACCTCGAACGCGCCACGGATGCTGCGTAGGCTCTCCTCGTAGCCAGGAACCCACGCCGCGGCGCGCAACGGTATACGAGGGGCCGCCCTCAAATATCCACCACCTCCAGCACGCCGGGAACGGTGGAGATGGCGCCCTTCTGCGCAGGCGAGATGTCGAAGCGGCCGGGCATGGCAATCTCCACCTCGCGGCGGCGGTCCTCGAGCATCATGCTCAGGCACACGATGCCCTTACCCCCCGGCTTCAGCATCGCCTTCAGCTCATCGAGGCGCCCGGCGTTGGCCTGAAATACGCGGCTGTCGAGCACCACCTTGAGCCCCCGCTGGAGGCCCTCGGTGGCCTCGTCGAGGGACTGGATCGACTGCACCCGCAGCTTCAGCACGTCGCCGTCGCGCTCGCCTTCCACCGTGAGCAGCACCGCGGCCCCAGACTCGAGCAGATGACGCGAGGCGGCCAGCGTCTCGGAGAAGATCACGGCCTCGAACTGGCCGGTGGGCTCGGAAAAGAGGGCAAAGGCGAACTTGTTGCCCTTCTGCGACCGGCGCTCGCGCGCCGAGACGACGATGCCGGCGAGCCGTCCGGCGACGACGCCGCGGTCCGCCCGCGCCTCGAGCTCCGCATAGGGCAGGATGCCGAGCTTGGCCAGCACGCTCGCATAGGCATCGAGCGGATGCCCGGAGAGGAAGAAGCCGACCGCCTCGAACTCGTGCTGCAGACGCTCCATGGGCGTCCACGCTTTCAGCGACCGGATGTCGATCTGCGGCCGGGCCGCCGCTCCGCCGCCGCCAAACAGATCGTCGGTTCCCTGCGCCGCGTTCGCTGCCTGCCGGTTGGCGAACGCCAGCATCTGCTCGACGTTGCCGTGCACGAGGGCGCGGTTGGGCTCCAAGGCATCGAAGGCGCCGGCCGCTGCCAGCGTTTCCAAGGCGCGCTTGTTGAGGGCCTTGGTGTTGCAACGCCCGGCGAAGTCGGAGACGTCCTTGAATGGCCCGTTGGCGGTGCGCTCCTCGACGATGCTGCCGACCGCCAGCGCACCGATGTTCTTGAGCGCCGCCAGCGAGTAGCGGATGGTCTTCTCTCCGGCGAGGAAATCGACCTCCGAGGCGTTGATGCAGGGCGGCTGGATGGCGATGCCCGACTTCTTGGCCTCCGCTGCGTACATTGAGAGCTTGTCGGTGTTGCCCGCGTCCAGCGTCATCGAGGCCGCCAGGAACTCCTCGCGGTAATTCGCCTTGAGATAGGCGGTGTAGTAGGCGACATGCGCGTACGCCGCCGTGTGGGCCTTGTTGAAGCCGTAGCCCGCGAACTTGTCGACCAGCTCGAAGATGAAGGCCGCCTCCTCGCGCGGCACGCCCTTCTTCATCGCGCCCGCCACGAACTCGGCCTGCTGCCGGCCCATGATGGCCTTGTCCTTCTTGCCCATGGCCTTGCGCAGGATGTCGGCCTGGCCCAGCGAGTAGCCCGCCATCACCTGGGCGATTTGCAGCACCTGCTCCTGGTAGATGATGACGCCGTAGGTCTCCTTCAGGATCGGCTCCAGCATGGGATGGAGATAGTCGACCGGCTCCTCCCCGTGCTTCCTGTTGATGTAGGTCGGGATGTTGTCCATGGGGCCCGGCCGATAGAGTGCGGTCATGGCCATGATGTCCTCGAAGCGGTCGGGCTTCAGCCGCTTCAAGCTCTCGCGGACCCCGGCACCTTCCAGCTGGAACACGCCCACCGTGTCCGCTTTCGCCAGCAGCTCGTAGGTCTTGCGGTCATCGAGCGGGATCTTCAGGAGATCGACGTCGATGCCGCGGCCGCGCTTGATCAAAGCCACGGCCTTCTGCAGCACGGTCAGCGTCTTGAGCCCCAGAAAGTCGAACTTCACCAGGCCCGCTGCTTCCACCAGCTTCCAGTTGTACTGCGTGATGGGGAAGCTCGACTTGGGATCGCGGTAAAGGGGGACGAGCTCGTCGAGCGGCCGGTCGCCGATCACCATTCCGGCCGCGTGCGTCGAGGCGTGGCGGTAGAGGCCCTCGAGCTTGCGGGCGATCTCGAGCAGCCGCGCCACCACCGGCTCACGGTCGCGGGCTTCCTGCAGCTTGGGCTCGCCGTCGATGGCCTGCTCCAGCGTCACGGGGTTGGTCGGGTTGTTGGGGATGAGCTTGCAGAGCTTGTCGACCTGCCCGTAGGGCATCTGCAGCACGCGTCCGACGTCGCGCAGCACGGCGCGGGCCTGCAGCTTGCCATGCGTGATGATCTGCGCGACGCGGTCGGCGCCGTATTTCTTCTGCACGTAGCGGATGACCTCGTCGCGCCGGTCTTGGCAGAAGTCGATGTCGAAATCCGGCATCGACACGCGTTCGGGGTTCAGAAACCGCTCGAACAGCAGGCCGAAACGCAGGGGATCGAGGTCGGTGATGGTGAGCGACCAGGCTACAACCGAGCCGGCGCCCGAGCCGCGGCCTGGTCCCACGGGGATGCCGTTGGCTTTGGCCCACTTGATGAAGTCGGCGACGATCAGGAAGTAGCCGGGGAACTTCATTTTCGAGATCACGCCAATCTCGAAGGCCAGCCGCTTTTCGTAGTCGGCAGCGGTGAAGCCGGGCGCCAGAGGCGTTTCGGCAAGACGCGCCTTGAGGCCGGCCTCGGCCTGGGCGCGCAGCTCCGCCGTCTCGAGCCTCAGCTGCTCCTCCTCGCTCGTTCCCGGCGCCGCCGCCACGAAGCGAGGCAGGATCGGCTTGCGCCCGGTGGGACGGAAGGCACAGCGCTTGGCGATCTCGATGGTGCTGGCGAGCGCCTCCGGCAGGTCCGCGAACAGCTCGGCCATCTGCGCGGCCGTCTTGAAGAAGTGCTCTCGCGACAGCCGGCGGCGCTTGTCCTCGGTGACGTAGGTCCCCTCCGCGATGCACAGCAGCGCATCGTGCGCCTCGTAATCGTCGGGGGAGGCAAAATAGACCTCGTTGGTGGCGACGATCGGTAGGGCGCGGGCATAGGCGACGTCGAGCAGAGCCGGCTCGGATTCGATCTCGTGCTTGAGGCCGTGCCGCTGGACCTCGACATAAAGCCGGTCGCCGAAGATCTTCTCCAGAACCTTCAGGCGCTCGAAGGCCACCTCTTTCTGGCCCTCGCGCAGGGCCTTGTCGATCGGCCCATCGGGTCCCCCCGTCAGCGCGATCAGGCCGCCGCCATGGGCTTCCAGCCGCTCGATCTCGATGTGCGGCGTCTCGTCCTCGGCGGGATCGAAGAAGGCCTGGGAGGAGAGTTTCATGAGGTTCTGCCAGCCCCGCTCGTCGCAGGCCAGCAAAGCGAGTGCGCCGGCGGGCTGCGAGCGCGGCTGATTGGCGCCGTTGCGCTGCAGCGCATTGGGCTGGGGGCGGTCGCCGAAATCAACCTGCAGCGTGCAGCCCACGATCGGCTGGATGCCGGCCTCGGCGAGCTTGTCGGAGAACTCGAGCGCGCCGAAGAGATTGCCGGTATCCGTGAGACCCACGGCGGGAAAGCCCTGCGCCACCGCCAGCTTGGCGAGCTTCTGATTGGTGATTGCGCCTTCCAGCAGCGAATAGGCCGAGTGCACCTTGAGATGCACGAATTGCGGCGCTGGCGCGGGCTTGGCGGAGGGTGTGCGAATCGGTTCGATCATGGCGAACTGTAGACGGTCGCGACGCGGTCACAACGCGCCGCCGCGGCCGTCTGCGGTTCCCGGTGATGACCTGCCGCGGCACTACATATTGCCGCGGATCTATGCAAGAGGATAGCTGTGGAGAAAGGCCCGCGATGATCGAAGCGCTGCGCGATAGCATTCCACAGCATGGGGCCGTCTGGCTGGCGCTGGGTGGCCTGGCGATTGGCTGCCTGTTCGGCGCCTTGGTGTTTGCCACTAACTTCTGCGCCATGGGCTCACTCTCGGATGTGCACAACTTCGGCGACTGGCGCCGCTTCCGCGCCTGGATCCTGGCCGGTGCCACGGCACTCGTCGGCGCCCAGCTGCTGCAGGCAGGCGGCGTGGTCGCGCTCGACAAGTCCATGTACCTCGCTGGCGCCGGCCTCAACTGGGCTGGGCATATCCTGGGCGGGTTGATGTTCGGCTTCGGCATGGTGTTCACCGGCGGCTGTCCCAGCCGCAACCTTGCTCGCGCCGGCGGCGGCGACTTGCGCTCGCTGCTCACCCTCGTCGTGCTCGGCCTCTTTGCCTACATGGCGCTCGGGGGAATTTTTGCGCCTCCGCGGGCCGCGCTCGAGCAGGCGACCAGCATCCCCCTCGAGGCCCGCAGCCTCGGCGGACTCGTGAGCAAGGCCGCCGGCCTCGCCCCCTCGACCGGTAACCTCCTCGTCATGGCGCTGCTCGAGGCCGCAGCGCTCGCCTACTGTTTCGCGGACGCGCGCTTCCGCGCCTCCGCCGTGCACGTTGCCTCAGGGCTGGGCGTCGGCCTCATTGTCGTCATGGGCTGGGCGCTCACAGGCCTCGCCTTCGACGACATGGCGACCCGACCGGTGCCGCCAATCTCGCTCACCTACGTGCGTCCGGCTGGCGACGCCCTGCAATGGCTGACGCTGTACACGGCCTCGCCCATCCCGGGCTTCGGCACGGCGAGCGTGTTCGGTGCGCTGCTCGGCGCCTGCGCCGCGTCCCTTGCCATGGGCCGCTTCCGCTTCGCCACCTTCTCCGACACCGGAGACACGCTGCGCAACCTCGCGGGCGCTGCGCTGATGGGGATCGGTGGGGTGATGGCGCTGGGCTGCACGGTCGGCCAGGGGATCACGGGCATCTCCACCCTGGCACTCGGCTCGTTCCTGACCTTTGCCGCGATCGTCGCCGGCGGCGTCTATGGGCTGAGGGTGCTGGAGCGAATCGCGTAAACGGAGGCAAGCCTATGTCGCAACTGGATGTCGCTCGGCATGGACGCGTAGCGGTTCTGACGCTGAAGCGGCCCGAACGCGGCAATCGCGTGAGCGAGCAAATGGCCGAGGAAATCACGGCAGCGCTGGAGTCGGCGCGTCGGGATGCGGACGTCGCCGCCTGCGTCCTGACCGGCCATGGCGATGTCTTCTGCCTCGGCGGCGACTATCAGGGCGCCGGCCCGACAACTGCGGGCCGCATGGAGTTCGCTCGCGCCTTCATCGACATGAACCACGCCATGTCGCGCCTGGGCAAACCGCTCGTCGCTGCCGTGAACGGCAACGCTCACGCAGGCGGGTTCTCGATCGTCATCGCCTGCGACCTCGCTATCGCCGCCGAGGACGCAACGCTGGGCCTGCCGGAAGCGGCGTACGGCCTCTTTCCCTTCCTGGCGCTCGCTGTCGTCAAGGATGCGCTGCCCAAGAAGCTGCTGTTCGACATCGTGTACAACGCGCGGCTGATGCACGCCGAGGAGGCCTGCGCGCTGCACCTCGTGAACGAGGTGGTGCCCCGCGGCGGCCTGCTCGATCGCGCCGTCCAAGTGGCCGAGAAGGCGGCCGCCCACAATCCCGATATCCTGATGCTCGGCCGCGATCTCTATTACGGCATGCGCGGCGCCGGCCCGTCCGAAGCGCTCGACCAATCCCGCTACGCGCTCGGCACCGCCCTGGTGGCCCAGGCCAGAGTGGGTGGAGCGGAGAATAGGGGCCGCTCATCACGCACGGATCGCGTAAAAATGATCGCGACCACGCACCAGCCGGGCGGTTTCAGCCCCTATGTTGGGTTACGCGGGGTGCGCCGGTGCAACCGGCAAGGAGTAGATGGGGCAAGTCCATCACGATGAAAGTGTAGCGAACTA
>JRHI01002704.1_pt1 | contig 11716 bp, 11 predicted proteins | sample 215371 | NCBI WGS metagenome assembly JRHI01 (sample SAMN02929681, study PRJNA255918) | sediment metagenome | biome: cave system; feature: Ice Cave; material: Sediment; isolation source: sediment from deep within a dark volcanic ice cave with no known source of... ... | reverse complement strand
CACATCCCCGCCCTCGCCCATCTGCAGCCGTGGCTGGACCAGCTCATGCTGGCCGCCTGATCACTCCCTGACGCTGTCTCATATGTCCCCGGGAACTTCACCTAGAGTCTCTGGTCAGGCTCCTGAGGTCACGCACGTTCCATCGGCGCCTTCTCTGCTCCCGGGAGAGGGCTGACAGGTCTCCCTCAAGGCACGTGTCGGCCAGCGGGACACTGGGTCAAACCCTCACCCGAAACCAGACTAGGGGCTTCAAGAGAGGGCAGCCTTCCGACCGCTGAAGCCTTTGCTGAGGATGTGGAGCGTGGCCTCGCGCTCAGCCAAGGACGTCGACGCCCAAAGCCATCGCGCCTTAGTGAGCGAAGACGCCCACCGCTGCAAACGGTCTGCAGAAGGTGCACAATGTGCGACCTAGAGCGGGGGGGCCGCCAGCCCGCTAGATCCATCAGGCGGCGAGGGGAGAGACAAGCATGAGGTCATCGACAGGAAAGCTCCTGCTCCTGGCGGCGCTGCCGCTGGCGACGCTGGCAGGCTTCCAGGGGGGAGGATCCGTCGTCCAGGCGACGGCGGCCCACAGAAGCCTCGACTGCACAAAAGCCACGACCTGTACCGAGGTCCTGGATTCGGAGAAGGTATTCGGCGAGGGCAACTACGTCGGGCACGATGAGCCGTCAACGCTCTTCTATTCGAATCGAGCTGGCTCCGGGAACTCGAACCAGTGGCACCTCACGCTGCCCAAGGATCCGTCGCCGACCAACCCGTTGACGACGGGCAAGGCGTACAACTTCCAGTTGCATCCAGCTTTCTGGTTCGGCATGGCCATGTGTGACACACAGTCCTACCCCGAGCAGCTGAGCACGTGCAAGCCCGACAGCGACAGCAACATCGTGGACCCGGCAATCTCGCCGAAGCACGCGGGCACGGCGTTCATGGAGATGCAGTTCTACCCGCCCGGCTGGGTGAGCTGGCCCGCGGGCAACAGCTGTGACGCCACCAAGTGGTGCGCTGCTCTCAACATCGACAGCCTCTCCATCAATCCGGTCACCGGGCAGGCGCAGAACTTGACCTGCCAGGCGAGTGTGGGCGTCGAGTACGTTAACTTCGCATTCATGACCCGGAGCGGGACACCGCAGCCAAACTCTCCGCCCAATCCGGTGAACTCGACGATCAACACCTTCACTCCTGACCCGACCCACGACCTCTTCATGAACTCGGGGGACAAGCTGGCGGTGGATGAGCACGACACCGCCCACGGTCTCCAGATCGTCATCCATGACAAGACGACCGGCCAGACCGGGTCGATGACCACCAGCGCCGCCAACGGGTTCGGCCAGGTGAAGTTCGACCCCACGGGCACGAGCTGCACGAACATCCCCTACGACTTCCACCCCATGTACAGCACATCGTCCGAGAAGACCCGTGTGACCTGGGCGGCACACTCGTACAACGTGGCCTTCGCCGATGAGACCGGCCACTTCGACTTCTGCAACGATCCCTCCGTCACGTTCGGCGGCAGTTGCCACTCCACCGAAGGCACCGGCATCACCAAGGAGGCCGCCGACAGTGATGACGTGTATTGCTTCGACAAGACCGCGTCGACGCTGGTCAAGGTGAGTGGGTGCCTCGGTACCAACCGCGGCTTTGACGGACAGCCCTACAGGCCGGTTTGGCCCGACGGCAACACCACTCTGCACCCCACCAGCATCCAGTTCTCCAGCCCCTTGACCAACGGCTACCGCTTCGATCGCGTGGCCTTCGAAGCAGACCTGCCGCGTATCGAGGATCCGACGGTCTGCGACCGCTTCACGGGCGTCGGCTGCACGCTGATCCCGACAACCGACGACGCAGGTCCGACCGGATATCCGATGCCGGCCCTTTTCTACCCGTTCTTCAGCACCGCCACGGTGGGCGGCTCGTGCATGTGGCAGCTGGGCAACCACATCCCGGGAAGTACCAACGACTTTGGTCAGAACGCGCAGTACGGCACGCTGCTGAACAACACGTACACCGACATCGGCGGTGGTCCGACCACCCGGTACAACGACTTCCGGCAAATCCTGTCGACCAACCCCTGCTAGGTCGACTGACCCAGGGTGTGACCGGAGGGCGGCCCCGACGTGGGGCCGCCCTCTCCGGGTGCCTGGCGAGGCGGTGCGCGGCATCGCCGAGGGAGCGGGCTTCAGCAACGCACAGACGGTGGGCAGCGTCGCGCAGGTCTCGGATCCTCGTGCTCGTCTTCGTTGCCGCCCTCCAGCAGGTGCATGTGGCCGAGAGCTCGTCAACGAGTTGCTCGTCGCAGTCCTGGTAGCGATGGCTTTGGCGGTCGGTCTCGCCTTCGGCCTCGGCGGCCGTGACGTGGCGGCCCAGATGCTGAAGAAGGCGTACGACAAGGGGCAGCAGGCGACGTCACAGCTGGCGAGCGCATCGCCATCCTCACCTCCTGCTCCTCCGGCGCGCTCGACCGGTGACGCCCCGCCTCGATCATCCAGTTGCGACGGCCAACAGCGAGCGTCAGTGACGGTGGCGGCGGGGAAGGCGGGCTGCATCGACGGTCCGCGGCCCCCAACGTTCATCAGACCGGGAATGGCAATCGGTGTAACCATTGGCCATGACGGACGTTCCCGCCGCCCTCCTACGGGACGGAGAATCGAGGAGTCGGCCGTCAACAAGTTCCATGACGATCGGGTCGTCAGCGAATGGATGGGGTCGGACGGGCGCGGTCTATTCGTCCCACTGGGAGTCGTCGCCGATCCATGGTGATCAAACCGTCTGAGTTCACGAGCTCACGGCCGCGCCAGCAGGGCTCGATCGGGGCGGTCCTAAGGCCCTTTCCACACGAGGTTGCAGCCGCCACGAGATTCGACTCACCTCCACCCTGACCCGGTGGTTCTTACTTGTGTTCAGTGGCAGTGTCACATAAACTGACAGGCGAGGTCACCAAAAGGAGACAGATATGGACGCGACCGAGGTGCTGATGGCCGACCACCGCGAGGTGAAGGGTCTGTTTGGCCGCTTTGCGCGGAGCAGCCGCGCGGACACCCGCCGCGACCTCGCCAAACAGATCATCCGTGAGCTCTCCGTTCATGCTGCCATCGAGGAGGCCAAGCTCTACCCGGTCATCCGCGACGAGGTCGAGGGCGGTCAGAGCATGTACACGGAGAGCATCGAGGAGCACCAGGGCGTCAAGGAGATCCTCGCCGAATTGGACAAGACGCTCGAGAAGGCACATACCAAGGCCTTCGGTGACAAGGTCGCCCGCCTCAAGCGCGAGGTGGAGCACCACGTCGCGGAGGAGGAGACTGAGATCTTCCCCAACCTCCGCCAAACTCTGTCGAAGACACGACTCGACCAGCTCGGCCGTGAGCTGCAGCGGGCGAAGGCATCCGCACCCACTCGTCCCCACCCGGACCAGCCGCCTGCCACCGAGCTCACAGGGAAGGCCCTGGGGGCGCTGGACAAGGTCCGCGACCGAGTCAGTAACCGCTGAGCGGCATCGCAAGGCTGAAGGGGCCGTCGCACCCACCAACTGGCCTGTCTGGCCTCTAGCGCCGCGCAACCCAACGCTGAGGGCTCGACTCACGTGGTGGCGGCTGACGCACGATTCCCCGCCCAGCAGCAGGACCATCCTGGCCATACCGACCTCATGACGCGATCGTCAGTCTCACGTAGTGGGACGCGCCCGGACAGACGCCGCGCGACTCGTCACGGATCTGGGCATCGATGTCGAGGGCGACCCCCTCGCAACCTTTACGTGCACGGTGAGCCTCACAGCGGGAGCGGAACGAGCATATGCGCACCTCTTGCAGGAGGAAGCGAGCTGTTGGTGACTATCGATGTGGGACGGACGGGCAGTCGTTTGGAAGCCCATCCCTGCCTCACTCTGGACGAGGAGCCTGATCGGTTGGTCAGGATTCCAAACTCGCGCTCGACGCCGGGGTGTCCCAGCGTGCTGGTGACCTCGAACAAACCCTTCGGCCGCTAGGGTGATGTTTTCGGGGACGCGGTGGTGGGCGCCATGATCGATCGCCCTAATTTTCAAAAGGGTCAACTTCGACCGTTGACTACAGGGCTAACGCTTGCGGCGTGGGTTGGGCGCCGCTAGAGTCTCGGCCTATGTCGCTCCGGTGGCCTGTCTTGACGCCGCGACGACCGCACCATACCTCTGCCAGCAGATTCCCCAGTGCGTCTGAGGGCTCCACTGGGCCGGTTCGGGACGGACGGACGGACGGCACGACACAAACGGGTGACCTGCGGCCGCAGGTCCCGATCGGGGAGTTCGGCTGCTCGTGCTGATTTGCCCCGGCCACCGCACAGCCGCGCTACGGTCCCTGCTGAGCCAGCGCCCACCTCTGAGTTAGACAGCGCTAAACGCGAGGAGACTTACGGTGTCCGACACGCGAAGGGCAAGCGACTCTGCAGAGACGGATCGCGACGCCCTTGACCCGCACGCGACGCGGATCTCCCACTACCAAGAGGCAGCACAATTGGCGGTGGCGGGACACCCATTACCGGGCGAGGACCTGACGTCCCCGTACCTTGAGGATGCCCATGTTGTCAACGGTCGAAAACTGACCCCTTTTTGATGATTGAAATTTGACCCCCTTCACCGGGTCGTCGAGTTGCTCCTCCGTGTGTGGGTTGGCCAGGTCATCCAGGTCATCGGCGCCGTCCATCGGGGCTTGTAGGCCCTCCCAGCGGCGCGTTGTTGGGCAATTCACCGCGTGTGGCGCGTTCACGCAGCGTCATCGGTCGGCACCCTTCCCAGATCGCGATCCTTGAGCCGGTAGCTGTCGCCCTTGAGGGTCACCACGCTGGCGTGATGGACGAGGCGATCGATCATGGCCGCCGCCACCACCGCGTCCCCGAAGACATCACCCCAGCGGCCGAACGGTTTGTTCGAGGTCACCAGCACGCTGGCGCGTTCGTAACGTGCGGAGATGAGCTGGAAGAAGAGGTTTGCGGCCTCGGCGTCGAAGGGGATGTAGCCCACCTCGTCGATCACCAAGAGCGGGTAGCGGCTGAGCCGCTGCAGCTCCGCGTAGAGCTCGCCGCGGCCGTGCGCGGTGGCGAGTCGGTCCGCCCACTGGGCTGCGGTGGCGAAGGCCACCCGGTGACCAGCCTGGCAGGCGCGGATGCCCAGGGCGGTGGCCAGGTGAGTCTTGCCGGTGCCGGGCGGTCCGAGGAAGATGACATTCTCCTTGGCGGCAACAAAGTCCAACGCACCGAGGTGCGCCACCACATCGCGCTTGAGCGAGCGCTGGTGGTCGAAGTCGAACTCCTCCAGCGTCTTGTGCGCCGGGAACCGCGCAGCGCGGACGCGGTGCTCGCCGCCGTGGCTCTGCCGCGCTGCCACCTCGCGCTCGAGGCAGGCGGCGAGGAACTCCTCGTGGCTCCAGCCGTCGCTGCGAGCACGGTCTGCAAGCCGCTCCACGGCAGACTGCAGCGCCGGAGCCTTCAGTTCGCGACAGAGATACACGAGGTCCTTGTTGGCGCTCATCAGGCCACTCCCAGCAGGCGGTCGTATACGCTGAGGTCGCGCTCTTCGATGTCGAGTGCGGCAGCGCTCGGCGCAGCTTGCAGCCGGTCGCGCTGCAGCTGCGTGCGTGCCGCCGCGTGCAGCGGATCGGTGATCGTCTGGTGCTTCACCAAGCAGCGTCGGTGGCGGGCCACCTCGTCGCCGCTCACCGTCACCACCACGCTGTCGAGGTCAACGCGAACCTCGGCGCGCCGGCCAATCGCTCGTGGGTGCACCGAGTAGTCGCAGGTGTGCACGCGCACGTAGTGGTCGCGGGGGATCCGCGTGCTCTGTCGCCAGGCAACATCTGGCGCCACCGGTGGCAGCGCCAGCATCGCGGCCCGGTCATGGGCGATGCGGTCGGTGGGGCGGCAGCGCAGGATGCGGTGCATCCGCTGGTTGGCGCGCTGCTCGAGCCACTCAGCCAGCTGGGCATTGAAGTCGTCGATCCCGGTGAAGCTGCGGCCGGGCATGAACGATGTCTCGAGGTAGCCGTTGCTCCGCTCCACCACGCCCTTGCCTTCAGGGAAATAGGGACGGAGCACGATCGCGCGCATCCCGAGCACACCCCGGAAGGCCTGGAACGCTGTGGTCAGCGTGGTCCCCGCACGGCCACGGTTGCGCCCGATCGCCGCCTCGTTGTCGTACACGCCGGCGCGGGGCACCGCGCCGAGGTCGAGCAGGCAGCGCCAGTGACCGGCGAGCAGATCGGCCGACTCCCGCGACGGGATCATCCGTGCCACCAGCCAGCGTGAGTAGCCACTGGTGCCCACCAGCACCGGCAGCCGCGCCGTCTGGCCGTCACCGAGGGGAATGTCAGTCGGCGGGAACCACAGGTCCCACTGGGCCAGCTCACCGGGCTCGTACTCGGTGCGCTGGTATGGCTCCGGCGGCACATACAGCGGGCGCAGCTCGCGCACCCGGCTGCGAAACACCGCGCCCGATCGAGTCCAGCCCACGCGCTCGGCGATCACCGAGGCGGGCATGTGCGGGTGCTCGGTGAGCAAGGCCCGCACCCGCAGCTCGTACTCGTCGAACGCCGCCACCCGCTGGGGCCGCTCGTACACCGGAGGTGTCGGCCGGCGCACCGCCGTCCGCACCGTGTTGCGCGCCAGCCCCAGCCGGCGCGCGATCTCCTTGATGCTCAGCTTCTCCCCGTAATGGAGCCGCCGAATCTCTGCCCAGTCTTCCACCGCGAGCACGTCCTCCCTCCTGGCGCCATTCCGGTCACCAGGATCACTACTCGGTTGTAGTGAGGGGGGTCAATTTTCAACCGGCGTCAGGGGGTCAGCATTAAATCAGCGCCGACACCGGCCTTCGGTCTTGATGATCCGCTGCGTTGTCAGAACCATGCGGTCCGAGCTCAAGCCCCAATCGCGTCCTTGGGTAACCACGAACTCATCCGCGAACAATTCGAGGCCGCCAGGAAGGCTGGGCTCGCCCTCGAGCAACGGGAGCGGACAGGACTTTGCGATCACCGCCCGCATCTGAGCGCGTCGGGCAGCGGCCACCACCGCGGCCTCTCGGGCGGCCGCTGCCGCCGCCTGCTTCGCCGCGGACTTCATCGCCGTCGAGGCTGCGCGCGCTTCCTGGGCTTCGTCGATCTTGGCTTTCAGCTTGTCTCTGAAGTTCATGCCAGCGTCCCTTGCTTCGCCTGGCTCGGAGGCTCGCGGGCGATGGTGAAGGGAACGCCTACGAGGACGCGCAGGTACGCGGTCCATGGGAAGGTGCGCCGGGCGGCTTGCGTTCGTCGGTCCGGTACCCGGCCCACTCTGGATTGGGCCGCTCTACAGCCCCATGGCTTTCCTCGCTGTCTCCGAGGCGATGTTGACGATGAGCTCACGCATCATCGGAGCAGCGGTTCCTCCCGCCTTGGCCACCAGCCGCTTGAACCGACCTGCCGCGAGAGCGGTTCTCGGGGTCTCGCGCACGAGGTCATCCAGCGATTCGGCAAGCTGCCGTCGCTCACGGTCATCGAGGCCCTCAATCTCCAGCGCGTACTCGCGCGCTGCCTCGAGCGCCGCTGCCGTCCACGGGTAGGGCTCCCCGCAGGCGTGACAGAACGACGGAGCGACGTCGCCGGTCGTGCTCAAAAAGAGCGTGCCCGAGTTGTAGTACCCGCGGATTTCGGCGTTGCAATGGGGGCACGCCATCATGCTTTCAGCACCGCATTTTTCGCAGAAGCGTGTGTTGTGCAGCGGGTGAGCGTGGAAGCTGAAGTTGATGACGTGGCCGTTCCGGCAAACCAGCGCCGTGTCGTACCAGGGAGGTCTATCCATGCGCCGATCCTAGAAGGCCGCCGCGGTTGCCCTCGGCCGTAGGAGCGCCTAGGACGGTCGGGACGCCTCAGTCGGTCCGCGGAACGACGTGCGAACGGCTGTTCGGCCTCCTGCCTCTGAGACGGCACAGCGTCGACGTCCTCCGCGGCCGACGTCGCGGTCCGGAAGAAGCGGTCGGATGCGCTGACTACACTTACGCGCATGGACGCGGTGAATTGCCGTTGCCCAAGGGAGCCTAACCATGCAACGACTTCTGCTTCCGTTTCTAGGTGCATTGATCGCTCTGCCCGTGATCGGCGCGTCGAGCTGCGACACCAGTTCCAGTCCATCGAATTCGCAGGCTCAGCAGAATGCCCAGACGACTCAAAGCGCGTCCGTTCAAATCTCAGTAAGGAAGGTCACCGGAACAGCGAAGGCCTTGGGCGCAGGCAGTTTCAAGGGCGGCACAGATGTGGCGGTCGGCTTGTATGACGTCAAGCCTGGGGTAGGCCAAAGCGGAAACTTTATTGTCAATGGCACGGACTCGTATGACGATATTCTGGGGAGTGCCGGCGCAGCAGGCGGCGTTCCGAGTGTGAGAGCACAGATTTCAGCCGGCGACGCAATTCAAATATCGGGTTTGAGTCAAGTCACATTTGTACCTGTGACGGCACCGTTTGTCACCTCACACACGCTGGCAACCATTGGCGCAGGCACCTGGATTGTTGGTCAGGACGTTGGGGCGGGAAGGTACGTCGCGACGCCTGGGGCAGGGCAAAGCGGAAACTTCATTGTCAGTGGCACCGACTCGTATAACGAGATCCTGGGTACTGCTGATGCGGCGGGCGGCGTTCCGAATGTGACTGTCACGTTGACCGACGGCGACGTCATTGCCATAACTGGCCTGAGCCAGGTAACCCTGACCCCTCAGTGAGCTTCGCGTCGATTCTGCGGGCCTAACTCGAGGGCGAAAATGCTCTGATTTGTCCGCAGATGCGGCAAGCCGTGAAGCGGCCTTTCCCGTATTGCGTTCGCGGCATACCCGCTACCGGCTGAGCGCGTGGAGGTCGCACGCTAGGCTGCTCTCCCTCGATCCATGACACCTTCGCTGACACCTTCCTGCGCGGATGCAGGCGGCCATCGGCGGCCGCTGACAGCCGGGTCGATCACGCAGCCCGAACGCATCCGACCGTCAGCGGTCAATCCTGTACGCCACCCACACCAGCTTGAAAACCGCAGGGGCCGYCAAGCCCYCGGGGGTTCGAATCCCTCTCCCTCCGCCATTTTGAACTCGCGAGGGGTGCTACCGCACCATCAGATGGGGTCGCGGTGACGATGGCGACCCGGATTTACGACCACTTCCACGACCACCGTTCCAGGGTGCCGGGCTCACTGAGACCGGATCGCGCGCCAGAGATGGTCGAGCGGAGCGACGAGTAGGAGCAGTGAGATCGTCACCGCTCCCCAGACAACCAGGCCGATGAACCCCTGTCTCCGCACTCGGCGCAGTGCCGTCGGGTTCTCCCAGGGCCTCGGACCCTCGGCCCCCAGCCACCGAGAAAAGTAGTCGCCCAGGTCTTTCATGGCGCCGGTGTTTCCCATCATGAGAGCCTGCCGCCAACGGATGAGTGCTTCCGGTGCCGCCGCACCCAGCACACCCCATGTCAGGCCCTGGCTCACCGCGCCCCAGGCCGTGCTCAGCACCAGCGCGGTCCCGATCTCGTGGTGCCGGAGAAGAAGGACCAGGAGAGCGACCAGCGATACGGCTCCGAACAGGGTGAATGCGCACACGTTGTAGATGCGCCGGTAGCCCTTCCCCACAGGACTGGCTCCGTGGTCACCCTCGGATCGGGCCCGTCCCTCCGGTGCAGCCGCGGCGTCGTTGCTTGCCCGTCGCTGGATGGCGGAGGCACCGACCAGGCAGGCGATGCACAGAGCACCGACACCTGCGGCCAGCCCGATCTCGCCGAGGTGCGATGTGTCCCCGGCCAGCAGCAGAATCACCAACCCCACTGGCAGCGGCCCCAGCCCGAGAACCGCGTAGAGCACGATCACCCTTCTTCGGGTCTTCTCGGAGCCCCACCATCGGTTGTACCGGTTCACTTCCGCAGCGTAGTGGGCGGGCTGGCTGGCGGTCAGTGGTTCCCCGGTCTCAAGAGCTCCGCCAGCTTGTCGGACGCCTCCCGCTGCAGCGCCGGAAGCACTCCGGTGTAGGTGTTGGCTGTCAGCGCGATGGTCGAGTGGCCCAGGATCTGGGACACGACCTTGAGGTCGGTGCCAGCGGCCAGGAGCAGGGTCGCGCAGCCGTGGCGCAGCTCGTGGAACCGACGCCTGGGCAATCCGGCACGTGCGAGGGCGGCCTCGAACTGCGCGGTGACGGTCCTCCCGTCGAGGGGCGTTCCGTGGTGTGTGGTGAAGACGAGACCGGCGATCGGCTCCGTCCATCGCGGACCTGCACCGATGCGATCCTCAGCCTGGCGGGCGCGCTGAGCACGCAGCGCGTCGGCCACGAGGGGAGGAAACGGCACGGGTCGTCGGCTCTTCATCGTCTTGGGCTCCACCAGCTCCAGACGGCTCACCCCGCTCGGGGGAAAGACCCGCTGAAGAGCCATGCGAACGCTGAGCACCCGCGCATCGAGGTCGATGTCGGACCACCTCAGCCCGAGCGCCTCGCCCTGGCGCAGGCCGGTGTAGAGGACGAGCGTGACCAGGGCGTCAAGCCGGCATCCGGCGATCGCGTCGAGCAGAGCGCGGGCGTCGTCGGGGGCAAGCGCCTCGACCTGGCGGTCCGGCACCCGGGGCGGGTCCGTCAGCGCCGCCACGTTCCGGCTCACCAGCTCCCACCGCTGCGCCTGGCTGAGCGCGGTTCGGAGCACCGCCCGTATGTGGGCGACGGTCTGGCGCGAGAGCCCCTTCGTGCTGCACCTTCGCAGCAAGGCCTGAACCTGCTGTGGGGTGAGCCTCGACAGCCTGACGGTACCGATCTCGGGGATGAGGTGCAGCCGGACGAGCTCGCGGTAGCGGCGGGCCGTCGACGGGCGCACCCTCTCGTCCAGCCCACCGATCCACTGCTCCAGGAACTGGCCGGCGGTCAGGCGCTCGTCGGGGGCCGGCAGGCCCCGCCGCACATCTCGAAGCACCGCCTGCATGCGCTCGCGCACCTCGGTCTTCGTCTTGCCGTAGATGCTTCGCCGGCGGCGCCTGCCGTTCACGGCGCCGAGGGAGACCTTGGCCTCCCACGTCCCATCCGGCCGTTGGTAGATCGTGCCCTCGCCCTGTCCTCGCCTCGCCACGCCTAGTCCCCCGCCCGTGCACACACCATGCGGTTGATGAGGTCGTCGACGGCGCCCACCGGGATGCGGGTCAGCCGGCCGAGCTTGACCACCGGCAGAGCGCCGCTCCCGATCAGCTCGTAGACGTAGGTCCGACCACAGCCGAGCACGGCTGCCACCTCGCGCACGTCCAGAAGGCGCTTGGACAACGCGACAGTCGTCAACGCCGAAGCCGCCTCAGGCATGCAGCCGCTCCTCCCGCTTCTTGGCGACCACGTCGTCGAACGTCTTGCCCTTCTTCGCCAGGTAGGCCTCCACCTCCGGCACCACGTCGTCGAGCACCTCCTCCAGGTCGTCCTCGTCGTCGCACGCAGCCAGCGAGGTCGCATAGCCGACGAAGCCACGCAGCAGCCGCAACCTGGCCGCAGCCTCCTTCCGCTCGCGGACCAGCTCCGAGCAGGGCGACCCCATAGCCGTCTCCCGCAGCACCGTCCAGACCGGCGCCTCCGGCCACCGCGACCGGTTGGAGTCGCCGTTCGGCTGCCGCAGCGACAGCCAGCGCATCCCGTACTCCCAGATCCCCTGCCGGCGCTCCAGGACCTCAGCGACGGTACGCAGCCCGAACCCCTTGAGCGCCTGGCGCCGGAACTGGAGCTCGACGCGCCACACCGGCC
>JRHI01002702.1_pt1 | contig 11724 bp, 13 predicted proteins | sample 215371 | NCBI WGS metagenome assembly JRHI01 (sample SAMN02929681, study PRJNA255918) | sediment metagenome | biome: cave system; feature: Ice Cave; material: Sediment; isolation source: sediment from deep within a dark volcanic ice cave with no known source of... ... | reverse complement strand
GCATTTCCTTGGGCGGAATCCAGCGCGGCCATTCGGTTTTACGGCCGACGCGGGCGACGCCTTTCCACGTAAACCCCTGGCGGCCGACTCCGATCCCGTATTGAATGGCGCCGCCGCCGGGCTGCACAAGGTACAAGTGCCGCGAGCTTGTGTCGATCACGATCGTCCCAGCCGGCTCATTGGTCGGGTTTTGCACCATCGCGGCGGTTTTCTCGTTGAAATTGACCCCGAGCTCGAGATCGTCGCCGCCGTAGGATTGGCCGCGCGGCCCTGACGCATAGGGGTCTTCGTAAAATGGCGCGCCATAGGCGTAGGGGCGGCCGCGGTAATATGGCGCGGGCGGCGGATCGCCAGGGTAGCCGTAATAAGGTCCGGGATAGGCCGGAGTGTAGCCGCCATAATAGCGCCATTGCGCGAACGCCGACGCCGCCGGAAACAGAAGGACCAAGGCCAGGAGGAGAAAAGCCAGGCCAGCGGGGACAAAGCCGCTTTGTATTGCACGCATGTCAAGCCTCGGGATTCGCTGTCGACGGATCGAATGGCGCATGATTTTCTCAAAAAACGGCAAAAAAGGGCCGCCGCTTTCGACGGTTTTTCGCCGGCAAGTCTGGCTTTGAAAGCAAAAATAAACCGGTTTGGCAAGCCGCCAAGCCGGTCTCGATTTGCATCAAACGATTGGCGAGCGGTCAGAGCACGACGACCGGCGCGCCGACTTTGACCCTCGAATAAAGATCGACGACGTCGTCGTTGAGGAGGCGGATGCAGCCGGACGAGACCGCGCGGCCGATGGTGTCGGGCTCATTGGTGCCGTGAATGCGAAACATCGTGTCGCCATGGCTGTTATAGAGATACATGGCGCGGGCGCCGAGCGGATTGGCAAGGCCGCCTTCCATCACGCGCGGCAGATCCGGGCGGCGTAGCAGCATGGCGGCGGGGGGCGTCCAGCTAGGCCACTCCGCGCGGCGGCCGATATGGGCGCGCCCGGACCAGGCAAAGCCCTCGCGTCCGACTCCGACGTCGTAGCGCATCGCCCGGCCCCCCTCCATCGACAGATAGAGATAGCGGTTCTTGGTATCGATCGTAATCGTTCCGGCCCGTTCGCCGGTCGGATCGTCGACGATCGTCCGGGTCGGTTGAACCGCGCGCTGGACATCGGTTGGCAGGCTCACCGGCTGGACTTGATGAATCAGAAGCCCCGAGGGCGAGCCGCCGTCGAAGGCTTGCGCGCCAGTGGCGAGGAGCGCGGCAAACCCGGCCGCCGCGAATAAATGAATTGTCGAGAATTTGTACATTGGTTTGGCACCCCGTTCGCCAGCCACGCTGAGATTTGTCGCATGGTTAACGCCCAAGCGCGGCGGTTCGTTCCTTTCGCGGCGGGCGGCACGGATAGTTTTCCGGCGCGTCAGTTTCTCGGCCAGGCGAAATCGTCGGCGCGTCCGGGCTTCGGGGCGAGCGGCCTGCCCTGTTGCAGGGTTTGCTCGATCAAACTCCGCGCGGTGTTCTTCGCTGACCCGGTGGTTGTCGTCCGGGTGGCGAGTTCGCCGCCTGGGGCGAGAACGGGTCCGGTCAACGGTAGGACAGGGCCTGCAGCCGGTTTCGGCGCGGGCGGGGCCTCGTTCTCAGGCAAAGCCGACACGTTGGCGGGCGTTTCCGTGCCATCCGGGTTTGGAACGGTTGCCGGATTCGGCACTGGCTCGGTGTTGGGCCGCACCTCGTCGAGATTGCGGCGGATCGCGGGTTCGACAAAATGGGCGAGCTTGCGCGCCCCCGCCTTGGTGAAATGGACCCCGTCGTTAGCGCGCAACCGCACGGTCTGGCCGTTGATGTCGGGGCCAAAAGCACTGTAGTGACCGGCCTCGTCGGCGAATGCCTCCCATATATCGATGTAAGTGGCGGCCGCCTTTTCGGCGGAGGCGCGATAAAATTCATTGAACGCCAGAGCATCGCCGGAAACCCGCTCGCTTCGCAGGATCGGCAGGCCGACCCAGACGAGTGGAATTTTCTTGTCGCGGAACATCGCCGCGATCGTTTCGATCCGTTGCGTGTAGGCCGCTTGCCATTCCGGCGAGCGTAGCTCGTAGCTGCCATTTGCGTCGCGCAAGGATTGCCGGTCGTTGCTGCCGATCAACATGACGGCGAAATCGATTTTCTCGGCGCTCGCGAGCAGATCCCGCGTGGCGTTGACCCAATCGAAGTAATCGTCGCGGACCAGGCCTGAGTTTTCTTTAGCCTTGCGCAGGATGGCGACTTCCGGCCGGTTCTCGAACGCCTCGCTCAATCCCTGCGCCAGCATCTGACCGATGCTGTCGCCGAGGACCGCGACGAAATAGGTAGGCGCGACGGCGGGTTTGGCTGGCGCCTTTGCGGTTGCGTTGCGGCTTGACCTCGGCCGCGGCCGCGGCCGCGCCAGATATGGTTGCGGGGCGGCCCGGTTGTATTCCGGCCTTGGTTTCACGGCGCGGGCCGGCGGCGGATTTGGCCGGAACAATTGCTCGAACCAGCCAAAGGGATCGATTTGCGCAAGCGCAGGCGGGCTCCCTGCCAGAGACAGCAAAAATGCCATGGCCGCAAGCGCGACGGCGGCCGGCTTCGGCAAAAGCCATGCGCGCCGCGCGCGATCCTCCGGTCTGGAATTTTTCGCCATGCGGGCCACTCTACCGCACCGCCGCCTTGGATGCACGCGACACGTAACGGCGGCGGTCCGGCTTTCCCTCCGCCAGTCATTACCCCCGGCGCGAGCGATTGAAAAAGCTCTAGGCCCGAATTTGCTGAACTGCTAATAACAGCTTCGGCCTTGGGCCGGTTTTTCGCGATGGAAACGGCCTAATGGCGCGGGGTCATCCGGTCCTTTTTGAGTCGAACGCGGATTTGTCCACCCTGCTCGAAGCCGTCGCCGCGGGCGATCGCAAGGCTTTCCGGACCCTTTACGACAAATCCTCGCCGGTCCTCTTCGCCATATGCGTGCGCCTGATGCGGGATCGCGACTTGGCGCAGGACATGCTCCAAGAAGCGATGACCCGAATTTGGCGCAAGGCGCATCTTTTCGATGCTTCCAGGGGTAATGCTATGGCGTGGATGGCGGTGGTTACCCGCAATTGCGCCTTGAGCCGATTAGCAGCCGCGCCGCCGCCTTCCTTTTCCCTCGACGAAGCTTGGGTGCTGGCGGCTGTCGAAGCAAGGCTGTCCGGCGATCCGGCGATTGCGGCCGATGTCCGGGAATGTCTAAATAAGCTAAATGAAAAATATAGAAGGTGCGTTACTTTGATCTACCTGCACGGCCTGAGCTATGAGGAACTCGCAACACAAATGGGCGCTCCCCTGGGGAGCGTGAAGTCGTGGGTTCACCGCGCGGTGCGGGAACTCGCGCTATGTATGGGAAAATGATGTCCGAGGATCTTGACCAGACCGCCGCCGCCTATGCGCTGGGCATTTTGCGTGGAGCCCCCCGCGCGGCGATCGAGGCGAGGCTTTCCGGCGAACCGGCCTTGCAAGCGAAAGTCAAGCTTTGGCAAGAGAATTTTGCCGCGCTCGATCTCGCCGCCGAGGAGCAGGCCCCGCCGGCCGGGCTTTTCGACACGATCGTTGCCGCCATCGACGCCGGCGAAGCGGCGCTTGCGGGCACGCTGACCCGGCGCGCCGGAACCGGCGTTTGGATCGAAATATCGCCGGGAGTGACCTACAGTGTCCTCTTCGACGATCCTGTCGCCAAGCGGCGTTCGATGCTCGTCCGCGCCTTGCCCGGAGCGACCTACGAGTCGCATTTTCACGACGAAGGACACGAAGAATGTCTCGTCCTCGAAGGCGAACTTACGATGGGAGATTTGAAATTGTCGGCCGGGGATTTCCATCTTGCCGCCAAGGGCAGCACGCATCCGCCCGCCTACTCGGCGACTGGCTGCCTTTTGCATATATCGACGGCGCTTTAATCGGCACCCGCCAAACGCCGGTTAACGATGCGCCAATCGTACCACAAACATTTTGGTACGATTGGAGGTGCGAAAATACGCATGGCCGCTTACGTGCGTTGGCTTGCGATACGTGGAATTGCGCTTGTTCAGCGCCCGCCTTCGTGATACCGTCAACTAGTCGGATCGACTAGGCCAATTTCCCAAAATGCGCGAAATCCCTGCTTCCGAGGCCAAGACCCACTTGCCCCGCCTCCTCGGCGACGTCGAGCGCGGCGAGACGATCATCATCACCCGCCATGGACGGCCAATCGCAAGGCTCGTGCCCGAGGACACCAGGAGGCAGGAAGAGATAGCGAAGGTCCTCGCGGACCTCGACGACCTGCGCAAGACCATGCCGCCATTGACGCTCGACGAGATTCTTTCGGCCCGTCATGAGGGGCACAATTATTAATGCCCTTCGTCGTGGACGCCTCGGTGACCGCCTGCTGGCTCCTGCCTGACGAAGCCCATCCGCTTGCCACGGCGGCCCGCAAAAGACTGCTCCGTGATCTTGCAATCGTCCCGCGCATCTGGTGGTTTGAAATCCGCAATCTGCTTATCGTCAACGAGCGGCGCGGCCGGCTCGACGCGGCCAAGAGCAATCGCGCGCTTCGTATTCTCCGGCAGCTCCCCATAGAGTTCGATCAACGGATAAATGAAGAAAGGCTTCTCGACCTTGCACGCACGCACCGGCTGAGCATCTATGACGCGGCCTATTTAGAACTGGCGTCGCGGGAAAATGTGCCGCTCGCAACGCTCGATGGGGCGCTCGCCTGCGCCGCGCGCGGGGAGCGGCTTGCGTTCGTGGGCAGCGACATAAATGACCGCTTCCCATAAGATCGACCCGCAGGAACGGGCTTGCTATGGCCGGGCTTTGGGCCAGTCCGAAAGAGGCCGCCGGAGAGAGCCGGCCCCTTCCTTGCCGGGCAGGTAAGAGCCTTAGCCGGTAACAAACGCTAAGGGGTACAGCTGATAATCGCGTTGTCTGTTGACGCGGTTGGACCGTCATCGCTCGAGCAGGCCGGGAAATTCCCAAAATCGACACGGGGAATAGACAGAGGGGCGTTACAACTCGGGTTCTGAGTGCTTTGGGTGCAACTTGACCACCCGCTCACACTTGGTACGTTCCACCCATGGAAGGGCGAGCCTTCGTTGATCTCGCCAAACGGCAGGCCCACGGTCACTGCGCAACCCCCGGCGCCGAAGGGCTGGTTGCCTCCGGGCCAGAATTGCTGGAAAAGACCCGGGCTTAAGGTAACGACATTTGCGGTCACAGTTGCCGTAAACGACGTAGCGCCGCACCGGCATTGGATGTTGCCGCCGGCGTCAAAGCCGGTAACCACCCCAAACGCGCCACAGCTCTGACCTGCTAAGTTGACGCCTGGCCCAGGAGGCCCTTGCGCCCCCGTCGCGCCCGTGGCCCCGGTCGCGCCCGTCGCCCCCATCGGACCTATTGGTCCTATCGGCCCCGTCGCCCCGGTCGCTCCCGTCGGCCCGACCGCGCCTACTGTCACATCAAAAACATCGAATTGGTCGTCAGACTTGGCGACGACCACGCGATATTCGCCGGGATTTAAGGCTGACGTAAAGTTACACGTAATAAGCGTGGTACTCGTTGGAGGACTGCATCGCGATGTGATGTTGCTGTTTCCTAAAGAGACTTTCTCACCTCGGGCGAAACCATGGCCCGTTATCGTCATCTGAGTCAGAGCTGAATTGAGTTGCACCTGCGAAATAATAAGTTGACTCTCATCAGCCAGTGCCGCAGCCGTTCCATGCAACAAGCTTACACAAAGGATTGCAGCCGGAATTTTGTTGGTTTCATCATTCCCTCCCTGAATTATGTTGAGTTTCAGAACTCACTCTGGGGCTCCCGCCCGTCACTCCCTTAACGTGCGATCCCCCATTGCCGGGCCACCCTTCGTCCCACGTGAACGGCGGAGAACAGCGTTAACTTTACTATAAATGGCGAACAAACAAAAGCTATACTTTTTGCAAAATTTTGCTTTTTTTAGGCCATGCCAAAATCAGGAGCGGGCCAGCGCGCATGAGGAATGGCCCCATTAGAGTCGGCCGAGGATTTTTGTGGTATGATTTAGCTTATGGACAAACAGGAGATCATCGCCAAACTGCGGGAGAACGAAGCCGCCTTGCGCGCGCGCGGCGTGTGCCACGCCGCCCTCTTTGGCTCGCGCGCGCGCGGCGACGGCCGACCCGGCAGCGATATCGACATCATGATCGAAATCGATCCAGAGGCGCACATTGGCGTGTTCGAGTATGCCGGGTTGAAAGATTATATCGCGGAGTTCTTTGACGCCCCCGTGGATGTTGTGAGCCGCGACGGACTTAAAGCCTATATCCGTCCCGCCGCGACGGCGGACGCCATCTATGCCTTCTAACCCAGCCGATACCGCGCTGCGAGACATCCTGCACCACATCGATTTGGCGACCCAATTCGCCGCGGGATTTGACTACGCTGCTTTTCACGATGATTTGCGCACGGTCTATGCCGTTATCCGATGCCTTGAAATTATCTCGGAGGCTCACGCCGGTTGCCGAACGAGTTGAAGGCGCGCCATCCGTTGATTGCGTGGAAGCGCATGGCCGGAGCAGGGAACATCTATCGGCACACGTATGAGGATGTGGCCGCGCGCTATGTGTGGGATTTATGACCGGCGTCGTGCAGCTCTAAACAGTGTGAGCCGTGTTTAATGGGCAGAGGCTGGTGATGGGGGTGGATCCGAGAAAGACTCCGCGGCCCGGCATGAAACCCAGACCAGTGATGGTCAGCAGAGACTTCACCGGCGGCGACGGCGGGGCTATATCGCTTTCCGTCACGTTCAAAATGACGACATGCGAATCATCGGACAAAGCCGGGGCCGCAGCCGTCGAGAGCAACAAGCTTGACCAATGGATTGAAGATGGGATATGTGCTGGTTTCATCGTTCTCCCTCCGAATTGCGACGGGCCTCCGGCCCGTTTTCCGCCCCCACCCGTAAGCCGATGGCATCGCCGCTCTTAAAACGCGCTCCAGGGTGCAGTCCGTCACTCCCTCAACGTGCTAATCCCCCATTCGCCCGGCCCTCCGGCCTTCCCAGCTAAGGCCGGAGAACAGCGTTAACTTTACCATCAATGGCTAACCAACAAAAGCTATACTTTTGTCAAATTTTCGCCCTTTTCGAAGGCACGAGGGAATCAGGGCTGGCCGGCGAATCGGCGCGCCGCCAACCTCCACGGTCATTTCCGCGATGGCGGGAAAAGCGCGGCGCCGCCAAGTTCGGCCAAGCTCATGGCGGTTTGAACTGGTTCCGCCCGCTTTCCGTTGCATTTATGCCACGGTGCGCCGGATAACGCGGTGGACAGGCCAACTAAGGTTGAAGACCGGCACGAACCGCGTAAGCTGCTAGAGCGTATCCTAACGTCCTTTGAGGAGACAAATCATGTTCCGCCGCATTCTATTGGCATCGGCCGGCGCCATGGCGCTCACTGGCGCGGCCCTCGCGGCCGACCTTCCATCGCGCGCCCCGCCGCCGGTCTTTGTGCCGCCGCCGCCGCTCTTCACCTGGACCGGCATCTACATCGGCATCAATGCCGGTTATCATTGGGGCGGTTCATCCTTCGACTTCACCGGGACCGACACGGATGGGGCCGGCCTCGGAAATGCGCTTAGCGTCGGCGGAATAGTTACTCCCGCTGCCCACGGCGCTTCCGGGTTCATTGGCGGCGGTCAGATCGGCTACAACTACCAGATCAACAGCTTCGTATTAGGACTCGAAGTCGATATCGACGGTGCTACCGGAAAAAGCAGCGTGAACACCTCACACGGCACCGACCTTGGTTTCTTCGTACCCCTTACCTCTAATACCACTCAGCAGCTCGATTGGCTCGGCACGGTGCGCGGCCGGCTCGGCTTTACTCCGATCGATCGCCTTCTCATCTACGGCACTGGCGGTTTCGCGTTTGGTCAGTCCAAAGCATCCTTCTCGGTGGTTTCCCCCAATGCCCTGCCGCCACTGTCTGCCTTCGCCTCCAACAGCGCCAGCGTCGGCTGGGCTGCCGGCGGCGGCGTCGAATATGCCTTTCCAAATAATTGGCAGAATTGGTCGGTGAGAGTCGAGTACCTTCACTACGACCTCGGCCGCACGACGGCGACCTTAACCTATGTGTATGCGCCCGACTCCTCCACCCTGACTGGCCAGATCCGGCACAACGGCAACATCGTTCGCGCGGGCCTAAACTACATGTTCAACTGGGCTCCGGCACCTGTCGTCGCCAAATACTAAAAACGAAGCGAGGCAATCCCTTTCGGGCAAACTCGAACCCGGCCCTCGCGGCCGGGTTTTTTGTTGCTTTTTCCAAAAGCCAGAAGCAATATTGACGCGCTCAAGGAGAATTGAACATCGAGCATTTTTGCGGGAGGAAAATATGAGGAAAATGGATCATCTTATCGCCACATGCGCTGTGCTTCTGATCGCTTTATCGATAGGCGGCGGTTTCGCTCATGGAGCCACGCCGCCGAACTGCGGGCTTAGGCCTTGCGGCGGACCGCCGCCGCCACCGCCGCCGCCACCGCCGCCGCCAGCGGGTTCCTGCTTGGCGTCGAGTTCGTTGGGCGTATCAGTCGGGGTCACCGGGACGAACGTGGTCGGCTATGTCCCCAAGGGCAATTGGGGCAGTAGTACAACGGGCGTTTCGGTCATCAATATCGAGGGCACCAGCATCACACCGACGCTGGTCGCGACCCCGAACGTGGTGAATTCCTGTGCGTCGAATCCAAAAACGGGTCAGACGGTATGCACCGCGAATAACACCGACGTGTATCTGCTCACGGGCACGACACTCAACACTACGCTCACGAGCGGCGGATCCGGAACAATCCGTTTCTCCGGTGGTTCATGCACCAATTGCGGCGTTGCGATGGACTCCCTTCATAACATGGCGGTGATTGGGCTCAGCGTCGCCGGCGCGGGCGGGTTCCAGGGCCTGAATCTCGCCACCTCGGCCTTCGGTCCGGCAATGGCGTCGCCTTCCCCAACCGGTACCTTTGCTAATATCTCGGAGGACCCGCTGATCGATCCGAGCCGCACCCTGGTGTTGTCGGCTTCCGAGAATAACAACTTCGAGATCGTTAACTTCGCAACCGCCACGCCGAAGTTCTTTGAACATGCAATCCCGAGCTCCATAAATACGGCCGATTCCTCGGGCGAGGACTGCGTCACCGGGATCGCCCTGGCGCCGGGCGAATTTTCCAGCCCGTCCCAAGTGTTTATCGCCGATTTGACCCAGGCGAAGTTCACGGCGGGCTCGCCCGGAACGTGGACGGCGCCATCGCAGGTTCAGACTCTGACGGAGTCGGTCCTGCCGTCGGCGGGACCAAGCGGCATCGCGGTGGCGCAGGGAACCCATACCGGCATCGTGTCGGATGAGTTTGGCGGCGGCGCCATCACCGCAATCAAGCTGCCCGCAAAGTCCGGCAGCGGCATTCCCGCGATCACCGACTGGGTGACATGCAACATCGCGAGCTTCAATATTGGCGACGATCCCCACACGGTGACGGCGTATCAGAGCCCGAACGGAACTAAAGATGCCATCGCGCTGGTCGGGAACCTCACAACCACGGCGACCCAAGTCGCACGGGTCGACCTCACCATGATGCTGAACAAGACGACCGTGCCGCGGACCGTGGGCGGCCATGCCTGCGCGTCGCTCACCCTTCCAGCGTCGGTGGTGACCATCATCCCGGTGCCATGAGGCAATGAAGCCGGGATACTAATATCGCGATCAAGGCAATTTTTTCGGATCAACTGAAACCCGGCCCCCGCGGCCGGGTTTTTTTGGGACAGGCCTGAAGCGAAATGCGCCCCAGACTCTTTTAATTGCCAGGAGGCGCCGCCCGTGCCAAGCAGGCGCATGAATCCCAAGCCAACAAGCGCCGCTCCATCTTCTCCCTCGAACCTTGCGCGCCCCCCGCGCGCGCCTAAAATTTCCTTCGTCTCGCTCGGCTGCCCCAAGGCGCTGGTCGATAGCGAGCGGATCATCGGGCGCCTCCGCGCGGAAGGCTACGAGCTCGCCAAGACGCATCGAGACGCGGCGGCGGTCATCGTCAACACCTGCGGTTTTCTCGACAGCGCCAAGGCCGAATCGCTGGCCGCGATCGGCGTGGCGGCGGCGGAAAACGGCGAGGTCATCGTCACCGGCTGCATGGGCGCGGAGCCTGACGCGATCTTGCAAAAATTTCCAAGACTTCGCTGGATCTCCGGCCCGCAGGATTTTAACTCCGTCATGCGGGCGGTCCATGAAGCGGCTGCGCCGCCGCACGATCCTTTCCTCGATCTCCTGCCCCCGAAAGGCATCAAGCTCACGCCGCGCCACTACGCCTATTTGAAAATTTCCGAAGGCTGCAACAATCGCTGCACCTTCTGCATCATCCCAAAGCTACGCGGCGATCTCGTCTCCCGCGCGGCCGCGGATGTCCTGCGAGAAGCCGAAAAACTCGTCGCGGCGGGCGTTAAGGAGCTTCTTATCATCTCGCAAGATACGAGCGCGTACGGAGTCGATCTGAAATATGCGGAAAGCTCTTTTCGCGAGCGCCGGGTCAGGGCGAAATTTTTCGACCTCGCGCGGGAACTTGGGGCATTCGGCGTGTGGGTCAGGCTCCATTATGTCTATCCCTATCCGCATGTCGATGACGTGATCGAATTGATGGCGGAGGGCAAGATTTTGCCCTATCTCGACGTTCCGTTTCAGCACGCAAGCCCAAAAATTCTGCGCGCGATGAAACGGCCGGGCGGCAACGGGAAGATGCTGGAGCGGATTTCGAATTGGCGCACGGTCTGCCCGGAGCTCACGCTGCGCTCGACCTTCATTGTTGGCTTCCCCGGCGAGACGGAAGAAGATTTCAAGCTGCTCCTCGATTGGCTTCAAGACGCAAAAATTGACCGCGCCGGCGCCTTCAAATACGAGCCGGTCGCGGGCGCGGCGGCGAACGATCTCGGTTTATCTCCCGTGGCGCCGGAGGTGTCCGAAATCCGTTACAAGCGGTTCATGGCGCATTGCCAGATGATCAGCGCCCGCAAGCTCAAGGAGAAAATCGGCAAGCGCTTGGCGGTGATCGTCGATCAAGGCGGGGCACGCTCCGGCGTTGGCCGCACGATGGGCGATGCGCCCGAAATCGACGGCAAGGTTCATATCGTCTCGCGCCGCCCTTTGCGGCAGGGCGACATCGTCACCGTGAAAATCGAGCGGGCGGGAGCCTACGATCTCCATGGAACCGCCATCTAGGGCGGCTAACGATCAGAATAGGAGTTGCGAAGATGGGATGGTACGTTCGATATATCGATGACGAATTGAAGCACGAAATGGTGTCCCGCGAATTGGCGACCGAGGCGGAAGCTCTCGAAGAAGCCTGGCAATTGGCGCAAGGGGACAACGAAGTGGTGGGCATCGACGGGCCTGATGAAAAGTCCGTTGCAATGGTGGAGATAGAGGCGTGGTTCGAGCAACGTTCCGCGTCCAGCAAAACGGAGTCTTCATCCTGACGCGGCCAGCGCGGGCGGGCAGGGCGCGTCTGCCCCTGGGTCTGAAAAATGGCCCGCTTTTGACCCTGCGACAGCCGCTCACGCGGCTTTTTTCTTCGGCCCGATCAATTTGCGATTGACCAAAACCTCGGCGATCTGAACCGCGTTCAGCGCCGCGCCCTTGCGCAGATTATCGGCGACACACCAAAGCGAGAGACCGTTCTCGACCGTCGCGTCCTCGCGAATGCGCGAGATAAAGG
>JRHI01002701.1_pt1 | contig 11726 bp, 6 predicted proteins | sample 215371 | NCBI WGS metagenome assembly JRHI01 (sample SAMN02929681, study PRJNA255918) | sediment metagenome | biome: cave system; feature: Ice Cave; material: Sediment; isolation source: sediment from deep within a dark volcanic ice cave with no known source of... ... | reverse complement strand
CATCAATTATCGCCGTCCCTTGACCTCGATGTCATGACCTCTGAAGTTGGGCGAGGCGGTCTGCGGCACAGCGAAGACCACTGGTGTTCTGGTGTCGGCGTTGGCTTCACGGACCTGGCGTGACGAAATCAGTCGCACCGTATTCGACGGTCGCCTCAGTGGCCTGCAGCTACAAGGGGCCCTTCGCAACAGCAGCGCATGGTGCCCTGTCTGCATCGGAGAGGTCGAGTTCTACGGTCGCCTCATCTGGACTTTGAGGGACTACGCGACGTGTCACGTCCACAATGTCCGGCTCGTCGACGTGTGCTCACGGTGCTCGCGCAAGCACCGACCCCTGGATGGGAGGGCGCACCGCAACGAGTGCCCGCATTGCGGCGCTCCTCTCGGCGGCGCCGGCACCAAGGCATCCCCGACCTTGACCGACCGGCGGCTCTATGCGTTGGTTGCGCGTATCGAGCGCTCTGAGCCCGTCGGTGACGCGGAAGTGCGCGGTGTTGTCGTCACAGCATGGCGCCGGCACGGCTCGATCCCCCGTCTCGCCAAGGCCGTCGGAGTCGGAAAGGCGACCATCCAGGCGTATCGCGTGGGCGAGCACAAGCCACAGCTGACGATGTTCCTGCGGCTGCTCGAAAACGAGCCGTGCCTGGACACTGCGCTTTCACGGCCTGCGACTCCGCACATCGCGGCAGGTACCGGCGGCGCTCCCCGTCGGCGGAAGCCATTCGACGGGGTGCTTGCGGAGTTGACGACGTTTTTGGCCGGACCCGATGAGGATCTGCCGACCCTCCGGCTGTTCGCGAGTGACCACGGCACTTGCTCAGGACTCGTGCGACGCCGCGCGCCGGCACAGACAACGGAGTTGATCAGGCGTCGCGCGGCTCATCGCGCGGAACGCCGCCGTTTGACCGAACTGAGCCTCCAGACGCGGGTCCATGAGGCCGTCAGACGTGTGTACGGCTTCGGTTGCAGCTTCGGTCGCAGAGATGTCGAGGCTGAGTTGGGTCAGCCGGGACTACTGCGCGCCCCGTATCTCAACGCCGCGTATCGCGCGGAACGTGATCGCTTGGGGGTCGCATGACACGCCGCACCGCCGACGAGTTCGAGCGAATCCTCGCGCAGATGGATGTTCCTCGCGCTGGCAGGGAGCTCGTTCATCGCATTCGTTCAAGCGACCCGGCGCGTCGGGTCAATGGATCGTCGACGGTTTCTGGGCGTTTCCCTAGTCGCAAGATGGCTTGCACCGTTCAGTACGAGTCCCGCAGCGAGGGCGCCGCCATAGCGCTGTACGAGGCTGACCCCAGCGTCGAGGAGTTCTATGACCAGCCGCACACCTTCCGCATCGAGCGCGTGCAATTGGGATCCGTGCGGCGTCCTTCAGTCACACCCCTGACTTCCTGGTCGTTCGGCGCACGAGCACAGGACAAGAAATCGTCTTCGAGGAGTGGCACGCCCGCTCCCGCGTGACGCGTAGCGCGCAGGAAGATCCACAGCGCTTCAGCTCGGACGGCGTGGCGTGGCACGACGTGCTAGTTGAAGCCGAGGTGGCGCGGCTCGGACTCGACTACCGCATCCGCCTCATCGAGTCGATCGACCCCAAGATCGTTCGCAACACGGAGCTCCTGGCCGACTTCGCCGAGGGGCGCCACCCGCTGGATCCGGCCTTGCGCGAGCGCGCTGCGGCCGCGGTCGTCGCTAGACCGGGGTGCAGCCTCGCTGACCTCATCACCCACTTGGCGCTGCGTACCGACGACGCGTTCGCCCTCATCGCCCAACACGTCATCTGGTGCGACCTGACCGCCGCACTCCTGCTCGACCACGGTGCCGTTCTCCTGTATCGAGATGCACAGGTTGCCCAACTGGTGGCCGGCGCTCCGCTGCCGATCGCTCGTGGCGTCGTCGAGTGCGCCAATGGCGCGCGCGTCGCGTGGGCCGGAACGCAGTACGAGATCGCGAATGTGTCCGACACGACGGTCTGGCTAACCAGCGCCGGCGATGCCAAGAAACTATCTCGAGACACCTTTGATGCCTGGGTACGAGAGGGCGACATTACAGGTGTGTCCGACGGCCGCGCGTCATTGGCCACACTGCTGCAGCGCGCGACGCCTCGGGAACTCGCGATCGCGCAGGGGCGCTTCGAGCGCATCCAGCCGTTCATCGGAGCGTCGCGCCGACCGATGAGCCGCACGGATCGACGTTGGCTCGACGCCGCCACGCAAACATCCCACCTCCTCGGGCACGCGCTACCCGGACTGATGTGTCGGGAGCGCATCGGCAATCGCACCAGGCGCATTGCCCAGGACGCGGAGCGCCTCGCCGACCTGGTCATCGATGACTTCATCATGCAGCCGGAGCAGCGCGCCACCTCGATCGCCTACAGCCTGTATCGGCACAAGGCGAAGGAGCAGAGCATCGCCGCTCCCATGGGCCGCTCTGCCTTCTACCGCCGCCGCAGCAAGCGCACGGCCGAGTCCGTGGCGCGTGCGCAGTGGGGCAAGAAGGCGGCGAACGCCGAGAAGCTCCCCCGCAGCGGCGTATTCAGCGCAAGCGGAGACCGCGTCTTCGCCCGGGTGCACATAGACCACACCCTGTTCGATGTCGCGCTCATCGATGCGGCGGGCACCGAGGAGCTGGGGCGCGCATGGTGCACGCTCGCCCGAGACGCTTACACCGGCCGCATCCTTGCCTTCGTTCTGCTGTACGACGCGCCCAGCGCCCGTAGCCTGCAGCTGGTGCTGCGCGAGATGGTGCGCAAGTGGCATCGCATGCCCGGCACGATCATCTTCGACCACGGCTCCGACGCAGCCAGCGCGTATTTCGAGACCACCTGCGCCGTCTACGGCACCAACATCGAACGTCGCCCCGCCGGCGATCCTCGGTATGGCGGAGTTGTCGAAGGCATGTTCGCCAAGATTGACCGCGATCTGATCTGGAACATGCGCGGCAACACGAAGATCCGCAAGAACGTACGCAAGATGAGTCCGTCGGCCGATCCCGCTAAAAACGCCGTCTGGACGCTGGGCGAGCTGCACGGCGAGCTTGAGCGCTACGTCGCCTGGCACGACGATCAGCCCAACGTCATCCTGGGCGGCACCCCCAAGGCGCTGCACGAGCAGAGCCTCGCGCAGGCAGGAGAGCGTGAGTCGACCTTGATCTCATACGACGTGGCCTTCCGCGCCCTCACCGCATTTGTCGGCCCCCGCCTGGGCGGGCAGGCGGTGGTCGACCGCACCGGTGTCACCATCAACGGCCTCACCTACTGGAGCGAGAAGTTCCGCGACAACGGTGTGATCGGCCGCCGCGTAGACGTTCGCTACGAGCCGCTCAACGCCCGCTTGGCCTACGCCAAGATCGGCGGCACCTGGTACGAGGCGAGCAGCGCCATCCCGGCGTTTGAGGGCATCACGGCGGACGAGCTCGCCGCCGCAAGCGTCGAGCTGCGCCGTCGCCTCAAGGACCGCGACCCCTCGATGCCGGAGCTAGCCCAGCATCTGGCCGCCATGCAGATTCGGGAGGCTGGTCTCGCTGTGAAGAAGTTGGATCGCGCCAAGGGCGCACGGCGTGCGGCCGAGCAGCGTGAGCTCATCACGGCGATGCAGGTCGTCTCCCCTGCCCCCGGCATGGTCGCGACTGCGCCAAAGGTCGCGCCAAGCGGCATCGATCTCGAAGCCGACATTCCGGACGGGTTCGACAAGCCGACCCGTGCGCAGATGCACGAGCTGCAGGGGGCGGAGCGATGACGCTGAGCGAGGATGCAAAGACAAAGATCGCCGCCTTCTCCGCCAAGCAGGTCGTGCACGCCCGCCAGAAGGACGTTCTCAAGCGGGTGTGGCGGTCGCTGGAGTCGGCGGTCTCGGACAAGTCCATCACGATCGTGGTGGGCCCCAGTGGCGTAGGCAAGACCAACCTGCTCGATTTGGTGCAGTACGAGGCGGGGTTGCGGCTACGCAGCGAAAGCGACCGAGACGGGCGCCTGGCGTACGTGTGTGTCAGCGCTCAGCCCCCTCCGCGTGACACCTTTCGCTTCGTGAGCCTTTACACGTCGATCCTCGATAGCACCGACGATCTTTTAACTCTGCCCAAGCGACTCATCCTCACGCCCGGTCGCACGCGGCCTACGGGAGACACCCTGCAGATCGGGGCGATCAACGCCTTGCGGCATCGTCGCCCAATCGTGTTCTGCATCGATGAGGCGCAGCACCTCACCTACGCCGTCCGCGCGCAACGGCTGCGGATCCATTTCGACCTCGTGAAGTCCCTGGCGGATCAGATCGACTCCCCGATCCTTATGGCGGGCACGCACGAGGTGCTCGAGATGGCTCTGGCGTCGGGCCAGCTGGCTCGCTGGGTGCGCCACATCGACTTCATGCCGTACCGCGCCAACGACACGGAGATGACGCTGCACTACGGAGCCGTCAAGTACTTCATCCGCGAGCTGCCCGTGCGTCTGGCCTTTGAGCCATCCAATCACGCGGCGTTCTTTTACGAGCGCAGCGTCGGCTCCATCGGTGTCCTCAAACCGTGGTTTGAGCGGGTGCTGCGCTCAGTGCTGTCGGATGGCCGCACCAGCGCCACCTTGACTGACTTTCAAGAAGCCGCGATGCCGCTGGGCAAGCTACAGCTGCTGGCGTCCGAATACGCCGACGCCATGAAGAGCCTTCGGCTGGTGGAGGGTGACGAAACCGCACTGCGCGCGGCCCTTGGCATGGCGCAAGCGGTAACGGCCCCGCGCGCATCGTCGGGCGGCCGCGTGGGCGAGCGCACCTTGAAGCGCGATCCGGTCGGTACCGCTGCCTAGGGCTCGAGCCGAACTTGTCGGCACCTCTGATCCCTCCCGTTGACTCTGGGTAGCATGCTCCGGAGGCACCATCGCGGTGATCATCAACGACGAGGAGAGTCAGATGCCAGCCAACAAGAAGCAGACCGGTAAGAGCGCCGCGAGCGAGTCATCCCGCGAGCTGCGCAGCCCCAAGTCGACAGCTGGCCAGAGGAAGGTTGCCTGACGGCTACCAGCGGTACCTTCACGTGGCCCGGCATCCAGGACATTGACCGTTCCGCCAAGTACCGCGAGGAGAGGCAAATCCACGGACTGCGGATTCGACTCGGTTCCGAATCGATGAAGAAGTTTGTCGCGGCCGCCAAGTTCACGGCGGCTGCGACCAAGGACCTCCCTTGTCGAAGCTACAAGTAGAGCGGATCGCCGCCCGATTCCCCAGCCCACCTCCGACGTGCACCTATCGTGCGTAATGACCACGTGGCACCGCGTCCCCGCTACCACGGCGCGCACTCGCGGGCGCCGAGTCGGGTGTATCTCCGAATCTGATCGGCGCAACGAAAGGCCTTGAATATCGCAGCGTTCGCTTATGGGTCTTGACGTTGGCCCACCGGTCCTCTACACGTTAGCCCGCTCGCTACTTCACTTTTGCACGTGTGCTCGCGGCGAGACGTTCGCGTTGGGGGACTAGCTCCTGCACACGTCGATCGCGCCAGCTCACGTTCCCCCGAGCCCATACGAGGGCAGCGGCATCGCTGACCGCGTCCATCATGTTGGCCAATCTTGGCGGGTTGCGTGACGGCGGCCCTAGTGGGCCACGACACCGGAAACGGTCAGAGCAGCGGGCGAGTCAAGGGGCAATGAGGCCGACAATCGCGCCGCGACGGGGCAAGTCATGGCATCGCGTGCTCAGCGCGGCTCTGACCGTTTTGCTCGTCATGACCTCGCTCGGTGGACCCCTTAGCCGCCCGGCTGCGAGTCACAGCCCACCCACACCGATCCAGCCGACCCAATTTCCCGGCTACGGCACACAGTGGTGGGATCACTGGTGGTCGGAGGCGTTCGTCGCCCGCGATGTCGGCACGGTGACCTGCACCGTGGGGACCGTCTGCGCCGGGCTCTACGATGGCGATCGGTTTAGCATCGGTGTCGCCTACTGGACTGACGCCACCTGTTATGGGGACGGCTGCGGCTCGATGAACGTCGAGATGTGGCAGGGTGGGGTCGAGATCAGCGGCGACGGCATCAACAACGGCGCCACGCGCGATGACGCACGCAATCACGCGAACGCCGGCGGCTACTACTTTCCGCCGTTCAGCCACCCGACACCAGCTAGCAACGCGGCCGTCTTCACCTACTGCAAGTGGGTGTTCGTTGATCTGAACGGCATCGCCACCGGCTGCTCGCTCAACGGCGAGGCCGGACGCGTGCGGACCTCGCAGCTTGCGAACCTGCATTTCATGTGGGCGGCGACCTCCGGCGACGGCACGGTGCGCGGCAACCCTCGCGGCGACTTCTACGAAGTGACGGCGACGCCTGCGGGGTACCCTGCGCCGGGGGTCCCGAACGATCGGGCCAACTATGGGCGGCGCTGCGCAACAGCGGGCGCCGTCTGCGACGTGCGGCTGGACTTCGCCTCGGACAAGCCCTTTGCTTTTGGCCGCGGTGGGCCGTCGCCGTTCTCGCAAGATCCGGTGAACCTCGCGACCGGGAACTTCACTGCGCAGGCTGATGACCTGGCCCTCCCGGGACGGGTGCTGGGTTTTTCGTTCGCGCGCTCGTACAACTCCGCCGATCCGACCACCGGTCCCCTCGGTCCCGGGTGGACTCACGCATACAACTGGAGTCTCCGGGATAGCGGCACCACGATAGAGGTCCGCCGCGGCGATGGCCGCCGCGATACCTTCACCCGCAACGCCGACGGAAGCTACGCCGCTCCTCCCGACCTGTTCGACACCCTAGTAAAGAACGTCGGCGGAACGTTCACCCTAACCCTGACCAGCCAGGTCCTGTACGAGTTCTCGATTGCCGGGCAGCTCACCCGGATCCGCGAGCCCGCCGGTAACCAGATCACCCTCGCCTACACCGCCGGGAACCTCAGCATGATCACCGATACGGTCGGGCGCACGGTGACGCTTAGCTACGACACCGACACCAACCGACTTGTCGCGCTGCAGGATCCGCTCGGTCGCCGAGTGACCTACTGGTACGACGCCCGCGGTCGCTTGGTTGGCGTGCGGGACAAGCTCGCCAACGCTGGCCTGCCCTCGTACGGCTCAGTCGTGCTCGCCGACGCGCCGGCTGGGTATTGGAACCTCGATGAGCCCAGTGGCACGATCGTCGCCGATAGCGGCCCGGGCCGGGTGAACGGGGCGACCGCCGGCGGGGCAACGCGCGGCCGATCCGGGGTCGGCTTCAGCAACTCGACGCTGTTCGACGGGGCGACCGGGAATGCCGCGATCCCCAGCGCCGCGGCGTTCAACTTCGGCCTGGGCAACTACAGCGCCGAGGCCTGGGTATGGCGCACGGCCCAAGGCTCGAACACCTACCCGGTGATCGTGAGCAAGCGTCCCTGGGTGAGCGCAACCGAGCCTGGCTGGGCGATCACCCTGACCACCGCCGATCCAACGAAGGTTGGGCTCCACATCGGCAACCTCGACATGGGCAGCCCGGGGATGCAGACCGCGGGCGGCCTCATCACCGTCAACCTCTGGCACCACATCGCGCTGGTGTACACCGCCGTAGATCGCCAAGGTCGGCTGTACGTCGACGGGTCGCTCGCGCTCACCACGCCTGCGACCGACGGAACGACCGGAGCCACGAGCACCGCGGCGATCAGCCTGGCTCAGAACAATGCAGGGACCGGCGACCGCCTCGCCGGCAAGATCGACGAGGTCGCGATCTACGGCACTGCCCTCTCGGCGGCTCGCGTGCTGGCGCACTACCGGGCGGGGATCCCCGCGCCCTCATGGGCCTACACCTACGACGGCGTGAGCTCCCATATCACGACAATCACCGACCCCGATGGCCGGGTCCGGGTCACCAACAGCTACGACGCCCAAGGCCGGGTGTTCCAGCAACGCGACGGGCTCACCCAGCTCACCCAGATCGCGTACAACCCGACAAACACGGTGCTCACCGACCCGCGCAACCACGCAACGACGTACACCTTCGACGCCAGGATGCGCGAGCTCAACGAGAGCGACCTGGTCGGCACCCAGACCTACACCCTTTCGTACAGCTACGACGCTGCCGGAAACCGCAAGACGGTCACCGACCACAACGGCAAGACCACCGACTTCAGCTACGACGGCCGCGGCAACGTCCTGACCAAGACCGACCCGCAGGTCGACCCGCTCGTCCCGCGCTACGTAACCCAGTTCGAGTACGACGCCAAGAACAACCTGTTCCGGATCACAGACTCTCGGCGGTTCACAACGGTGACGGCCTATGACCCGGTGACGAACGTTCTCCAGAGCGTGACCCGCCAGATCGACGCGACGACCAGTGCGGTCACCAAGTACCAGTACGGCGACCCGGCTAACCCCGGGTTGCCGACAGCGATCGTCGCCCCGCGGGGGAACCTGACCGCGGTCCCGGACTTGATCTACGCCTCGACCCTCGGCTACGACGCCCAAGGCAACCTCACCAGTCGCAGCGATCCTGATGGCGCGACGACGACGTACATCCCCGACCCGATCGGCCGGGTCACCAGCCGCGTCGACCCCGATGGCAACGCCTTGGGCGGTGTCCCGGCCCAACACACCTGGTCGACCGTGTACGACGAGAACAACCGGGTGATCCGCGAGACCGATCCGCTCTCGCGTTTCACTCAATACGGCTATGACGGGGCGGGCAACCGCACCCGCCTAACCGACCGCACCGGCAACCTGTCCAGTTATACGTACGATCCCAACACTCGGCTGCGAACGGTCCAGCAGCAACCCGACCCGGTGGGCCAGCCGACCCTCACCTACACCACCACGGTGAACCGCGACCCCAACGGCAACGCCACCCAGATCGTCCAAGCCAACGCTGCGACCACTGACTACGCCTTCGACGCCTTGAACCGGCTGACACGCGTCACGACCCACCCCTCGCCGACCCTCGCGCTCAGCACGAGCTACGTCTTGGACGGCAACGGCAACCCCACCACCAAAACAGCCGGTGACGGGGTGGCCGTGACCAACCAGTACGACGCGTTGAATCGGCTTAGCTCGATGAGCGCGACCGGAATCGCGCTCTCCTTCGGCTACGACGCGTCGAGCAATCGGATCCAGATGACGGATGGGACCGGGACGACGACCTACCAGTACGATGGCCTCGGCCGCACCACCCAGGTCGCGGCGCCCGGTGGAACCCTCGGCTACGCCTACGACCTCGACGGCAACCGCACAACCCTTGGCTACCCGGGCCTGCTGAGCGTGAACTACGCCTACACCCCTGGTGGCCGGCTCGACACGGTGACTGACTGGTCGCTGCGCGCCACCGCCTATGGCTACAAGGACTCGGGGCTGGTCGCAACTGTCGCCTATCCGAACGGGATGACCACCGCCTATAGCTACGACACCGCCCAGCATCTGACCGCCGTGCGCAGCGCCATCGGACTCCCGGCGGTGACCGTCAGTTCCCACATCTACACCGTGGACAACGAGGGCAACCGCACCGCCCTCGAGGAGTTCGTCTCGGGAATCACCCCACCGGCGACGGTCGATCGCTTTACCTACGCGTACGACGGGCTGAACCGCCTCAAGTCCGCGACCGGCCCGGTGGCCGAGAGCTTCACGCTCGACGGTGCCTCGAACATCACCGGCCGCACCGGCCCCGCGGCGACCTATGCGATCGACGGCTCGAATCGGCCCACCGGGGACGGCACGAGCGCCCTGGTCTGGTCGAACGCCGATCAGCTCACCGCTCGGGCCGCCGACAGCTTCGGCTACGACTCGCTCAGCCGCCTCACCAGCTCCACCGTTGCCGCGACTGCCCGCAGCTACACGTACAACGGCGGTGGGCTGCTCGGAGCCGCCACCACCGGCGCCACGACCACAAACTACCTCTGGGACTCCAGCCGCGCCCCCGCCCCCGTGCTCCAGATCGGCACGACCCGGATCGTGTACGGCCTCGGCCCCCTCTACGCCGTCGACCCGCTCGAAGCGACCACGGCCTTCGCGGTCGACGGCCTCGGTAGCGTGCGGGCGGAGCTGAATGATGCCGGAACCGTCACCAATACCTACCGCTACGCCGCCTACGGCCGCCTTGCGCAGAGCCTCGCCGGCGCCCCGCAAGTCCTCGGCTTCGCGGGGGAACTGCTGGACCGTTCGGGATTGATCTACCTCCGCGCGCGGTGGTACGACCCGAGCGTGGCTCGGCTTCTCACCAGCGATCCGGTTGAGGGCAGCGCCGCGTCGCCGGCAAGCCTGAATCAGTTTGGCTACGCATCCGCGAACCCGGTCTCGTTCGCCGATCCCGCAGGTACCTGCGCTGATCCGAATCCGGGTTCGTCGCAGCCTCGATACTGCGTGGCCGCCTTTATCCCAACAGGAGATGTGTGCGTGTTGCTTCGTTGCTATCAGGGAGATGGCCGTGGTCCCAGCGCGTACGGCGGGACTTCTCGCATCGAACTTCACATGACCCCCGACGGTTTAAGCGCCCACTCCGACCCGACCGTGCGACTCACGGATGCGGCAAGCGCACAGGGGGTGCCCCAATGTGGAGCGAGCCGTCGTGCAATAACGTGCACCGGTCAGAACCCGTTGGAGGGCGGCGCGCCACCGATCACGTTCACTGTGTCGTTCGCCAGGGGGCACATACGGCTATACGGCACGCACTTCCCCTCTTTCGAGGTGTGGCGTTACGGCGCGGGAGGCGCCGACTTGATCATCCAAAATCAGGCATGGGGTTCTGGACCGCTCGGACTTGGCGCACTCCTCGGCCTCAACCTTCCGGGCGTGCTTGGCGAGTCGCCCAAATAGACAGTTAGGAGTGCACATCAAATGGCGATGAAACGTGCCGCCTTGAGCGTCGCAGTGGCCGCCGTCGCGTTGTGCGCCGCGTACCTCTGGTACGTGGGTGCGTTCAGTTCGACGCGCACAGAGCTGTGGCTAATCCCGCTTGGGTTCAAGGGCTGGATCGTCGTCGAATATCGCCAGCCGGCATGCCCGCCGTTGGAGCGCAGCGGCGACTGGCTCACCTTCAAGATCCCGGCGTCGGGCAGGCTCTGCACGTCGAACACCGTTCCCGAAGGCTTCGCTCACAGACGATTCGAGCACGTCCTCAGCAACGGCCTTCGCGTTCCGATCCTCGAAGACCGAGCGCGAAGCCGCGGGGTGAGCGCCGGGAGCCAGGGCCGAGATGCACGCGAGCTTCTATTTGTGGGTACCGCTGAGGAGGAAGAGGCCGCTCTGTCGACAATGCCCGCGGAGTTTCGGTAGCGATGCGCGCAGCGACAATGTGATCGAAGACGCCAGCTTAGGAGTGGACCAGCAACTTGCACAAGATCTCATCCAGGGAGCTCCAGTCAACGCGGGGCCAAAGTCGGCTCCGCGTGCGGCTTCTGATACTGATGCATGACCGCTGAGTTCCCACAGGCAGTAGTAGCGTGGATCTACCTACTGCGCGAGCGCACCTTGAAGCGCGATTCGGGCGGTACCGCTACCTCATCCATCGTTCAGCAGCCGGGGCGATCGCGGCATACGAAACGCCTGCCCAGGCATAGCGCCACGAACGGCGGCGTGATGGACCAAGCCACGTCGAGGAGATGGACTGCCAGCTGATTCTGTGGGCCCGTCCGCGTGCGTTAGCGACTCGCCTGTCGCCTGGATGTCCGCGGGTCCGAGCACCAGGCGGTGGCACCGGAGGAGCCTGCCTGCTCGTTCCCTGGTCAACAGATGCAGCCCTCTTGAATTCAGGAGCCACTAGTGTCACTAGTCAAGCTTGAGGGTCCCAAGGTGATGTG